>JAEEGH010028452.1_pt1 | contig 10996 bp, 9 predicted proteins | sample 9134181 | NCBI WGS metagenome assembly JAEEGH01 (sample SAMN16246544, study PRJNA631951) | gut metagenome | biome: gut microbiome; feature: rumen; material: DP-attached | host: Bos | place: Iran: Karaj | collected 2018-10
TTAATGCAGCCAATTCACAGATGCTGGGCTGCTTTGTGCCGATGCACACCTGCATCGATAACTGCATCCACACCTTCGCGGGCGTGCAGCTGCGGCTGGCCTGCTTTGAACAGATGGAAAAGCTCCGCGCTCAGTACGGCCCGGATTATGAACAGCCCACCGCAGTGCCCATGCTGACCGACGCGTACAATCTTCCGGCAAGAAAGGTCATCCATATCGTCGGCCCGATCGTGGAAGGACGGCTTACGCCGGTGCATGAAAGGCAGCTGGCCGACTGCTACCGGAACACGCTGGAGATGTGCCGCGAAAACGGGCTCAGAAGCGTCGCTTTCTGCTGCATTTCCACAGGCATATTCCGGTTTCCGAATAAAAGGGCAGCCGAGATCGCTGTAAATACAGCAGAACAATGGAGTAAAGAACATCCGGAAGGGCCGGAAAGGATCATTTTCAACGTCTTTAAGGAAGAAGACAGACAATACTATGAGGAACTTTTATACTGAAGATAACGGATATCTGAAGTCAATACAAAAGGGATTAACTGCCGTAAGAACATATGACTTAAGTATATCTCGCGGATCCGGTACCCGTGAAGAGCAGATCATGCGGCTGAAAACCGAGCTTGAAAATGCCCGGGCTATTGTTGTAGGAGCTGGAGCCGGACTCTCGACCTCCGCCGGTTTGACATACAGCGGTGAAAGGTTCCGGAGATACTTTGCCGACTTTGCGGAGAAATTCGGGATCAGCGACATATACACCGGCGGGTTTTATCCGTTTCCCGACGAGGAGACCCGCTGGGCGTGGTGGGCGAGACATATCTATTACAACCGTTATGTCGACGCGCCGAAACCGGTATACCCAAAACTGTTGTCTTTGATTCACGGCAAAGATTACTTCGTCATCACCACAAATGTGGATCACAAGTTTCAGCGGGCGGGTTTTGACAAAAAGAGGCTGTTCTATACCCAGGGTGATTACGGGCTTTTTCAGAGCGCCGATCCGGAACTCGGCGAAACTTACGACAATGAAGAATGGACGATGCAGGCGATGGAAGCGCAGGGCTTTGTTAAAGACGAAGCAGGGATTTTCCAGGTGCCGGAAAACGGGAAGATCAGCATGAAGATACCTTCGGAACTGATCCCGACGGCGCCGGACGGCAGTCCGGTCAGTATGAACCTGCGCTCGGACGACACATTCGTTGAAGATGCGGGCTGGCATAAAGCAGCAAAAGCATACTCGGATTTCATCCGGGAACACGAAGGCCTTCACGTGCTTTATCTGGAACTTGGAGTGGGGGCGAATACCCCGGTGATCATTAAATACCCATTTTGGCAGATGACTGCATCGAACAGCAAAGCGGTATACGCCTGCCTGAATCAGGGAGAGGCGTATTGTCCGAAACAGATAGAAACGCAGGCGATATGCATTGACGGGGATATACTGGATACGTTTGAATACATAGCGTGATAAACCGGAGATAAGCATACCCGCTCGTACCGGATGTCTGCCTACAAAAAAACCGCCAGTCAGGCGGTTTTTGTTTCAGGATGTGTTCAGCCGTGCTCGCGCTTTGGGCGAAGCGATACGTACACGGCGGCGGCAAGGAACGGCAAAAACGCGACGAGACCCATGGGCTGGGGTCCCAGTAGCCGCGCGGAACCCGTGTCGGTCAGGCACAGGGAGAGGGGCAGCGCCGCGGCCGCGTTTATGGCGCCGTGGAAGAGGGAAGGCACCCAGATGCTGCCGCTGTTTTCGTACAGGCGGTCGTACAGTATGCCCCAGCCAATAGCGACCAGGCAGAATAAAAGCATTCCAGATACGGGGAAACCCCGGTATCCCGCCGTGTTGCCGGTGTATGCGCCGTACTCGTAGCTTATCAGCCAGATGAGGGGCCAGTGCCACGCGCCCCAGATGACGCCGCCCAGCAGCAGGCCTTTATTGCGTCCGAAGCGCGCCTTCAGTTGCGGGTACAGGAAGCCCCGCCAGCCGACCTCTTCACCCAGCGCGAAGAACATGTTCACAAAGGGCCCGTAGATCGCCGCGCCGATCACGCTGATCAGCGTGTAGACGGGATAAGAGATGCCCTGAGCTTCCAGCTGTTTGAATATCTCTTCGCCCGCGCTGAAGGCGACGTATTCCCCGTCCAGGCTGAAATGGCCCGGAAACAGCAGGAAGTACAGCGCGGCGCCCAGGGCGGTAAACAGTATGGGCGCAAACCAGGCAATAAGTATCGTTTTGATGTTCTTTCTGATGCGGGGCTTCCAGCCCATGTCCCTTAAGCCGGTCCCGGACAGGAGCGCGCCCAGGGCGGGCACGAACATCATGGCGGCGATTATGAACGTTGCCGCCGTTTTGTTCCCGCCGTTGTACACATGCGCCGCGCCGAACTGCACGGCGTAGGCCAGGATAAAGGTCCATATAAGGTACTTTATGACTTTGCTCTTATCAAATTCGTTATTGCTCACCGGTCTTTTCCTCCGTTTCGGCGGCGATCTCCACGCAGAAGCCCTTATGCCCGCAATGGGGGCAGGTGAGCTTGCGCGCGGCAGTAGTATGGCGGCATAAAAAGCCCTCTTTGACAGTAGGCTTGAATACGGTATGGCACCGGGGACAGATGTAGGCCATCTTCCTGAAATACCAGTGTACTGCCCAGATCAGGTATGGGATCACCAGCACCGCCCATACCGCGAAGGGCCACCGGATGCCTTTGGTTATCCACAGGATTATGGCCACCCACTGCATCACGCCCAGGGGCAGCGCGGTGGCCGCCATGAACAGGCGCAGGCGTTTCAGCTTTTTCCGGTTCGTCATCAGATACGCTATGTCGCCTATGGATTCGACGGAGGACCCGCCCGCGTCCTTAAGCCCCGCTTTCAGTTCCGAAAGCTTTTTCAGCTGTATTTCCCTGTCCGATATCTCTTTCCTGAGCGTTTCCTCCTGATTGTCCAGCAGCAGGGAGATCACGCTGCCGGGGTCTTTTTCGCTGAAAAGCAGCTTGACCGAGTCTATGGACAGGCCCAGCTCCCGAAGGAAGCAGATGACCTTCATCTGCTTAAGGTCGTTTTCGGAATACAGCCTGCGGCCCCCTTCCGAGAGCTCCGAGGGCGCCAGGAGCCCACGGGTGTCGTAGTACTGCACCGTGCGCACCGTTACGCCGCACAGGGCGGCGATGTCTCCCGTCGTGTATTTTGACACAGCTTTTTCCCTCCTTTAGGCAGATGATAGCACATTACGCAGCGTAACGAGCAAGCCCTTACGCAGGGTGATTTTGCGAAAAAAACGAGATTTTACAAAAAACCGGAAGAAAACGGCTGTTTGAAGCGCTTCCTTCCGGCAGTGAAAGCGGAAAAATCAATGACGATTACACGGGACTGTCGACTTAAGCGTTCTGAGCTTGAACTGCTGTAAGTGCTACAGTTGTCACTATGTCGTCCACGGAGCAGCCGCGGGATAGGTCGTTGCAGGGCTTTGCCAGCCCCTGCAGCACCGCGCAGGCTTTGGCTCCGCCCAGGCGCTCGGTGATCTTGTAGCTGATGTTGCCCGCCTGCAGGTCGGGGAATACCAGCACGTTGGCGCGCCCGGCCACGGGGCTGCCTTTGGCTTTGCTGGCGCCTATCTCGGGTATGATGGCGGCGTCGAACTGCATCTCGCCGTCAAGGGTGAGTTCCGGCGCCAGCTCGTGGGCGAGGCGCACGGCTTCCTGCACCTTGCTCACCAGTTCGTGCTTCGCGCTGCCCTTGGTGGAGAAGCTCAGAAGCGCTACGCGGGGCTCATCTATGCCGCACAGCGTGTGCGCGGTCTCGGCGGCGCACACGGCGATAGAGGCGAGTTCCTCCGCGGTGGGGCAGGGCATGACCACGCAGTCGCTGTACACCAGCAGGCCGTCCCAGCCGATCTTGGGATTGGGTAGCTCCATAAGGAAGCTGGAGGACACCACTTTGATGCCCGGCTTGGTCTTGATAAGTTGCAGGGCTGGCCTTAACATGTCGCCCGTGGTGTGCACCGCGCCCGACACCAGGCCGTCCGCGTCGCCCAGCTTCACCATCATTATGCCGTAATACATGGGGTCGCCGGCGAGTTTCAGCGCCTCTTCGGGGGTGACGCCCTTGTTTTTGCGCAGCTCGTACAGCGTGTCCGCGTAGCGCTTGAGTTCCGGGCTCGTTTCGGGATCGACGCACTGTATACCGCTGATGTCCGCGCCGTTTTCCAGTGCGGCGCGCTGTATGCTTTCTATATTGCCCAGCAGCACCGGGCGGGCGATGCCCTCGTCCCGAATGATCGCCGCCGCTTTGACGGTGCGCTTTTCGTCGCCTTCCGGCAGCACTATGGTCTTGACGCACGCGCGCGCCTTTGCCTTAACGCCTTCTATAATGCTCATATCCCCGCTCCTTTATCAGTTTCCTATCAAAGTCCGATATCGCCGAACCCTTCCCACACGGGCCTGCCCGCGTAGGTGAGTATCTCGCCTTCGCCCCTGAGCGCCTTGAGCACGCTCAGCGCCAGCGCCTCCTGCTCCATCTCGCCGGGGTACACGCTTACCGGCGCGATCCAGCCGCAGCGCTCCTCGATGCCCTGCTTTATGTCGTCAAAGCGCATGAGGCCGCCGGTCAGAAGTATGCCGTCCACCCTGCCCTTGAGCACGCAGCTCATCTCGCCTATCTGCTTGCAGATCTGGTAGATCATGGTGTTCCACACGAGGGACGCCTTGCGGTCCCCCGCCTCCACTTTGGAGTGGATAAGGTCGCTGTCCGCCGTGCCGAACAGGCTAACGAAGCCGCCCGCGCGGGAGCACATGAGCCGCGCCTGCTTTACGGAGTTCTGCTCGATGTAGTCCAGCAGAGAAAGCACGGGCACGGAGCCTATGCGGGTGGGAGTGAACGCGCCTTCGCCGTCCGCGCCCATGTTGCCGTCCACCATGCGCCCCTTCTCGTGGGCGCTCACGGTGATGCCGCCGTCTATGTGCGCCACGATGAAGTTACAGTCCTCATACTTCTGGCCCAGCTTTTCGGCATGGAACTGGGCCACCGCCTTCTGGTTGAGCACGTGGGAATGGGACACGCGGTACACGCCCTTGATGCCGGTCAAACGCGCCAGTTCGCCGTACTCGTCCACGTTGGTGGGGTTCAGGGTGTAGGCGCCCTTGCCGTACTCGCAGGCGAAGCGCCACGCCAGCATCACGCCCAGCTTCGCGGGGTGCTCGCTGCCGCCCACGGCGTTTACCGTGTCGTCGTACAGCTTTTCGTCCACCCGCGTGACGCCGCCGGGCTGGGTGTAGGCGCTGCCGCCGCGGCCCACGAACACATCGATCTCCTCCGGCTTTACGCCGTGCCGCTCAAGCATATCGAGTATGACGCCGTAACGGAAGGGGATCTGGTCGTTGACGTGGGGATATTTGAGCAGCTCCGGCGCGTCGTGGAACAGGCTCTCCTCGAATACGGACGTTTCGTTTTCGAACAGGCTCACCTTGGTGGAAGTGGAGCCGGGGTTTATCACCAGTATCTTAAGGTCTTTGGTTTCGACGGACATATAAAATACCTCCGCAGGAATATGGGAGGTATTTTAGAACAGAGAGGTTAAGTTTACAAGATTGGCGAACAGAAAATTGCTTTATCCGCGAAACATAGGGGGCTATACGCTGATACCGTCCAGCACTTCGCCCACCTTGCCGCGGATCACCAGCTGGGCGCGGGAATCGGCGGGGGTGGGGTCCCGGTTGATCAGGACCAGGTTCCTGCCCCGGAAATAGTCCAGGAAGCCCGCGGCGGGGTACACGCTCAGGCTGGTGCCCGCCACTATCAGCGTGTCGGCGGAGGAGATCTCCCTTAAGGCGCCCGTCACGGTGGCGTTGTCCAGACCTTCCTCGTACAGCACCACGTCCGGCTTCACCACGCCGCCGCACTCGCACCTGGGCACGCCCTTCGAGCGTTTGATGAACCCGGAGTCAAAGAACTTGCCGCACTCCATGCAGTAATTGCGGTGCACGCTGCCGTGCAGCTCGAACACGTTTTTGCTACCCGCCGCCTGGTGCAGGCCGTCTATGTTCTGGGTGACCACGGCGGACAGCTTGCCCGCTTTTTCCATTTGGGCCAGCTTAAGGTGCGCCTTGTTGGGCTGTACGCCTTCCGGCAGCAACTTGTCCCGGTAAAACTCGAAAAACTCTTTGGGATGGGTGTCGAAAAAGCTCCTCGAGAGCATGACCTCCGGGGGATACTTGTACTTCTGGTTGTACAGGCCGTCCTGGGAACGGAAGTCGGGGATGCCGCTTTCGGTGGACACGCCCGCGCCGCCGAAAAACACCACGCGGCGGGAGGCGTCGATTATTTTCTGCAGAGCTTGAACGGACATATGAATCTCCTTATAGCTTTTAGCTGTGAGAACGCGCCGCGGCGCGGGAAAGGGGTACGGATTGCCACGGGCGACAAGTCGCCTTCGCAATGACGCGGAAATGAATCCCGGGTCACACGGCGGCGTACATGCCGCCGCTGCGGATAAGAGCAGAACGGCTCGCAATGACGCAGTGCGGCCGGCGCGGATATGATGGTCAAAGCGTCAGCCAAAGTAATATCGTTCGGCAAAGCCGGACAGCTGATAGCTAACAGCTAACAGCTAATGGCTTCCCGAAAAAAACGGATCACTGCGGCCTGTTATGTGGGTCTTGAAATGACGCAGTGATGACTCCGGTTCAGTCCACGAATCCCAGTTCCCGGGCGGAGGGATAGCCGTAGGCGCTGTCGGAGTTGATTATCGCCCGGGTGATGGCCTCGCTGATCACTTCGGCGGCCAGGGTGCCGATCAGGTCCTGGTCCGCGATGACGTCCCCTACGGACACGGCGTAGATGCTGTCCCCGTCCGCGGAGGTGTGCACGGGGTTTATGCTCCGGGCGTAGCCGTCGTGGGCCATGCCCGCGATCTTGTTAAGCTGTGCCTTGTCGAAGGCGGCGTTGGTTATCACCACGGCCAGGGTGGTGTTGCCCGTAAACTTGTTATCGACTTTTTTGATGCTGGCCTTCATCTGTTCGGAAGTGCTCCTGAGGCCCAGACGGTCTTCCGTGAGCAGCCCCGCGATCTGGCGCCCGGTCTTCCAGTCGTACACGTCGCCCAGGGCGTTCACGACCACCACCGCGCCGATCTTCAGGTCGCCGATCTGCAGGGCGTAGCTGCCTATGCCGGACTTCATGCAGTAGTCCATGTTGAGCAGTTTGCCCACCGTGGCGCCGCAGCCCGCTCCGTAGTTGCCGTCTTTGTAATTGGGCGCTTCAAAGGCGATGCGCGCCGCCTCGTAGCCCATGTCCCGGTCCGGGCGCACGAAAGGGTCGCCCACGGTCAGGTCGAATATGTCGGACTGCGCTACCAGAGGCACTTTGGTCACGCCCACGTCGTAGCCGTAGCCGCGCTCCTCCAGGTATTCCATAACGCCGTTTGCCGCGCCCAGGCCGAAGGCGCTGCCCCCCGAAAGCACTATGGCGTGGATGACCTGGGCGGCCATCAGGGGATTGAGCAGCTGGCTCTCCCGGGAAGCGGGCCCGCCGCCCCTCACATCCAGCCCCGCGCGCATGCCGTTTTCCGCTATGAACACGGTGAGGCCGGTGCCCGCCTGGGCGTTTTCGGTCTGGCCGATACGTATGCCCCCGATGTCTGTGACGGGTATCTCCCGCATGGCTGTTCCTCCTTCCGAAAACGCGGATACGCTGAATATGAACGTTGCTGCCAGAAGCAGAGTGAAAACGCGCCTGAAAGTGTCCGTCATGCTCCCTCCCAACATAAACCCAGATATGTATTTCCGGCGCTGACGCCGGAAAACGGCTTTAATACGCCTTCAGCTCCGTTATTTCCGCTTCGCCTTCCCGGGAAACGGCTTCCAGTTCCAGCCGCGCGGTGCGCAGGGCGGGGAAGCGGACTATGGCCTTGTGGCCTATGGTGTCTCCCCGGGCGACTAAAAGGCGTATGGCGGTCTCCGGCTGAAGGGAGGGCAGGCAGGCGTACAGCTTCCAGCCGGTGACCTTCTGGCCCTTGGACACGTCCTCTTTTATCACGGCGGCGGAGACCAGAGGCAGCTGCTCCGTCTCGGGGTACAGTTTGAGGCGGCGGGGGGAATACCCGGCGGAAAAGCGGTTTTCGCCTGTTTTTTCCACGGGCTCAAAACCCAGGTCACGCCCGTACAGCCGTTCTATCTCGCTTCCGAACTCGCTTAAGCGCTTTACATCCCTTTCGGGCAGCAGGCCCCTTTCGTCGGGACCCACGTTAAGGAGCAGGTTGCTGCCCCGGCCCACGCTCATATGGTACATGCCCATGAGCTCGTCCACGCTCTTTAAGCTGTATTCGTCCAGGTCGTAAAACCAGTTTTTGCGCAGCTTGCAGTCGCACTCGGCGGGGGCGAACACTGTTTTTTTCTGCCCCAGCACGTTCATTTCCTTTTCATAAAGGTTGGGAGAGGGGGCGTAGCCGTCCTCGTTGCCCACCCAGCGGGTGTCCGGGTCCCACATGTCAAAGATCAGTATATCCGGCTGCAGGCGGCGGATCTCGCTCACTATGCGCTTCTGGTCGTAGGAGTGGCCGTTCGAGCCGCAGCCGTCGAACCAGATGTAGTCGATCCTGCCGTAATTGGAAAGCAGTTCGCTGACCTGGCCGATAAAGTAGTCGTCGTATTCCCTGCCGTCCTTGAACTCCACCGCGTGGGAGCCCCACTGGGCGGGGGAGTAGTACAGCCCGCATTTCATCCCTTCCTCACGGCAGGCGCGGGTGAACTCGCCCACCACGTCGCCCCTGCCGCCCCTCCAGGGGGACGCCGCCACGGAGTAGGGGGAGAGTTTCGTGGGCCACAGGGCGAAGCCGTCATGGTGCTTGGCGGTCATTATGGCGTATTTCGCGCCGATCAGCTTCGCGCTTCTGAGCCACTGGCGGCAGTCCAGCTGTTCGGGACAGAACTTTTCGGGGGACATTTCCTCCCCGTCCCAGTCCCTGTGGCCGTTATGGAACGTGCGGATGCCGAAGTGGAAGAACATCCCCACTTCCCAGGACAGGAAATCCAGCTGTTTTCGGGTGGGTTTTATCATGTGAGACCTCCGTATGAAGGATGCAAAAACGCGTCACGCTCATGCCGGTGACGCGAAAATAATGGTTTACAGCAGTCGTTTCGACTTGTCTTTCAGTTTGCCCCGTTTGCCCAGCTCGATCAGGTTTTCGTAGCGCCTGACCGCCTTTTCCATGGTCTGCTCCCAGGGTATGGAGATGGTTCTCTTCGCGCCTTCTCCCGCCCTTCTGAGCGCCTCGGGGTCGGTGACGGCTTTCGTGATCACGCGGGCGAGGTCTTCGGGAGCGTTCTCGCACAAAAACCCGTTTTCGCCGTCCGAAACGATGCTGGCGGTGGTGGCGCCCCGGACCATGACCGAAGGCGTGCCCAGGGCGGCGGCCTCGCGCACCGTCATGGAGGCAGTGTCGTACAGGCTGGGGAAGGCGTACACGCTCGCCCGCTGATACAGGGCGGCCAGGGTGTCCGCTTCGGTGATGTGGCCGGTAAAGCGGGTGTACGGCATGAGATCCAGCTCGTTTAGCTTGGTCTCCATCTCCTCCCGGTTGATGCCCTGGCCCGCGAACACCAGGCGGAAGTCCGTGCCCGCCTTTTTCATTTCCGCCGCTGCCAGTATCAGGTTCAGCAGGTTCTTTTTCCAGTCCAGCTGGCCCACGTACAGCAGCACGGGGGACGAGCCCAGTTCAAAGCGGGCGTTCACTTCGTCCAGCTTTTCCCGGCTGACCGGCTTCATGCTGACGCCGTTCAGCATCACCTGCACGTCGCCCTTGTAGCCGTACTCCCGCATCACGTCCACGGAGCTTTCGCTCACCGTCCACACCTCGTCGCAGCGGTTGTAAAAGTCGACCACTATCCGGGTGCCTATGTGGGCGATCTTGCGGGAATGCACCGCCTTGACGAAGTCGTCCTCATACTTGGAGTGGAACATGCCCACCAAAGGTATGTTCCTCTCCACCGCCAGGCGCAGTGCTTCAGTGCCCGCAGCGAAGGGGGACTGCGTGTGCACTATGTCCAGCGGTATCATTTTTATGCGCTCCATGTAGTGCTTGTCCCAGCGGGCTTCGGCGGTTTTGTACTGCCTGAGCAGGGGCAGGCGCACCGCCTTGAAATCCACGATCTCAAAGGGATAGCCGCCCCTGGGGCCCGTGTCGCACAGAGGAGCGATCACGGTGAGCTCGTGACCCATTTTGCACAGGGTCTCGGTGTAGGCCAGGGTGACCCGGGCCACGCCGTCCATGATGGGCAGGAATGAGTCCGAAAGCTGAGCGATCCTCAAAATATCCTCCTCGCGCAAACGCGCGATTTCCGGCTGTTAGCCGGCAAAGACTGTGTCGGTATGCTTGCGAAAACGCGTTTACATCAGGTGGGTATCTATGGGCTCGAAGTCCAGGAAGGCTTCCTCGCCCACGTCGAATATGCGCCTGCCTACGGGGTGGTTGTCGGTGATCTTGACCACCTTGTCCGCGGTCTGCACGTGGTAGAGCTGGTAGGAGCCCATAAAGCAGCTGAGCAGCACCTTGCAGGGGATGATGCCGTTTTCCGCCAGCCTCACGCCCTCCGGACGCAGCATCACTGTGCGCTTGTCGCCGTGCTCCACGGGCTTTTCGGGCCGCGCCACGTCGAAGGTCACGCCGCAGGAAACCACGCTTACCAGCCCTTCCCTGTTCAGGCCGACGACTTCGGCGTCCAGGAAGTTGGCCTCGCCTATGAAGTCCGCCACGAACTCGTTGGCCGGGTGGTAGTAGATCTCCCGGGGAGTGCCCATCTGCGCCACCACGCCCTTGTTCATGATTATGATGTTGTCGGAGATGCTCATGGCCTCGGACTGGTCGTGGGTGACGTATATGGCGGTGATGCCGAACTGCTGCTGTATGCGGCGGATCTCCGTGCGCATGTACACCCTCAGCTTGGCGTCCAGGTTGGAAAGGGGCTCGTCAAACAGCAGCACGCCTGGCTCCGCGATCAGCGCGC
>JAEEGH010028459.1_pt1 | contig 10993 bp, 9 predicted proteins | sample 9134181 | NCBI WGS metagenome assembly JAEEGH01 (sample SAMN16246544, study PRJNA631951) | gut metagenome | biome: gut microbiome; feature: rumen; material: DP-attached | host: Bos | place: Iran: Karaj | collected 2018-10
TCATCTCCGGGGTGATGGTAGAACGGATTTCGTCCATGATTCTGTTTGTTCTCATATGCATTCCTCCTTTTTTATGGTTCATCGTCTATCGTGAATGACAGCTCACCAAACAACTCTGTTCCTGTGATGACTATCATTTTCTGCTTTTCACGCTCCTTGATCTCTATGTCTATCTTCTGGAGAGTCTTTACACACTTGTGAAGATGCTCATCCTCCTGATAGGTTGCAGTGGATTTCAGTCCACCGTTGCCGAGAATCAGGATCTTTGCCTGAATATTCAGCAGATAGAGTCGGAGAGAAGTGGTTTCAAGATGTGAGGGAAGTGCCATGACTCTGTCGCGCTTGGTTCCTTCATAACGGAAGTGCCTGTCTGCGGCTCCGTCCCGTTTGATGATGTCTAGCCTGTAAACCAACTGGCGCACATCATCTGGATATGCGTCCTTGTAGGTAAGTAGGAACTTCTCGAATTCAGAATAATCCTCGCCCTCAAAATGTGGTGAATAGAGGCTAACCTTGTCACCATCCTCCAATAACTCAATCAATAAGTTTCTTTCCATGTCTTTACTTTCTGTTTGCAAAAATAAACATAAAAGTTGATTCCTCCAAATTTTTGGAGAAGAAAATCAACTTTTATGCTTATTTTTTGGGGTTCATACTATGTTTATTCTTTCAATTTTAGTTTATATTACTCAGAAGTAATCGAATTTCTTCATCGCCTCTGCCTTGATCTCATCACATACGTCGATGTAGGGCTTCATCGCCTTGTAATCACTATGGCCTGTCCACTTCATGATCACATTTGGTGATATTCCCATTCCTAATGCGTTACAGATAAATGAACGTCTTCCTGTATGGGTACCGATAACAACATATTTCGGCTTGACTTCATCAATTCTCTTACTGCCTCTATAGTAAGTGAGTCGGATTGGTTCGTCGAAGCCTGCAAACTTGCACAACTCATGGAGGTACTGATTCATCTTCTGGTTGCTCACTACAGGGAGGGCTTTGCCATCCTGGAATTCAAACGGCTCATATTTCTTCAGGATGGCCTTACTGTGAGTATTAAGCTCTATTCTCTGTGGGTCAACTGTCTTGCTATTGGTAACCTCAATGTACCTTTCGTGTACGTCGCTTCGTCTGAGATTGACAAGATCAGAATAACGGAGACCTGTGTAGCACAGGAACAGGAACACGTCGCGTACCCTTATCAGATACAGCTTTGATTCTGGTATCTCACACTTCTCTAGTTTCTCCAACTCCTTTTTGTTGAGATACACGACCTCTTGCTCAGCACTCTTAAGTGCAAGGTTGAAGGCCTCGAAACTGTTATTATTGTGATAGTGTCTGCGGTAGGCCCAGCGGATAATGGTTTTCAGTATCAACACGTCCTTTCTGATGGTGCTGTTGACGAACATCTTGACTTCGCATAGGTAGTCAACGTAGCTTTGCATGCCTTTTTCGTCAAAATAGCCAAATGTCACTTCAAAGTCCGGATATCCGTTCTTTCGCTTCCAGTCACGAAACGATTTGAGGTTGTTGCTTATGGCTTCATGTCTCTTTCGGGTATTCTCTGACCAAACGTTCAGTTTTCCTGCATATGTCTCGTATTCATGATAAGCATTCCAAAAAGATGAGTGGTCTTCTTTATTCTTGTCTTTTTCAGAATCTGAAAGTTTGTTAAATCTTTGTTCTGAACTCTCATTGCCCTGTATTGAGCGTTTGTTGTCCTGATTCTCAAATGCTTCTTTCTTGCCGTTGTTCTCTGGCTTATGATCGTCATACTTGTCCAGTGTGATGCTGTCTTTAATAATCATGTAGGCAGCCTTGAACTCGTCTGCCGTCGGTTTTTCCCTCTTTTCCTCAAAGTACAGTACCGTATCCTTGATACTCTTTGAAAGACGGGTTAGACCATTGTTGATTTCATCAGCTGACTTCCCGCCACTTGCACCAATAGCCACTCCGTTTTTCGTGTCCCAGCAATCCAGGTTTATATGATAGCCGGTCGTTAATTCCATGTTGATAGTCCCATAGACAACTCTCATTGTAATCAGTACATTCCTTGAAGACTGTACATTCAAGCCTGTTTTAGGATCTCTGATCTTTCTTTGCTTGAGCCTGAATTTAATGTCAAGTTTTGTTCCCATCTTATATTTATTATCTCAATTTGTTATAAGGCTGGACGCATAGCCATTGCGTCCCAGAATTGTAGCGTCCCAAAGTGATGCGTCCCAAAGCGTCCCAAGGAGAAGCCAAACTTGTCCGTTCTTCTTTTGACGGCAGTCTTTCGACCAATTATTCTGTTATTCATACACCTGACAATCAACGTATAGAACTGGGCAAATGGCGAACATGCTTCCTTAGATTGTTAAGCATCTCTTCTGAATTGGTGTTGTTGCTGTACTGTTTTCCTCCTTCAATCCATTTGTAGAGCTCATCCTCGTAGAAGTATAGCTTGTTCCCTCTCTTATATGACGGGATGATGCCTTTCCTGGCATTGGCGTAGATGGTTGGCTTTGCCTTTCCTGTGATGCGCATAGCTCCTTCAATGTCAGTAAGAACGTGACGGTTAATTACATCTGGCCTCTCAGTGGGAGTGGTCATGTTCAACAACTCATTAACGAGTTTGATAAGTAGCTCTACTTTTTCAAGCAGTGTTTCGATGTCGTTCTCTATCATGATAATACCTTGTCCCTTTAGTGGAACAGCAATGCAAAGGAATACGGTTTATCAATGGTATGGCAAAATACTGATAAAAACTATACTAAACTGATAATAAACTTTTGAAGAGGCTTATTTCCAGTGATTGCAGGTTATATCTGACAGATAAGTTCTTCAGTAATACGGTTGGTGAATTTCTTCGATAAGCTGCCATGAACACCCCAGCATACATCTGGAATAGGTATTTGTTTGGTGGGAGATTCATTGGAGGCTAACTTGATTGCAAGGGTGCTTAGTTCCACGTCTTTTAGTTGACAGGGAAATACTTCTTTTATGAATGTCGCACCATAGTCGTTTCGTTTTTTGAGAAAGAACTTCACAACAAAGCCGATATGACACAGGTCTTCCGTATTGAGGCACGTAAAGTTTGATGTGGCCTTGACCTCATAAGGAAGGTGGGTCTTGTGTCCTTCCGTAACCAGATCCATCGCACGATTGTCTATGGCGATGTATATGTCATCCAGTAGTATCTGGACATCCTCTTCTGGTATGTTGTCCCTGACGTATTTCTCTACAAAAGCAAGATAAAGCTTCTTGTACATCATAGTTTCTTCTTCGACTTGATTAGCTGTTCTGATGACTGAAGGGGAAAGAGTGGGTATTGTTTTCTCCTCCTGCATGTCAGATATGGAAGCAATGGGCACCTGTTTTCCTGACTCCTTCTTTCCCGTTAGCCTGTCCCAGTTGTCTGGTATGACAAACAGGATAAAATACAGAATAAAGGAAATACAGCCAGATGCCGTCACATAGTAGAGAAAACTGGGGAACAGCATCATGTCCTTGTACTGAACCCAATATACCAATGGGAGCGTCATTGCCAGAGCCGGTCCTACAATGATACTTGTAAACAGTGTCTTGTGAAAGAATTCGTCAATCTTCATAACTTGTTATCATATGGATATACCGCAAAGTTACTATTTTTTTGTGATATCGGGTAATATCTGGAGATAGCCTAATTTGTTATACTACAGGAAATGAGCCCTGTCTTCCGTTAAAATGTACTTCACAACGAAAGACAGGGACTCGATGGCTGAAGGCACCTGCTTATTTCAGAGTAATGAGTTCGGAAGCTTTACGCTTGTTGGCATCGTTCAGCTCTGCATATATCTGGGTCGTAGTCACATTCTTGTGGCCTAGCATCTTGGACACTGTATAGATGCTTGTTCCCATGCTTACCTCCAAGGATGCATAAGTGTGCCGGAAGCAGTGGAAAGTGATGTGCTTGTTAATACCTGCAGCCTTTAGCCAGTCTTTTAGGTTGTAGTTGACAACCGTATAACTAAGCTTCTTGAAAACCGTACCTGTACTGCGTTCACCGCAGAGTTCATAGGCTTCCTTGCTAATAGGAAGTATCTCTTCGGCACCAGTCTTCTTGATACGGTACTGGATAACATAGCCTCCATCGCTGCCGATACGGAGATATTCCCATTTCAGCCTCAGAATGTCACTTATTCGTAATCCCGTCAGACATGAAAACAGTGCAGCCTGCTTCAGAACAGGAACCTTGCAGGGGGTCTGGCTCAACTTCTTCAACTCGTCAATAGTGAGTGTCTCCTTGCGTACCTCGAGAGTCTCGATCTTGTCGAGATAGTCGTTGATGTTTTCTCTCATCCACTTCTCTCTGTATGCCAGATATAATAATTCCTTGAAAAGGGAATAGTAGCTGGCTGCAGAGTTTTGACTTAGCTTATATTTGGTGTGCTTCAGCTGGTGTGCATTCAGAAGATAATCACGGAATCCTTGGCATAGCTCAATAGTAATATCACCAAAGGTGCACTTCCCGTTGACAAATTTGGAAAAATGGCTGTACACGATGTCCCACTTCTGATACTTTCTTCGGCATTTTTCTTTGAAGTAGGCGAGGAAGTCTGCCTTTTGTTTGGTCTTGTCGAGAAAACCAAACTGCTCGTTGATGAGCGACTGCACACGAATGCAGCGGATACCTTCTGCTTTCATGAGCATGTCCTTATTGAAATCAGCCTCCATCTGATTCTTTGGATTGGCATAGATATATATGCCCAGGTATTCGCGCCGAGTCATGCGCATAGTCTTGGGATTACGGATTGCCGGATAGTAGTCCAGATAGAGTGAAATCATACCGTTTTTGATCTTCGCCTGGCGAACGGTTACCTTGGTGCAAATGTTACTTGTAGACATAATACATTAATTTTTAAACTGTTATACTTTATTTTTGTAAATGGGGTCGCAAAAGTATGAAGTGTATTGCCAGTTTATTCTAAAACTGCGATAAACTTACAATGAATATGGTTCAGAAAACAATTACGGAGGCACCATATCACACTTGGTGGGTACTTTACCTTGCTTGCGTTCCTCTATGATGCGGTTGAAATCCTGATAACTGAGCTTGATGAACTTGCCGCATTTCTTTTTCGGTATATGATAGAAGCGGATGACCTGTCTTACCTGGTGAATGGTCATCTGATAAATGTCCATCAGTTCCTCGACAGTCTTGAAATCGTCTTCTGGCTGGAGCATGTTTTTCTCTTTATCAACATGCTGTTTCGAATAGTATGGCTTGGTGCCAACATACTTTCGGGGGATGTGATGCTTGCAGACGAAAGTAGTAACTTGATTGTATGTCATATTGTATTTCGATTGGATCTCCTCACTGGTATACCATTCTGTCAGTTCTGGATTGGGATTGTCCTTGACGAAATATTTGTCTACGCCAGCCTTCGGCAGGCATTTCTTGTCCCCCATAGTAAAGACATCTATGTTCTGAGCTTTGGCAATGCGGTAAACCGTTGTCTCCTTTACTCTATATTTCTCAATGATCTCTTCAATGGTGTAGAACAGGCTGGGCTCTTGTGGCTTAGGAGCTTCAGAGAGATGGGTCGCCTGGTATCTTTTCACGAAGTCGTCCCAATCTGTTTTCAAGATGAGTAGCAGTCCGTTGACTCTCTTTACTCTAAGTTTCTCGTTTTTGGCGTAGTAACGAACTTGGAATACAGAGAAACTGCTGTTCTTGACGATGTCCTGAACTGTGTAATAGTTACCGTCTGGTACTTTTGCTAGTCGTTTGAGATTGTCAAAATGGCTCTTGGAATAGTATGTGATGTTCTGGAACTGGATTCGAGGGACATTATGACGAAGGGCATACTTTTTAAGAGTGGAACCTTTCATTCCGTATATGTCTTCGATCTGCTGGGCATTGTACCAGTCTTTGAGATCGTATTGCACTAGTAACTCTATAAAATGCGTATCGACATCTGCCTTTTTCCAGAATGTCCTTCTCCCGACAGCGATTGTAGAAATATCGTATTGCTCACATCTGCGGTATACCGTTCGTTTGCTGATTTTGAATTTCTCCATCATCTCCTTGAGTGAGTAATAACCATTAAGAGTATCCTTCTCATTGTGGTTAGTACCTCTTTTCTTGTAAGAAGGGGCTTCATCGAAGAGTTTATCAATGTCGCTCCTCCTGATGATGGTCTTTCCGCGGAACTGTTTGGCTTTCAATATTTGTAGGCCGAGATAATTGTAGATGGTACTTCTGGAAACACCAAGAAGTTTTGCGGCCTCTGTAGGAGACAGGAATTGTTTGTCCTTGAGATATTCTCTTCGGAGTTTGCGCTCATCAACCCTTCGTGGCAGCGTGCTCATTTCGGTGTCGCCACCGACTGAAGCGTACTTGCCTGACTGAACTTTTCTTTTGTAACGGTAGGCCTGATCGCAACATTTACTACTGCAAAACCTCGCCGTGACCATCTGTCCAATGAAGGTTTTATGACACCATTCACATTTCTTAACTATTTCCATATGCCTATTTTTTGTCTCTTTCTCGTTCTAAACTCTGTCCAAATGTGTCCAAATGTGTCCAATGGTGTCCAACGTGTGCCAAGGTGGGACATCGCCTAGCAATCCAATGGTGTCCAACGTGTGCCACAGAAGGACATAATGTGAGCATGTGCCTACGTTGGTTTTTTCCCAAACGTACAAATAACGTACAAAAAGTAGCTAAAAAAAAATCATCAACGATTATCGCTGATGATTTTGAATTTTTGGAACTAGCTGAAAATAAACGATTTAAGTCACATCTTGTAATATCGAGTGATGACCGTTAATCGTATTCTATTTTCCCACGCAGAAGTGTTTAAAGATATTTCCTAATACTTCGTTGGGGGTTATCTGACCTCCTGTTATTTCGGAAATGGTGTTTATGGCTTGGCGGAGATCTTCAGAGAGGAGGTCTCCGCTAAGTTGCATCTGGAGGCCATCGATGACGCGTCCGATGCTGTCGTGGGCACGGACCAAAGCGTCGTAGTGGCGGGCATTGGTTACGATGATATCGTTCTCGGTAAGGGCGGGGATGTCGGCAGCTTCGTAGATCGCCTGTTCTAACGCCTCGATGTTCTCACCGTATTTGGCAGAGATTTTTAAGAGGTGAGAGGAGAGTGGAGAGAGGTGAGAGAATTGCCACAAATCCGACTTATCGATTTTGTTCTGTATGATAATCAGCGACTTATCATGACATCGTTCTTGTATATCTTGAATGTCATTTTCGCTCGGTTCTGCATCAAGAAGCCAGAGTACGATGCGGGCTTTGTCGATGGCAGCATAGGTGCGCTCGATACCAATCTGCTCGATTTCGTCGGAGGTCTGTCGGATGCCGGCCGTATCGATAAAACGGAAAGTGATGCCCTTGATGTCAATGGTATCTTCAATGGTGTCGCGGGTTGTTCCATGTATGTCGGATACGATGGCGCGATCATCCTTCAACAGACGGTTGAGGAGAGTGGATTTTCCTACGTTTGTCTTACCGATAATGGCGACGGGGATACCATTCTTGAGGGCCTGTCCTGTCTCAAAACTGGTAGCGAGTCTTAGAATGTGATTGTCAATAGTTTTTGATAGTTCCAGCAGCTCACTTCTATCTGCAAACTCAAGATCCTCGTGGTCGGAGAAGTCGAGTTCCAGTTCTAATAAAGAGGTGAGTTTCAGCAACTGTTCACGAAGGCGTGAGAGCTCCGAGGAGAAGTGTCCACGGAGCTGATTCAATGCGATATCGTGGGTGGCTTTGTTGGATGATGCTATCAGGTCGGCTACGGCTTCAGCCTGTGAAAGATCCATCTTGCCGTTGAGATAGGCACGCTGGGTAAACTCACCCGGTCCTGCCATCCGGCAACCATGCTGGATCAGGAGCTCTAACACCTTATTAATAATATAGCGTGAACCATGACAGGAGATCTCCGCACTATCTTCGCCCGTATAAGAGTGAGGGGCTTGGAAGATGCTTACCATGACTTCGTCGATAATCTCTTCGCCATCCTTGATGTGACCATAATGGATGGTATTCGGCTGCGCATTTGAGAGGTCTTTGGAGAAGACGCGGGAAAGAATCTCAAGCGTTTGGGGACCTGAGATTCTGATGATTCCGAGTGCTCCGCCAGGAGCCGTAGCCAAAGCGCAGATCGTCATTTCTTCTTTGCCCAGGTATTGGCAATGATGATGCCGACGAAGGTTATAGCGATAAAAATGCCAGCAGCCGCCAATATTGAATTTTTATCATTGCCGAGGAGAGGCGGAATGGTGCAAAAGACGGCGGTTACCACCATCAGGACGGCCATGACAATTCTTAGTCGCTTGATATCGATAGTCTTGCGTTCTTCTTCGCTGGCGGTATTGTAGCCTGCAATGAGCATATCGCCCTTGCCCATCAGAAAGATGACGGCAAGGACGAGAAACATAACGGCAAATACGATACTAACAATCATAACAATCATATTCTATCTAATACTTTTTCAATGAGGGTGTCGATGGAGTTCTTATACTCGGTGTTCATCTCTGTGGTGTAGCGGTTGGCAATCACCATACAACAGGTCATGGCGCGATGGCCTAGGAGGGAGGCGAGACCTGCTACGGCCGATGACTCCATCTCGAAGTTACAGATCTTCATACCCTCGTACTCGAAGGCTTCAATCTTCTGATTCTGTTGGGGATCAGCAATGTCAGCACGGAGGATACGTCCCTGAGGACCATAGAAACCACCGCAGGAGATGGTGTAGCCGCGAACCATATCGTCGCCAGCAATCTGGTTGATGAGCTCTTCGTCGGCAATCGACACATAGGGAGCGCCTTTGATGGGATCCCACTGCATATGTTCTGTGAAAGCCTTCTCCATAGGGATATCGCAGACCACATTACGTCCTGCATAGTAGTTCAGCAGACCGTCGAAGCCGATGCTCTTGACGGAAGCCACGAAACAGCCCGTAGGTGTGAAGGGCTGCAGACCGCCACAGGTGCCGATGCGAACCATCGTGAGTGTGCGATGCTCAGGAAATTCCTCGCGCGTCTTGTAGTCGATGTTGGCAAGGGTGTCGAGTTCGTTGACGACGATATCGATGTTGTCGCAGCCAATGCCGTGACTCTGACAAGTGATGCGTTTGCCTTTATACATACCAGTGATGGTGTGGAACTCACGGCTGCTGACCTCGCACTCCTTCGAGTCGAAATGGGCAGCAACGGTATCCACACGGGCAGGATCACCCACGAGCACCACCTTGTCGGCCAGCTGTTCGGGCTTCAGATGAAGGTGAAAGCATGAACCGTCGGCATTGATAATCAGTTCTGATTCTGGAAAATTTCTCTTACTCATAGACTTATGTTTTTATTTGATGATTTTGATTTCTGCATTTCGTGTCTCTTTCTCAAGGGTCTGTATCTGGCTGTTGAGCTGTATGACTTCTGTCTCTGCCTGAAGGATCTCACGTCTGAGTGACTGTTTCTCGGCATTAGTGGCTTTGGGATAATAGCTGCGCGACTTCTCGAGTTGTCCATTCAATGAACAGAGTTGTTGACGGGCCTCGATGAGTTGTTTGTAGAGCACAGCAGCCTCGCGAGAACGGAAGTCCTTGGTACTGGAGTAGGTGAGGGCATCGTTGATGACGAGCTCCATACTTGTTAATGCGGTGTTCTTAGATACTGAATTCGCATTTGCAGTTTGAGTGTCACAAACACTGACAGCATGATAACGAGCTAATGCCGCACTGCGTTCCTCGCCATTGCCCCATGTGTCGGCAATGCTGCTAATATCTGCAAAACCTCGAATCTGAGATTCTGTATAGACTGCAGGATTGTAAGTTTTTCTACTATTATTGGGAATGAAGATATAAAGGCACACTTTCCCTTCTGGTTGACGACGATCGCTCACAAAATAGCCAATACGTGCATATTCATCAAGCGCAAACAGGTAATCGTTGGCTTCAGAGTTGAAAGGCATACCAATGTTCTCGGGTTTCAGAAAACTGTTGCTGCGAGCGTCATAGCGCGTCAAGAAAATATCATAACCTCCAATACTCTCTTCGCCCTTTCCGGCAAAATAGAATGTCAGACCGTCAGCCAGCATAAACGGGTAAGCTGATTCAGAAATTCCTTCGTTAATGCCTTGAAGAAACTGTGGTCGGCTCCATTCTTCACCTAGAAGATCGCTGGTACAGAGCTGTTGTTTCAAACTGTCGTCAGGTTGGCTGAAATAAGCCTTGTTGCACATCTCGTTGACAAAAACTGTAGTGCTGTCACCCTTTCCAAAGAAGGCATGACTGCTGATGATTCGCCCCGTCTCACTTGAAAGATGAAAATGTGAAAGCACCTGATCTTTATCTGCAACGATACTATCGATGATGATAATCTGTTGTGTCATCTCGCGCATACTTGTAAGACGTGGATCTTCCTGTGGCACTTCCAACACAGGTTTCTTCGCTATCCGCTTCTTCCGTTTCTGCGCACTTATTGAAAGTGGCAGCAACAAAGCAATGGCAAGTATAACAGTCTTCTTTATATTCATCATCTTAAGATTCTTCAATCAGTTTATTGTCGGCCTCGAGTGCCCCCCAGATATTATAACGCACTTCTGGATTAAGTGCCTCTAATCGTTTGTAAATATCTTTGATATCCATACGATTCGACTCTTTCTCATAAGGACAAAGTTTCTGTTGCTTCTGGTAACCCTGTAGTTGGGCATAAGTCTTGATGTCGCTCTCTTGTATCAGGCAGAGTGGACGGATCATCGTAAGGGGCATCTTGCGCATCTTCAGTTTTACAGGCATCGTAGTGAAATGAGCTTGAAAAGTAAGATTCATCAGTGCCGTATGTACCAGGTCGTCTTGATGATGACCTAAGGCTATCTTATTGCAGCCCAACTCTTGTGCCAGATTGAACATCACCTTGCGGCGATTCCAGGAGCAGAGAAAACAGGGTGTCTTCTGTCGGCGGGCATCCCTCTTGTTGGTGGGATTGCCGATTTCGAAACTTGTAG
>JAEEGH010028464.1_pt1 | contig 10992 bp, 6 predicted proteins | sample 9134181 | NCBI WGS metagenome assembly JAEEGH01 (sample SAMN16246544, study PRJNA631951) | gut metagenome | biome: gut microbiome; feature: rumen; material: DP-attached | host: Bos | place: Iran: Karaj | collected 2018-10
TTCCATAAACTATCTGAAGGAACAGCTCTCTCATTGCTGTATTGATAGCATCACAAACAAGGTCAGTGTTAAGAGCCTCAAGAAGTGTAAGTCCGGGAAGGATCTCAGAAGCCATAGCAGCTGAATGAGTCATTCCTGAGCAACCAAGTGTCTCTACAAGAGCCTCCTGGATGATACCGTCTTTTACATTGAGTGAAAGCTTACAAGCACCCTGCTGAGGAGCGCACCAGCCCACACCATGTGTATAGCCGGAAATGTCCTTAATCTCTTTGGACTGAACCCACTTAGCCTCTTCAGGAATGGGAGCAGCGCCATGATGTACCCCTTGTGTTACGGGACACATATTTTTTACCTCTGTTGAGTAAATCATGTGAAAATCTCCTTTCGTATTGTAAGGTAATATTGCATTACTCACTCAAATTACGGCACTTTCGAGCCGTGCCAATACCTATTTTTGCACAAAATAAGACAACTTTCAACAAGATGGATATAAAATTAACATATATTTAACATAGATGGTACCTCGTCATAATCAAAGTCCGAGATTGCCCTGACTATGGCCTCCACCCTGTCCTTCTCATCATCGGGGACCCTGCACCTTGCCAGGTGATCTCCAATGACTTCCATCTCTCCGTAGTCGCTGCAATCATATGCCTCCTTAAGCCTTGTAAAGAAGGCCTCAAGCTCATCGCGGTTAAGGATCAGCTTCTCATCTTCCGTTGGTTCCTGCTGTGCCAGAGGAGAAAGCTCTTTTCCCAATCTCCTGTAGTCACTTATGAGCTTGTCGAGATTTGCTTCCAGCAGTCCTTCATTTCCATCCTTTCCTGCCTTTTCCAGCATCTCGGCCAGGGCTCCCAGGCCGGTTGCCCCGATTATCCTTGAAGTGCTCTTCACCGCGTGGATCTTGGTGGTAAGGTTAGGGATATTCTTCTCATTCCAGAACCGATCCATCTCTGATGCAGTTATCTCCACACTTTCCTGATATGTTCTCAGGGTCTCCAGGTAGAATGTCTTATCACCAAGATGTAAAAGACCTGTATCCACATCAAGTCCCCTGATCTCGTACAAAAACTCAGGAAGCTTAACATCTTTGTCTGTGAGTTCGTGGCCTGATCCCTGCGGCGCCATGACCTTCTCCCTTGGAAGGAACTTTATAAGCGTATCCTCAAGGCTTCCCGGATCAATGGGCTTGGTGAGGTAGTCGTCAAATCCCGCAGAGATATACATGTCCCTCATGCCGGAGATGGCATTGGCAGTAAGGCAGATAGCGGGAGTATCCACATTCGGGCTGTCATGAAGGGACCTCAGTTCCCTCAGGGTCTCTATGCCGTCCTTGTATGGCATCATGTGATCCAGGATTATAATGTCATATTTGCGCTCCCTGGCAAGTTCTATGCACTGGTCTCCGCTTTCGGCGGTATCTATCTGCATCCTGGTATTCTTAAGGAGGTTGGTGAGTACGGTGAGGTTTACAATCATGTCGTCCACCACCAGTATCCTGGCATCCGGTGCTATGAATTTCTCGCGGTATTTCTTTCTCCCGGCAATTGCTTTTTTGAAGGATGCCTCAAAGTCACCAACGCCCTTCCAGTTCGTAACCTGCTGTTTCAGAGAAAAGCTGAAGGTTGAGCCCACGCCGTATTTGCTCTCCACCTCCAGATGGCTGCCCATCAGGTTAAGAAGCCTCTCTGTTATGGTGATACCAAGGCCGGTACCCTCAACGTTTCTGTTGTTCTTCTTATCAAGTCTCTCGAAGGCGTCATAGATCTTGCCTATCTCCTCTTCCCTGATGCCAACGCCTGTGTCCTTAATGCTGATCTTTAACATAACGGCATCAGGCTCATCCGGGATCCTCTCATATCCCATGATAAAAGTGACCGTACCCTCCCTGGTGTATTTCACAGCGTTGGTTATTATGTTGGTCACCGCCTGCTTTATCCTTATATCATCACCCTTCAGGAAATTGGGAGTATCGCCGTCAATTTCAAGCTCCAGGAAAAGACCTTTTTCCTCCGTCATTGTCTGGGTCATGTTTATCAGGTCATTGAGCACCGATGACAGCTCATATTCAACCTGGTTGATATCAAGTCTGCCGGCTTCGATCTTGGAGAAATCCAGGATGTCATTGATGAGTCCAAGAAGAGTCTTTCCCGATGACTGGATATTCCCTGCGTACATCAGGATGTTGTCGTTATCGCTCTCTCTTAAGACCATCTCATTCATGCTCAGGATCGAGTTCATGGGAGTTCTTATATCGTGGGACATGGTTGAGAGGAAGTAGTCCTTGGCCTTGTTGGCATCCTCTGCTTCCCTTACTGCGACTGCCAGCTGGTGGTTCTTTTCCTCCAGAATCTTTCCCGCCTGCTCCCTCTCTTTTGCACGCCTTTCGTTTATCCTTGACTCCCTTAAAAGGAACAGGACTATAAGGGATAGTATTACCACCACCACCAGAGCCACCAGCCAGCTATTATCCCGGATAGCGTCAATGACAGTATATGAATAGAGTCCGTCCACATATCTGTATGCGATGTTCCTGGCCTGATCGCTTCCCACGATACTTATGCCCCTGTTGAGGAGCTTTAAGAGCCCTGCATTTCCCAGCTTCACGCCAAAGCATCTGTCATCCTGCGTGTTCTGCTGCATCAGGAACAGCCCTCTGTATTTTGTGTTCTTTAATATATCGTTTGCCCTGATCCCGTCCAGGGTTGTGCACCCCACATCACCTTCCAGAACTGCCCTGAGGCATTTGTCGGTGGAATCATAAAAGACCATCTCAGCGTCGGGATAATTGCTCCTGATATAGTAATAATGCGTCCTGTTGTTTTCGTTTACCGCAAAAGAAGTAAGTTTATCCGCACTGTACTCCCCTGAATACACCAGCTCTGTGCTGGAGGACACCACGGTTCCGGACTGATATATGTCATTTTCCTCAGAGTAATAAAGTCCTCCGCCCACAGGAAATATGGCATCTACCTTAGAAGCTCCGATGTCCGATATCATGTCGTCATATTTGTCATAGCCCTTGAAGGTGACCTTAAGATCTCTCAGCCCCAGCTCATCAAACATCAGAGGAACCAGCTCTTTTACCAGACCTGTTGCCTGTCCATGGCTGTCAGTGTCACTGTAGGGAAGATAATTGTTCAGATATCCGATGGTAAGGGAGTTGTGACCTGAAAGCCACTCCTTTTCATCATCGGAAAAAGACCTGCTTGAAATGCTTGAAGGATAATACTTGATCCTCAAAGAGTTTATATAATTGGGCTCTTCTATCGAGAGCTGATTCTGGGCTCTGTCCAGATCATCCAGAAGGTCCTGGCGGTTTATGTTGACGCAAAGATAGTAATCCGATGATCCAAAGGGATAGAGCAGCTCTGCGTTCTTCCTGTCGGCGGAGCCATCGCTCTCAGCCACAAACACATCGGTAGCACCTGCGTCAAAATCATCCATCATGACCTGATATGAAGGATACACTATGACTTCTGCGGATATTTCATTCTCATCAAGGAATTTCCTTATAACGCCTACCATGGCGCTGTCAAGAACTGCGATCTTCATGCCTTCAAGAGTTGACGGCAAAGTGGTGATACGATCATCGCCGGCGTGCTTGACCAGGTTGTAGGTCTCGCTTCCCATAGCCAGTGTGGGATAACCTATGATCCCCTCTCTCTCGGGGGTGCGGGCAAGCCCTGCCAGAAGGTCGATGTCACCGTCAAGCAGCATCTGATAGACATCGGAAAAACTTCCGAAGACATACTCATACTCCCATCCGGTGTACTCCGATATCTTCAGATAGTAGTCATAGGCATAGCCGTCTCTTACGGCCCCCTCCTCTGCGCCCTCCTGAAAAATCTCGTTTTCGAAGTATCCTACTCTGACGGTCTTATGAGTGGCCTGAGCCCGGACTTTTTCTGCAGTGCCAATGCCATTCAGAAAAAGACAGATTGATAGCAGGCAAAGGGCGACTGATCTGATGCATATTATTGTCCTTGAGGTCTTGCTCATCATGCTGCTCCTGTATTTAATAAGTATCTCTTGTCTGATTTTGCTGCCTGAAAACTATTGCCAAAAACACAATGCATGTTTGTACTTTCTCTATGCCGGCACCAAAAGATAAGCTGCATCAGTCTGCCAGAATTCTGTCCACTGCAGCAACTATGTTCTCTCTCTCCAGCGTTTTATCAAGGCATCCCTGAGGTTTTAGCTCTTCGATCATGTTTTTGATCTCCTCATCATTTTTTCCGGTGAGGAAAATAACAGGAATGCCCAGGTTCTCAGGTGTCTGCCTTATAGTCCTAAGGACATCGGCTCCTGTCACGCCGGGCATAAGATAGTCCAGCAGTATAAGATCGGGCTTGTGCCCTGCCAGATACTTAAGGGCCTGCTCTCCGCTCTTTACCGCCGTGACCTGATATTTGTCGTCAATCCATCTCCTGATCATCTTAAGGAAGGTGACATCATCATCCACGATAAGTATTTCCTTCATGTTATGTTCCTGTTACCTCCTCTTTCGCTGATTTTTCGGATCATGAGATGTAAGTGCCTGCCGGACCGTCACTCGTGTTGTGTGAGATCTCTCATCTCGAAGTCTTTGTCCTCGTCCATCATGGTCAGCATGATATCTGCAAAGACAGGATCGAACTGACTTCCTTTTCCTGTCTCTATCTGCTCCCTGACCCTCTCCTGGGACAGGGCGTTTCTGTAGCTTCTGTTGCTGGTCATTGCGTCGTAGGCATCTGCCACCGCGATAATCCTTGCCTCTTCCGGTATCTCTTCCCCGGCAAGTCCCTGAGGATAGCCTCTTCCGTCATACCTCTCGTGGTGACACCTGGCGCCTGCTGAAAGGGCCGGCATCTCCTTGATGTTGTCAAGGATCCTTCCTCCGATGGAAGGGTGCTTTTTGATGGCGGCAAACTCTTCATCTGTGAGCCTTCCGGGTTTTCTGATGACTTCATCGGGCACACCGATCTTGCCCACATCATGGAGAAGCCCCATCATGTAGACATCATTCTGCCTTATCTCATCATAGCCGTATCTCCTGGCGATCTCTTTCGCATAATCTGCAACTCTTCCCGAATGGCCCTTGGTATAATTGTCCTTGGCATCAATGGCTTCAGCAAGGCTTGAGACCACATGAAGGAACAGCTGCTCATTCTCCCTGGTCTTTTCAAAGACTTCCTTCTTGAGATCCGTCTGGAGCTTCACCAGCTCAACAGCATGCCTTACCCTCAGGGTCAGGACTCCTGCCACGAAGGGCTTTCTGATATAGTCCATGGCCCCCAGGGACAGACCCCTGGTCTCAGCGTCCTCATCTTCATTGGCAGTAAGGAATATCACCGGAGTCTCGTGTCCCTTTTTCTCCATCTGCCTTAGCTTTTCCATGGTCTCAAAGCCGTCCATTTCCGGCATCCTGATATCCATGAGGATCAGATCCGGCGCAGGATTTGCTTCCATGTGCTTAAGGAGCGCACTCCCGCTCTTTAAGACCACCACCTTCATTCCGTCTTCATTCAATATATTCCATGCTCTCTTAAGGATCATGGGATCATCATCTACAACAATAATATTTGGGTTCATTCTCATCTCTCCAAAGTCAAAATTTTCGTAAATTAATGGTATCTCAAAAACGTTAACTTTTCAACTTTACACTAACTTCCAAAACGCAGTAATAAGGTTGTATGGAAAATCACCGTTAAATCATCTATCATTATATTAAGTGCAGAATTTAAGAAATTTCAGTCTGACAGAAAGGGATGATCGCATGGATGAAAGAAAACAGAAACTTTTAAAGCAGCTTGAAGCTTATTTTCAGAACGATGAAGATGTGGAAGACATCTCACTCTTTACCAAAGAAGAGCTCGGTACTTCCATGGACGTACTAAGGGCGCTTATCACAGGCTACGGCGCGGATCTTACCGACGTGCTGGCCGAGTTCTCTTTTCTGCCTTTTCAGGATACCGAGGTTCTGTATTTTAATACAGTGCTTACTATAAGAGTAGATGTTCCCAAAGAAGGCGTGACCGCTCTTTCGGGAGCTATTTCCAGGCTGAATTTTTACCTGCCATGCGGCAGCTTTGCGATCAGCAGCGACGGTTCAATACTGATATACAAAACCTCTGCTGCATTTCCGTCAGAATGGGATGATAATAAGCTATATGAGCTTATTGAACTATCTGCGGATACCGCTCTTTCTGTGGCAGAAAGTCATGTCGGACTGCTGTCTGATGTTGCCGACGGAAAAATGTCATTGAGCGAATTTACAGATACACTTCCGCAGGTTTAAGGAGCAGGCAATGAAACTATACTGGGTTGATCCAAATCACAAACAGGCTCCTGTCTGTGAGCATTTTGCAAGCCTTCATGGCTTTAATCCGCCCAAGGATTCACTTTATCTTTTGTGTCTTGACAAGAAAGGGACAATCCTGGGGCTTTCGGTTTTAAACAGCGATCCCATGGATCCATGTATTCTTTTTATATATGTGACAAAAGAAAACCGGCATAAACGCATAGGCAGCGGGATGCTTGAAGAGATCATCGCCTGTGCCTCAAAAGCCGGTTTTGGGTCGCTTCGCTTTTTTTCCGGTCCCGATATGGCATTAAACTCTTTCCTTAGAAAGAACGGATTTGAGATTTTCCCCGGCCCATATATCTATAAGACTACTCTCCGTGCACTTTCATACTCAAAACAATATGTCACGAAGATAGACGGCCACTCATCAGATGGCGCATGCACTGTTTCAGAAACAGATGAGCTTGGAAAAGAGATCCTGGAGGTATTCTTTGAGCGGGAGGGCCTTGACTGGCAATCCGGCTATGATGAGGACTTCTCGGTAACAATGATAAACGGTACCAAGGTACAGGCTCTTATCCTTTGTGGCACATCTCCGGGCAGAGTAACCATCAGTCATCTTTTTAGTGATCCGAACGATAATTCTTCACTTATTTCCTGTCTCCGGGTCCTCAACAATCGTATAAAGAGTATGGATTGCAAATATCAGGATCTTACTCTTTTGTTTTATCTTGATAGAGACAAGTGTTTCCGGCTCATAGAGGCACTTGTAGGAAGTGACATCCACATTATCGAACAAATGGAAACGACAATTGCAGTTAAACTGTTGTAAACAGTTTGCAAGGAGGTTTATATGCCTGACCAGATAAATATCCAGAGGGTCAAAGAACTGACCGCAAATTACTATATGAATCAGCAGAATCAGGCAAGCGATCAGCATGATCAGCAGCTCATACAGCAAAATCCGCTTGAGCAGAAAAAGCATACGACTTCACAGAACAACAAGCAGGAGCAGAAAAAAAATGAGGTGCATAAAAAACACCCCATTCTTCAAAATGCCCTGATCCTTCCTGAAAATGCCATCATAGGTGAACCGACGGAAGACACCATCGCAGATACATACTCCCAGATTGGCATCACCCTTAAGGACTCTAAAAAAAGAGAACTTCTTGCCGCCGGAAGAAGACGCTTCGGGCAGCTGGAAACACTGGCAGAAAAAGCTGAGCAGCTGGCGCAGCACCCTGCAAGGCGTATACGCCTTCAGCTTTCCGATGCTGTCAAGCTCTCGGACTCTTCACTTGTCAACCACTTCGGAGAGTATGCCGGTGCGGACAGATATCTTTATCTTCGCTACAGCCTTCTCTCCAACAAATACTACTATCTGCTTTCACCCAAGGAACTGTTTAAGCTTTCAAGGCAGGAACTCATCGGAAAGCTTTCCGGGCTCTATTCGATGGACGCAGATGAACGAAATGCCGAGCTTATCTCCCTTTTTGAAAATGTGGTACGCATAAAGGACATCGAGGCCTCTGTCGGGAAAAAAACGGAGCCTTTGCAGCTTCATATCGCAGATGCCATTACCGGGGAGGAAAGACAGAAAAACTTAAGTTTTTTCAAAAAAAACAAGGACGTGATAGAAAAAAGCCATGTCAGTGATCGGGAGAAATTTAAGCGCATCACACTGATGAGAAAGATCATGAAACCGGATGATCCTGCGCAGGAGTTCCTTGAAAAAAGCACTGTCATGATAACCCCTGAGCAAAAGGAGGGTATCCGGCAGGTCCTTTCCTGGATGTACAGAAACAGCTGCAAGAGCAAAAATTCAAAGATATCTTTTGTCCATAAGCTGGCAACATCAAAGCCCGAGCAGATTCTTCTGGCCTGCTATCTCGTGGAAAAGAAAAAAACGGACTCTCCTTCCGGTGACGAGTTTTACGAAGCCACCCACGGCTATGTTCCGGATCTTGATAAGATCAAGAACAATGTGATTTCTTCCAGGCTCAAATTCTGGAAACGACTTGAAAGTGATGCCAGCGACAGCGTGATAAACTGGAGCATCTTAGGAGCAGCGGTCCGCTACGCAACCGGATCAGGCGGCCCCGATAACCCCAGTGACATAGAAAACTACGCCAGGTACACCGGGGAAATTGCCAAAACAAAAGCCCTTATGGAAGAGGATGCTCCCGCTTCAGAAGCAAAAAGAGATCACCTGGTACAGCTTCTTCAGCACAAGGGCAATCTTATCCTTACTTATTACCGCAGTGCACGGCTGTCTCCCGATATGCCCATAGACATGCTTCCTAATGAAAGGATGCGTAAGGAGACCGGGGATCTGCTTCAGGAAATTTCTCATGATATTGAGGAGCTTGCATCAATTTCAAAAGAGCTGCCGGACATACGCTACAGCGGCGCCGGTCGGAATAAGGATGCCCCTTCCAAAAGCGATGACTCGTCCGAGTCTTTCATTTCAGTCCTTGAAAAAGTTGCAAATCCGCTGGATGTAGGCGTTGCAGGTGACTTGGGTGTAGGCACATCGACATCTTACAGCCACACTATATCAAGGATCATGGAGAGAGCCGATTATCCCTTTTCCTCTGTGGGGCTTAGAAGCATATCCGGTATTATCGGGATGATTATCGCCATCAGCAATCTTATAGATCTAAAATCTTCTCCTGTCCTTACCGGTAAGGGCCGCCTGGCGCAAGGCCTTCAGGCAGCCGGCAACATGGGATTTGGTTTTGGAACTACAGTGCAGGCCGGAACGGATCTGCTTGGCAGATTTATAGACCTGGGCAGTGCTCCGGAGACGAATATCAACTGGTATGGCAAGCTGGAGCCGAATTCCCTCGGGGATGCTTTCAGTTCCGTTTCAGGAGGTGTTCAGTTCTCTGTGGGATGTGTCACGGCTCTGACCGGCGTGATGATGAACACTGACGGTGCCATACAGCTTCGCAGGGAAAGGAATGCAAACAAGAGTATAAAGGACTCCGAAAAGGCACTGGCTAAAAAGGGAAGGACCCTTACCGATAACGAAAAGAAGCTCAGAGCTTTTCTTTCCCATGAGAAAAGAGTTGCAGGCAGCAACAAGAGTTCTGCCATTGTCCAGACATTTTCAGGTGTTCTTACAATCCTGGGAGGATCCATAACTGCGACGGGAATCCTTACCCCTCTTGGCGGTGCTCTCGGTATTATCGGCATCGCAACCAATATGGGATATGGCATTTATCAGTCAAGGAGCAAAAAGAATCAGATCATTAAGAGTGCCGTGGATGAGAGCCTGAATATCACAGATGAGAAGGCGCTGCAGCTTCGGGAAGAAAAAGACGATCTTCGAGCCAAAAGCAAAGATGAAGTACGCAGTATGATACGCCAGGAGGAGCTGGGAAAGCTTGGCTTTGCAACCAGCAAGGAATACTTTGCCCACTGTATGAAAGAATATGCTGACCTTCTCTTTGACCAGGTAATGAATCATGAAGACAGCCCCGACTGGGATATGTACTACGACGCTCTTGCATCCCTGGGAATGAAGATTGATGTGGCCAGGAAAAAGCCATCTCTGTCAGCAGTATATTCTAAGCTTATGAAATAAAGAATGAGGTAGTATATCTCAAAGAATTAGGCAGCATATCTCAAAGAATTAGGCAGCATATCTCAATTGATATGCTGCCCTTTTCTGCATTAATGATCCCCTAACTCCGTCCCCTAGGTTCCCCTGGGTCCATTACTGGTCCCCTGCCCCCGTCCCCTAGGTCCTTCCCTGGGTCCATATGGTCCCCTGACTCCGTCCCCTAGGTCCTTCCCTGGGTCCATATGGTCCCCTGCCCCCGTCCCCTAGGTCCTTCCCTGGGTCCATATGGTCCCCTGACCCCGTCCCCTGGGTTCAGTGGTCCCCTGACTCCGTCCCCTGGGTTCTTTTCTTCAGGTCCTGCATGTAGCTGGTCGCTATCGTCATGAACGAGGTTTTAAATTGCTTTCTTGCATTCTCATTTACCGCAACGATGTGCTCATAATTCAGCCCTAATGAGCTTACGTACTGACTGATCATGATAAAATCAGTCATTGAAAGGTTATCATAGAGCTTCTTATAGGCCTCCGGGTCCTCCTTTTCAAGGTCATCAAGTCCGGTTCTAAGGAGCGGATAATTGGTATTGCCGTGTCCATTTACATTACTGAGCATCTGCAGTTTGATCCGGTAATATTTGATCTGTCCTGTCTTTACCAGTTTCTCTTCCACATCTTCAGGAGTGATCTTTTCGATACTCTCGGGCTCATAATTCTTAACCAGTGGAAGGGTCTTTTTCGTAAACTCTCTGCTTAAAGCCTTGATCTCATCCTCTTTTCCGGACATCATAGCGTTTTTGAAGCGCTTGTTAAAATCAGCATGATATTTATCCTGATCCGTCAAATATGCTCCGCTGAAATCTCTGTCTACCGGAATAATGAATGCATCAAGTATGCGCTGCCTCTGTCCGGAATCCCATGAGCCGTGAGGGACATTGTTCTTTTTGACCTCTTCAAACTCCTCATCTGTGAAGTTTTCGACTTGTATCCCTGCCTTATGGGCAAAGAATGCCTGTTTTACCCTTTCCTCTGCTGTGGTATATGCATTTTCAATCTGTGCAAGCTGTTCACGGGCTTTGACCCTGCTGTCACTAAGCTCTTTTTTCCAGGTCTCGAACTCCTTACTGTCAGAGTTTTTCTTGAGG
>JAEEGH010028469.1_pt1 | contig 10990 bp, 7 predicted proteins | sample 9134181 | NCBI WGS metagenome assembly JAEEGH01 (sample SAMN16246544, study PRJNA631951) | gut metagenome | biome: gut microbiome; feature: rumen; material: DP-attached | host: Bos | place: Iran: Karaj | collected 2018-10
GTTGGAACAACACAGGGAACTCCAGGATATAAATATACCAGTTCAATGGTTCTTTGTATTAAACGCGACTGTCTTAAAATAGGTGGAATTACTGGAAATGTAACTCTTACAATCCAAGGGCGAAATAACGGTGGTTCGGAAAGAAATCTTGAAGTTACATTAAGTGATGACACAACAACTGTTTATACAACAGTTTTGGCCTCAGAGTCTAATTTCACTTATACAAAAACTTTCACTGGCAATGATACAACTGTTTATATCGGTTCTTCAAATGAACTTTATATCGGTACTATCAGCATTGCTTCTTCTTCAGGTTCTTCATCTTCCGATGAAGTTTCTTCCGTAACAATCAGCGGAAATTCCTCTGTACTGGTTGGAAGCAGCATCACTCTTACAGCAACTCCAGACGCAACACCTGCTGATTCAACTTACACATGGACTCTGGCAAGCGGCTCTGATTATGTAAGTCTTGGTTCAAGCACAACAAATACTGTAACAGTAACAGGCGTTAGTGCAGGTAGTGCAACTATCACGGCAACTGTAGACGGTGTTACAAGTTCTGCTTATACAGTTACTGCCTTAGCTGCTGAAGATCTGGTAATTTCCGATGGAAGTACTATCAGAGACAGCGATACAACAAGCCGTTCTGATACCCTTACAATTACTAAGTGGGAAACACCTACAGGTTATGCCGGTGTCGGTTATTCTGCACCATCGTACACAACAGTAACGGTAACTACTGCCGCCGACCTTGTAAAATATGCAAAAATAGGCGGATACTTCATTATCGTTGACGGAATGATTGATATGACTACCCGCTACAATGGAAGTACCATGCTTCCTGATGTTGGTGGCGGTACAACGACGGCCCTTGATGCGTTTGTAAATGAAAAATCAGGTGGAGAGTACTCAACATATCTTGAGTGGCAGGCCGCATATGCAGCCGCATGCTCCCTTACGACTGAGGATGGTGAATCGGATTCCGGAAACTCTGACCTGTTCAGTATGCTCTGGACTCTGAACAACGCTTATAAGAATATAATCCAGCTCAAGGTAGTTTCGAATACTGCTATTGTTGGTAAAGACGCAGACAGTGGAATTCGTGGTGCTGCAATCAGCATTAGCGATGTAAGCAACGTTGTATTACGCAACTTAAATCTCTCCGACTCATGCGACCCGTTCCCTCACCATGAAGTAAATTCGAGTGGTTCTTCAGACGGATATAATGCTCAGCACGACTGTATCTGTATTCAGGGAGATAGCTCATATATCTGGATTGACCACTGTACTCTTGAAGATACTTATACCCTTGCTCATGTTAAGACGGGCGGAACTTCAACAGAAAAGTGGCAGACTTATGACGGCTTGCTTGATATCAAAGGAACCGGTGCAAACATTACTGTTTCTTACTGTAAATTCAAGAACCACGACAAGACTTCTTTGATTGGCTCAAGTGACAGTGAAGGAAGTGCTTCTACACGTCTGGTTACTTATCACCACAACTACTTCTACAACTGCGGCCAGCGTCTGCCGATGGTTCGTAACACCACAATGCACTTGTATAACAACTACTACGATGCATCGAGCCCGGCTTACTCACAGCAGTATGCGGTTGGTGTAAGAAATGGTTCAATCATTTACGCTGAAAACAACTATTTTGGAAGCGGTATTTACTACAGCTTCAAGGATAGCGGTACTGCTTCATCAAGCGGAACTTTGTATTCAAGCGGAAACACTGATAATGCAGAGAAAGGAACCAGCCTGAAAAACACTGTAGGTTCAACACTCTTTAGTGCAGGCCCTGCAGCGTACACCTATTCTGCCGACACAATTTCGGCAATCACTGACGGAACAAGAGGAGTTCCACAGATGGCAGGTACAGGCGCTGTAACAATTGAATAACCCTCCTGCGCTGTGCGCGGGCTTGCAAAACAAACTGTGACGCAGGGGAGATTCGTCTCCCCGCCTTTCCTGCCACGGCAAATGCCGTGGCAGAGTGTCATTGATTGCCCCGTTTGAATTTTGTTATAATAAACCGAGGTATTTTTTTTATGAAAATCAACAATAAACTTGTGTGCGCGCTGACTTTGGTTACAGCCGCATTTTTTTTAAACGGATGCAGTTCGGGCGATGACAATGGAGATAATTCAACTGACGACGGCAACACCACACCTGTTACAATTAATTCAACAATTAAACTGACTGATACACCTATAGGATATGCAAGTCTCGGCACAAGTTATGTTACAAGTGGAACTCAGACAACTGTTACTACAAAAGCAGAACTTGTTTCGGCTCTCAGTAACGGAGGAGTCATTATCGTTGACGGAATGATTGACATGAGCTACGACTCAACTTATGGCGGCCCGCTTATGCCGACAACTGCCGGCGGAACAAATGATTATCTTGATGCTTTTGTAAAGGCAAAAACTTCTAGTGCATATTCAACTTACACTGCTTTTAAAACAGCCTATGCACAATCATGCAGTTCAACGACAAATGATAAGGAGAGCAGTTCCCCGGAATCTTCTCTTGGTTCTACCCTGTGGAGCCTTAACTCCGCATACGGAAACATAATTAAATTGACAATCAAATCAAATACTACCCTTATCGGAAAATCTGCCGGCTGCGGAATTAAGGGCGGAACGGTTTCTTTGAGTAATGTATCAAATGTAATTATACGAAACCTTACAATTCAGGATGCTTATGACCCGTTCCCGCATCATGAATCAGGCGATGGTTTCAATGCTCAGCAGGACTGTATTACAATTCAGAATACATGCAAAAACATCTGGATTGACCATTGTACACTTCAGGATACTCTGGGAGTAAGTAAGGTAACAACATCTTCCGGCTCGGAAAAATGGCAGACTTATGACGGGCTCTGCGATATTAAGAATTTAAGTACAAATATTACAGTTTCAAACTGTAAGTTTTACAATCATGACAAAACAATGCTCATTGGTTCAAGTGACGAGGACGGTGATAACTCTGTACGCTTTATTACACTGTATGCAAACTATTTTTATAATTGCGGACAGCGTCTGCCTATGGTACGCAATACGACAATCCATATTTTGAATAACTATTATGATGCTTCAAATCCGACTTACACTCAGAGTTATGCAGTAGGCTGCCGCCTAGACTGTATCGTTTATGCTGAAAACAACTGGTTTGGAAGCGGAATCAAATACAGCTTTAAAGACAGTAAGGGTTTCCTCTACTCAAGCGGAAACACAGATAAATCATCAAGCGGTTGTAACTCAACTGTAACAGGTTCAACTTTGTTCAGTTCGGCTGTAAATAAATATTCATACACACCGATGAGTGCTTCGGCCGCAAAAACATATGTAAAAGCCAATGCCGGTGCAGGGTGCACCCTTGGAGAATAACATGTCTAAAAAAGCAAACACACTTGCCGCAGTTTTTACAGCAGTTTTTATCTCTTTGACGGCCTTTACAGGCTGCCAGACCGAAGAAGAACCGTTTACCGGCATTCAGTTTAGTGCGGAGAAGACCCGCGCTGCACCTTCTTCATCACTGACTTTTACGGCAACCTATATTAACGAAGATAAAGCAGATTTAACTAAAACTGTTGAACTTGCAATTTCGTCGGATTCCACCGGTGGTGCAAGTTTTGACAGCTCTTCTGACACTCCGGTAACTGTAAAGTCAGTTACCAGCGGTTCAACCGTAACTCTCTATCTTGGTTCAATTAACGGCATTGTGGGAATTACCGCAACTGCAGAAAGCTCAACTGCAACTTTTGGGCTTGGAACTACCGAACCTGATGTAATCAAGGCTTCTGACAGTCCCAACGGTTTTGCTTCTGTTGAATCCAAGGCCGATTTTGGCGGATATTCGGGAAGCCTCAATGGAACTGTTGTAACCACACGCGCTGAATTAATAACTGCCATCAGCAACAAAAATGGCGGTTTAATTTACGTAAAAGGTATGATTGACATAAGCGACGAAGGCTCAGGTTCAATGATGCCTGCTGAAGGAAAAACAAGTCTTGATTCAACTTCTGCTCGGGATGCTTGGGTCAGTTCAAAAACAGACGGGGCCTATGACACCTATGCAAAATGGGTTGCCGCTTACAGTAGAGCGTGTTCAAGCGCAACCGATGACAGAAGTGGAAAAAGCCCGCAAAGTTCATTGTATGGAACGATGACTAAGTTGTGCGGCAGCTGGAAAAGCGTTGTTCAATTGAATGTACAATCAAACACAACTGTAATCGGTATCCCTGATGACAACGGGGTTCCGGGCGGTACCCGCGGCGGTGTCTGGAGCATAAGCGGCACGTCTAACATAGCCCTGCGAAATCTTGTAATTAAGGATGCGGTAGATCCTTTTGCCCATCATGAAGCAAGCGACGGCTTTAACGCACAGTACGACGCAATTGGAATTCAAGGCGGTGCAAAAAACATCTGGATTGACCACTGTACTCTTGAAGACACATTAAAGCTTGCAACGTCTTCAAACGGAGAAAAGTGGCAGATTTATGACGGTTTGTGTGATATTAAGAGCGCAGGTACAAAAAACATTACAGTTTCATACTGTCTTTTTAAAGACCACGATAAGACAATGCTCTTTGGTTCCAGTGACTCGGACGGAGCAGACAATCCCACAAACCGCACTATAACGCTGCATCACAATTATTACCTTGGCTGCGGCCAGCGTCTTCCAATGGTTCGTAACACGCTTCTGCATGTTTACAATAACCTCTATGAAACTTCAAATTCAGGATATTCAAATCAGTATGCGATTGGTATTCGCGCCGGATGTGTTATACTTGCAGAAGGAAACTCTTTTGGCGGCGGAATCAGCCCCACCAGAGATTCTTACGGTGTAATCGGAGGAAGCGGAAACAGCAACGGAAGTTTCGGTTCAAAAACCTTCACTCCGGTTTATGCTTATATCCTTGATAAATATTCAACTATTGCGGCTGAATTAAAATCGGATACAATAAATGGTGCCGGTGCAGGAAAGGTTCCTGTTTCGTACACAAAAAATTAGAATACATTTTTCAGAAAAAGAAGAAGGAGGCATGATAAAAATTACGTCCCTGTAATTTTTATCATGTGCAATTGCATTCTAAAGCCTGCAATTGCTATTCGCGCCGTCCTGGCGCGTGGCTACCGCCATGGCTTTAAAGGAGAAGGAAAATGAAAAAATCAATATTTACAGCACTTTTAACCGCCCTGAGCACAATGCTTCTGCTCGGTGCATGCGGTTCAACTGACAGTGCGGCAAAGAGCGGTTCAGGCGCTTCTGCAAAAAGTTCTGCTAAACAAATCAGCGCACTCGATGCACCTCACGGATGGGCATCTTACGCAGGAACAAAAGACCTTGCCGGAAAGACAGTTACTCCACCGGATGCAAAAAACGGAACTAAGGGCGGTGCCGGCGGAACAGTTTATACTGTTACAAACCGTGCTGAACTTGTTAAGGCCGTTAACGCTGAAGGCCCGAAAGTAATTTATGTTCAGGGAAAAATCGAAATGAGCGACACCGGCCGCGGAACAATGATTCCGGATACATACAACGGAACAACTCCACAGCTGGACAAATTTATCGCAACAAAAACTGCAAAATCTGTCCTTCCATGTAATTCTTACGCAGAATGGAAACAGAAATACACTGCTTCATTCAACTATGACCAGGATCAGTTTGGCGAAGTTGCTGAACTTCGCACAACTCTCCAGAAATCATACGAAGCTGCCGTTGTTCTCCGCTTAAAGAACGACACAACAATTATCGGTCTCGGAAACGATGCTGAACTGCGCGGTGTTGCCTTTATGCTCAAGGGTGTTCAGAACATTGTAATCCGCAACCTTATTTTGAGCGACTGTTACAACCCGTTCCCGAAACTTGAAGACTCGGACGGTCTCAACGCTGACCTGGACCTCGTTTCAATTCAATCTTCAAAATATGTATGGATTGACCACTGTACTTTCAAACAGACTTTCACAAATGCAGAAATTCAGTCTGACAAATACGAAACAAAAGACCGCCGCGATGTATTCTGGCGTGTTTACGACGGACAGTGTGACATTACAAAGGCATCTGACTTTGTAACAATCTCATGGAACCACTTCTCTCACGGTGACAAAACAATGCTGATCGGTAACAGCGACAAAAACACAAGCGATATCAATCACCAGACAATCACCGTTGACCACAACTGGTATGACGGCTGTAAACAGCGTCTTCCGTTTGTCCGCTTTGCAACAATTCACCTTTACAACAACCTCTACACAGACCAGCAGGGTTCCGGCATTGACCGCCGCAAGGACTGTCGCATTTACAGCGAAGCAAACTCTTTTGAAGAAGCAAAACGCTCTGTAACTCCAAACCGCAACGGTGTTCTCTTTGACATCGGAAGCCTTAACATTGAACCTTCTGCCGTTGACGCAAAGAGTGAATGGAAGCCTTCTGACTACTACAAATACTCTGTAGATAAGGCTGCCAAAGTAAAAGACATCGTAAGCAAAGGCTGCGGTGCCGGAAAATTAACTGTAATTCAGTAGTTTAAAAAAGGTCGAGAGGGCGTAGAATATGGCCAGACTTAAAATATCAAAGGCGGATCTTAAAAGTTCCGGAATATTTCTGGGAGCGGTTCTTGCCCTCATCCTTCTGTACAACATCTGCACTTTCTGTTTTGTGTTTATCCCGACCTTTGGCCGTGAGGAGCCTGACACGAGTGCAGAACATCTTACAAGATTTTACGGCAGTAAAGAAAACTATGAGCAGCACATGCAGGACGCACAGTGGCTCAAAGACCAGAACTGCCCGCTTATTGAAATTCAATCTTACGACGGATTAAAACTTAAGGCCCTTGTTCTTGAGGCCTCACATCAGGCGCGGGGAATCATTATTCTGATGCATGGCTATCATTCATCTCCGTCACGCGATTTTGCCACTCTGGCACGTTTTTATAATTCACTTGATTACACACTGGTTCTGCCTTATGAGCGCTCACACGGACTGAGCGAAGGTAAGTTCATCACTTTTGGCGTAAAGGAACGTTACGATTTGCGCGACTGGATAAACAAAGTAACTGAACTTTATGGCGCTGACATGAACATCTTTGTTCATGGAATTTCCATGGGCTGTGCCACAACTGTAATGGCAGGCGGCTTTGATTATGGTTCAAACGTACGCGGCCTGGTTGCTGACTGCGGCTTTACAAGCCCTTACGAAATCCTCTACTGGAACATGCTGAATATTTATCATCTTCCCCGTTTTTTGGCGCGTCTCCAGATGTATTCAAACAATAAATTTGCAAACTGGTTTGCAGGTTTTGACTTTAATGAATATTCAACTTCTCAGGCGCTGAGCCACACTAAAATTCCGGTTCTCTTTATTACCGGAAACAAAGACAAAAAAGTTCCTGCAGATATGAGCCAGGCAAACTTTCTGCTCTATAAAACAATCAGTCCGGACTCTGCTGACCTTGTAATTATCGAAGGCGCACCTCATGCCGTAAGTTATTTTTACGATAAAGAAAAATATTTTACTGCTGTGGAGGCATTTCTTTTAAAATATGGTGTATAATATAAGTGAGGGAGCACGATAAAAAACAGTTCCCCGGATAAATGGAGTAAGTAAAAAATGCTTGAATTAAAAATTACACCATCTGCAACTGGAATTATCACTCAGACTTTTAAAAAGATAAATGATATGGTGCGTTCCGGCACAATTAACTCTGATACACCTGTACATATTGTTCTCATGCCAGGTAACTATCCCGGAATCATTTCTTACAACCTTGCAAACCCGCTTATTATGGAAACACCTTCCGGCACTAATCCGAAGGATTGTGTAATCAGCGCCGAAAACTGCGAGGCCTTCCACAAAGATACAGAAAACCGCTCGGTATTTGTAATCGGTCAGGGAGCAACTGATGTTACCCTCCGGGGCTTTACAATCGAAAACACACATATAAAAACCGCTGATGACGCAGCGCTCGGCAATCAGGCAGAAGCCCTTTGCTTTCACAACAACACGGGAAACCTCCTCTGCCAGAACATGCGCTTTATCAGCCGTCAGGACACAATTCACGTAAAGGGATTCAGCAGGTTTGAAAACTGCTACATCACCGGTGACATTGACTATATCTGGGGTTACTGCGATACCTGTGTATTTGAAAAATGCCAGATTCACACAAGAGAAGACAACCGCGGCGGTGTAAGACCTGCCTATGTTGTTCAGAGCCGGGCAGTTAACTCAAAACCGGGCTTTATCTTTATCAACTGTGACTTTACCGCAGACAAACGCCCTGAAGGAAGCCGCATCTGGGTTGGACGCTCTCAGGGAACAGGAAAAGCTGACAGCGCAGACAGATGGGATTCAATTGCGTTAATAGACTGTACTTTAGACTCTAATTACGACGAAACCTTGTGGACAGACGAGGACGGAACACGCGCCGTCTGGCCAGAAAAGGGCTGTGCAGAAAACGGCTGGCGCGAATTTGGAACGCTCAGAAAGGACGATGACGGAAACGTCGCTCCGGATTCAACTGAAAACCGTGACAGACACGGCTATGTAATGACAAAGGCCGAAGCAAAAGAGTTAAAGGATCAGTATTCGATTTCAATCTAAAATTTCTCTAAAATACAAATAGTTATACACTTTGTTGTCTTTACTTGCTGACCGTTTCCCTGTATCTTATAATGCAGCAAAAAGGTAAAAAAGGAGACCTGTTTCTTATGAAAACAATCAGTTTTAGAGACTTCGGTGCAAAAAGCGATGGCTCAGACAATACTATAATCTTTAAGAAAGCTTTCGACGAGCTTGCAAAAAACGGCGGAGGAACTTTAACTGTAGAAAGCGGAAAGTGGGTTACAGGTCCTATCGATATTCCGTCAGACACAACTCTTGAACTTCAGGAAGGCGCAGAACTTTTATTTACTGATGATCCTAATGCTTATCCTCCTGCATTTACACGCTGGGAAGGTGTAGAATGTTACGCAATGCACGCCCTCGTACGTTCAGCAGATACAAAAAATGTAAAAATTACCGGAAAAGGCACAATCAACGGAAACGGTGAAAACTGGTGGAAACTCAAAAGAGCAAAAAAAGCATCGGGACAGTCAAAACCGGAAGAACCATACGAAAAGGCCCTGGCAGAACTTAACCCGGGTTACGAAAATCAGGCCGGTGGCGGCGGCGGAAGGGAAACACAGTTCCTTCGTCCGTGTCTGATTGAATTCATCAACTGCGAAAACGTAACAATTGAAGGTGTAAAAATCATCGATTCACCTTTCTGGACAGTTCACCCGCTTTATGTAAAAGGTCTTGAACTCAGAAATCTTCATATCGAAAACCCGTATTCGGCTCCAAACACAGACGGAATCGACGTTGACTCATGTACAGACGTAAAAATCATCGACTGCTTTGTTTCTGTGGGTGACGACGGAATCTGTATCAAATCAGGTTCAGGTCCTGACGGAATCCGTGTTAACCGTCCTACTGTGGGAGTTGAAGTTCGAGGCTGTACCGTACGCAATGCACACGGTGGAATCGTTCTGGGTTCAGAAACTGCAGCCGGAATGAGCAAAATCCACGCGTATGACTGTGACCTTTCAGGAACTGACCGGGGTATCCGTATCAAGAGCCGCCGGGGACGTGGCGGTGACATCAACGATATCGAATTAAATAATCTCGTAATGAATGATACACTTTGCCCGATCGCAATGAACATGTACTACAAGTGCGGTGTAAATGACACTAAGTCTCCCTTGTTCAGTCTGGACAAAATGCCGGTTACAAGCGAAACTCCACGCATTCACAACGTAAAAATCGTTGGATGTAAAGGAACAGGCTGTAAGGCAAGTGCAGGCTTTATCGTAGGCTTGCCGGAAATGCCGATCGAAAACCTCGAAATCCGCGACTGCCATTTTACAACTGACGAAAACTCAGACCGCTCGCCGATGGACAGCGATATGTTCTTTGGACTTCCTGAAGTCAGCGTTAAGAGTTTCCGCGTAAGAAATGCTCCGGGCGCAAAATTTGAAAACGTTGTAATTGAAGGTCCAAAAGAGACTTTTATTTATGAATAAAAATTCAATTCCAGTAAAAATTATTCTTTCTGCCGCCCTTGCAATTATGCTCTGCGTAACTGCGGGGGCGCAGTCTTTCCGGGGCAGGGGAGATGTCTTTGCTCTGGATGGCCTTAAAGACGGACTTATTTTCGGAAGCGGCGTCCTTTTAAGCGGAGGCGACCTCCTTCTGGACAACGTCCTGGAATTCAACCGTCAGAAATACGATCCTTCAAAAGTTTATGACAAGGACGATGTAAACGCCTTTGACCGCATCTTTATGAACAGTTATTCAAAAAAACTGGACAGGGCGGGTGACATTTCTCTTGTCGCTGCGATGGCAGCTCCAGCAGTTCTTTTAGCAACAGACAAAAGCGAATGGTTTACTGTGGGCGTGATGTACGCCGAAACACTCTTAATTGCCAACGGAATCAAGGAACTTACAAAACTCTGCGTAACACGGGCGAGACCGTACATGTATTACGCCCCTTCAACTTATCCGGATGACGACCTTGAAGACGGGGATTTTGCAAATTCCTTCCCGTCGGGACATTCGACTATGGCCTTTGCCGGGGCAACTTTTGCTTCCTATACCTTCAGTAATTATTTTCCTGATTCTCCATATCGTTATGCTGTTACCGGCGGCAGTTACGCCCTTGCCCTTGCAACAGCCGCCCTCCGCGTAAAAAGCGGAAATCATTTTATGACCGATGTTCTGAGCGGCGCCGTAATCGGAAGCGCAACCGGATTTCTGGTACCGTGGTTACATACATTCAACACAAAAAATGACCTGAATGTGGGGCTTACCGGCAACGGAGTTTTTGTTAAGGTTAAGTGGTAGGCAGAAAGACTCACTCCGTTCTGAACTGGCCTACATCGGTTCCGAGCTGGTTTACATTCTGGTTCAGTGCTTCTACACATGCGTCGAGTTTCTGACCGCTTGT
>JAEEGH010028471.1_pt1 | contig 10990 bp, 6 predicted proteins | sample 9134181 | NCBI WGS metagenome assembly JAEEGH01 (sample SAMN16246544, study PRJNA631951) | gut metagenome | biome: gut microbiome; feature: rumen; material: DP-attached | host: Bos | place: Iran: Karaj | collected 2018-10
CCATCGACGAGCTGTCTCTCGACGGTGTATCCGATGTCGAGACCCTCGGCGACCTCTTCGGCGTTCCTCTCGGTGATCCTGATCTTCCTTCCGTCGGAACGGATGACGTAGTTCGCTCCGGGGACGTAGGGGAAGTCCAGCTTGTCCGCCATGGGACCGCGCCTGACGATCTCCCTGACCTTCTCGATGTTGTACTGGTTCACGCGGAGGGGAACGGTGAGCTCCCTTGCTGCGAACGTGGGTACTCCGACATCGTTGATGGAGAGCAGCGGATCGGGCGAGATGACGGTACGGGCGGAGAAGTTGACACGCTTACCGGACAGGTTGGATCTGAAACGACCCTCCTTACCCTTAAGCCTCTGCTCGAGCGTCTTGAGGGGACGTCCGGACCTGTGCCTTGCGGGCGGGATACCGGATGTCTGGTTGTCAAAGTATGTGGTGACGTGGTACTGGAGAAGCTCCCACAGATCCTCGACGATCAGCTGGGGTGCTCCTGCATCACGGTTCTCTCTGAGCCTCTGGTTGATCCTGAGGACATCGACCAGCTTGTGGGTCAGGTCATCCTCGGACTTGTCTCCTGCCTCGAGTGTGATCGAGGGCCTGACGGAGACGGGGGGCACTGCGAGGACAGTGAGGACCATCCACTCGGGCCTGCAGGTCTCGGGGTCGATTCCCAGGGCCCTGAGGTCCTCATCGGGGATCCTCTCGAGCCTCTCGCGGACCTCTTTGGGTGTGAGCTTGTGGTTGTCCTCGACCTCCCTGAATGTTGTGGGCTTGTCGAGCTTGATCTTGATCTGCGTCTCGTTACAGTAGGGGCAGACGGCCTTTCCGGATGCATCCTTGGCGGTGTCCTTCGTGAAGAGCTTCTTCTCGATGGTTCCTCCTCCGAGCTCCTCCATCTTCTCCATGCTGTCCATGCGGTCCTTGATCTGTTCGGGGGACAGCATGAGCCTGCCGCACTTGCAGCAGGTGGATTCCAGCAGCATCTTGATGTCCTTGATGAATCCGACGTGGATGACGGGCAGTGCGAGCTCGATGTGTCCGAAGTGTCCGGGACACTCGTCGACCTTGCATCCGCAGGTCTTACAGCGGATTCCGGGCTCGATGACTCCCATGTGGGGGTCCATGAGTCCACCGGGGTAGGGATAGCCCTCATCGTTGTACGTGTCGGGCGTGATGACCTTGATGGCGGACATCTTCCTGATCTCCTCGGGGGAGAGACAGGAGAACTTGATCGATCCGATCCTCTTCGTGATTCCGTATGTCATTTCAAATCCTCCAGCTGAAGCCTCATGGCTACACCAAGGGACAGAAGCTCATCCATCAGCAGCTTGAAAGCGTAGGATGTCTGAACCTGGTAGATGTTTGTATTATTCTTACAGACAGGACAGTAAAGGGATCCGTGCCTGTCCATGATTGCGATGTGTCCGCAGGACGGGTTGCCGCAGATCCACTGCTGTGTTCCGTCCGACTCGTCGAGGAGACGGTCCTTGATGACCATGGATACTCCGTGACCGATCAGACAGTCACGCTCCATCTCTCCGAACCTGAGACCTCCCTGCCTGGAACGACCCTCGGTAGGCTGCCTGGTAAGGATCTGGACGGGTCCTCTGGACCTGACGTGCATCTTTCCGCTGACCATGTGGTGCAGCTTCTCGTAGAAGATGACTCCGGTGTATACCTCTGCCTGAATCATCTTTCCGGTCCTTCCGTCGTACATGATCTCCTTTCCGGTGTTCTTGAATCCGTTCCTGACGAGACCGTCACGGATGGACTCCTCGTTCTCTCCGGAGAACGCTGTACCGTCGATGGTGCGTCCCTCCATCGATCCGACCTTACCTGCGATCATCTCGAGGACGTGTCCGATGGTCATACGGGACGGGATACCGTGGGGGTTGACGACCAGATCGGGTGTCACTCCGTCCGCGGTGAAAGGCATGTCGCACTGGTCGACGAGCCTTCCGACGACTCCCTTCTGTCCGAACCTCGAACAGAACTTGTCTCCGAGCTCGGGAATCCTCTGGTCCCTGACCTTGACGCGGACGAGCTTGCGTCCGTCGAGGTCCTCTGTGATCATGACTGAATCGACGTATCCGCTCTCTCCGTGCCTGACGGTGACGGATGTCTCCCTCCTCTTCTGAGGTGTGAGGAAATCGGTGTCCTCCTCGTTGAACCTGGGAGGCGATGTCTTTCCGACCAATACGTCGGAGCTTCCGACCTGGGATCCGGGAAGGATCAGACCGTCGTCGCCGAGCATGGAGTACTTGTCCTCCTCACGGGCTCCGGTGACATCGGGCTGGGGGATCTCGAACGCATCCTCGGTTCCTCCGGGGTAGCGGTGCTCCTCAGCGGAGTAGGACCTGAGGAAGGTGGACCTTCCGAGACCTCTCTGCACGGAGCTCTTGTTCATGACGAGCGCATCCTCGATGTTGTATCCGTGATAGGAGAGAACAGCGATACAGAAGTTCTGTCCTGCGGGCCTGTGCTCGTAGTGCATGTAGTTCATGGTCTGCGTCTGGACCATGGGCACCTGCGGGTAGTGCATCAGGTGTCCCCTGGTGTCGGGCCTGATCCTGTAGTTGGAGCAGGAGATTCCCAGAGCCTGCTTACCCATTGCTGCACCCATTGTGATACGGGGTGCGGAGTTGTGCTCGGGATAGGGAACGATACCGCATCCGACTCCGATGATGATCATCGGGTCGACCTCCATGTGAGTGTACTTGGGGTCGAGCTTGCTGGGCACTGTGAACTCGTTGTCGCACCATCTGCACTTCAGGACCGCATCCTCGTCCTTTCCGGGGTTGGTCCAGTCTGCGTCGGTGACAGAGAGCGCATGACCGCAGCAGGGGCACCTGGAAGGCACGTCGTAGGGGTCGACGAGGACAAGTGCGTCCTCCTCTTCCTCTGCATCGATCCACTCGATGATTCCCTCGCGGAACAGGTCGTTCCACCTGATCTTCTCCTCGCGGATTCCCTCGATGTGTTTCCTTGTAAGTGCCAGCCTTCCGTTCTTGACGATGAGGAGAGGCCTTCTGAGACGTCCCTCATCACAGTTGATGATGACCTCGTTGGTCTCCTGATCGAAACGGACGTTGATCTGTCCGGAGATCAGACCGCATCTCCTGCGCTCCCTGATCTCGTTGACCAGCTTCTTGGCGTCCTCGTGAACTCCGACAAGGTCTCCGTTGACGTATACACGGGTCTCGTCGGATGTCTTGACTGTCTTGATTCCCAGCTCCCTGAGCATCCACCTGATGTCCATCTCGGGGATTCCCTCCGAGATCTCGATGATCAGGGCGGCGTTCTTCACCAGACCGCAGTTCTGTCCTTCAGGTGTCTCCGAGGGGCAGAGTCTTCCCCACTGTGTGGGGTGCAGGTCACGGGCCTCGAAGTGAGGCTGACTCCTGGTCAGGGACGATGTCACCCTCCTGAGGTGAGACATAGCGGACAGGTTGGATGTCCTGTCGAGAAGCTGCGATACTCCTGCACGTCCGCCGACCCAGTTTCCTGTGGCGAGAGCGTGGATGAGCTTGTGTGTGAGCAGCTCGGTCCTGATGGAGGAACGGATGGTGTTGATGTCGAACTTCTCGTTCCTCTTCCTTCCCCAGCTCCTCTCGAGCTGGTATTTCAGGTCCTTCATGAGGCTGCTGAAGCTTGTCCTGAAGAGATCCTCCATGAGGTCTCCGGAGAGCTTGAGCCTCTTGTTTGCGTAGTGGTCCTTGTCGTCCTCCTTCCTCTTCTCGAGGGAAAGCTCGAGGACGGAACGTGCTACGCGGCCGAGGAAGATTGCTTTCTTCTTCCTGTCTTCGATTGAGTCTCCCAGGTGGGGGAGCAGTGAACGGTCGAGGATGGACTCGACCTTCTTGGTCCTGTATTCCTTCGCCTGACCGGCAGCGAAGTTCCTCTCAAGGAACAGGATCGCGTCCTCGGTTGTGTGGAATCCGTTGGGCGCGTATGTCTTCTTATCATAAGCGGTCTCGATGTTGGCGTACACGGTGTTTGCCATGAGCTCATCGGAGACGATGGTCTCGTAGATCTCCTGATCGGATTCCATTCCGAGCGCCTTCATCAGTGCGATGAGGGGGATGGAACCGGAGACAGCGGGAACGGAAACGGAAAGCATTCCGTCCTTCTTCTTCTCCACGAGGGTCAATGCGCGGTAACCGTCCTTCTGTGAGAAGACCTTGGCAACTTCGACTGCCGCGCCGTATTTCTCATTGTACTCGACCATTACTCTGTTGGGTGCGAGATCCTCCAGCGTGATGAGTACCCTCTCGGTACCTCCTACGATGAAGTATCCTCCGGGCTCCCTGGGGTCCTCTTTCTCCATGACGAGCTCCTGCTCGTACTCCTCGGGGGTGAGGGAGCGCTCAAGGTGGTGCTCCAGGTTCTCCTTGTAAAGGCTGCATCCCTTGGATTTGACCATGATGGGCAGGTCTCCGACCCAAAGCCATCCGGATCCCTCGGGGGAGTCGATCTCCTGTCCGTCCTCGAAGATCTCAAAGAACACTTCGACACGGGATGCGTAGTTGAACTTTCTGAGCCTGGCCTCCATAGGGGTGGTCCAGTGCTCGCAACCGTTTGCCTCTTTGACATAGGGCTCGCCGACACGGATGGTGGGCCTTGCGTTGACGTCGATGTGGCCGTCCTCATCCCTGGTCCTTCCGATACGGATCTCGAGGTTCCTTCCGCCGGTCCTCTCGGGGTCCAGCTTGATGACTCCGCGGGTAGCGTCGTCTGTGGGGACCCTGATGTCGTCGACGATCCTCTGCATCCTGCTGTTGGGGTTGTCCTCGGTCGCGAGGAAATCGTTGAAGGACGAGAGGTGGTGGTTCACGATGTTGTGTTCCGAGAAGTAGAGTTGTACTAGATCCCTCATCTTCATCCCCTCGTTACGAGCCTATACGCCACGAACTCCTGGGCGGTCTTGCTCTTCCTTACGATCTTTATGACGCGGCCCTCCTCGATGGGTCCGTGGATACTCTCCAGGACTTTGACTCCGGGGTCGCTTTTTCTTATCTTGGGAAGCTGCTCAAGTTTGATTCCCTTCCTATCGAGAACCGCTTGTGCCTCTTCTTCGGACAAGAGGTGATGCTCAGGCACTAGGCAGTGCGTGAGTACATTGAACGAGATGTTTTCTGTTGCCAAGTTTTCACCTACTTTTGTTCCAGACCGGTCATCTGGCGAAGACGTTTGATTTTGAGAAAAAGTGTGTGCCTTTCCTCATACTTGATCTGCCGTCGATCTCTCATGAAGTCCATTGGCGGGCCTGAAGGGATTCGAACCCTTGACAGCCTGATTAAAAGTCAGGTACTCTACCTAGCTGAGCTACAGGCCCTTATGGATAGCTTTCAAGCTTGTAATTCGGGTGCAATATATGGTATTATTAAAAGGTTCGCTCCTCTATAAGGCGCGTATAATACATTATAGGGGAGAAAAGAGAGAGGTTTATGATAAAACCTCCGTTTTTCAGTCCATCTCGGTCTCCTCGAACTGACTGTCGTACAGGTCCTGATAGAATCCGCCCTTCGCGAGCAGCTCCTCGTGCGTACCCTGTTCTATGATGCTGCCGTTCCTCATCACGATGATGAGGTCGGCATCCTTTATGGTCGACAGCCTGTGGGCGATCACGAAGGATGTCCTGTTATGTGCCAGATCATCCATTGCCTTCTGGATTATCAGCTCCGTTCTGGTGTCCACAGAACTCGTTGCTTCGTCCAAAATGAGCATAGGGGAGGTGTCCAACATCGCACGGGCGATGGTCAGCTGCTGCCTCTGGCCGGCGGACAGGGTGTCGTTATCCTCAAGGACGGTATCGTATCCGTCGGGAAGGGACATGATGAAGTGATGGATTCCCACTGCCTTGCACACCTCCTCCAGCTTCTCGTCGGAGATGTCTTCTTTGTTGTAGACCAGGTTCTCTTTGATGGTCCCCTCGAACAGCCAAGTGTCCTGGAGGACCATGCAGAACTGCTCATGTACGTTCTCCCTGGTGAGGTCCTTGATGGACACGCCGTCTATGAGTATGTCCCCGCTCCAGACCTCGTAGAACCTCATCAGCAGATTGACCATGGTCGTCTTCCCCGCACCGGTGGGCCCGACGATCGCGACCTTCTGACCCGGTTTGATATCAGCGGAGAATCCGTGGATGATCTCCTTATCGGGATTGTATCCGAAATGTACGTCCCTGAACTCGACGTGACCCTTGGCCTCTATCCTCTGGACCTTGTCCGACTCGTCCTCGAACTCCTCCTCGTCGAGGAATCCGAAGATCCTCTCGGCCGCGGCCGCCACGGACTGCATTACGGTAAGACCCTGCGACATCTGCTGCAGAGGGTTGGTGAACAGCCTGATGTAGATCATGAATGCGACGATGACTCCTATGGTGATCTCTCCGTCGAGGACCATCATCGCTCCGACGATACAGACCATGACGTATCCGAAGTTCCCGATGAAGCCCATCAGGGGCATCATGGTCCCTGCCATGAACATGGCCATGAAACCGCTGTGCTGAAGGTTGCTGTTGATGTCATCGAACTCCTTCTTGGCCCTCTTGTCGCCGTTGTAGGACTTGACGATGCTGTGGTTGTTGTACGTCTCGGTGATGTGGCCGTTCATGGCCCCCAGATAGTTCTGCTGGGCCTCGAAGTACTTCTGCGACCTGGACATGATCAGGGCCATCAGTATGAATCCGATGATGGTCGAACCGACTGCGACACCGGCCATGGTCAGGTTGGTGTACATCATCATGATCAGGGACCCTAGGAACTGCGTGATGGCCACGATCATGGTGCTCACGGAACGGTTCGTATCCTGTCCTAGCGAATCCGCATCGTTGGTCACACGGCTCATCAGGTCCCCTGATTTGGCGCTGTCGAAGTACTTCAGCTGGATGCGGTCGATCTTCGCAGAGATGTCATTACGGAGGTTACCCGCGGTCCTCTGGGCGATGGTGGCCATGATCAATCCCTGCACCAGCGATATCACGGCGCTGCTTCCGTACAGAATCAGCAGCCAGACGGCAATGGACACTATCGCATCCATGTCTATGTCGCCGCTGAAGAGCCCATCCTTGATCAGGTCGGTCATGTCGCTGAGCATGTTCGGACCCAACAGGGTGAGCACGGTACCGACTATGGCGAAGATCACCGCGATGATGAACAGGGGCTTGTACTTGCCCATGTACTGGAAGAGTCTGGCCCATGCCTGTTTGAAGTTCTTGGGCTTCTCCGTGGGCATACCAGGAGCATTCCTAGGTCCTCTCCTTCTCTCGGGCGGACTCATCTTACCAACTCCTCCTCCGAGAGCTGAGACCTGGCGATCTGATGGTAGACCTCGCAGTCCTTCAGCAGCTCCTGGTGTTTCCCAATGCCGACGATCCTTCCCTCGTCTAGGACGATGATCTTGTCGGCATCCTTGATAGTACCTATCCTCTGTGCGACTATGATTGTGGTGACTCCGGCCGTCTCCTTCTTCAATTGGCTTCTCAGGAGGTGGTCGGTCTTGTAGTCCAGGGCGGAGAACGAATCATCGAAGATGTAGAACTCCGGCTTCCTGCATACCGCACGGGCGATGGACAGACGCTGCTTCTGTCCTCCGGAGAGGTTCGTACCTCCCTCTGCGACGGCACCTTGATACTGGCCTTCCATCTTCTCCACGAACTCGGTCCCCTGTGCGATGGCGATGGCTTTCTTCACATCCTCCTCGCTGCGTTCGGTCTCCGTGTCTCCGTAATTGACGTTCGATGAGACGGTGCCGTTGAACATGACGGCTTTCTGGGGAACGTATCCTATCTTCCTGTGCAGATAGTCCTGGTCGTATTCCTTTACATCCACTCCGTCCACGGTGATCTGTCCGGAGTTCGCATCGTAAAAGCGAGGGATGAGCTTCACCAGAGTACTCTTACCGGACCCGGTGGAACCGATGATCGCTACGGTCTCTCCCTTGTCCACATCGAACGATATGTCCGTGAGCGAATCCTGGGGGGAACCGGGGTAAGCGAACGATACATTGCGGAATGATATGCAACCCTCCATCTCCGGAGGGGACTCCCTGACCCCTCCGTCCAGGACGGTGGGCTCGGTCCTTATGACTTCATCGATACGCCTGGCTGCGACCATGGCACGGGGCAGGACCATGAACACGATGATCAGCATCATGAAGGCCGCGATGACCTGCATCGCATACGACGAGAACACGATCATATCGGAGAAGGCTGCATATCTTTCGAGCATACCTTCAGTCCCCGAGATTATGACGGCGCCCATCCAGTAGATCGCCAGACCAAGAATGCTCATTATCGCCGTTATCACTGGCATGAGGAACGCCAGAGCGCGGGTGACGGACACGTGTGTATCAGTCAGCCTGTCGTTGGCCTCCCTGAACTTGTTCTCCTGGTAGGCCTCCGCGTTGTAAGCATGGACGACACGGATCCCGCTCAGGCCTTCCTTCGTTATGCGGTTGACATCGTCGTTCATCCATTGGATCTTCTTGAAACGGGGGAAGGTGAACCACAGGATCACTCCTATGAATACGATCATGACCAAAAGACAGATGAGGGTGACCTCCACCCAGCCTATGTTCTTGGTCGATATCTTCATTAAGGCCAGAATTGCCATCATCGGTGCCCTGAGAGCTACCATGAGTCCAAGGATGAGGGCCATCTGGACCTGGTTGACATCGTTGGTGGAACGGGTGATGAGACTGTATATGGAGAATCTGTTGATCTCGGCGGCGGAATATTTCTCGACCTGGTTGAACTGACGTTCACGCATGGTCTTTCCCAGGTTGGTTCCGATGTTCGCGATGATCAATCCTGCTATCACTGCGGTGACCAGACTTCCGGCAGCACAGGCCAGCATCCACTTACCCTGTTCCATGACCTCCTCGGAGGTGCCTCCGCGGGTCATGATGTTCGTGATCTCCGCCATATAGCCCGGGATCTCCAGCTCCAGCCAGACTTGGATATAGACGAGAACTAGCGTCACGGCCAGCAGGAGCCAATCGATCCTCCTGAAATAATTGAAGATCAATCGCTTTCCTCCTTGACGGTATTGGAGATCTTGCCCAGAATGACCATGAGAGTGTCCATCTCTTCAGGGGTCAGGTCCTTCAGGAGTTCCTTCCAGGCATAATCCATGATCGCCTTGATCTTCGCTGCGACAACCTTTCCCTCTTCTGTTAGATATAATGAATATTCGCGGCCTTCGGCCTTGTCGTAGACGAGCCCGGACTCGATGAGTTTGGATACCATACGGGTCGTGTGGGCCTTGTCCACCATGAGTATCTCCGTGAGACCTTTGAGGGATATGCCCTCGTTATATGCGATCTCGCCCAAGAAAGGAGCGCTGGACGGAGTGATCCCCAGTTCCTCGAACTTGGGGCCCGTGATCTTCTCCAGATATGTCTTTATGAGCCTTGGTGTGCAGAGACGCTCATTCTCATTTTCCATGACGCGGTTGACTAGTCAACTCGTATATATAGCCGACTTATCGGATCACGCGTTTCCCGAAGTTTTGCGTGCGAAAATGAGATAGCCCGTATGACCGAGCATCTCGAAGGACGGCCTCACTCCGCCGGGGTGGACCTCCAGACCGCGCTGCATGTTCTCCAGGGCATAGACGTTGGAGTAACCGTGCTCGCGCAGTGCATTGACGATTGACTCGGCCTGATTCATGTTGGGGACGTATGCACAGAGCCTACCTCCGGAACGGAGATGCTTCTCCAGATTGTCCAGCGCCAGCCACGGATCGGGCATGTCCATGGTGAGGGCATCGGCCTTCCAATCCACATCGACGGACATGTCCCTTGCGTCGCCTATCTGATAGCTCCAGTACTTGTCCAGACCGACCCTGGATACGTTCTTCTTGGCGCGGAGCGCGTTCTCCTCCTTGAATTCCAAAGTGAGAACCTGCCCGGTGGGAGCTACGGCATGCAGGAGTGCTGTGGTCAGTCCGCCGGATCCGGCTCCTACCTCTATCACCCTGTCGCCGGCCTTGATGTCGCAATGCATCAGGATCGTGGCAGCATCTTTAGCGGAAATGATCTGAGCGCCCCTGTCCAGGGATTCCATGAGTTCGAGCACACCGGGTCTGAATACCCTGTAGTCGCGGCCGACGATGGTGACCTTGTCGCCCTCCTCGAGGTCCTTGAACCTGCTGCCGTCGATGGCCCCCAGGGACTGGACCTTCATCATGCCGTAGACCACTTTGAGCCATACCCTCTTGCCCGAGGTGTCCTCGAGATAAATGTACTCGTCCTCCTGGAATGCCATGGGATCACATCGTGTGGGCTGCGTATGCGGGCTCTTCAGTGTCCTTTCCGCAGATTATGCACTTGCCCTTGAACTCCTCTTTGTGGTAGGGTCTTCCGAGGATCTTGAAACCGGTGGTGTCCTCGAACTTGTGACCGCACTCGTCGCATCCGCACCATCCGAACCTGAGGATCTTGTCCTCGGGGATGTTCTCAAGGGAATCGATGTCCTGTGTGCGCTGCTTCTGGATCTCGTTGGCCCTGTTGAACATGTTGTCAGAGATGTCGTCCAGGATGAGCTGTACTCCGGGAACGAGGTTCTCTATCGAGATGGTTCCCTTCTCCGCGGTGTCCCTCCTGAAGAACGATACGACCTTGTTCTCGATGTCGCGTCCTCCGAGCTCGAGCCTCAGGGGTACACCTTTCATCTCCCACTCGTAGTACTTCGCTCCGGGACGGTCGTCGCGGTCGTCGAACTTGACCCTGAATCCTGCCTTGGAAAGGACGGTCTCCATCTCCTTGGCCGCGGCCAGAACGGTCTCCTGATTGTCCTTCTTGAAGATGGGGATCAAGACGATCTGGTAGGGTGCGATTCCGGGAGGCATGATGAGTCCCTGGTCGTCTCCGTGGACTCCGATGAGCGCTCCGACGAGCCTCTCGGACATGCCGTATGTGGTCTGATGGACGAACTTGTGCTCTCCGTCCTTGTCCTCGTATGTGATCTCGTAGGGCTCGGAGA
>JAEEGH010028472.1_pt1 | contig 10990 bp, 15 predicted proteins | sample 9134181 | NCBI WGS metagenome assembly JAEEGH01 (sample SAMN16246544, study PRJNA631951) | gut metagenome | biome: gut microbiome; feature: rumen; material: DP-attached | host: Bos | place: Iran: Karaj | collected 2018-10
TAACTGGGCATTGTATGACGGACAGCTTCGGTTGACCAATATTGTCGGTACGATAATGAAGATTTGTTTCTTCTTCTGGCTGGCAATGAATTGGGAAAAAATCAATGGTGCGATTTTTACCTCGTTGTCTAATCTGGGGTTGGTTGGCGCAGGAATGGCGCCCATTACACAGGGTGCAAAACAGGTATTGACGCCAAGTACATTGATTGATTATGGGTTTGAATCAACAAATGTACTCTGGGATGGATTGTCAATTCTGGCACCGGGCGAAGCGCTTGTTAAAATTTTTGCCATGCTGTTGATTATTTTCAGTCACTTTATGCTGGCATTTGAATTGTTTATTGCTACGGTTGAATTTAAGATTTTCGTATGCCTTGCGCTGGTATTGATGCCGTTTGGTGTAATACAGCATACTTCGTTCCTGTTCCAGCGTTGTGTATCGGGTGTGTTTGGCTATGGTGCAAAGGTGATGGTCATCAACTTCCTGATTGGGTTGATTTATACGCACGTAAATTTGACTGAAACAGGATTTACTAAAAGCAGTACATCACCTGACATTTTAAAGGTTGCGCTTTCCTTCCTGCTGTTAGGATATCTGGTATGGAAGTGCGGTGATATTGCCCAAGGCTTTGCCAGCGGTTCGCCTGCATTAAGCGGTGGCGGGTTAGCCCGTACGGTTGCGGGTGCAACCGTCGGTGTAGCAGCAGTAGCGGCGACAGCCGTTGTGGCAGGTGCAGCAAAAGCTGCAGGTGTAGGAGCAACCGTGTCGGAAAAAACCCCTGATAGTGAGACCCAGCCTGCGACACAACAGCCACCGTCAGGCACAGCGATTGACCAGCAGGGGCAACAATCACAGGGACAAACACAAGAACGTCCAAGCGATACAGCAGTTGGCTCGCCTGGATATCAGCAACCGAGTGTTCCTCAATATAACGGAGCTGTGGCTCAGGCAGGGTACGCTGTTGGTGATGCTATCAACGAAGACCAAAAACGGGAACAGTCTGGTGGCGCATCTAATGCACAGGTTCAGGCATCGCAGACCCGTGGCGCAGAAGAAGCTTCTTATGTCATGAATGAGAAGAAGAGTGAGAGCGATGCTTCTACTGGCGGAGCAGGGACATCTGCAACAGGTGGACGTGCCACAGAGGCTTATAATAAGCTTAAAGGTACGGTTTATGGCTTTGGCAACATGGCGAAAGAGACGCTGGGAAGCTATAGGGATGCGGGTATGTCCCGTGTCAATAATGAACTGAACGCTGTAGGGGATAAAGTTGACGGTGCAAGACGTACAGTTATGGATTCTTCTGCAGGGCAGGCAGTTTCTGCAGCGGCACATGATATGAAGAGCGCTGTGTTTGATAAAGGTGCTTTGGGCAACTTTGATGCTGTTTGTGAGAATTTTGAAAAAGGTACAGCGGCTGGTTACGCTGCAGGATTTGGTAACTTTGTTCTGGGTTCTGGCAAGGCTGTGGCTACTGGTGTTGGCAAGGTTGCTGGCGCAGCATCAACAGTTGCACAGAAAACAGGTATTGCAAAAGCTGCTACGTTTGGTGTGAAGACAGCAGGATATGCAGCAATGTATATGGGCAGGGCTATGATGTTACGGAATCCTGCTTCTACTGTAATTCTCAGTCAGTTCCAGCAATTGCGTAACGACCAGTTGAACGTTAATGATGTTGCTGATGGCAGAATGTTCAATCCGGAGAGAGAAAGAGAAAATCGAAACTAATCAAGGAGGCGTACAATATGGTAAAAAGAATATTATTGTGCGTTTTCATGATGCTTTGTATCGTATGTTCCGTGTCAGCATCCCCTGCTGATACGGGAAGCGATACTGGTACATCGACTACGTCATCTGGTAAGGAAATAGGTAAGGTTTCTTCCAAACCGCAGATTCTTATTGCCAAGGATAAGGATGGCAATGATATAGAAATTAAAGATGGATTAGACCCGAAGGGAAAAATATATATTGGTGTCGGTCAACCCAAGGACACAAAAGAAAAAGACGAAAGAATTCGTGAAAAATCGCCTCAACCGCAGTATGATAAGGAAGGAAAGCCTGTTGATAAAACAGGGAAATCCATTCCGATGGACAAGATGCGGGGTATGGGATTAGTTGAAAATATGCGGGCATTAAAACCGAAGATTCCGTATGTGTTTAGTGATTTTAACTATACGGATAACGCTGATGGTACAACGCATCGTATATATACAGCTGGAACAGGTTGTGTTGTGGCAGTCAGTACTGCCTGCCTTGGCACGCCTTATGGTTCGGTAAATCCTGACGGCACAGGCGGTGTTATGTCGGATACGGAACAATTGATTGCAAGGGCGAAAGAACTTGGTCAGTTGGTCGATATCGTTGAAATGCGTAGGAAAGGCGATTACGACGGTATTGAAAAAGCCAGACAGAATATTGCTCCTGGTGATATTTTAATTGGTAACAACTGGAACGGTATAGAAGGTATCGGTCATGCCATAATGGCAAAATTGAATAATGATGGTAAAACAATTGGCACGATTTCAAATGGTCGAAGTGGTACACAATATTTCAAAGGTGGTTGTATTTATGAAACAGACAAACATCCGACCACCCAGATAAGTCCTGGGGGCTATTTGATTAAATCTTCAGGATATGCTGGTTTCGGTGCCGCAATATTCAATGGCATTTATGATATGGGTGAAGCACTGAACAAGATTATTGAACGTTTCAGTGATTATTCCAATAAGATTTACGGACAGGTACGACCCCATATTTTCCAGTTGATTGCATTACTTGCCATCATTGATTTTGCGTTAGCACTTATCGTATCAGGCATGGCACTGAATGTTCATGCAGCGGTTTTAAAAATCCTTAAATATGGGTTTATATACTGGTTATATAATAACTGGGGAACAATCGTCGGAAGCATCTATGAGACGATGGTTATCAATGTGAACACTACAATACAGCCAGAAAACATTTCAATGGCAGCTGCGAACATGTGTCAGCCACACATCCTGTTGCAGAAAGCCTGTTATTTGTTAAAGCCGGGATTTGAGTATATTGATAAACTTCACGGGTTTAATTTGGTATGGAGTGCCCTTGGCGGTGGGTTTGCATTAGGATTATGTTTCCTGATTATGACGATGATTACTCTGTTTGTATACATGATGTTTGCGATATATATGGCTTATGTATATATATCTGTATTCATCTATGCAGGGTTATCGGCAATTACCGTTCCGTTTATGACATCTAAGTTTTCTAAATTTTTCCCTGAAGGCGGTATGGGTACGTTGTTTGCAGCAATAGCCAGAATGATGATGTTGACCTTTGCGGTAGCTATCATGACAGTATTCTTTGATGGCGCCGCAATCCATTCAAAAGACATTGTTATTCCTGATTCATCTATTGTTGATTTGATTAGCCGTAACGTAGACATGTTCACATGGTATATGAAACAATGTTGTATGATGCTTATGTTTGCGTACTTCGCTATAAAAGTATCCGACAATGTATCTGACGTTCTTAAAGGACGTTTCGAATTAGGGTAAAACAAAAGAAAAAGACCGCCTTGCATTTTTGTGCTGGGCGGTCTTTTCTTCTGTTGCTTTTTTACTTACCCCATCTTTGTTTGCTTTCATGCATCTTTTCATAGGATTTCTTATAGCTTTTTTCAATATTGATGTATTGATTGATTTTATCAAGGGTTTCATTTTTAACCTTTTGATAATCAGAAGCTAATTTGCTATCCTTTTTTGCAATGGTTTCCATTTGCGAAAGGTTGTTCTGTACCGTTTCCTTGTTCTTTTCAAGCTTTTTGATTTGGTTAGCGCAGTCTTCTGCTCTCAATAAATCAGTATTTGCACTTGCAGGATGGTCGCTTTTCACAATCGCAAGGGATTCTTCTGCAATCTTATAGGATTCCATACGGAGGGTGTTGTACTTTTCAGTGTCGTTAGAGCATCCAGCCGTAATGATTGCAGTCAGTAACATGATAGAGATAAGAGTTAAGCGGATGATTTTGTTCATTTGGGATTCTCCTTTGTCATAAAAATTTATATATAAACAGGAGTTCCTGTCTATATCAGAATATGCCAAAACCGTACAACCAGTCATGGCTGTACGTGCTCCCAAAATGTTCGGTTGTTCCTGTATCCGTCACCACCGAGAACCGATGTTGCCTTGTGACGTTCAGGCTTTACTATGTATTTCCTTTTTCTGACTTTATTATACCACAACATATGGTGGCTGTCAAGCAAAAAATATCTATTTATAGTGTGCAAAATAAAAAATTTTTTCTTTGTCAGAAAAAACCTGTTTTATGATATAATAAATACATAAAAAAAGGTTCAACCAATCGGAAGGAGATGTACAGAATGCCAGTTATAGAAGTAAAGAACGCAACCTTCATGACGGCTGGAAACGAAGAACGCTTATATGTCGATTACGCTATGGATGGCATAGAAGGTCGGGAGTTCATTACACATACAAAATTCTTCGGGTGGATGAAAAGCCGATACCCGACATATTATTCCCAGTTTAAAAACTTTTTCGGGATGCCCGCACCGACAAAATTCGTTGATACTTTCTCCCAAGGTTCTCCCAAGGAAAAAGAAGAAGCCCAGCGTATCATGACGGAATACCTGACGACACAGTGCAACCTGCCTGACCCACGCAACAAACCTGACATCCGTACAACCAGCCCGTTGATGCAGACCATATTCGATAAGGCGAAACAGGTGCGGAATGACAGTAAATATTTTCCCAAAAGGACAGCATTTACAGAACAGTACGGGAACGACTGGATACTCCAGTTTGCACAGGAAGCCAAGTCGTTAGGACTGGGACAGACACACTTCTGGAACGACTATGTAAATTCTTTATACATATATCCGCCTTTCACGGCACATTTCTCTGACAGCAAGAACCTGCAGGCGTTCAACAACACGATAATCGGACAGCAACGGGCAATTGCGATGGCACAGGAACAGGCTCGTGCCCAAACCCAAGCACAGGCACAACAACCCCGTCCTCCCCAGCCAGCGCCGAACCCCCAGCCAGTTCCTCCCAAACAGAAGGTCATACTGGATAACTCGCAGGTAGGCGTCAAAAAAGAAGAAAAAAAGGACGACAAGCTTTTCAGACGGATACGGTCAGGGAACAATCCTTTCCGATAAACAAAAACAAAAAGAGACGGTGTTCCTTGTGGAACAACCGTCCTTTTTTTATACTGTGATTTGACAGAAAGTTATGATGCGACAGCCTGTGCTTCAAGGAAAGACTTCTTCAGATGTTTCAGGCTTTCCCACTGGTCGTATTCATGCCAGTCCATAATCGTATAGCTGTAGAAGTTTATCCCGCTTCCGTACAGGTAAAACATCCCAGCTTTACACTTACCGAAATCTTTTTTGCAGAACACGACAGAAGGGTCTTCTATCTGGAAATATTCCTGTATCTCGTCAAAGGAGTATTCCCGTTTGCGATTATGGGAAGATGTCCATGTATAGCTTTTATTGACTTTCATATATCTTTTCCTTTCGCCGTTTTATTCTTCAGGTCTGACGACACGGATGACAGGTTTATTTTCTTCTTCGTCCTCCTCATCATCCTCATCATGCCCAAGCACATCGGCTGTCTTATCCAGTGCGTGAAGATATTCTTCCATAGTAAAATCCTTGCCGAACATCAGCCCGTGTGTATTCATGATATATTCCATGGCACGGGAATGGTGCAGTATCTGGCATGCTTCATATACCAGTTCGTCAAAGGCATCCAGAGCAATTTCGACCGATTCCGCTTTGGTGCACGGGGACGATTGCCATTGTTCCCCGTCATGCCACGCATATTTTCTGTTCAGGGCGTTTTCAATAATGACTCGTTTTTCGTCACAAAACGACTGAAACTTCATAAAGACGATTCCTCCTTTTTCTTCCGTCTGGTAAAACAGGCAATTTCATGGTCATCCTGATAAGGGAAGCAGTAATACAGGCGGACATCAACCGCTTCAGGTCGTTTGCATTCCTGTTCATATGCCTGTTCCGCAGCTTCCCGTTTATTAAATTTAAACTCGTCACGGAACACCGTATCAATGAACCGTTCGATTCGCACAACCTTATACATATATGACATCTTTTCTGCCGATATTCCCGCATCCCCGTTTATTTTCGCTGTACAGGGCGTTGCGTTTAAGATATGACACTTTATATATGTCATGGTGCAAACCGCCCGTACGGGGCAAATCAGAAGCCTCTTTCGGCTATTACTTCTCCTTCCGTTCCTGTGATGTTCAGGTCAGCAAGGTCGTGGAAAAATTCGATGCCGTAAGAACGGGCTATGCTGTTCGGGATATGCAGGAAATCACTCCATGTGAAAGGATGGTCGATTGTCTTCATATATTTTTCTCCCGTTACGCTGTGCACGCTGAAAAACCGGGACAGGTCGCTGATTGCGTTTTTCAGTTCCCGTTCGTTTTCGATTTTATCATCGTTATAAAGGATTGGCACGATGACATGTTCGCCCTGCGGATTTGTGATATCAATGTTTGCCCGTTTCATTGCCATGGCTAATCTTCCTCCTCAACACACTCTGAAACAGTTCATACTGTTCCACGGTCAGCACGCCCATGCCGTGACAAAGGGTACATGCGTCCGTACCGATATCCTTGATACTACTGCCGTCATTTTCAAACAAATACACATCCTGATGCCCCAACCCATGACAGTCGGGGCAGGATACCATGTATTTTTTAAAATCTGCCATCATATCTCCTTTCGTCAGCCTTCATCCACTTCCACATCCAGTATCTCCGTCGATACATGCCAGAAGTTGTGCAGGTCAGAAGCAACCAGTTGTTCTTCTTCCGCCATAGTCCTTGCCTCGGCGGAGCTGTCGGCTTCCACATAAAGCGTACCGCTCATCGTTATGTCAACCCTTACCGCATACGTCTTTTTCATTGCTTTTCCTCCTTTTCACCAGTCTTCCCAATCTTCGTCACTGCAATCACGGCAGGCGTCCCAAGCACGGTCAGCCCCTTCGTTTCTGGCTTCCTCAATATCCGCTTCGGGAATCCCCATGCTGTGAGCCATATCTTCAAGGCTGTTCCGCTTCTTGCCATAATCCATCATCAGCTGGTAGTTCCTGCTACTGTCCACATGCCCTGCACGGATTTCAAAATATAACTCCATTTCAGAAGCTTCCCGAATCTGCCGTAACACATCATGTCTGGAAATCTTTGCCATACTTTATTCCCCCTTTTCCTTTCTTTTTTCTATACATATTATACCATAAATTGTATCACCTGTCAAGGAAATCAGGACGGCAACTTGAAGCAAAACTCAAAAAACACATTTTTAAGAGCAACATACTCCCGAACGCTTCCTTTGATTTACCGATACAGCAGGAGATATCCTGTCAACAAGCCAGCGCCGTTGACAGGATAGCGTATGCTGTTAAAATCAAAGACAGGAAGCGTGAGGAAAACAAAAAGCAAAACATTCTTATACAGACGGGCTTGCCCGTCTTTTTTTTTATAAAAGGCTTTGCAAAGCAAAGGCTTCCTGATGCGGGCATATAAAAAAGCCCGCAGGCAATGACAAGGAGGAACATCACCTGCGGGTCATAAGGGGGCAATTGGATTAAACAGCGTGCTTTTCGAGTTTCTTTACCGCATTGTAGTAGAGGGACAAATCATACAGAAAAAGTTTCCCATATGTGGTGCGTCCGCTTCCGTCAGGCATATCCGTGGCTTTATTGGCATAGGCTGTGCCAAACTGTGCGATAAACGCATTTTTATCATCTGCCCTGCTGTAAGCAATGACTGTATGTAATTGGAATTTTTCCGTATAGATGTTTCCGTTGTTGACTTGGAACGGCGGGATAACACTGCCGTAACGGTCTTTCAGGAAACGGGCATGCTGGAGGATTTCCTTTTCGCTATGGATGCGGTAGGTTTCAGGTATGGTATCAAGGGAAGGATATTTATTCATAAGCCGTTTTGTAAGGTAGTCAGAAGCCTTGACCACAATAGAGGCAAAGATTGTTTTATAGTCCACGGTATCGATAAATCCGTAAGGGCACAAATCGCTGGTCGTGTTATAGAATTTGCCGTCGGCATAGACCGCAGAGATTCGCAGGTTCGTAATCAGATAACAGGCGGAATCGTCAAAGATGTCCAGAATCTTTTTGGCGGGGTCGATGCTGAAAGCAGAATAGATGATGAAAACGCTTTCTTTCAGGTCAAGGACGTTATGCAGATAACTGGACACACGTTTTGTGCCAGCGATATGATATTCGATAATCCCCTGTTTAGTCTGATGGATAATATCCATCAAGGCTTGGTTGTATCCGTCCTTGTCAGTTACTTTATATACACGCATTTGCTTCTCCTTTCCTTGTCCGCTGGCTTTTGCCAAGACGGTGTGTGACATATGTTTTGCAATAGTTTTTTATCTCATTATACAAATGAGTCATCTTTATCACAGCCTTATTACAGGACAACTGTCATATGTTTTCCTGCATTGTTTGTGATTGTGATATTGCCTTCGTTGAAATCGACTTTCAGAATATGGTTCATATATTCGATAATGTATCCGATGCTTCCGTAATGGCTTTTCAGGTCAGTGACGGAACAAGGTTCACGGTAATAAACTTTCTTTTTACGGACGTTATCATAATCGAAGATATCATGCTGTATGTTCCGTATCATGGTGTTGATTTTTTTCGGCAGGTTCATATCTGTTCCTTTCTGTACCGCCCCTGTGGGAATCACAGGGGCGATACGTTCTTCCTGTTATCAGTCTTCGCTTTCAGGGTCATAGCCCCACAGTTCCGCATAAGACAGTTTCGGTTCGCTGTAACGCAGGATATCTACCTTTTTTGTTTTGCTATCCCATACATATTCTACCGTCTCGACAGGTTCGTTCCAATCTTCATTGGAAGATGTCACAATAAAACGGACGGATTTGTTTTTCTTGGCAAGAGCTTCAAAAACAGGGTCGGGAGGACACCATGCAGTCTGGAATTCGATTTCATTGTCGCTCACAGTGCAGGTATCGTTGGCATTCCATTTCGTACCCCAGTGTTTGCAGTTCCATTCATACCAGTCAAGACTGCCAGTTTCCAGCAGGGCGGTGATGTAGATTTTCAGGATTTCGTTATAGGAATACTTATACAGGTCTTTCCACATCTCGTCTGCACGACATCTTTTCCTTTCCTCTTCCCACTCCTGTTTTTTCTTTGCCCATTCCGCAGGAAGCTTGTCCTCGTCAATCATCTTCATTACATCTTTGCCTTTTTCATTGGCATAATACAGAAGGTCTCTGGCTTCCGTAACGGTGCTTCCAGACAGGCTGGGCGTAACTTTGATAGATTTCGGCACTTTGACGATTCTATCAAAATCCACTTCATTGTCGGCGTTCAGCATAGAGTTCATTGCTTTCTCTACTGCTTTTTCACTGCCTACCATTTCTACATGATTGATAACCCAGTTCGGCATAATTCTTTCCCCCTTTGCCATAACTCTCTTTATACTGGTTTCTGTTTTATCCTTTAACTTATTATACCACGATTTGTAGTAAATGTCAAGAAAAAACAAAGGAAAAACACATTCCTTTTCACAAAAAAGAAAACCGTAGCGGACGTACCCCGACTGCTTCCTTATCGATTGTAAACAAAGGTTTTTCCTTCTGTCAATGAGCTTGCGATATTGACAGATTGGTAAAACCTGTTACAATCATAAGGGGGAAGCGGGAGGGGATATAGAAACAGTTGCGTTTTTAAAGGGATTGTGTTATACTTTCAGCGTATAAATTGGGTTTTGGAGGTATCATGTTGGCATTTTTCTTTTCTGCTGATGGAATATTTCTGTTTTTTTGGTTCTGTATGGTCTTATTGTGTGGATATTTATTCTGGAAGGATACAGGTTCAAAGATGCTGAACTCGGTATTGTGTTCGTTCATTGTATGCTGTGTTCTGTTTTTTGTCTGTATATATATTTTGAAAGTCGGGGTTGTAACGGCTCATTGTATGGCAATCGGGTTGTTTTTGTTCCTGCTTTTCCTGATACAGGTAGAGTTTGATTTTCGTTCCAACTGGAAACGGGAATGGGATAAATTTTGGGATTGACGGCGGATGGAAAACTGTTTTAAGGGAACTGCCCGTTTTTCCATAAAAAAAGGCTTTGCGAAGCAAAGGCTTCCTGAAGGGCAGTTCCATAAAAAAGAAGAGGCATCGGATTTGTTCCGATGCCGTTTTTTATTCTTTCGGTACTTTGATTTTCATTTTTCGGGGACACCAGTGCGGGGATGTCTTTATAGGGATGGTTTCTGTTATCTTTCCGTCTATGAGCATCTTCCGTGTATAACAGATACGACAGGGTTCGCCGACGGTCATTCTGTATTTTTTACAAAAAGTAAGGATGTACTGTTTGTCAGGATGTTCGCAATAGGCACATCCCTGCCGTTTCGGGTTGGGATAAATCACGGCATGGGGACATGTCCTGCATTGGTATTCATATCGATTTCCCATAGATAACCTCCGTTAATAATGATATTCCAGCACCTGTGTAAGTTTTAACGTGATACACGGATGCTGTTGACGGGATACGGCAAAATCTGTCAGGGTCTTGATTTCCCAAGAATTGTCGCCCATCAGAATAGTGAAGATGTGCTGTCCTTCTTTTATATCTTTAAGTTCATCATAAAATGTTTTATAAAAATATTGGAAATGGGACGACTGAATCTCGACCGTGCCGTCCGGCTGGATAAGGATATCTTTTCCGAAGAAATGTTTCAGTTCATCGAAAAAGTTTTTCTGGCATAGGATGAACCGTTCACTGTTTTTCCATGGTGTCAAGGTACGTACATTATCGATTCTTTTGTTTCCCAATGCTTTATGTATTGCCTTTTCCAGCGTAAGTTCATCAAGGTTGGTACGGTCTTGCGTAATCCCACCCGAACAGGCAGGGCTTTTTATAACAAAGCTTCGTCCATAGCTCATGTATTTTTC
>JAEEGH010028473.1_pt1 | contig 10989 bp, 2 predicted proteins | sample 9134181 | NCBI WGS metagenome assembly JAEEGH01 (sample SAMN16246544, study PRJNA631951) | gut metagenome | biome: gut microbiome; feature: rumen; material: DP-attached | host: Bos | place: Iran: Karaj | collected 2018-10
AAAAAGGCCGCCCCGCGGGGCGGCCTCTTTACTGTTTGGCAGCATTACTGCCTCCAATAGACATAACCATGTCCAGGCTGCAGTGTGGTGAGCTCTCCGCTCCAGCTGCTGCCGTTGTAGGTGGCAGTGTTGCCGTCCTTGTCGGTGATGGTATCGCCGTTGGCGGGCGTGATGCCGAGGTTGCCGAGGGCCGTGGCGATGTCGGTGGCCTGCGCGCCCGTGTAGCCGAACCAGTTATAGCCAGATATGATGGTCAGGCTGACGTTCGTGGCTGGTGTGCCGCTCATGGTGAGGCTGACGGGAGTCGTCGCCTCAATCTTATACATCTGTCCGGGATTGATCTCCGTCAGCGTGCCGCTCCACTGGCCACCATCATAGCGGGCAAAGCCAGCGTCTTGCGAGTTGATGAGGACGGCGTTGCCGCCAAGAGCCTCTTTGAGTTGCTCAAGCGTCATCGCCTTGGTGGGGGTCCACCAGTTGCAGCCGGCAGCCAAGGTGGGATAGACCTCGCCGTTGAGGCTGACGTTGGAGGTGATGTCGCCCGTGGTGACAGCCAAGGTCTCGTTGTAGACGCCTTGATTGAGACCTCCCTTGAGGCGGACATAGACGTTGGCGGCGAGCAGGTCAGTGGTCGGGGTGGGTGGCGTCACCGGCTCTTCGCCTTCCACGATGGTGACGTCGTCGATCTTAAGTATCCATTGGTCGTAGCAGTCGAAGTGGCGGATGGCGATGTAACCCGTGCCGCTGTAGGCACTCAGATCGACGGTGAATTCCTGCCATTCGCTGCCTGAAGACGCATTGGGAGAATAAGTCCATGTCTGAACTGCAGTAAAGTCACTGACCGCGTTGTTGCCAGCCGTCGACACCATCACGGAGAATTTTTCTGCACAATAGCTGACATTCTGTACGCCAGCCTGGAAGGTGATGCTGCCACCGAGGGTCACTTGGGGCGAGACAAGGTAGTTGTCGGGGATGACGGCGGTGCCACTGCCGCTCGAAGAACCGGAGATATAGGACTCAGAAAGCATGAATCCGTCACTGCTATTGTACCCATAGCCACTACTAAAGTCATTGTTGGTGGTAGGATATTCCGAATTATGCATCCAACTATTTGGCGAAGTGGTGGAACCTTGGAAGGTCGTCCAGCCTTGCCATCCGCCCTCGAAGTCGTAGGTCAGCGTCTCGCGGCCTCCCCTGTTGTTGGCGTTGAGCGTCACCGTGTTGCCATAGGTGCCGTTTTCCGCATCGCTGATCTCGTAGTCGGCGGGAGCGGTTACGGTGATGTCGCCCGCGAGGTCGGTGCCGATGACGGCCACGTTCTTCACCGATGATGGACCGAAGCCTTCGGCATAGGTAAAGTCGGCTAAAGTGTTGGGTGTGGCTATCAGAGTCTCACTGCTGCCAGGAACAGTCTTGGTAAAAACAACTTGGTTGTTGTAATTTGAACGTGTTCCTGAACTTAAAGCCGAAGTATTCGCCGGACTGTAATTGGTACTTCCCGCTTTGTATAGAGAAGTGTTGCTAGTAGTATAGTGGTAGAAATTTAGTCTGTTCGAGTATGACAGAGCAGAATTGGTATTGTCATCCACTGTAAGCAACAAATTGCTGGTCCCGTTATAATCAAACGGAGTGTCTAACGTAATAGTAGTCCATCCAGAAGCTTCAAAAGTCACTGAACCTGAGAACACTTTATATGTTGAAGATTGCGAAACCCAATCAGAAGTGCTAGAGAAAGAGGCTTTCGTGGTGTGTGAAAGATAAATCTCAAGTGTTCTAGTAGTTGACTTGGAATTGGAAACCTTGAAAGCAACCTTTGTAATTGTCCCCGCTTCGCCCACTTCAGAGGCAGTGAAGATTTGTTGTGACACAGAGTACTTTTGGTATGTGTTTGTCGGTAGGTTGATATTGTTGTTTGTCCCGCTCCCGACAGTCACGTCACTACCTTGAGGCGAACCGAAGAGACCGACTACGGTTACATCGTAGGCTGGTAAGGTGAACTGGTTGTTCGTCACGGCCACGGTGGTGTTCACGTCACCCGTCTTGAAGACGAGCCAGGTGCTCAAGGAGTAGCCAGCCTCGGGCGTGGCCGTCAGTGTGACGTTAGTGCCTGGTGCACCACTTGTAGTCGAAACAGTGACAGTGCCATGCTCCACCTCAGCCACGGTGATGGTGCAGCCGCTGACGAAGGTGGCATTGATGGTGACGTCGCTGTCAGGCATGGTGAACTGGTTGTCGGTCACCGTGATGGGGTTGTTGTTGGCATCCCTAACATCCCAAGACGAGAAGAAGTAACCCGAAGCTGGGGTGGAACTCAAAGTGACGGTCTCGTTCTTGTAAGCTGTGGTCGGGTTGGCGCTGATGCTGCCGTTCTCGACGGGGTTGCAGGTAATCGTGTGAGCTTGCAAGGCCGTGAAATTGGCCACATAGGTGGCATTGCCCGTCACAGTGAAGGTGTAGGTCGGGTTGGTGCCGACCACGCTGTTGCCCAACTTCCAGTTGGTGAAATCGTAATGGGTATTGGGGGTGGCCGTCAAGGTGCAGCTGGTGCCAGAATAGAAGGTCCCTCCCCCACTCACGGTGCCACCTGTTGTCGGGTTGGCCGACACCGAGATGGTGTACTGCGGGATGGCGGTGAAAGTAGCCGTGTAGGTGGCGCTCTCAGTCACCTCGAAGGTGTAAGTGGAGTCGGTGCTGACCACGGTGTTACCTTTCTTCCAGTTGGTGAAGGTGTAACCTGTGTTTGGCGTCGCCGTCAAGGTGCAACTCATGCCCGAGTAGTAGGTGCCAGCGCCACTCACATTGCCTCCGTTGCTCGGACTGGCCGTTGCGGCAATGGTATAAGGCGTGCCACCATTGACGGTAATGGTACCGAGATACGTCACCTTGTTATACCCAAACACGCAGAGCGTGAGTTCCGTGTTGGGGGTCAAGGTGCCGTTGATGCTGATGTTGGCCGTGGTGCCGCTAACGGTAGCCTTGCCCAAAATGTTGTGGTCGGCATCGGTGATGGTAGCCACTGCCCCACTGCCGTTGTTGACAGTGACAGCATAAGAGGTGGCACCCAGGGTAATGCTACCTGTGTGGGTGACCGTCATGGCTTGTGGGGTCTTGGTGCGGAGCATCAAGCTCGGGTCACCGTAGAGGATCCAGGCTTGATAGGTGCCCACTGCTTGTTGTTCCGAGGTGCTGTAGTGATCGAAAATACCCATCAGACCGTTGATGGAGGCGCCGCCCCAAGTGTGCTTGATGTTGCTACTGTAGCTCTCCACAAGGATGTCGATGCATTCGTCCTGAGCCCACATGGGTGGAATCCAAGGCTGGCTGATGTACGACATCAAAGTGCCGATGGCACCTGTGGGATTGCTGTTGTTGGTGGCATTCATCCAAGCCTCGGCGAAGCAGTCGCTGTTGTGGTCGTACTTACCGACGAGGCAAGCCACCGACCAGATGAAGGGGAGTTTGTTCTCATTGGTCAAAGCATTGACGTGTGAAACGCTATAACTGGCAACGCCCCACATCGTCTCTGCACCGTGGTTGCAGTAGTTGATGATGCCGACACCGCTATTGATATCAGATGAAATCTGTGCTGCAGTGGCGGTGTATCCTGAAAGGTTGGCATAGCGCTGATAAACAGGTGAATAGCCGAATCCTAACAAGTCGGTGCGGATGTTGTCCATGTGCTGGTAGTCATCCTCGTTGTTATGGCCAGAGCCACCTTCTTTTTTAGCAATACCTTCAGCCACTTTAAGCCAAGTAGCGGAGGTGGTGAGGTCGCGCTCGTAGGTGATGACACGTTGCACTTGCGTGCTTACGCGTGAAGCACTGCTGGCGGAGAAACGGCCGATGAAGACGTCATTGTAGATATCGCTACCGACAATCTGGCCATAGGCGTTATCACCGAGACCGCTGTAAGATGAGCCACCGCCTGAATAGGAATATCCCGGAATCTGGGCCACGTCGCCGACGAGCAGCACATGGGTAATGTTGTTGTTAGCGTTGTATTGGCTCTGAATATAGTTCTTGATGGCAGAGTAGCTGGAGCCAGCGGTGCTGGTGCCCACGATGGTGGTGTTCACGCCACGGGTCTTCTTCCAGTTGACGAAGTCGGTCATCGAGCTGATGAAGCTGTCGTAGCAGATGATGAGCAGGTCGCCTTCCTCATCGAGGGGCGTATAGCGGTTCATTGAGGCTTCGTAGTTGATGAAGTGGCGCTGGTAGACGCTCTTGAAGTCAGGGTCCATCTTGACGACATTGCTGCGGCGGGTCTCGATGGTATTACTGCCGTTGTCGTCCACCTTGTACATCTCCACCGTCATGTTGTAGTACACGCGGAGGGTCTTGGTGGCGGGGTTGTAGGCAAAGGGATAGACCACCATGTTCTGGCCACGGAAGTCGCGGATGATGTATGGCTCGTAGAGGCCAATGTTACCGGCCGGGAAGAACGCATCCTCGCTATAGCATGTGCCGTATGTGTAAGGCACATCTTCGGGGTTGATGGTACGGGGGAAGTCGCCCTTTGAAGGGGCCACCTCGATGCCTTCGAAGTCACGATACTGGGCGTCGATGACGCGGACGTTCATACGCGCCTTGTCGCCGATGAGCACGGGGATACCCGTCATGGGCATGTCGGGTTCGCCGGCATGGGCGGTGCTGACCGCCTTAGGCATGGTGATAATTTTGGCCTCTCCCCTTGGGGTCGTCACATTGGCCGTGTAGAAGCCAGGCACCTGCACGCTCACTTTGATGCTGTTCTCCGATGAGGAGATGAGCTGTGTGCGGAAGGTTTCAGGTTGGTCGCTGAGTACTCTTATCCACTGCGGCGTAGTTTGCATTTGTGCAAAGGTCGTCAAGCCAGCAATCAAGAGTAGAAATAATGCAAATCCTTTTTTCATCATTATGGTCTTTTAGTTACAAAATCATTTAAAAACGTATTTCTTTTATTTGTTATTCGTCCCAAATGTGAACGTCCTGTTGCTTTCAGATGCAGACTGGTAGATATAGCCCTGCCCAGGTACGAGGTTTTGGAGGCTTCCCCTCCATGTATTACCGACATAAGTGGCATAACCTACATTGTATTTGACCATGTCGCCTTGCACAGGGAATGTGCCGAAGGCTGTACTCAAGCTCATGCTTTCGGTCACCGGGAATCCAATCCAGTTGTTGCCGCTATTGATGGTGACAGGATGCTCGGATGGGTTCACGGGTGTGCCGCTAAGCGTAATCTCGCATGCCGCACTGGTCTGAATCTTGTACATCTTTGTGACATTGATTGCGGACAAAGTTCCTCTCCACGTTCCATTAACATAGGTGAGGAACTTGCCGTCTTGCGCCTTAATCATCGCCGTGGTGCCTTCCAAAGCTGCTTCAAGAGCATTCTTCAGCTGATTCAAGTCGATATTGAGGTAGGTCGACCACCAGTTCCAACCTGCAGCGAGAGAGTAGGTCTGAGTCATGGATTGTGAGAAGTTGGCCACAAGGTCACGGTCGCCAGTGACAGTGAAGGTGTAGGTGGCGCTTGACGATGCAGCAGTGCCATCCTCAGTCCAATTGGCAAAGTAGTAATCCGTATTAGGTGTAGCAACCACCGTGCAAGATTCTCCTTCGTAGAAGGTGGCGCTTACGCTGCCGTTGTTCACTTCCGGTTGCGTAATGGTGATGTCGTCGAGACCGATCAACCACATATCGGTGCAGTTGAAGTGGCGAATGGCCAAATAACCCATGCCGCTGTATGCACTCAAGTCGACAGTATATTCATACCATGTACCGTTAGTGAAGGTGCGTGTTCCACCAGTAGCTTTGGCGAGCAGCGTCCATTCACCGATTTGTGTAAAGTCACTAATGCTAGAGTTACCACTTGTGGAAACGAGTAATGAGAAGTGTTCTTCACCATAGTCGTCGTTACCATCGGTAACCCAGAAGTTGATGCTGCCACCCAAACGTACTTGAGGTGAAACGAAATAGTTGTCAGGTGTGACAGCTGTTCCCGAACCAGTTGAAGTACCGGAGATGTATGATTCAGAAAGCATCCATCCTGCTGATGAGCTATGACCATAATTCGATGTAGCATATTCTGGACGTTGGGTGTACTCTGTGACATGCATCCAGTTGTTCGGTGAATTACCAGTGTTGCCTTTCAAGAGCGTCCAACCCTGTGTCGTACCATCCTCAAAGTCGTAATAGAGTTCGTCTTCTCCATCTTTACTGCCAAATGCGACGCTTCCGTGTTCAACATCATCAGGAGTAATGGTGATGGTATATTGAGGAATGACAGCGAAATTAGCCACGTATGCGCCAGAGGCTGTCACATTGAAGGTGTAAGTGGCGTCGGTGGAAACCACGTTGCCGTTCATCGTCCAGTTGGTGAAGCTGTAGCCCGTGTTGGCCGTGGCGGTCAAAGTGCAGGACTCGTTTTCCTCGAAGGTGCCACCACCGCTTACCGTACCGCCCTCGGTCGGGCTGGCTGAGACGCTGATAGTATATCCGCCGCTTACTGTGATTCCCATAAGAATATGGTTCTTCACCGAAAGCGTACCATAGTTAGAGCTTTGCGAAGTAGTGGGTGATGACGGATTGTAGTTGGTGCCGTCAGAATAAATGTAGATGGTTTGGGTTGAGCTGGTGTTGTAAACCGAGCAGGCCATGTGAGGCGAGCTGGTGTATGCACCGGTGTTGTCATCGGCAACAAGAACCAAATTGGAGACACCGTCATATTCAAATGGAGTGCTGAAGTTGACGAAGGTCCAAGCATTGGCAGCCATGGTGACACTGCCGCTGAACACCTTGTCGGAAGCGGCTACCGTGACCCAGTCGGTCTTGCTGCTGAACGATGTCTTCGTTGTGGTCTTCAGATAGAAGTCCAAGGTACGGGTCTTCTCAGTGCCTTCGTTGTAGAAGGCAATGCTACTGATGGTACCAGCCGTGCCGATTTCCTCAGCAGTGTAGATCTGCTCCGTCATGGAATAATTGTAATAGTTATAGGTGGGCAGGTAATTGTGGGTTGTGGTGCCTTCACCGATTTCAATGGCTTGAATGAAGTTGGCCACAAGGGTCCTGTCTGCCGTAACGGTAAAACCATATGACAACTCAGCAGAGACCACCTCTCCGTTTTCAGTCCAACCTGTGAAGGTATAACCCGTATTCGGGGTGGCAGTCACCGTGCAGGTCGCACCGTAAGAATATTCACCACTGCCAGTCACTGTAGCTGCCTGAGCCGGATTAGCACTGACCGTGATATTGAATTGTCCAGTAGGCATAGGCTCTTTGGTGAGGATGATCTGGTTCTTCGAAGAAATAACAGCGTTGTTGGAACTGGAAGAAGTCGGGGGTGACAGCGGGTTATAGTTGGTGTTGTCATTGTAGGCGTATAAAGCTTGGTTCGTGGCAGTAAACACACGGCAGCTCATGTGAGGAGAATTCGTATAAGTACCCGTGTTGTCATCAGCGACCAACACCACATTGGAGGTGCCGTCATAGACGAACGGAGTACTGAAGGTGATGGTCGTCCAGTCGTTAGCCACCATGGTGACGCTGCCGCTGAACACCTTGTCGCCAGTTGAGACAGCAATCCAGTCTGTCGAACCCGTGAAGGTGCTCTTCGTTGTGGCCTTCATGTAGAAGTCGTAGGTACGGGTCTTTGCAGTACCAGCGTTATAGAAGGCAATGCTAGTGATGATACCTGCGCTGCCCAACTCGGCAGAGGTGTAGATTTGCTCTGTAAGAGAGTAATTGTAATAGTTGTAGCTCGGCAGATAATCGCTTGTGGTAGTGCCGCCATCGCCAATCATGACGCCCGATGCGAAGTTGGCCACCAAGTTCACATTGCTCGTCACATTGAAGGCGTATGAAGCATTGGTGGAAACCACGCTGCCGTTCTGGGTCCAGTTGGTGAACATATAGCCATCGGCAGGCGTGGCGGTCACAGTGCAGGATGCGCCGTAATGGTATTGGCCACCTCCACTGACCGTACCATAGTCGTTATTGTTGGATGCCACTGTCACTGTATAAACCTGATCAGCAGTTACAGTAATGTCACCCTCCCAGGTGTTGCTGCCGTTGACCGCAGCGTAATGCAATGTGTAATTGGTGCCTGCCGTTGCGCCCGAAGTGAAGTGGAATTGGAAGCCACTCACTGTGGTGGTAGCATTGACTGCCAAGGAGCTAAATGTCTTGGTTTGTGTATCAACAACAAGAGCATTTGTATCGTTTGATGTCAAAGTGACTGTGGTGTTGCCAGAGGTGGCAGTAGTTCCCACATTCTTGAAAGTGAGACTCAGATTAGTGGTTTCACCAATGAGGGCAGCATTAGGTGTATAGCTGTCAAGGGTGATGTATGGACCATTGGTGGCTATAGCTTGGATCGTCGTAATATAAGGTTGGCGTTGCTGACGAGTAACGACAATCATCACATCGCCTGCTGAGGTGAGGCCTGAAATCGGCACGTTAACTGTGTTGCCTGAAATCACTTCGGCCACACCGAGGATCTCATTGTTCTTGGTGATGGCAACGTATGAACCGTTATCGGCGCTCACTGCGAAGCTAGTTGTACCAATGTTAATGGTCGAAGCGTGGCTCACATTATTGGCAGCAGGCTGTGTGTGGTAAGGCATGATGGAACCGTCGCCGAAGCATTGGTAGGCTCTCCAGTAGTATTCATCAGTGACGCTGCTGGTATAGCTGTTGGCATGGGCGTAAGTAACGGCCACATTGCCGGCAAAAGGAACAGCGTTCAAGGTGTTGAAGCCCGAGTCGTCAAACATCATGTCGTAAACACCTAAAGTGGTTTGTGACATGGACGGGGTTGTGCTCATGGTACTGGTGGCACCTACGCCAAAGTAATAGTCTTCATACCAGTAGGATTCCGGAACAGAACCGATATATCCGAAAGCGCCCTTGTTGGCGACACGGATCATGGTCTCACCAAAGCAGGTTTGGTTGTTCTGGGCGTTTTTGAAGTTGCAGGTCAGGCAGCAGTTACCCATGGCCCAGAAATACTTGTCGTTGTTGCTCAATGCTTCGACACCGCTATTGGTTAATTCTGGACTGTGCCATTTCTGGATGTCACCGTGAGCGGTATAGTTAGCAAAACCAACACCAGAACTCAGGTAGTTGTAGCAGCCAGTGTAGGTGTCAGTCACATATTTATACACATTGGTGAAACCATGTGCCGTGTTGAAATAGTTGTTAGCAGCATAGTTAATTGTAGGTCTGCCGACCTTCGGAGCCCAAGTGCCATCGGCACCAGCGATGAGCAGCACATTGCTCAAGTAGCTCGGGTCTGACATGGTGTATTTTTCATAAGTCAAAGCCTTATTGACGTAGTTGCTAAGTTCCGTGGTGGACGACACAGGGATACGGCTGATGAACATGTCGTGATAGACGTCGCCATCGACGGATGCATACTCCAAGTCAGTAGCCGCGTTACCGTAGGTGCTGCTATAATCCCAAAGTTGGTAGTAGGTGACAACCGTTTCGTCTCCAACGATAACCAAGAAAGACGGGTGGTTGGCATTATATCTTGAGTAAATCAGGGTCTTGATGGTGGAAGCAGTAGCGCCACTGGCCACAGTCTGCACATCCACATCGATGCCCTTCTGCTTCTTCCAAGTCAGCCAGCTCTGGAAAGCATCGCTGTTGACGTAAGTTGAAGTGGTCACAACCAACATCTTCACAGGGGTGGTGTAAAGGTCGGGGTGTTGGCTGTAGGCATCTCTAAGCATCCTATCGTTGAACAACTGCTTATAGACCACATTGAAATAAGGGCTGTAGGTGTCCACCAGCAGCTTTTCGGTGGCCACGGCATCGGCACCGTCGAAGCTCACTTCCACTTCAATGTCGTTGAACACGCGGAGGGTGTTGTTGACGGGGTCGTAGCTCACAGGCTCGATGGTCATCTTGCCCAATTGGACGCCACGCATGGTACCCACCACCCTGACAGAGGCTTGGGGTTCGGAGCGCATGCCACGGGTTTGATAGGCATTGGCATTGTAGACGAAAGGCACATCCTCAGGTCTTTGGTCCTTACGCAGCGAAGGCTGGCGGGGAACCAAGGTCTGGATGCCCAGATCATTAAGACGATAGTCTGTGGTGCTGTAGCTCGTCACACGGATGGTGGGATTGGCACCAACGGGGACGGCGATGAGTTCGTTCACGACGGGAATCTGAGGGTCACCCTCGTTGCCGCCGATGACGGTGTTAGGCATCGAAAGCCATGAGAACTGACCCCTTTGGGTGTCCACATCCTCTGCTTCGATCGTTGAAAATGAAAATGAAGCCCTAAGGCTCGTCATGTCACTTCTCGTGCATTCGGCCTTGTCTACCGAACGTAGCTGAATCTTTTGCTGAGCCATAATGCCAACACTGAGTATCAGCATCATTGCTAATAAAAAAAGTTTCTTCATCTTTTTGATTTTTATTGTGTTTCTTTCTAGTTAATACTTTATTATGAATGAATGCAATAAAGCTTGCAAAGATAGCGTTTTTTTTTATACATTTTACCTAAAATGTGATTTTGAGAAAGATTCCTTATTAGAAGGGTCTTAGTTAGGGTTGCGTGGAATAATAAATAGTTTGACTTGCTCTCTACAACAAAAGAGGCGCAGTGAACCGAATTCACCACGCCTCTTCAACTATTAGGGTTGTAATTGAAGGTTTATTTCACCATCACCCTATTTGTTCGTTCCAAAAGTAAATGTCCTGTCGTCTTGTACACTCGACTTGTAGATGTAGCCTTGCCCTGGCTCAAGCGTGCTGAGATTCCCCCTCCACGTGCTCCCGTTGTAGGTGGCATTGCCGTTCTGCGAACCGATCATGTCGCCGCTGACAGCAAAGCCTGCAAAGGCGTTGACAAGAGACGTGCTCTCGCCGAGCGGGAACCCGATCCAGTTCGCACCATTCGTGATGGTGATGGGGTGCTCCGCAGGATTGATCGGGGTGCCCGTCAAGGTCATCTCACCTTCGGTTTGGGTTTCGATCCTGTACATTTGGGTCACG
>JAEEGH010028480.1_pt1 | contig 10988 bp, 13 predicted proteins | sample 9134181 | NCBI WGS metagenome assembly JAEEGH01 (sample SAMN16246544, study PRJNA631951) | gut metagenome | biome: gut microbiome; feature: rumen; material: DP-attached | host: Bos | place: Iran: Karaj | collected 2018-10
TCAGCTCTAATAAAAATGTTAAAATCTGAGTATTTTTTTAGATCCCTCCATCACTCTTCATCAAGAAGAAGATAATTTCCTTCAAGCAATATGATATCTTTACTGACAGTGATCACATCTTCTACAGGATTATGTAAATGTCTGTTGTAGGAGGGCCACCCGACCACATCATCATTAAGTACATCTTCTATTCTCTGTTTAAAACGATCCAGATCAAAAGTTTCGGGGGCACCTTTAATATCAACCATTTTTATTTCTTTCCCATCTCTGATAGTCGTATGGGACAATAGATATTCCTGCCTTCTGTGAAATCCGTCCATTCCTATTGCCTGAATATCTGTATATTCATCGCTTTGTTCAGACAAATGCTGCAAAAAGCTGCTAAGCGTACTCTTTCCTGCACCAGGTGGCGCTGCTAAGTACACAAGAATACGCCTTCCCTTTTCTTTCTGCATAGTAGTCAGTTTTGATAAAAGCGGTAAGAATATCTCTCTTATCGAACGCTCACTATAATGAGCATTCACATATATGCCATTCATGTTCACATTGTATTCAATCATTGGTTGCGTTTTTATGGAATCCATGTATCAATTCATCCTTTTTTGAACGAGATAATTGTTTAATATTCCATTCCCGGCTCATAGCCTCTTCTTTAGTATCAAACTCCTCGAAGTAGACAAGTTCTACCGGAAGTCTGGGTTTTGTGTATTTAGCGCCCTTCCCCTCGTTGTGAACAGCAATCCTGTGTTCCAAATTGTTGGTCCATCCACAATATAGAGTGCCATCTGCGCATTCAACTATATAAGTATAACAATGCTCATTCTTTTTTACTGAATTTGCCATAATAACCCTTTTATTACAGTATTCCTGCATTCACAGCCTTGTCATCTATATAAACATCACAGCTGATCTTTCGGCTGTTATTTCCATACTTTTCTGTTATTTCCGGAAGGTTGTCATTTACCGCATCAAACTCAAGCCCATTATCCAAACACCACTCAACAGCTATATCCAGCGCCTGTCCGGCCCTGCACGTCCACAAAATCACCTTGTCTCCCAAGCGTTGTCTGCCCTTAAGATAATTGATCAGACTATAATTAGCTGGTCCCACTTCCGGCCATTCTCCAAAACTGAGTGTTCCATCAAAATCAACTGCCAATATCATACCATCCAGTCCTTTCTTTTGCTAATTTTTTGCTTCAAGAAACCATTTCGCTCCGGATGAAAGATCTTCATAATACAAATGAACATCCTTTCCATCAACCACACATGTATAAACCAGTCCCGCTCCACCAGCTTTTCTGCTGGCTCCGGGTTCACATTTTTTCACCCTTGTGATCTCATATATTCGCCCGTCTTCCCACTTTACAGAAAGAGGCCTAAGAAACCCTTCATCAGAAAATTCTGCAACCACATCAACATATACCTTATATCCTATCCTTTTCGCCATAATCATTTCCTACCTTATTGCCGTTTTGAAAATATGCCACGGGATGAATCATATGGTCATCAGCTTTGGCATCCAGCCCTGATAACGTTTTATCAAAATACATAAGCCCCCTTAGAACAGATTCATACCCAAACCGCCGCCTTATATCGCTTATAGCCATATCCGCCCGCAAATACTTCTCTCTCATTTCTTCACTCATAAACAGGCTTGTTTGATGATATGAAGTATCCGGCACAAGCCCCGATACCCTTACACCTACGCTTCTTATAGGCGCCTTCCACTCATAATTGTCCTTAAAAAGTGCATATGCATATCCTGCAATTTCCTCAGAAATATTCGTAGGTATGCTGATTTTGTGCTGTCTGGTAAAACTATAAAGCCCGTTATCTCTTATGCTTACCCCAATGACATTCCCAATAAAATGATGCTCTCTCAGGCGCGCAGCAACACTTTCCGACAAAAGATATATTACAAGTCTTACATCTGTGTCGTTCACCAGATCTCTTGGGGTAGTTGTACTGTTTCCAACGCTTTTGACAGGTATGACATCCTCATATCCCGCAACCGGTGTTTTATCCTCCCCTCTGGCAAACGCAGAGAGTATATACCCGACCTTACCAAAAATATCGTGTAAGAAGTCAGGGTCACACATCGCAAGGTCCCCTATCGTACGAATTCCATATTTACGAAGTTTGGCATCTGTATGCCTGCCAACGTACAAAAGATCAGAGACAGGCGCCTTCCATAGGATATCCTTATAATTTTCTCTGGATATTTCGGTTATGGCATCAGGCTTCTTGTAATCACTGCCAAACTTGGAATATATCTTGTTCCAAGAAATCCCCACTGAAACCGTTATTCCAAGTTCCTTCTTTACCCTCTCCGAAATCTCTCTTGCAATGGGAAGCCCCCCGGAAACTCCAAGCATGGTGGTCGATTGTGTGATATCTAGCCAACTCTCATCAAGCCCATACGGTTCAACCAGGTCCGTATAATCCCTATATATCATCCTGGCTTTTTTAGAAAACCTTATGTATTCATCGTAGTGTGGTTGAACAAATGCAACATCAGGACATACTTTTTTGGCCTCCCACAGAGCCATACCTGTCTTAACACCACGTTTCTTAGCAATATAATTGGCCGTAAGGACAATACCATGACGCGCCTCGACATCTCCCCCTACTGCCATTGGAACCTCACGCAAAAGAGGATTATGAAGCATTTCAACAGCCGCATAAAAACAATTACAGTCCGAGTGCAATATTATACGTTCTCCCACACCAGGCTCACCTTCCTATCATATTCATCACCCAAACATCACCCAAACATTTGTTTGTATTAATTATATTATAGGAACATATGTTCTTGTTTGCAACCGCAAGATATAGGTGTACATCATATCAATATGTACACATTTCGTATTATATAACATATATAATTATCTATTGAAAAAAATCTGTCAGAACTGACAGATTAGACTAGATTAATATTGTAAAACAAACAAATAACCGGAAAAATCAGTGAACGGTAACTAACCCATCAATAAACTCAATCAACTCTGCTGCAATCTTTTTTATATCCTGATCACCAGATATAAAAGACTCTGCTACAGCCATGTTTTCATCCACATTTCTCATAAGAAGCTCATCAAAATACTCTAATACATTTTCCATCGTCATAACCTCCTTTTTTTCAACTGAGAAAATAATATCAGAACAATTATCACATTAGTGTCACAAAAAAAAGCGCCGGGAAAACCCGACGCTTTTAGTACCTCATATCTGTCTTACTGTATGTCTTCAGATTTTGTCAAAAGGCTTACAACAACATTTACCACAAGCGCGATCAAAAATGCAGGAAGAAGCTCATATATGGCAAATCCGCCGCCAAGCTTTGCAATTCCATATTTCCAGATAAAGACAAATGCACCTCCTGTGATCATTCCGGCAAGTGCACCTTTCAGGTTCGATTTCTTCCAGAAAAGCGAAAGCAATACTACCGGTCCAAAGGCAGCTCCAAATCCTGCCCAGGCAAAAGATACAATCTGGAAAACAGAGGAATTAGGATCCCTTGCAATAAATATAGCTATTACAGAAATAACAACAACCGTTATCTTTGCCACCTTAACCTGGTTTTCGTCATCAAGCTTCTTTTTTCCAACAGCCTGGATAAGATCTGAAGAAATAGCTGAGGCTGATGCAAGAAGCTGTGAATCTGCTGTCGACATAGTAGCTGCCAGTATTCCGGACAAGATCACACCTGCGATAATAGCTGCAAATATACCATGGGTACTCATAAGATTTGTGATATAAATGATTACTCGCTCAGCATTTCCGCTTCCCTCAAGAACAGGAATGCTTCCATTTGCACTCATGGCAAGTCCAATAACACCAATTGTGAGTGCGACAAACATTGCTATAACTACCCAAACGGTTGCGACTCTTCTGGAAAGAGCTATCTTTTTTTCATCCTGTATAGCCATAAAACGCACCAATATATGGGGCATTCCAAAATAACCTAGTCCCCATGCGAGCATTGAACAAGCCGTCAAAGCTCCATAAGGGCTAGATGTTTTTGATACTGGATCATATAACTCTGTCACACTGAAATAGCCAGGAAGAGACTTCGCATTTGCGATAACATTAGCCCAGCCTCCTGCAGAAGAAACTCCAAAGAAGATTACAATTACTAAAGATAACGTCATTGCAATGCTCTGAACAAGATCCGTCATACATACGGCCTTAAATCCTCCAAGCGAGCAGTACAATGCAATAATTATGGCACTGGCAATCATTGCAAACGTATAGTCTATACCAAAAAGAGTATTGAACAGCTTTCCACAAGCAGCAAAGCCTGACGCCACATAAGGGATAAAGAAAACAACAATGATAACAGCCGATATCAGTGTGATTACTTTCTTTTTATCGTTGTATCTTGAAGCAAAATACTCAGGAATTGTTATAGCACCAAGTTCTTCTGTGCGTTTTCTTAATCTTGTTGCAACAAACAACCAGTTAAGATATGTTCCGATGGCCAGACCGATTATAGTCCAAGTAGCATCTGCCATTCCCGAAAGATATGCAAGCCCTGGAATTCCCAGAAGAAGCCAGCTGCTCATATCAGAAGCCTCTGCGCTCATGGCAGCAACAAAAGGTCCTAGTTTTCGTCCTCCAAGATAGAAATCTCCGGCGTCATCGTTCCCCTTTGAAAAAACAACACCGATAAGAATCATCATTGCAAGATACAAGACAATTACAATCGACAATACAATTTGTGTTCCCATACGTCCTCCCTACTTAGTAATATGTATTATTTTTAATACGTTACCACAGCAGAGTGATAAAATCAACCGTATCTAAACTAAATTGTATCGTCTCCGTATTATCTTTTATCTTTATCAATCATCTCAAGTACGATAACCGACGCTATAACATAAACAACAGTCCACATGGCAAGCCATCGCCAACAATTAAGCACTATTCCGATATCAAAGTTGTACTCAGGCTTCTGATTCTGTTCGGCAGTAGCCATCAAGATATCATCCCTATAGTTATTTTCCTCAATAAACTCAAAAGCTGTAAGTAGCGGCTTCTGACCATCAAACTCCACATTCTTCATTTTAAGCGCACTGTTCCAGACACTTACCATCGGCAGAGAATTATAGTCTCCCTGCGCACAAAGAGCTGTCAGCCCCCATTTAGTAGCCGTCAGATTGGTAAATGGCGTTGCTGCCTGAGGAAGGCTAAAGAACGCCCCGGCGAAAAGAAGCTGAACAATTAAAAGAAATGGCATGATAGTCATTGCTGCTGTTGTGGTTCTTGCAAAAGAAGACACAAAAAGTGCCAGCATATCTGCGCAATAAGTTATTAGAAAAAGGGTTATCCCCAAATCCACTTCTGCCCAGGGAGTCAAAAGACTTTTATCCGGAAGTTTAACCCTCATAAAACGGCATACTGCAATGGTTATAACAACCTGTAGTACACACAGAATTGCCTGATAGATCATATGGGAAGCTACATATGCGCTGATATGTAATCCGGATCGATGCTCCCTTTTAACAATAGCTCTTTCGCGACATATCATCTGTATGGAATTAAAAAAACCATTCCAAACACAGATACAGGAAAGCGCAAAGGTTCCCATCAGCGTTCCTTCCATTGTCTGGTAAAGGTTTTTTCCCACAGCAAAAGCGACCAGCCCTGCTATAACTGCAGACATAGGCAGTACCTTCCAGTCGTTTTGGAACAAGAACATTCTAAAGAGCTTACCTAGATAAATAAAGGTCTGTGCAACCCGCCCCCTATGCTTAACTTCATATGTTTCCATAGCTATTACCCAACCCTTTCCTTCCTACGATCAGCATATTTCTCAACGAATTCATCAGCTCTTCCCTCGCCGCCTTCATCCTTCTGATTGATAGAAAGAAGTATCTCTTCCATTGTATTCTTTCCAAAAAACTCGTATGCCTCATTAACCGGTCCATAATAAGCAAGCCTTCCGGTTCTCGTGGCGTCTTTTGCAAGCACGATTACATCGTCAAAAAGATCTATTACTCTGTCAGGTGTATGAGTAATAACTAATACTATCTTGTCTTCATCAGCTATTTCACGCAGTTTCTCAAACAGTCTTCTTGCGACAACCCCGTCAAGCCCAGAATCCGGCTCGTCCAGGATAAAGAGATCCGGATCAGAGATAAACTCCATTGCTATAGAAAGTCGTTTTCTCTGCCCTCCTGAGAGTTTATCTACAAGAATATTCTTTACGGCAGTAAGACCAAACTGGTCAAGTACGTATGCAATACGGTTTTCCCTTTCCATGACGGACATAGTTACAGGGAGCCTTACAAGCGCAGCATCTGAAAGTGTCAGTTCAACTGTATCGTTCCCTCTCATAAGATCCTGCTGTGGCACAAAGCCTATATTGTACTTCATTTTTTCGTAATCTTTGTAAACATCAGCATCCCCAAGCGTTATACTTGCATCGGCCTTTTCATATCCTGTCACAGCATTTAAGTAGGTTGTTTTTCCGGCTCCAGATCCACCAAGAAGAAGCACCATATGCCCCTTAGGAATGCACATATGAATATCTTTTAAAAGAGCTCTTCTCTTGATAAAATCTATGACTGTCCTTTCTCTTATATTAACAGTCAGGCCATCATCAATAGCCTTCAGATCTTTTTCCAGTCCCTTTGCAGCAACTGCTTCGGAAAGATTCTCAACCTTCTTAGACGGGACGAACTTTTTGGAATATCCCCAAATAACTGCGGTTACTCCTTCTAACAGGAAAAACATCAATAACCATTTTTTACTCCTGTTAAAAATCTTTATAAGCCCTAAATAAATCTTGATATCATATATGAGCATCGTAACCCAAAAACCGATAAGGGGTATTGACAGCAATAGCATTACCGTAGTGTTATCGTTAAAGATACGCGTCGCCACATAAAAACAGTAATAAAACGCTGATACTATGGCGTAGATCCGTCCTTCTTTCTCCTTATCTGCACACTGCGCAATATGGTACTCTCTTGCAATAGGAATAATAGCCCATATTCTCTTTACTCCACATTTTCCAAAAATACCAATATACCCTACTGACACTAAAGCATCCATTATCAGCCTGGATATACCATTTGTGAGATCAATCGTTATTGAATTATCCATATGATGCCCTCTCTTATTTACCCCTATACTCCAAACACAACATGGTCAGATCGTCAAACTGCTCGGCATCTTTAACGAAGGCGCTTACAGCTCTACGAACACTGGCTAACGTATCCTGCAGGTTATATCCCAAAGAATTATTAAGCGCTTCAAGCATACGTTCAACGCCGAACATCTTATTATCCTTGTCTGCTGCTTCGGGAACTCCATCTGTGTACAAAAAGAACCTGTCTCCCTTTTTTAGCTGTACTATATACTCCGAATAATTCAAATTCTCTATGCCACCAATTACCAGACCATGCTTATCCTTGTAAAGCTCATACTGTCCGCCAGCCCGTTTTATTACAGGATACTCATGCCCGGCATTTGCAGCGGTCAAAATACCAGTTGATATCTCAAGAATGCCCAGCCAGACAGTAACAAACATCTCTGTCTGATTTTTAGAGCAGATGGCTTCATTGGTCCTTGTAAGAGTTTCTCCAGCGCTCTTTCCGAGCATTGCACAGCTCTGGATGATAACCTTGGAAACCATCATGAAAAGAGCTGCCGGAATACCTTTACCGGATACATCCGCCATAACTATACAAAGATGATCTTCATCCGTTAGAAAATAGTCGTAGAAATCGCCTCCAACTTCCCTTGCCGCTTCCATTGATGCATATATATCAAATTCATCTTTCCCAGGAAACGGGGGAAACACGTGAGGAATCATTGATTGCTGTATTTGAGTAGCCAGATAGAGTTCAGTACTAATACGCTCTTTTTCAGCAGTAATCTTCGTAAGATTCTTTTCATATTCAGACAACTCCCGTTCCATGATTGCCATCATATTTCCAAGATTCTCAATCTCATCACCTGAATGTATATCTAAATCTGAAAAATGCTCTTTTTCCAATATCCCATCAGCCCTGTCCTGTACATAATCCACTGAGGCTTGCGCAATGCGATTTATAGGCTCAACAAGCCCCTTCTTTATCCGTCTCGTCTGAATCCAGGCAAGCAGTATGGTAACTGCAATTAACGCCAGTAGTAATCTCGCAGAGTATTGAAGCATTCCCAACAGGATATCCATTGCAGAGATATCGACCAGCATATATGAAATAATTTCTCCTGATTCATCCATTAACGGGACGCCTACTGTACATAAAAGCCCGTAATTCTCTGTAAAATCTATATCGTAGAGCTTGCCTTTTCCGTTATAATCCAGGAATTTATTCATACCCTTTTGGTTTACTGGTTCCCAATCCCCGGGTTTAAGTCCTTGTCCATCAATTATGTCATCAGCATCCACAATATATACGATACGCAGCATCTCCGGATCATACATCGCAATATAAACAGCATAAACGTTATGATATTCCTTTGTTCCGGATAACATATTCAGCAAGGTTCTGTAATTACCATCATTAGCTGTATCTATCTGCGAAAAGAGCTCTCGATAATCGTTGGTTCCAACCTTTTCTTTTTCTTCCTCACTCAAGCTGAAATATAACTGCATCACTGATTTAGAAAATCCGATTGCATCCGCTCCATGTGTCGCGGACATCGCTGCTTGTCTCGCAGCAGAATCAGCAGTTGTCACAAGTCTGTTTGTAAAGGAAACTGCATAAAATGTCAGACCTACAATCTGAGCAACAATACCAAATACTATGCAATTCATAACCGTAAAGTGAACAGCTTTTTTCGATAATGAACGCCTTTTCTTGCCACCACTCATACTTATATTTAAACCCCTCATATTACTATAATTACAATAATTATAAACGATATAAAGTCATTCATGTGGATATAATTGGGTTTTTCTGCTAGAATTTAAAGCAACAAGGAGGAACAAACATGAACGAAGAAAACCAGCCAAAAAAAGAATCTTTTTTCAAAAAATTCCATAATGATGGCTTTACGTGGCACGACAACATATTTATTGTAGCCCTGGTTATGATTGCTATTACACTTCTGGGACAATCTCTAGGCTATTGTGTGGTCGTACCCCTGCAGAAAATAAATCCAGCACTTGAGCAAGACGGGTATTTATCACTTCTTTTGAAGTATCTTGTCACAATCGGAGTATGGATTCTTTTCTTATTGTACTGCCGCTTTACAAAGTATAACCGCCCAATCCTAAAGGCCATAACCCCACTTGCCAAGGGGAATAATATCAAAATGTTATTATTGGGATTTCTCATAGGATTTGCTGAAAATGCAATAGGAATACTGTTTGCATGCCTTCACAGTGATATTCATCTGGTATTTGACAGCATTCAGATTATTAAGCTGATACTTATATTTATTGCTATTTTTTGCCAATCATCATCAGAAGAAATATGCTGCAGGGCTTTTGCATATCAGCGCTTAAGAAAAGGATACAAATCTCCTTGGGTTGCCATAATTGGAAATGCCGTTATTTTCATGGCTCTGCACCTGTTTAATCCCGGTGTATCAATTGTTCCGATACTTCACCTTGTGGTCACAGCTGTCTTCTATTCCCTGTTTGTTTATTATTTTGACAGCATATGGCTTCCAATGGCCGCTCATGCTGCATGGAACTTTACACAAAACATCATCTTTGGACTTCCTAACAGCGGAATTGTAAGTACATTTTCAGTCATGAAACTCGATGCTTCACTAGGGCAGCTCACCTTCTTCTACGATCCGGTTTTCGGTGTAGAAGGTTCCGCATTTCTACTGATATTTTCAATAGTCCTTATGATAGCAGTCATTGTAATTGGAGAAAAGAAAGGGGCAAGATCCCTTAACATTTGGGAATAAAAAGAATATTACGAAAAGGAGCTTTCAGCATCTTTAATAAGATTGCTGAGCTCCTGATCGGTAATGTCCACCACCCATGCAAGCATCGTTATGTTATGAGCATGCTCCTCCACCGAAAACTTAGGACATGTCAGATACGTGTCTATCTCATCCATCAATTTCTTTCTGATCTCTTCTTCTGAACGCATGGGCACCTCTCGTGTTGTCAGTTTCTTTATTTTTTTCAACAAAAAAACAGATTATTTTTATACTTTCTTTACCGAAGGGTTACTTAAAATACAGAATTATAGAGTATTATAGCTATAACGGTTGTTGTTTAATCACTTGGAGATATAACCTATGGACAATATAAATACATACATGAGATCAAACAATACAAAAGTTGTAGACACTATAAACATCGGCGGAAAGTATGTTGATAAGGACGCTCTGACTCAGAGAATCATTACAACAGCTACCACCTCTGTCTTTATCGTTTCTTTCTTAACGTTCATCTTTTTGCTTCTGAGCTGATACAGCCAGGCGTCGCGCCCCTTAGGGCGCATTTTATTTGTCTTTTGGCTGTTCCTTCGGAACTCTGCTATATGTCTCGCTTAATAGCCTGATGCTTTTTGCCAGATCCTCTGACAAATAATTAGGCGCAAGCCTCCACTGCCAGTTTCCATCAGCAGTTCCCGGGGTATTGATTCTGGCCTCTTTTCCTTTACACAGATAATCCTGAATAGGAATAATGCAAAGATCCGCAACTGAACGATACGCCTCTCTTATTATGTCCCAGACAAAAGCTCCATAGTCTGTATTCATTGAGTTAATATATCTTCTGGTAAAAGCCCTTTCTCCTTCGTTTATCTCTTGTACCCAGGCAAATGTTGGCGTGTTATCATGAGTTCCTGTATAAACAACCGCGTTCTTCTCGTGTCTGTGATTTACATAGCAGCTGTCCCAACTCGTAAAGCCATATTGCAACACTTTCATACCGGGAAATCCTGAATCCTTCAAAAGCTTTACATTATCTTCCGTGGTATTTCCAAGGTCTTCCGCTATCATATCAAGGTTACCAAGGCTCTTTTTTAGAGCATTAAACAGATCCATTCCCGGCCCCTTCTTAA
>JAEEGH010028482.1_pt1 | contig 10987 bp, 11 predicted proteins | sample 9134181 | NCBI WGS metagenome assembly JAEEGH01 (sample SAMN16246544, study PRJNA631951) | gut metagenome | biome: gut microbiome; feature: rumen; material: DP-attached | host: Bos | place: Iran: Karaj | collected 2018-10
CCATTTCCGTCGATTTCTCGAGCGAGATGCCCGGCGGCGTCTGGACCTGGATCCAGATGCCGCCCTCGTCGAGGTTGGGCAGGAAGTCCTTGCCGACGGTGATGATCATCACGACGACGGCGGCCAGGACGGCGGCCATCCCGATGAAGATTTTCCGGGGCGATTCGAGCAGCGAACCGGTGTGTCGCCGGTAGGCCGTATTCATCCGGGTCAGCACTTTGTTGTGGTAGACCTTCTGGGGTTTCCGGTAGATGGCATAGGCCAGGCCGGGAATCAGGAGCAGCGCCACGGAAAGCGCGCCGAGCAGGGCGTAGCCGACCGTGAAGGCCATCGGCGTGAAGAGTTTCTTCTCGATGCGCTCGAAGGCGAACAGCGGCATATAGGCCACGATGATGATGAGCGTGGCGAAGAAGATGGGTTTGGCCACTTCCAGCACCCGATGAAGGGTCTCTTTGCCGGAAAGCGGCTTGGAAGGGTCTTCCTCGCGCAGTTTCAGGATGGTCTCGGTCATCACGATGGCCCCGTCGACCAGGATGCCGAAGTCGATGGCGCCGATGCTGAGCAGGTTGGCCGGGATGCCGGTCAGGTGCATCAGGATGAAGGCGATCAGCAGCGAGACGGGAATGGTGGCGGCCACGATCAGCGCGCTCTTCGGACTTCCGAGGAAGATGAGCAGAATGCCGATGACCAGGAGCATGCCGAAGAGCAGGGTGTGCTCCACCGTGTGGAGGGTGGTGCCCACCAGGTTCGTGCGGTCGAGGAAGGTCCGGATCTGGACGCCTTCCGGCAGACCGTCCCGGTTCAGGTCATCGACCGCCTGGTGCACCTTTTCCAGTACCTGGGACGGATTCTGGTAGCGCAGCATCTGGACGATGCCTTCCACGCCGTCGTCGATGGAAATCTCGTCATCGACGTAGCCCAGGATGCCCTTACGCTCCAGATTTCCGTATTTGGGTTCGCCCAGGTCGCGCAGGAAAACGGGAACGCCGTTTTCGTTCTTGACCACGATGTCGCCCAGGTCTTCGAGTTCCCGCACCAGGCCCACGCCGCGGACGACATAACTGACGTCGCCCAGGCTGATCATGCTGCCGCCTGCATTGGCGTTGTTGTTCTCCAGCGCTTCCTCCACGTCCGCGATCGACAGGTCGTAGGCCAGCAGCCGCTGCGGATCGAGTTCCAGCTGGTACTGCGTGGTCAGGCCGCCGTAGTTGCTCACGGCCGCCACACCCTGGATCTGCTGCAGCCGGGGAATGACGGTCCACTTGTTGATCTCGGTCAGTTCGCGGAGGGAATAGCCTTCGCCGACGAGTACATAGCGGTAGATCTCACCGGTCGGAGAGGTGAGGGGATTGAGTTCCGGCACGGCGTCGTAGGGCAGGTCCACGTCGCCGATGCATTCGCGTACCCGCTGCCGCGCCCAGTAGTCTTCCGTCCCGTCCTGGAAAACCAGGACGATGATGGACAGGCCGAACGCGTTCTTGCTCCGCATTATGTCGAGCGACGGGATGCCATTGAGCGCGCGTTCGAGCGGGATGGTGATCTGCTGCTCGACTTCCTCGGCGGCCAGGCCCGGCACCTGGGTGACGACCTGGACGGTCACGTCGGCAATGTCGGGATAGGCGTCGATGGAGAGCCGGGTCCAGGAATAGATGCCGAACAGCGAAACGACCAGGAAAATGACGGCCAGGAGCCCTCTGCGTTTGAGGGCGAAATTGACGAGGCGTTCCATCGCGCTATTCGCTCAGATAGATTCCGCCGTCGGCGATGATCGTCTCACCGCCGGCCAGCCCTGAAATCACCCGTTGCAGACCCTTTTCCGCGGTTTCGACCTGGACGGGAACCCGCTGGAAGTGGTTGGGGCTGTCCTGCACATACACGAATTTCGCATCTGCGCCCTGGAAGACGGCGGAGGCGGGGATGGCCAGCACTTCGGCCATCCGGTGCGCAAAACGGGCCGTGACGAACATCCCCGGTTTGAGCAGCCGCTGCGTATTGTCGCACTCGATGACCACCGGCAGCGTGCGGGTCTTCTCGTCGAGGACTTCTCCCACGTAGAAGATCCGGCCCTCGGCCCGGTGCTCCGCATCGATATCGATCTCCACGGGCTGGCCTGCCGCAAGTCCGGCCACTTGCGCAGCCTTCACGTTGGCCGTGACCCAGACCGACGAAAGGTCGGCCACGGTCATCGGCGCTTCGTCTTCTTCCCCGAGATAGCCCCCGATGACCAGGTCGTTGCGGACGACGCGGCCCGAAATCGGCGAGACGACCCGCAGGGGTTCGCCCAGTTTTACGGACGCGGCGTCCACGTTGAAGAGGGCCAGGCAGCGGCGGGCGAGTTCACAGGCGTTCTCGGCGTTGCGGGTCTCGGCGCAGACTTCCTCCCATTCACGGTCGGAGAGCATCCCCGACCGGTGCAGGGTCTCCTTCCGTTTCCGGTTGGCGATGGCCAGGTCGGCTGCGCTTTGGCTTTCCAGGTAATCCCGGACTGCTTCCAGGTAGTCGGAAGAACTGACTTCGAAAAGGGCCTGGCCGCGCCGGACCGGGTCGCCCAGCCGGACGAATGCGCGTACGACGCGGCCTCCGAACGGAAGGCCGATTTCAGCGACGCTTCCCGACTTGGGGCCGACCGAAGCCGTTGTGGCGAGTTGGATGTCCAGCGTCTGGGGCGCGGTAACGGCCAGTTTCAGCTTGGCCGCGAGCGGGGAGCCTGCGACGATGCTGACTCCGTTTTCGTCCGAGGTGAATCCCGGACCGGCTGCGGCGTCGCCGTTCGCGCCGTGGCGCGTACCGCATCCGTAAAGGGCCGATGCGAGCAGCATCAGCGCAATCAATCTGTATTTCATTAGAAGGGATTTTCTTGTTTGACTTGGGAAATCGGGCTTCTTCGCGCCCGGTTCAGCGATCAAACAAGTGCCGGCGGCCCGCGGAGGAGCGAGAGGTCGTGCAGGCAGATGCCGGTGCCGGACTCCGGCTGCGTCTGGACGGTGCCCAGAACGGTCCGGAGCGGCTCCATATCGCAGGCAGGCATCACTTCGTCCGTGCAGGAGATTTGGTTCGCAGCCTCGATCAGCAACAGTTCGGCAGCGTTGTGCGGGTTTTCGCTCGGTGCGGCGCGGTGCGACGCGGAAGCAATGTGGGAGTGGAAAACCCAGTACCCGGCCCGGCTGTGTCCGTGCCAGAACATCGTGGCATTGACATAACTGAAGAGGAAGACGGCGATGCAAAGCATCGTCATCGCGCTCCGGAGGGGCTGCTGGTGTCGTTTTCCGCTCATTACGGGTACAAATATAATGAATCGGAGAGAAAAAAAAATCAAAAATATCGCTTGCGATATAAAATAGAATGTCTATATTTGCATCGCGAACGATATAAATAATACGCATATGGCCAAGATTTATGATTTTAAAGCCCTGAGCAACAAGGGCGTCGAAGTAGATTTCGCACAGTATGAAGGCAAAGTACTGATGATTGTCAACACAGCCTCGAAGTGCGGTTTTACCCCGCAGTACGACGGGTTGGAAGCTCTTTACCAGAAGTATAATGACCAGGGTCTCGTCATCGTCGGCTTCCCCTGCGACCAGTTCGCCCACCAGGAACCCGGTACCAATGAAGAGATTGCCGAGTTCTGCCGCATCAACCACGGCGTCACCTTCCCGCTGATGGCCAAGATCGAGGTGAACGGCGATAACGCGCACCCCATCTACAAATACCTGAAGTCGGCCGCCAAAGGCACGTTCGGCAACGCCATCAAGTGGAATTTCACCAAATTCCTCATCAACCGCGACGGAACCGTCGTCAAGCGCTTTGCCCCGACCGTGACGCCGGAGAAGATGGAGAAGGACATCCAGGCGATGCTATGATCAAGCCGCAGTTCAGACTCGACAACCAGATCTGTTTCCGGCTCTACACCGCCTCGCGTCTGATCACGCAGGCTTACCATCCGATGCTGGCTGCGCATGGCCTTACCTATCCGCAGTACCTGGTGCTGATGGTCCTTTGGGAGAATGACGCGCAGCCGGTCAACGATATCGCCAAGCGATTGTTGCTGGAAACCAACACGGTCACACCGTTGCTCAAACGGATGGAGACCGAAGGTATCGTGACGCGGACACGGGGCAGGGATGATGCCCGCCAGATGATCGTAAAGCTCACGAAAAAAGGTCACGATCTGCAGGAAAAACTCACCGATATGCCTGAGGCTGTCGGCAGTTCCCTGCTCTGCGAAACCGTTACGCCGGAAACCGTCCCGAGCCTGTACGCCATGCTCGACGGAATTATCAACCAATTGCTCTCCTGTCCGCCATCGTTATGAAAAAAAGCTTCCTGATCGGAGCCGGTCTTATTATAGTCGGTCTGGTCTTGCAGGCAGCCGTTGGTCCGTTCCATTGGGACTGGCTGGCCTTTCCGGTCAATCTGACCGTCCTGCTTGTTTTCCTGGGACTTCTTGTGGCGGCGTATCTTCTCCGTCACAAGATTCCCTTTTTTGCGTGGATGATGACGCTGAATGCCGCCGTCCCGGCGGTGATCTACGCTCTTGCACTGACGCTCGTGATGGGTTTGACGGCCCAGCGGGATGACGGCGGCGGCATTCCCTGGATCTCGCAGATGCTCGATTTCTGGCCTTTCGTGCTCAGTTATGCCTGGCTGATGGTCATTCTCGGCCTGACGACGTTCAATCATCTGCTGCATTTCACTGTGCGGGAAATCCCTTTCCTGCTCAACCACCTGGGCCTTTTCCTGGCGCTGGTCTGCGGTGCGCTCGGCGCTCCCGACACGCAGCGCCTTCATATGACCACCCGCGAGGGCGAAACCACGTGTCAGGCGAGCGATGAAGCCGGCGTCGTCCACGAATTGGACCTGTCCGTCGAGCTGCACGATTTCATTATGGAAGAATACCCGCTGCAGCCCGGCGCGAAGATGCGCATGCCCAAGCGTTTCGCCTCCGATGTGACGGTCCGTACGAAGAAAGGGGAGGTCATCCCCGCGGTCATCGAGGTCAACAAGCCCCTGCAGGCCGGCGGATGGAAAATGTATCAATACGACTATGACGAAGAAAAGGGGACGGAGAGTGAAATCAGCGTTCTGGAACTCGTCCGCGAGCCCTGGCAGCCCTTCGTTCGGACCGGCATCCTGATGATGCTGGCCGGCGCCCTGTGTCTCTTCTTCTTCATGGCCCCGCGACCGAAAAAGGAGGAACAATTATGAGTTGGGATGTTTTTGTCTGGTTCGCCCTTTCGGCGGTCCTTTGCTGGGCGCTCGGCGCATTCTTTGCCTGGAAGGGCCGCAGGACGCCTACGCTGCTCCTGACCCTGCTGGGCCTGCTGATCTATGCGGCTTTCATCATCGGTTTCTGGATCTCGCTCGACCGTCCGCCTTTGCGAACGCAGGGTGAGACGCGGCTGTGGTTTTCGTTCTTCCTGCCGCTGGCCGGCATTATCGTCTACAGCCGCTGGCGCTACAAGTGGATCCTGAGTTTCACCACGGTCCTGGCGCTGGTTTTCATCTGCGTCAACCTCTTCAAGCCGGAGATCCACAACAAGACGATGATGCCTGCGCTGATGAGCCCCTGGTTCGCTCCGCACGTGATCGTCTATATGCTTTCCTATGCGATTCTCGGCGCTTCGGCGGTGATGGCCGTTTACCTGCTGTTCTTCCGCCGTGGGAAGACCACCGATGCCGAAATGGCGATGACCGACAACCTGGTGTATGTGGGCCTGACGTTCCTGACCTTCGGCATGCTCTTCGGCGCTCTGTGGGCCAAGGAAGTCTGGGGCGGCTTCTGGGGCTGGGATCCCAAGGAGACCTGGGCGGCCATCACCTGGCTGTGCTATGTGCTGTACATCCATTTCCGCCGGGCCCGCCCGCAGGAGAAGCGTACGGCGCTCATCCTGCTCCTGTTCTCGTTCCTCTGCCTGCAGATGTGCTGGTGGGGCATCAACTACCTGCCGTCGGCGCGGAGCACGTCGGTCCACACGTATTAAACTTTGATTAACTATTCATACAATATGTTCGACACTTCTTATACCGCTGCTTCCGGCCGCTATGACGCGATGCCGTATCGCCGTTGCGGCCGATCCGGCGTCCTGATTCCGGCCGTTTCCCTGGGCCTGTGGCAGAATTTCGGCACGGAAGCTCCGATGGAGCGGATCCGCGAAATCGCCCATTTCGCTTTCGACCGGGGCATCTGCCATTTCGACCTGGCCAACAACTACGGCCCCCTTCCCGGCGCCGCCGAGGAAAACTTCGGCCGGCTGCTGCAGGATTCCTTCAAGCCCTATCGCGACGAGCTTTTCATCTCCTCCAAGGCCGGCTATCTGATGTGGCCGGGCCCCTACGGAGAGTGGGGCTCGCGGAAATACCTCATGGCCAGCCTGGACCAGAGCCTGAAACGGATGAAGCTCGATTACGTGGATCTTTTCTACACGCACCGCTTCGACCCGGTTACGCCGATCGAGGAAACGATGCAGGCGCTGGTGGACATCGTCCGCCAGGGAAAGGCCCTGTATGTGGGCGTGTCTCGCTACCCGGACGCTGCCGCCCGGAAGGCCTATGACTATCTTCGGGAGAGCAAGACGCCCTGCCTGCTTTTCCAGGACCGCTTCAATATCATCGACCGCTGGCCGGAAAAGGACGGCCTGCTCGACCTGGCCCGCGACAACGGTTCGGGCTTCATCTCCTTCTCGCCGCTGCAGCAGGGCCTGCTGACATCGCGCTATTTGGATGGCGTACCCGCCGGCTCCAGGATGTCGCGCAGCGGCACGTCATTGCCCGAGAAGACCCTGACGCCCGCGCTCCTGGAAGCGCTCCGCGGCCTGAACGCCCTGGCGCAGCAGCGCGGCCAGAGCCTGGCCCAGATGTCGCTTTCCTGGCTGCTGGCCGATCCGCGCGTCACTTCCGTCCTGGTCGGCGCCAGTTCCGTCGCACAGCTGAAGGAGAATCTGGGCGCTTTGGAAAACATTCATTTTACGGAAGAGGAGCTGGCCGCCATCGAGCGGCTGTCGCTTCCCGTCCAAATCCATCAACACTGAGTATGAAACGCGATTATTTCGAAGGGGCCGATGTGGCCGTCACCGTCTGCGCCAAGGACGGAACCATCCTCGATATGAATGCCAAATCCCGCAAGACGTTCCTGAAGCCGGGCCAGCCCGATATCCTCGGGGCCAATGTGCTGGACTGCCATCCGGAACCGGCCCGGTCGCTCCTGGCCGATATGCTGGCGCATCCGCGCACGAACGTCTATACCGTGGAGAAGGAGGGCGTCAAGAAGCTCATCTTCCAGTGCCCGTGGTATGACGGCGACGACTACGCCGGATTCATGGAATTGTCGATGGTGTTGCCCGAGGTGATCCCGCACCGCGTGCGGAAACCGAAAGCCTGACGGCCGGCCGCTACGGCTGGTGTTTTACTGTATCGCCGACGGAGGCGGCTTTCTCGGCCGCCTTCTCGGCGCCTTTGTATTTGGCCAGTTCCACTTCCAGTTCCGTGATCCGCTGGTTCAGTTCCTGGATGGTGTTGAGGTAGTGGCTGTTCAGGTCGCGGATCACCTCGTTCTTGTTGAAGTGCTGGACGGCGGCTTCTTCGTGGAAGATGATCTGGTCGCTGTGCAGGCCGTAACTCTGGGCGTTCTTGAGCAGGATCAGTTTGGCGGTGTAGTCGAGGGCTTCCCCGGCCAGGTAGAGGTCGAGGGTCTGGTGGCGTCCGCTCAGGTTGACCTGGTGGTCGAAGATATAGCACGAGCCGATGGTCTTGTTGTTCTGCACGAAGCGCTCGGCGTTGATGGCGAAGTTGTTGTCGCGGATGGTACCGATGGCCGAGATGATGCTGGGTACGAGCATCACCAGCAGGACGGCGGCGATGATGCGCGGATTGCGGCGTTTGTGGACCTCGTCGATGGCCACGCTTTTGAAGCCCAGGAACTTGGTCACCAGGAAGGAAGCGATGGTGATGAAGAAACTGTTGATCAGGAACAGATAGAACGCGCCGAAAATGTAGTTGATTTTCAGGGTCGCGATGCCGTAGCCCACCGTGCAGAGCGGCGGCATCAGCGCCGTGGCGATGGCCACGCCGGAGATTACGGTGCCGCGCTCCTTGCGGGCGTGTTCCAGCATACCCGCCGTGCCGCCGAACAGGGCGATGAGCACGTCGTAGATGGTCGGCCGCGTACGGGCCAAGAGTTCCGTGGGATTGCTCAGCCGGAGCGGGGAAATCAGGAAGTAGAGACAGGCCACGACGATGCTGATGACCACCATCACGATGAAATTCTTGGCGGCGTTCTTGAGCAGCTCCGTGTCGTTCGTGCCCAAGGCCAGGCCGGCGCCGAGGATCGGCCCCATCACGGGCGAGATGAGCATCGCGCCGATGATGACGGGAATGGAGTTGACGTTCAGGCCGACCGACGCAATGATGATGGCGCAGGCCAGAATGATGACATTCGGGCCGCGGAAGGCGATATTCTTCGTAATTGCCTTGGCCGCCGAGGCCCGGTCGATGCTGTCTTCCAGATAGACGATCTTGCGTAAGTAGCGGGTAAATCGGTTCATATCATAGACAAAGATAATGAAAGACCGACAAATTCCAAGAATTCTTACGGTCTGTTCAGACACCAGGCGAACGCGCGGGCCAGCCGGCCTTCGTTGTCGGTGAAATGATTGCCTTCTTCCCAGACCAGCGTGCAGCGGTCGGGACCCATCTGGCGCTGCAGGAGCGCATACTGTTCCCGGAGGCAGTCGCCGACGCGGGCGATGGCCCGGTTCTTCACGTGCTCTTCCCGTTCGCCCAGGCTCAGGTAAATGGCTTCCGCCATCGGCGGCTGCTTCGTGGCGTAAGGGATCCACTCCCGGATCCATACGGAAGGGGAGGCCGCCGCAAGGGCCTTGAGCCCGTCCGTCTGCCCCGCCGCCCACAGGGCGAACAGGCCGCCCAGCGAGTAGCCGCCGAGGATAATCGGCCGGTCGCCGAAGCGTCGTTTCAATTCGGGAATCAGCGCGTCGAGGATGTAGTGCAGGGTGTCCGGCGCGTGCCGGCCTGCCTCTTCCTCCCGGGAGATGTTTCGGTCGGGCCAGGGCATCAGGTCGATGATCCAGTCTTCGAGTTCGACGGTCGCCAGCACGAACGGCGTCTGCGAGAGGGCCGCAATCTGCGCGGCCTCCGCTTCCAGCGTGGCCGTTTCGTGCCGGGCGGAAGGCTGGATCAGCAGACAGTCCGGATTGTCAGATCCGAACAGGCGGCAGGTCCTGTTCTCTATGGACAGAGTAGTCATCATACTCAACAAAGATAATGATTTTGAAATACAAATCCGCTGTCGTATCTTTGGAAACGGAAAACAGGACATTCCGGTATGCTGCACTTGCTGATGCTCTTGGCGGCGGCTTTGCCGCTTCATTTATGGCCTTCCGTGGAACCCCGGACCACCGTGGTGGAAACGGAGCGGCGCGATGGGTATACCTGCCAGTTGATCGAATACAACGCGGTCGGCCCGGAGCGGGTGCAGTCGTATCTGCTGGTGCCTGACGGGGCTTCCGCCGCGAACCCGTGCCCCGCGCTGGTACTCCTGCACGACCATGGGGCCCGTTTCGACATCGGTAAGGAGAAGCTGGTCCGGCCGATGGCCTCGGCGTCCGCGCATATCCGGGCCTCTGCCCGCCAATGGGTGGCGGATGGGTTCGACGGGGTTTTCCTGGCCGACCGGCTGGCTGCCGCGGGCTTTGTGGTCATCGTTCCCGATGCCTTGTACTGGGGCTCCCGCAGCACGGACCTGTGCCGGCAGTGGAGCCGGATGCAATTCGGCGAAACGCCGTCGTCTTCCCAAGATGTCCGGGCTGTGAAACAGGCCGTCTATGAAGGGCAGCGTGCCGTGTACGACAGTCTGGCCCGAAGCGGGATTGTCTGGTCGGAGCAGACGTTGAACGAAGATGCCGCCGCGGCGCGGCTGCTGGCCGCCCTGCCTTATGTCGACCCCGACCGGGTAGGCTGCTTCGGCTGGTCGATGGGCGCCCATCGCGCGTGGCTGCTGGCCGCTTTCTGCGATGCCGTCAAGTCCGGCGTCGCCCTTTGCTGGATGACGCTCAAGGCCACCCAGGCCCAGCCGCCGACGGCGTCCGATTATTCGATGATGATTCCGGCGCTTCGGGAACGCTACGACTTTCCCGACATCGCCCGCTGGCTGTGCCCCAAGCCTTTCCTCTTCCTGAACGGGCGGACCGACCGCCTGTTCCCGGCCGAAGCTTCGCAGGAAGCCTTCGACCGGATGCACGCTGTCTATGAAGCCGCGGGCTATGAATCGCGTCTCCGCACGGAATTCTTCGACGGCGGCCATCACTGCGGCCTCCGTGAGCAGGAAACGATCCTGCAGTTCTTCCTGGACTTCTAGTGTCTAATGAGCAGCGGGCGGAGTACGGAGGTCCAGACCGCATAGCCCTTGGGGCTGAGGTGGAGGGCGTCGCCGGCGAAGAATTCGTCACGGGCCTGGCCGTTTTCGTCCAGCATCGGCGTGGTGACGTCGACGAAGTGGATGCCGCGTTCCTGGGCGGCATACTCCTTCAGCAACTCGTTGGCCACGGCTTTCTTGCCCCAGGTATTCTTCTGCAAGGGTGCATATTTGATGGAGAGCAGATAGAGCTGCGCTTCCGGGAAAACTTCCTGCAGTTTGCCGCAGAAGACGCGGTACAGGTCGCAATACTGCAGCGGCGTGAGGTCGTCGTCGTTGCCGCAGAGGTCGTTGTCGCAATAGATGACGACCGCTTTCGGATGGTAGCCGGCCGTCAACCGGTCGAAATACACGAGCTGGTCGCGGAGCGTGGAACCTCCATAGCCGCGGCGCACCGTCTTGAGCGGTGCCAAGTCTTCGGCCACGGTATTCCAGAGGACGATGGACGAACTGCCCAGCAGCAGCACGTCACACGCCGCCTCCTCCGGCGTCGGCGTGCCGAGCGCCGCTACTTCCTTGTCGTAGCGGTGGAGCCAGTCGTTCCGAGCCAGATACTTGACG
>JAEEGH010028484.1_pt1 | contig 10987 bp, 12 predicted proteins | sample 9134181 | NCBI WGS metagenome assembly JAEEGH01 (sample SAMN16246544, study PRJNA631951) | gut metagenome | biome: gut microbiome; feature: rumen; material: DP-attached | host: Bos | place: Iran: Karaj | collected 2018-10
ATAAAATTAGCCGATTGTTTTCTTTATAAGTTCTACTGCATCTCCGACAGTAACAATCTTTTCAGCTTCGTCGGAATTCACTTCAATATCAAGTTCTTCCTCTACGCCCATAATAATCTGAAATACATCCAATGAATCAGCGCCAAGGTCATCAATAAAGGTAGTATCTTTTGTAATCTCAGCCTCGTCCACATTCAATACTTCCGCAATAATCTTTTTCAATGTTTCAAATTCCATGTTTCATCCTCCTCGTAATATAAGAACATTTATTTAAACATTTAAGATATTTTCAATTTTACCGGTGATATCCTGCTCTTTAAATGCCACACATTGCTCAATGGCATTGGCTATTTCTTTTGCCTTGGCAGAACCGTGAGTCTTAACCACAAGACCCTTTAATCCCAAAAGCGGCGCCCCACCGTATTCCGTAGCATCAAAACTCTTTAAAGTCTTTTTTAATGCCGGAAGTGCCATAGCGGCTCCGATTTTCGAAAGAAATGTGCTCATCAACCCCTTTTTTATAACTGAAACCAGCGTTGAAGCCACACCCTCGTAAAGTTTTAGGATCACATTTCCCACAAAGCCTTCGCAGACAATCACGTCCACATCACCCTTGGGAATATCTCTGGCTTCTATGGAGCCAACAAAATTAATATCTTTACATTCCTTAAGTAAAGGAAATGTTTCTTTTACCAACGCATTTCCCTTTTCCTCTTCGGCACCAATATTGACGATGGCCACCTTAGGATTGGGAACGCCCATCACATATTCCATATAGATGGAACCCATACGGGCAAACTGAACCAAATGATCGCTTCTGGCATCCACGTTCGCACCGCAATCCAACACAAGTGAAACTCCCTTTTCCGTTGGAATCAATGGTGCAAAAGGAGCTCTTTGAATTCCTCTGATACGTCCGGCCACCAACTGACCGCCGACCAACAGTGCTCCGGAATTACCGCTGGATACAAATGCATCCGCTTCTCCTTTTTTCACAAGCTTCAATCCAACCACCATAGAAGAATCTTTCTTCTTTTGAATTGCCTGTACCGGATGCTCGGCTGTCTCAATCACTTCCGAAGCATGCACGATTTCAATTCGGTCGGAAGGATATTTATCATACTGATTTAATTCTTTTTCAATCAGTGATTCATCACCAACCAGTTTCACAAAAATCTGTTGATTTCGATTGCACGCATCAATGGCACCTCGAATAATTTCAACCGGTGCATGATCGCCTCCCATGGCGTCAACAGCTACTTTTGTATACTCCAAGAAGAAACACCTCCCACGCGCAAAAATCCATTTCGCCACTTTTAGAAATATACTATATATTGCCCTATAAAGCAAGGCAAAAAAGAAGAAAAACCCTTAAAGGAAATCTCCTTTAAGGGCTTAAAAATACATATCAAAAGGTGAAATAATTAGTCTACGGAAATAATCTCACGTTTGTTGTAAGAACCACAGTTCTTGCATACTCTGTGTGGCATCATAAGCTCACCACATTTAGAACATTTCACTAAGGTAGGAGCGCTCATCTTCCAGTTCGCTCTTCTCTTATCTCTTCTTCCTTTTGAAGATTTGTTCTTAGGACAAATAGACATATTCTTTACACCTCCTTAAAGTCTTTGAAAACATCCTGAAACTGCTGCATTCTCGGATCCAAAACCACAGTATCGCATCCGCAATCTGTTTCGTTTCGATTTGCACCGCAAACCGGGCAAATTCCTTTACAATCCTCTTTGCAAAGCACCTTTACAGGCCAATTCATCAGGATCTCATTTACAATTAAATCATCCAGCAAAAGAGCATTCTCTTCTACTAAGATTACACCCTCTTCTTCGTCGCACGAAAAAGTTTCGTTTGTAATATCCAGTTCCTCATTAATGGAAACCGGTACGGAAATCTCCACATCGCTTAAGCATCTGTCACAAGGGCTTACTGCTAAAACTTTGGTCTTTCCGGAAACGAACAACTTCTTTCCTTCATCATTGTAGAAGGTCAAAGTCAAAGGCTCCATTGCAGTGATTTGAAATTCGCTTTCATGAACAGGAACAGATTTCTTATCAAATGAAGCAACCACGTCTGTAGGCGTATTCTCTTTTTCCAATAAAAAAGATAAGTCTATATTCATAACCTGCTCCAATCCGCAACGTGTTAATTATAATGGCATGAACCTTGCTTGTCAACTAAAATTTATTGATTTTGCAAGAAATTAAACCAATGCAACGGTTTCGCGAGCAATTGCCAATTCTTCGTTGGTTGGTATGCAGTAAACCTTAACCTTTGAGTCAGCTGCAGAGATTAATTTATCCTCTCCTGCCACCTTGTTTGCTTCTGCATCAAGCTTAACACCCAAGTATCCGAAGTAAGCACATACCTTTTCGCGTAACCATCCGGTATTTTCACCGATACCTGCGGTAAATGCGATAACATCCACTCCGTTCATAGCTGCTACGTAGGAACCAACATATTTTGCTACACGATAGCAGAACATTTCAATGGCAAGACGTGCTTTTTCATTTCCTTCATCGGAAGCAGCCTTTAAATCTCTAAAGTCAGAAGACACACCGGAAATACCTTCCACACCGGATTTCTTATTCAAAAGGTTCATAACTCCTGCAAAATCAAGGCCTTCTTTCTTTGCGATAAACTCTACTGCGGAAGGATCGATATCACCGGAACGTGTTCCCATGATAAGTCCCTCCAACGGAGAAAGACCCATGGAAGTATCAACGGACTTTCCGTTTTCCACTGCACAAATAGATGCACCGTTTCCTAAGTGGCAAACGATGGTCTTTGTGCTGTCATAAGAAGTGCCGTTTAATTCAGCAGCCTTCTGAGATACAAAGCTGTGGCTGGTTCCGTGGAAACCATACTTACGAACTTTGTAGTTTTCGTAGCAAGAATACGGTACACCGTACATATATGCTTTTGCAGGCATGGTCTGATGGAAAGCGGTATCAAATACAGCAACCATCGGTACGTTTGGCATAAGTGCCTGACAAGCACGGATACCGATAATATTTGCAGGGTTGTGAAGCGGTGCCAAGTCGTTGCACTCTTCTACAGCCTTAATTACGTCTTCATTGATTACAACAGACTTTGTAAACTTCTCGCCGCCGTGTACCACACGATGTCCTACCGCACCGATTTCAGAAAGATCGGAAAGAGCACCGGTCTTATCATTTACAAGTGCATCCAATACAAATGAAACTGCCTCTTTATGTGTCGGCATTGCAAGATCGGAAATTTCTTTATCCAATCCCTTTGCAACGTTTTGATATACAAGTCTTCCGTCGATTCCGATTCTTTCGCAAAGACCCTTAGCAAGAACCTTCTCGCTATCAGAATCGATTACCTGATACTTTAAAGATGAGCTTCCACAGTTAATAACTAATACTTTCATGTGATTCCTCCATATATAATAAATCTTTGTATTATTTTGTCCGTTTTTACTCGCCCGTATATTATAGGAGATTTTCTCCAAATTTTCTAGTGTATTCTGTCGGAAATGTTTTTCCGGATTTTTGGGTCAAAAGAATACGATATACATCCGCCGCATACAAGTCTTTTTGCAGCAAATCATAGGATGAGCCGGACATGGTTTTTGCCACTTCGCCGGGAGATACAAATAAGGGTTTTACCGTATTTGCTTTGATACTCTTTAAAAGCGTGGCACCGGTGGGTCCGAACCCCAACACTCTTATATAAGGAACAAACCGGGTTTCTTTTAACTTCATAAGATCCGATTCCGTAATGGAAAGTACCATATGTACCAGAGCTCTTCGAATTCGGGAATGATTTAAATTCTTTGATTTTACTAAGTCGCAGAAGGAGGTATAGGTGGTAAACTCATTTCGAAGGTTAAAAATACGATCCTGTAAATCCTTATTTAAATCCAGGATGTTTTCCGATTTCTCCCTTTCAATCAAACGCTCCTGCATCAAAAGAGACAAGTCATCGGCTTCCAAGAAACAATTTTCTTCCACCAATCCTACCATGGCATCCAAACAATTCTTCGGCACGTAAGAAGAAACCATGTAAGAAACATCTTTTTTCGTCATCATACTCTTACGAAGCATGGTGGCAGACGCATATTCTCCCGAGGTTTCCAAACTGTCATGGCCGCTTCCCATACGTTTTATGGGATGAATAGAAATATCCGCTTTACTTAAAAGCAATGCCTTGGTGTATTCAATTCCCAGGATGTTATTTGCTCCGTTTAAAAAGTCTTCCAAGGCTTCTTTCGAAGTTGTACCTTTGTAAACCGAAAGAACCGCCTGGGCTCTGGCTTTTGCAAAACTCATTCCTGCCTTTAAGGAATTGGAAAGCACTTCTTTAAATTCAGAGGATTCCTCCAATAGAATCTTTGCAATTTCTCGGAAAAGTTCTTCATTTTCCTCTTCGCAACCGAAGATCACATCCGTTACCACACCTGTGGACATAAGCATTCCGATTCCGGTCTGTGCGAAAATCTCCGCCGACGCCGTGGAAGCAACCACCGGCATCTGAAGGACCAAATCCACTCCGTTTTGGAGGGCATTTTCCGTACGTGTGTACTTATCCAAAATTGCCGGCTCTCCACGCTGAACAAAATCACCGCTCATGACAACAACAACGGCATCCGCCTGAAGCACTTCTTTTGCATATTTAATTTGATAATAATGTCCGTTATGAAACGGATTGTATTCTGCAATAATTCCAACGATTCTCATAATAACCTCTTCTCCCCAACTTCCCTTCATTATATAAAAAAGGGTGGCATATCGCCACCCTTTTTGGTGTTAATGATGGAACAAACGAAGTCCCGTAAATGCCATCACCATATTGTATTTATCACAAGTTTCAATGACATGATCGTCACGGATAGAACCGCCCGGCTGAGCTACATACTTCACACCGGATTTATTTGCACATTCAATGTTATCACCGAATGTTAAGAAGGCGTCACTTCCTACGGTAACATCTGTAAGTTTATCTAACCAAGCGCGTTTTTCTTCCTTTGTAAATACAGAAGGCTTTTCGGTAAAGAAGTTCTGCCAAGTTCCCTCTGCAAGCAAGTCCTCATACTCATCGCCAATGTATAAATCGATGGAATTATCTCTGTCCGCACGGCGAATATCTTCCTTAAACGGAAGGTTTAACACCTTCGGGCACTGACGAAGCCACCAATTATCTGCCTTCTGGCCTGCCAAACGGGTACAATGGATTCTGGACTGCTGTCCCGCACCGATACCGATGGCCTGACCGTCTTTTACATAACAAACAGAATTGGACTGTGTATATTTTAAGGTAATCATGGAAATGGCCAAATCAATCTTTGCCTGCTTCGGAAGGTCTTTGTTCTTTGTAACGATATTGGAGAAGAAGGCATCATCAATGACGAGTTCGTTTCTTCCCTGTTCAAAGGTAATGCCGAATACTTCCTTACGCTCCAACGCCTTTGGCTCATAATTCTCATCAATCTGGATAACGTTGTAGTTTCCTTTTTTCTTTGCTTTTAAAATCTCTAAAGCTTCCGGCTCATAGCCCGGTGCAATGACACCGTCGGAAACTTCTCTTGCAATAATCTTTGCGGTAGGAACATCACATACGTCGGATAAAGAAATAAAATCACCGAAAGAAGACATACGGTCTGCTCCTCTGGCTCTTGCATAGGCATTGGCAAGAGGGCTAAACTCCACGTCCATATCATCTACCCAGTAAATCTTCTTTTCCACATCGGAAAGAGGAAGACCCACTGCGGCACCTGCAGGAGAAACATGCTTAAAAGAAGTTGCAGCAGGAAGGCCTGTGGCTTTCTTTAATTCTTTAACCAACTGCCAACCGTTAAATGCATCCAAAAAGTTAATATAACCCGGCTTTCCGTTTAATACGGTAATGGGCAACTCGCCTTCTTCCATATAAATGCGAGACGGCTTCTGATTCGGGTTACAACCATACTTTAACTCTAATTCTTTCATCATTTCCTCCTAGTTATGTTTGTTGATAATTCTTGTTTCATATTCTCCGGTTGCGATATCAATGAATCGCACAAACAAAGAAATCTTGTTTTCTTCGTTTAAGTTATCCCAAATAGACTTGGTAAAGGTATCGATATCTCCCTTAATCTCTACCTTGGTTGGCTCACCTTCAAAGGTCGGAAGCGGATTGCCGTCACATATATACGTATGAATGAAACGTCCGACTCCGGCCGCCGGATTGGAATAGGTAAAGGTAAAACGATTGTCTCCCTCTTCTCTTCCGTCATCACTCTTTAAAATTGACATACTGTATTCATAATCACCGTTTTCCACGTGCATTAAACCGGAAATACGAGGGGTGAAATTCGGGCCGTCCGGCTCAAATCTACGCACACGAAGGGACTGTTCAAAGGTCTTTCCGGCCTTCATTCCATCATAAACGGTATCGGTCTGATCTCCGTTTGTTACGATGGTATCATTTCCCAAAACTCGTACCGGAGCATAAATAATTAAGCTTGGATCTTCCAACTTGGAAGGATCATGAGCTTGCGTACGAATTCCTTCGCCATCTTCCACAAATACACGATTTCTGGAATTTTCACTACGTCCCATAATAAAGTAAGCACTTACCGCTTTTGTGCCGTCTTCACTACGTCCCAAAACAATTCCTCTTCCGGGATAAACGTTCTGTGACAATTCCTGTTCAAGTGATACTACTTTCATCTCTTACCTCCACTTTTACCTGTTATCTGTCGTAACACAGCAAGTTCATTATATTCGATAACAATAAAGATTTCTATAAAAAAACTCTCTGACATTATCAGAGAGTTTTAACTATTTATTATTCAATTTGCCAATCGATAGGTTCCAGTCCCTTTGAGATTAAAAACTCATTACACTTACTAAAGTGCTTGCATCCGAAAAATCCGCGGTACGCAGATAAGGGAGACGGATGAGGTGCGGTTAGCACCAAATGATTGGGATTGTTTAAATTCTTAGCTTTATTCTGTGCCGGCTTTCCCCAAAGCAAAAATACAATGGGTCGATTTTCTTTGTTCAGGGCTTCGATGGCTGCATCCGTAAACTCTTCCCATCCGATTCCGGAATGACTTGCTGCCTGGTGCGCCCGAACAGTAAGCACATTGTTCAAAAGAAGTACCCCTTGCTTTGCCCATTTGGTTAGGCATCCGTGGTTAGGAATCTCACAACCCAAATCGTCGTGTAATTCCGCATAGATATTTCGAAGGGATGGCGGAATATCCACTCCCTTTTTTACGGAAAAACAAAGACCATGGGCTTGTCCCACATCATGATAGGGATCCTGACCGATAATTACCACCTTCACATCATGGAAAGGCGTGTAATGAAAGGCGTTAAAAATATCCTCTTTCGGCGGAAACACCTGGGTGGTCTGATACTCTTTTACCACTGTATCATATAGTTTTTTATAATAGGGTTTGGAAAATTCCGCCTTCAGCGGCTCCAACCAATCGTTACTGATTCCGGACATATTACATACGAACAGAAACGCCTTTTTCAGAAAGGTATTTCTTTAACTCCATTATCTCCAATTCTTTATAGTGAAACAAAGAAGCTGCAAGAGCAGCATCCGCTCCTCCTTTGGTTAAGGCGTCATAGAAATGCTCTTTTTCCCCGGCTCCTCCGGAAGCAATCACCGGAATGGAAACCACGCTTGAAATCGCACCGGTTAATTCAATATCATATCCCGCTTTGGTGCCATCACAGTCCATACTGGTAAGTAAGATTTCACCGGCGCCCAAATAAGCTGCTTCTTTTGCCCATTCCACCGCGTCGATTCCCACATCGATACGACCGCCGTGTTTATAAATATTCCAGCCGCTGCCATCCGCTCTTCTTTTGGCATCAATGGCAACCACCACACACTGGCTTCCGAACTTTTCCGCCGCATCCGAGATTAACTTCGGATTATCGATAGCTGCGGAGTTCACAGATATTTTATCCGCACCTTCTCGAAGGAGGACCTTAAAGTCTTCCACACTGCGAATTCCGCCACCCACGGTAAACGGAATAAACACATTCTCCGCCACGCGACGTACCATATCCACTACGGTATTTCTCTGATCGGAGGAAGCGGTAATATCCAAAAACACCACTTCATCAGCACCGGCTTGATCGTAAGCCTTTGCTACCTCAACCGGATCTCCCGCATCTTTTAAATCCACAAAGTTAATTCCCTTTACCACGCGTCCGTCTTTGACGTCCAGGCAGGGAATAATACGTTTGGTAAACATGGAACTCTCCTATATCTCCGAAAAATTCTTAAGTATCTGAAGCCCGATAGAAGAACTCTTTTCGGGATGGAACTGACAAGCAAACACATTGTCCTTCTCTACGGAAGCATGTACATTCACGCCGTACTCGCAAGTCGCCGTAACAATGGAAGGATCCTTTGCCTTTAGATAATAACTGTGCACAAAGTACACATAACTGTTTTCTTCAATACCCGCAAACAATCTGCCTTTATTTGGATAAGACAAATCATTCCAACCGATATGCGGAATCTTAAGACCCTCTTTTTTCGGGATTTTTAAAACATCACCCTTTAAAATACCAAGGCCATCCACTCCCGGGGTTTCTTCGCTGGAATCAAATAAGAGTTGCAACCCCAAACAAATTCCCAAAAAGGGAACCTGCTTGTCAACGAGTTCATAAATCACTTTATCCAACTCATATTTCTTTAAATGGCTCATGGCATTTCCGAAAGAACCCACGCCGGGAAGGACCACACGAGCAGCTTTTTGAATCTCGTGATAATCTCTGGTCACCACAACATCCTGTCCCAGTTTTAAAAATGCCTTTTCCACACTTTTTAAATTGCCTGCATCATAATCAAGTATTGCAATCATAATCTTATTCCAAGTTTACGGAGCGGAGGATTTCATGGATTTTCTTTGTGTACTCCTTACGTTTCGGCAAACGAACAATCATCATTGCCTCATCTTCCGATACTCCGAACTGCTGTGCCAATGTAGTCTCAATCTGTGTACCCAATTCATTGAACTGGTCATTGATATGCAAACGTTCCGCATCATATGCATTTCTCTGATAGGTATAGGTACCCAAAAGAAGTGCATCCAACGCTTCCCCGTATTTTTCCTGAGACATTGCCAAATTGTACTCTTTTAAGTTTAATTCCAATTTTGCAAGCATGCGTGCTTTCTCAAGAAGTTCATATTCATCCTCGTCCAAATCATCTTCCATAGGATAGAGTTTGGAATAGCATGCGGAATAACTTCCGTTTTCATACAAGGTCTTTGCTTCTTTGATGGTGCGATTCTTATAAATTGTATTTCCGCTGATTAAAATCAGTGCCAGCAAAGACAAACCTAAAATCAAAATCGGCAAAATACCTTTGATCGGAATCTTCGGAGAGTTATCCGGTTCCTTCGGCTTCTTCTCCTTCTTTTCCTTTGGAGGTTTCGCAGCTTTGGCTGCTTCCTTTTCCTTCTTCTTGGCTTCTTTTTCTGCCTGTTTTTGCTTTTTCTTTTCTTCTTTTTCTCGTTTTTTCTTTTCCTTTGGATCCTCTTCTACCGGAGTCTCTTCATCGGAAAACTCGGAAAGGATGTCTGCATCCTCTGCAGCCAACTCTTCCATAGTCGGTGCATTCTCACCGATTTCAACGGTACCGTCTTCGTCTTCTTCGCCCTCTTTCTTGGTTTTGCTTAAAAGGCCCTTAACGATACCCATAATCTTGCCAAAGATACCACCGGAAGCTCCTTCAGCTCCTTCAGCTTCTTCAGCGCCTTCTTCTAGGTTGGTTCCCTCTTCCACAGCTTCGGAAGCGGCAGCCTCAAATTCATCTCTGGCTTCATCCAATTCTTCAAAGTTTTCATCGGCAGAAAGCAAATCTCCGATATCCATCAAATCTCCGCTATCGCCTAACATATCCATTAAATCAGCGTCTTCACCGCTTTCATCCATCAGCGGCACTTCCTGAACAGACGCTTCTGTAATCTCCGGAATCTCAGATTCTTCCGAATCACCTACTTCCACCGGCATTTCCATTTCCGGCATATCGCCCATGCCGAAATCTTCCGGAGAAATCTCTTCGATACCATCTTCCAAATCTGACTCAGTTTCTTCCTCTTCAGAAGATTCCTCAACCGGAGTTTCTTCTGAAGCACCATCAGACATAATATCCTGTAATCCGGACATAATATCATCCGCATCCAAAGAAGGATCTTCTACGGATTCATCCACATCCTCCTGTGGAATCTCCATCTCGATTTCTTCCTCAGGGATTTCTTCTTCAACTTCCTCTTCGGTTTCCTCTTTGACCTCTTCTTCCGGTTCTTCTGAATTATCGAAACTGAAGTTTTCCAAATTATTTACTACAGATTCTTTCGCCTCTGTTACTTTCTCATTTACACTGCCAAGGAACTGATCTGCAGGATTATCGGATAATTCTGCGGCAAAGGAAGCATCCTCAGCACTTAATTCCTCTTCAAATTCCTTTAAGAACGCGTCTGCCTCATCAGTCTCCATCATATCCAGTTCATCTTCAAACTGCTTGATATAATCGGATTCGGAGAAGAACTGTTTTAAATTTCTGCGCGAAGAAGCAACGGGCTCAAAACTATCAAGTCCGTTTGCAGACATAAAATCATCATCCGCGCTCAAACGTGTCCTTCTTTCAATTCTCTCCCGACGCGCAATTGCTTCAGATTGTACGGCTGATTCATTCTGTGTTTTTGCTTTTGTAATCGAATCTAATAATCCATCTAAGTAGTCTTCTGAATTAGCCACAAATCTACCTCCCTAGATACCTCAAAAAATAAGGGATGTGTTTTTATTCACATCCCTTTCAAAGACAATCAAATCATTATTTTCTGGCATGTTCATACTTATCAACAAGTTCATCAACCGCTGCAACCAGTTTACCGATTTCAGGTTTGGTAAGCTGCGCATCTGCGCCCAATGATTCACCTTTGCGACGATTTTCATCATTAATCAAAGATGAGAAGATACTAACCGTAATG
>JAEEGH010028486.1_pt1 | contig 10986 bp, 10 predicted proteins | sample 9134181 | NCBI WGS metagenome assembly JAEEGH01 (sample SAMN16246544, study PRJNA631951) | gut metagenome | biome: gut microbiome; feature: rumen; material: DP-attached | host: Bos | place: Iran: Karaj | collected 2018-10
CAGTGAGTTTGTTACGCTTGCCTACTTTCACAGAAAGCCTGGAGCCATCGATGAAGAGCACATCTGTATTCTGTCTCTTTTGGCGCAGGACCATAATAATGGTCGGAATACCGGTCCCGAAAAAGATGTTTGCCGGAAGTCCGATGATAGCATCAATATGGTTCTTTTCGATAAGGTTCTTACGTATCTCGCCTTCTTCTTTGCCACGGAACAGTACCCCGTGAGGAAGAACTATAGTCATGATACCATCGGGCTTGATATGGTAAAGGTCATGAAGAAGGAACGCATAATCAGCCTTGCCTTTTGGCGCGACGCCAAAGTCTGCGTAGCGAGCATCAGTATCCTTATTGCTGTTGTCCCATTGCTGGGAATAGGGAGGATTGCTAACTACGGCATCCACATAAAGTGGATTATATGTACGTAGAGGATCTTTGTCATCAAACCATGGCCAGTCTTTATCAAGGGTGTCGCCGCAACGGACCTGGATGTTTGCGGGTTTGATTCCACGCATAACAAGGTTCATACGGGTAAGATTGTATGTGTTTTCCTTTAGTTCCTGAGCGTAGTATTTAATATTGTCCCGGCTACGTAGATGTTTGGATGCGGCTTTACCGATGTTAATGAGCAGGGAGCCTGAGCCAGAGGTGGGGTCGTATATTTCGATATTGCTTTTGCTGCGGAGATGATAGGAGACAATTTCCGCCATGAGCATAGCTACCTCATGTGGGGTGTAGAACTCGCCGGCCTTCTTTCCGGCATTTGCGGCAAAGTTGCTGATAAGATACTCGTAGATGAAGCCGAGCACATCGTAGCCCTGATTTTCGTCAGTAGGGATGTCTTTTATAAGTTTGAGCAGTTCGAGAATTGCTTTTGTACGGGCACCATTCGTTTCACCGAGCTTTGAAAGGCCAGTGCTAAGAGTGTCGAATATCTTGTCGAAAACACGGTGGTGTGTTTCATAGATATTGCGTTCAAAGGCATTGAGTGCATCTGTAACAATAGAAGCGTCAAAACTTGCTCCAGGCTTTATCCAAGCTGAAAAGAGGTAATGATTGCAGATAAAGTATCCAAGTTTTCTCTGGACATATACTTTGTTCTCCAGGTCTGACTCAACGAGTTCCTGTTCGATGTCAGTATCTGACCATCCATCTTTGCGCAACATCGCCTCCTCCTGGTCAGAGAGGAATTTATAGAAGATGAAGCCCAGGATATAGTCCTTGTATTCATTGGCCTCTATCTTGGAGCGCATCTTGTTGGCCGAAGCCCAGATTTTACTTGCGAGCTGTTGCTTGTTCATCTTACGTGTCTATTATTAGAGTTCAGAAGATCCTTTACATCCATGTCGAGAAGACGAGCAATCTCAAAAAGCTGTTCAACTGACGGTTGAATGCGATTAGACACCCATCTTGACACCGTGGTATCGGACTTATCCATCTGCTCTGCCAACCATTTACTGGTTTTTTGTCGCTCAACAAGAGCCACCTTGATACGGTTGAGGTTTGGATTCTCTTCCATCAAAAAATGTATTATGTATGATTTGCTTTCGTTCTTGTAAAGATAGCAAATTAATTCATGACAATAGCATAATATGACATTTTATTGTCAAATACGTATGATGATAGAAAAGCGATAATACATTAAAAGTGGCCTTCCGTACTTTTAAGACCGACTATTTCCAAAATGGAAACAGTCGTGGTTCTTTCCATTTTGGAAACGACCACTGATAAACAATGAACTGCCAAGAATATCCTGGCAGTTCAACACGTTATTTAGGCTCATCGCCTTCTTCCCCACCTTATCACCGGCGTAGTAACCATCTCCCGAGCCTTGCGGAAGCAGCGGCGGGCCCAGAGAATGTCATCCTCGTTTTTGTCACGACCCCAGTTTTGATCGGGGGCGGATCCGCCGCCTCCGCAGTTTTGTGCGAAGGTGGTAGCGGCATCGACTTGCCCGACGAACAGAAGGAAGGCAGTCCGAAAGATATTGCCAGACTCTTCCGGCGAATGGGTTCGCTCGATCGCTCTGCTCTCTTCATGAAAGGCCTTCACTGCTCCGCCGGAAGCTTTCGTTTCATATCTCTTCCCATCCAAGGTCAAACCCAACGGGAACAGATAATCCTTCCCTTCATCAGACGTGGCAAAAGCGAGGCGCTCCTCATAGGTCATTTGCCCGTATCTGTTCTCCGGACGCATCTTCTCCCAGGTCTCCTGAATCTTCGCCGGCGTCAGGTCACGGCTGATGATGGAGGATTTATAGGCGGAGTTTCCACTCAGGATTGTGTATCCCCGGACAGTCACAGAGGCATCCAGCTTCAGCTTGACGGTATATCCTTTGGCTTCCAGCGCTGCAGTGTACTTCTCCCAGGAGAAGTTTTTCAGTCCAGCCAAGACCGATAAGCAATCCTTCTTGATGCGGGCTCTGTTCTCCTCGAATCTGTCTTCCGTGCGTTTCCAGCCGCGCAGGCGGTTGACTTCCTCGGCGGCGGTCTTGGCCCTGATGCCGATCCGGTGGTCGCTGTTCAGGCAGTTGTCCATATCGACGCGGTTGCAGTCGAGATGGAGGTGAGGGATACCGGACTTGCTGTCCGTATGGAGCGTGATGATGTACTGGGATTTGGGAAGGCGGCAGGGAGACCTGTAGCGTCCCTCCTCTCCGGGCAGCCGGACCCTGTCGAAAGCCTGGACGAAATCTTCGGCCAGCTGCTTCCAGTCTTCCAGGGTCCAACCCTCGGATTCCTCCCTGGACGGAGAGATCTCCATCCGGATCATGTTGTTCTTCAGGGGACGACGTTGGAACTCTTCCTCCCGGAGTTTCTGGTGCAGCTTCATATACCCATAGATGGCCTGGGGGCTGGCATCCTCCGGGAGGTGGTTCAGTTTTACTACCTGTGCTTTTCCTTGACGGGTAATGTATCCGAGGGATACCCCGCCGTGTGCAATTGATTTGGCTTTTGCTATCATGGCTTATTCTGTTAAGGTTCGTTCAATCTCTCTCCAGCGCTTGATGAGCTTGTTCGCGCCGGAAATCCATTTTCTCATGAAATAAGGGTCGGAGAAACAACGGAGGCGTTCTTCCTGCGGCATAGCTTTCAGGGCGTTCTTGATATGGATCAGGTCGCCCCGGGCTTCGCTGATGCTGATGTAAGCCTGGGCCTGGCTTCGGGTCATCCGGAGCTTGGGCTTGTGGCCGATGGCGCATTGGCGGATGTATTCACTGACGGATTTGCCGCAGGCTTGCGCCCTTGCCTGGATGGCGATCCGGTCCTGCTGTGTGGCACGGAAGGCCATCCTGCAGGTCATGTTAACCTTAAAATTGTTGGGATCAAAATACTTCTTTTTCATAATAAAGGGTGTTAGAATTCCGCCACGGATGCGAGCTTGCGAGCAGGCTTCCCCGCCGGGAGTTGGACAATCGCGCAGCGGAATTGTTCGACATAGGCACAACTTGAATAGTGTTTCGGGAAGGCTTCTCCCCGAAACACAGTCAAGTTTGCCATTCATTACTTCCGATAGGAATCTCCCTTGAACCGGAGGATGGAGAACATCTCATTGATGCGGTCCATCATCCTGGGACCATAGCGGTCCAGGATCTTGTCATCGGCAAGGTTGGTGGTGACGATGGTCGGAAGCTTCCGGTCATAGCGGTAGGAGATCAGATTCTGAACGGGTGTGTAATCCGTACCATAGCTCTGGCATCTCTCCGGTTCCGAGCCGAGCTCATCGAGGAAGAGGTACTTCGCCCTGAGGAATTCCTCGTAGCGGGAAGCCTCCTTCTCCAGCTGGTGCTTGAACTGGGTGTGCAGGTCATAAGCCGTGGTGTAGATCACCGACGAGGCGAACTGCTTGTAGAGTCCGTACATCGCGTACATGAGGGTGGTCTTCCCGGAACCGATGGTTCCCTGGAAGAGCAGGCCAGAGCGGACGGGGTTGCCCATCATCCATTCGGCCGCCTTCTGGATCTTGGCGCCGACCTCCGTATCGGTGATGTCCTGGAACTCGATACCGCGGGACTCGACAGCCTTTCGGTAGATCTGGGTAAGCACTTCCTCCAGCGTCTCTTTTTCTATTCCCTCTATTTGAGTCGGAAGCTTGGCGACAAGGTCATTCCTTGTCGGCAGAAGCGAATTCTTCACGAGTGCTAATACAATTTGACTCGTTTTTTGCGTATTTTCCATGACTAAATTCTTTTGTTTTATTATTACCATAAGAGTTATATTTGGGTGCAGTCTCTGCACCCGTGTAGTTTCCGGACGGGTACCCGTTCGATTTCTGTACGGGTCCCCGTTCAGAATCCGCACCCGTTCTGTTTTCCAACGGGTCTGGGATCAGCACCTCATATCGGGTGGGCTTTCCACGGATCTCCTGGGCGGCGACGAGCTCCTTTTTGAGCAGGGCCCTCTTGGCCATGATGACCGAGGTCCGGCTCAAGCCGGTGATTTCCGTGACGGTCCTGATCGGGATTTCCACCGGAGCTTTGCTTCTCCGCCAGAAACCGTAGATGACCGCAAAGAATTCCTTCTCGGCACCGTGGAGCCCCAGGTCCTTCCACATAAACTTGTAGATGGTCGTGAAAGGCATCATCGCTACGAGGGGCTTAGGATCTTGTCGAGGTCGGAACGCCGGTAGCGCTTTTGTCCGCCGACAAACACAGGGACGAGGATCTTTGCTTTCGCCATTCGGTAGAGCGTGCTCTCCGAGATCCTGAGCAGGGTCTTGACCATCTCAGGGGTGAGGTACTCCTCCTTCTTTTCCTCCGCAATCGCAGCGCGCTCGCGTTCGAAGTCTTGACGCGCTTCGGCCAGGAGCTCCCGGGCGAAATGGCCCAGGTCTCCGGCGTGGACGGTCAAGGTTGCTTCGGGAAATTCCCGGAGGAGCTCTAGTAAGTCCAATTGCTTATCCATTTCAAATAAGTTTTATGGATTCTGCCTCTCTTGACCCCCTTTCCGATGGGGATCTCACTTGGCTTCGGGCCTCCGGAACACGTGGTCGGAAATCTCACGGCTCCTGAATGGCCGTGACAAACATATATTAGATTTTTTGGTAGAACAAAGAAAGGGATTAAACGAAAATGCCGGCAATTGAATGATAATCAATCAATTGTCAGCACGGACCGGATTAAATCTCCGGGTTATTCTCTGTACTTCCGGATTATTCCTTCTTAGAGAGAAGGTAGTAGAAACGCTTCTTGACCTGGTTGGAAATCTCCTGAGGATTCTTGATGTTGTCTCGCTTGGGCGGTTCGAGGGAAAGACATTTGAACAGTATGCAACACCATTCCGTGAAGGAGTTATAAACTCGTCTGAAATACCTATCCTTACGAAGGATACTGGCGATTTCTATGATGTGTTTTGCAGCGAAATGCTCCTCGTCTTGTTTGGATCCTTTCACATAATTGTCCCTGACGAATTGCAAATCCTCAATGACCTGGTCTAGATACGTCTTTCCTTCGCGAACCCATTCATGCATGAATTCCGAGTCAAAGATGTCACGAAGCCGGGCCTCATTGATGATGACTCGCTCTGGCTGTTCGGTTGCGGGAGCTTTCTCTTCAACGGCAGGCGCTTCTCCCTTGACCTCAGAGGTTTTCGTGGTCGGGAGCAATTCCTGTTCTTCACTATCACCTGATCCGCCGATTCTTCCGGCGATAAATGCGTAAACAAGCAGCCCCAGGAATAACAGTAATGAAAAGCAGGTTAAGGCTAGGAATACTCGGAACCAAACATCGGTAGATACCAAATCCCGCAGTCCCAAACTTGATGAATACACATCATGGCGGTAAGCTGTGGCGAAAGTGGCCAGTAGAAAGATGACTGTTGATACGCCCACACCCACAATCCACCCCACGTGGATATCACGGGATCTCAACGCCACGCGCTTCTTTGCTTTGCTTCGGTCTTTCATATCAATGCCCTATTCCTTACTGTTTCAGAAGAGTGTCAACTTGACTCCAATAGAAGAAAGCCTCTGGCCGATACTTCTTCAAGCGCTTCAATTTGGGATCCACTGCGTTTGAGAGGGTAACTCCAGACAGATTCATTTGAGGGTCGAAATGAAGTACGTCATTCTTACCTGTTAGGGTTAAGGCGGCAAGATATGCGGCCTTGGATGCATTCACTACGGCACCATCATAGTTATACCGTTCGCTATGAATGAAATCCCTAACACGTCCGACACCATCAGAAAGTTCGCCATATTGGAAAGCATCATCGTAGCCCCATGTACAGATAATCCTGGAGACATTCATAATATCGTTCAGAACATCCGTCTCATTCAACATCTGCTTGTCACGATACGCCAATTCAACGGGGACGATACGGGAGAACGTATTCCTGGCGACTTCCAGATCCGTCGTTTGATCAAAGATGGAAGCAACATCAAACAACTGCTTGATGATTTCCATTGAGCAGCGCTTCTCAGCCTTAAAGTAAGGGATTCCCGTGGTATTCGGGGCAAACGCAGTCATTTTGTCTCCGAGAATATCCATCAGACTGGGCATGTTCACTAAGACTGGATTGCCATCACTCAGAAGGAAGGGACTCTCTATCGGCTTTTTTACCAACTCTTGGTACTCAACTTCATCGAATAAGACATCCAAGAGAATCTTTTCTTCCTCTTCTCCCGCCAACAATAACGGATTCGTACGGTAGGACACAGAATAATAGCACTTGGCGTGTGTCTTGGGGACATTCGTTCTGGAGACTCTCTCGCCAGAAATGACTTCCCCGAAACCATATTCCTGTGCCGTCTTATTCAGATAACCGATCACGTCTGTCCCCGGCTCGCAGATAATATCGACGTCTATTGAAATTCGCTTTGCGCTGTTCATATGTAGCATTAGCGCCGTTCCGCCTTTGAAGACAAACGGACACCCGGATACAGCAAGAGCCTCCAACAATGAAAATGCACGGATGGCCTTCTCAATCAGAGTTGGATTCGTATAAGGATAGCGTATACGAAGTTGTTGAATCCATTCCAATTCTCTGCTTTCTTTCAATATCATGGCTCACAGGTTTTTACAATATTCTCAACTAGACTTCTCCGTGCTCGTCGATCGGCATACCGGTAAAGAGATTTCAAGTTAACGACAAAGGACGACAACAGATTATCAAAGATTGTATAAAGCTCTGCTCCCTGAGCAAAGCCGAACTCCACATCGCCAGAAATATCCACCATCACCTTTTCCAGCCTTGGCATATTAATGCCGCCAAAATCAACCAGCGGTGATTGCGAAATCAAGGGTTTGACAATGATGCTGGGAAAGCCGGAGACATAACGGGCATAATCATCAGAAGAAGGATTAAAGATTACCCTCCGCTCACTTACCTTTTCTTGCAGAAGATTGAACGCTGGTTCCATGCCTATCCTCTCAATCTCAACAATCAGCAGATTAAGATTAGGAATGTGCTGCATGAAAGGGACAATAATCTGAGGATCCCAAACGCAAATGTTAGTGTATGGGAACTCTTCTTTCAATAACTGATTAATATCCCTGATTTCCTTGCTTGGAACTGGTATAAAAAGACGCTTCTTTTGTATGGGTAAAAGATAGGTGCCCCAAGACTCCTTGATTAGCTCGCAGTTTTTCAGCATCAGGCTTAAGGACAGATTGATTGCCGCCTCGGAGCCATCACGGAACAATCCGACCTCCCGCATCCAAGATAGAAGATCTTTTCGCGAAAATCTCTGCTCTGGCTGTAAACTAGCATAGCATCGTATGATCTCTTTCGTAGTCATTCCGATGCAAAACTATATATTTTTTGTCAATAATTCAAATAATTGACAAGATTTATAATAATTTTGCTAGGTCTATACCTCGCGCAACGAAAACTACATCAGAACGGATGTAAAAAGAGTATAAAGGCTCCAATTACATCCGATAGCATATAATTTCATCGCATATTAATCATGCCGCCAGCTCGGGACAAACTCACCACAATTATTGTTATCTGTGGTCTATTTGTACGGCTTTGCGAAAACCACCTTCTATGCACTTCTGGACGACTGTTTCAAAAATGGAAACAGTCGTGATTACCACTTATGAAACTTTGCGTTTCGTTTGAGGTATTCTTCTGGATCCTGGATCTCGAAGAAGTTCACCGCTAGGGTATAGTTCCGACTATTCATTCTCTTGCCTTGACTGACCAGACGATCTTTCCAGACCCGTTTGATGTGAGCTTTGTCCCATATCTCAAGTAAGAGTGGGAGATCCTCCAGATCGAGGTGGACAAGAGCGGCCTCGATGACTGAATCATCGTCATGACTCGTTGGAATAAAACCACAATAAGACCAAAAACCGCCATTGGCTTTGATCTTTTCAAGGATAGTTTGTCGCTTATCTTGCATACACTCTGATATGGTTTCTCTTCTTTTGGACTGGATATTTTGGCCCGCTATAATTTGCCATATCTATCCGAAACCGGACACTTATGGCAACTTATGAGGCTTATTTTTGTGCGCAAAATAATCAATTATTGATTATCCTTGCAACAGAACTAAGAAGAGGAGAGATCTTATTCCTGCTTTAGGATAACTTCTTTCGCCATCTCTTCGTCGATGTCGCGGTAGCGGCTGAAGGCGCGGGAGTTCTCGACGTGGCCGGAAGTTTTGGCGAGGATGTTTGGGATCCTTGGCTTCCTTGTTGAGGCTGTTGACTATTCAGCGGTGGTCATATGGGAAGATAACCAGGGAATTCCTTATTTCATGGTTCTTAATGAAATTCTATTCTTTCTCTATATATGTCCGTTTCATTCTTTGAGAAGAAATGTATCGAGTAAACTCAATATATTTAATTGTAACTGAGCTTATTAACATGTAAAAATAATCAAGAAATAATACAATGTGTTCATGTTTGTAACCAAGGGGAACGGGAAAAACTAAGCAATTCTTATGTATTGCATTTGATTGGTAGAACGGTAAATAAATCACCCCTTTTCCATCATGATATAGAGAACAGAATTGGCCAACACTTAATATCATGTTGTGAAATAAGAATGGCTCTATGTCTTTATATACATCCTTGAAGAATGAATCACATTCCTTCTCAAGATCAAAAGATAAACTCTCGCATATCAAGAACGTTGCCATCTGATCTTTTGGATATGTGGCGGGACTAAATGAATGTGGCTCTTTGGCTTCAGAATATACATTTATCTTGCTGGAGATTTCATTCCTTAATGCTTTTATTTTCGAAAGCTTTATCAAGGCTGTTTTTAAGTCGGCTTTTGATAGTTTTGACTTTACCTCAACAACTCCAGCGACACACTCTACGGGGAAAAAACGTTGCTCTCCATTTTCAATAACTGGCGTGTTTTGAGTGTCATAGATAATAATATCACATTGAGTGCTTGTTTTACCCGTATCCGTAATAATAAACCCTGTTCCGACTGACAATCTCTTTGGCATTAACGGCAAGATAAACTTAGAAACAATTCTTTCCCGATATGTCCCATATTCTGCAGGGTGGATTAAGTTTCCTTCTTCATCGACAAAAACATTTTTGGAAAGACGGGCAAATTCATCGACGAACTTTTCAATTTGAAAGTATAAAAACTTTGAAAAAACCTCGCTACTCATACCTTCTTTATTTTAGAATTTATTTAATACAATAACTTAATATTTGTAGTTCTGATTTACTCCAGCTTCAAGATAACCTCCTTGGCCATCTCTTCATCGATGTCTCGGTAGCGGCTGAAGGCGCGGGAGTTCTCGACGTGGCCGGAGATCTTTGCAATCAGGTTGGGGTCTTTGACTTCCTTGTAGAGGTTACCGACCAGGACGCGACGGGCCATGTGGGAGGAGGCGACTTCCCAGATGGGATGCTTTTCCTCCTCGCGGGTGATGGTGTTCAGCGTCGTCACCACGCGGTCGATGCCGGCGAGCTTGATCATCTTCTTGATGTCTCGGTTGTAGTCCTGCTCACAAATAAAGGGAAGAAGACGTCCGTCGGGCTGGTCTTTATAGCGATCCAGAATCTCCAATGCGGTTGGAGATAGAGGGACTCGGACCGTATAGGGACGGCCCTCCTTTGTCTTACGAGGAACGTATTCGATAGCGCCATTGATGACATTGTTCTTGGTCATCTTCATCAGGTCGCCGACGCGGCATCCGATGAAGCACTGGAAGACGAAAATGTCGCGTTGGACATCCAGTCCCGGGTTGTCCGGGAATTTGGCCTGGTACAGCTGGTTCCGTTCTTCTTTGGTGAGATAGAAGGGAGTGCCATAGATGGCTGTACCGATAACGTAATCATCGTAAGGGTCACGATTCAAATAGCCTCTCTTGATTGACCACCGAACAAAGGTATGGAGACGTGACATCGTGCCGACGATAGAGTTTTGCCCCCGTTGCTTAGGGAACCGACATTCCGGGACCGACTTGTACGCCTTCTTATAAAGGGGATCTTTGATGCACGGTTTTCCGTCCTTGCCTTCCACAACGAACTTGTGTTCATTCTCCAGGAACTTGGAGAACTTCCGGAGCAGATCCGAGGATAGTGTAGCAAAGCTCACCTCCTGGGCGCTATAGATGGCGAAACGCTTCAGGGCCCGGATAATGACGTTGTAGTGACGAATCCGGGAGATGGAAATCTTCTGGATGGACACGAAATGGTCAAACGTTTCAAAGAATTCCTTCTGCAAGTCACGCTTCTCTTCTTCGGGCGCGTCCTCTCCGTTCTCTTCTGACACTGGAATGTCCAGCCCCTCAATTGTCCGGTCAAGCAGTTTTTCAGCCACCCATTTGTTGGGTAGGGGGACCTTTCCGGATCCCGCTGCGACAAAGGCATCGAGCAGGAATCTGGATATCGCATCCAACTCGGAGTTCAAGTTCTGGAGCTCCTGGATCTCCTTCCGCTTCTCTTCGGTCATCATACGGACCTTGGGAATCACGAACCTTTGCTTGTCCTGATCCCAGTCTTCAGAATGTCCGTATAGGTTCGTTTTTCCCCTCTGATTGAACCTTCCATGGAAAAATCTGACCAAAATCTCCT
>JAEEGH010028490.1_pt1 | contig 10985 bp, 6 predicted proteins | sample 9134181 | NCBI WGS metagenome assembly JAEEGH01 (sample SAMN16246544, study PRJNA631951) | gut metagenome | biome: gut microbiome; feature: rumen; material: DP-attached | host: Bos | place: Iran: Karaj | collected 2018-10
AAAGATAAGGAGATGATGAAGCGAATGATGATGTTTTTCGCCGCCCTGCTGATGTGCGGCACGATGTGGGCACAGCAGGTGTTCACCGTAGTTTATGCCACGTCTGACGACGGCTTTGTCAATGTACGTGAACGTCCGTCGGCCAAGGCCAAAGTGCTGGGCGAACTCTGGATGCAGTTCCACGGTCTGGGTGGTGGTGTGCTGCTTGAACAGCAGGGCAAGTGGACAAAGGTCTGCCTGCGTGGTGGCGAGGTTACCGGCTGGTGTTACTCGAAGTATGTGGGCACCCAGACGTGGTACAGCGGTGAGGGTGACAGCATCCTTGTGGCTGCCAAGAACAAGACACAGCTCTTTACCGATAACTATGCCGATGAAGGCCCGCTGCCCCTCTTCGCCACCGTGAAGAAGGGTACCATCCTCGGTGATGAATTCTATGAGCACGAGGGCTACTACGAGCTGCGTACAGGTCATGACTACGTGTTCATCCGCAAGGAAGATGCAGAAGTGAGAGAAAATTTTGGTACTCTCGACTAATTGTATTAATTTTGCGGCATGAAAGAATTTGTGATATCAGAAGCAAAGGCCGAGACCGCTGTGTTGGTGGGACTGATAACCCCCCAGCAGGACGAGGCGAAAACCAAGGAATATCTCGACGAACTGGAGTTTTTGGCCGACACGGCAGGCGCTGTGGTGGTCAAGCGTTTCACGCAACGGGTGAACGGTCCTTCTCAGGTGACCTATGTGGGTAGCGGCAAGCTACAGGAAATCAAGCAGTTTATCAAGGAAAAGGAAGATATCTACGACGAGTGGATGGAGGCCGTCAGGACGGATGCACCACTTCCGGAGGATGCCGACATCGATAATCCGCCGCAGCCCGTCGGCATGGTCATCTTCGACGATGAATTGTCAGCCAAGCAGATACGTAATATCGAGAAGGAGCTACAGGTGAAGATACTTGACCGCACGAGCCTCATACTCGACATCTTTGCCATGCGTGCCCAGACGGCCGAAGCCAAGACACAGGTGGAACTGGCGCAGCACCGCTACATGCTGCCCCGTCTGCAACGCCTGTGGACCCACTTGGAACGTCAGGGCGGTGGCTCGGGCTCCGGTGGCGGAAAGGGTAGTGTGGGTTTGCGCGGACCTGGTGAAACGCAGTTGGAGATGGACCGCCGTATCATCCTGCACCGCATCACATTGTTGAAGCAGCGCCTGGAAGAGATAGACAAGCAGAAGACCACGCAGCGCAAGAACCGCGGACGGCTCATCCGTGTGGCTCTCGTCGGCTATACGAACGTGGGTAAGTCAACCATGATGAACCTGCTTTCGAAGAGTGACGTGTTTGCCGAGAACAAGCTCTTTGCCACGCTCGACACGACGGTCAGGAAGATGACCATTGACAACCTGCCGTTCCTGTTGGCAGACACCGTTGGGTTCATCCGCAAACTGCCGACCGACCTGGTGGATTCGTTCAAATCGACCCTTGACGAGGTGCGCGAGGCAGACCTGCTGGTGCATGTGGTGGACATCTCGCATCCAGACTTCGAAGACCAGATTCAGGTGGTGGAGAAGACGCTGTCGGAACTGGGCTGTGCTGAGACGCCGACGATGATGGTGTTCAACAAGATTGACGCCTATACATGGGTAGAAAAAGAGGCGGACGACCTGACGCCCATGACGAAAGAGAATGTCTCGCTGGAAGAGCTGAAGCGCACGTGGATGGCAAAAGGTGGCAAAGGATTGAAGGAAGAAGGCGGAGGCTTAGCTACCGCCCCGCTGTTCATCTCCGCCAAGAAAAAGGAGAACATTGACGAGTTGCGTCAGGTGCTATATAACAATGTAAGGGCACTTCATGTTCAGAAGTACCCTTACAACGATTTCCTTTATACTATCGAGGAAGAGGAGAACTAAAGCAGGTTCTCCTTTTCTATATCCTTAAAGTATTTGTAGGTGCCGTGCTTCAGTTCATCGGTAGCGGCTTCGTCGGCAACGATGATGCCGTGCTGGTGCTGCTGCAGGGCAGAGATGGTCCACTCGTGGCTGACGGCGCCCTCGATGGCAGCCTTCAGGGCACGTGCCTTGTGGTGGCCGTTAACCAGAATCATCACCTCCTTGGCATCCATGACGGTGCCCACTCCGACGGTCAGTGCCAGCTTGGGCACCTTGTTCACGTCGTTGTCGAAGAAACGTGAGTTGGCAATGATGGTGTCGGTGGTCAGCGTCTTCACACGGGTACGGCTCGTGAGGCTGGAGTAAGGCTCGTTGAAGGCGATATGACCGTCGGGACCGATGCCTCCGAGGAAGAGGTCGATGCCTCCGGCCTCGCGAATCATCTCCTCGTAGTGTGCACACTCTGCAGCCAGATCGGCAGCGTTGCCGTTGAGGATGTGGATGTTCTCCTTCGGGCAGTCGATGTGGTCAAAGAGGTTGCGTGCCATGAAGGAGTGGTAGCTCTCAGGATGCTCCTCGGGCAGTCCTACGTATTCGTCCATGTTGAACGTCAGCACGTTCTTGAACGACACACGGCCTTCCTTGCAGGCTTTCACCAGACAGGCATACATGCCTTCAGGTGATGAACCGGTGGGGAGACCCAGTACAAAAGGCTTCTCGGGAGTGGGCTTGGCCTCGTTGATGCGACGTATAACGTGCTCGGCAGCCCATTGCGACATCTTGTCGTAGTTTGGTTCAATGATGACTCTCATAACGTCTTAAATTATTGTGTTGTTTTAATCAAATCGGTGCAAAAGTACATGAAATAGAAAAAAAATAGAAAAATAAAAAAATAAAAAAGGTTAAGGGGGCGCAAAAACTTTAAACTCTAAACCCTAAACTCTAAACTTTATCGTATCTTTGTACCTTTGTAATACCAATACCTATGAATTATGGATACGTACAGACAACTAACGCAAGCTGAGATTGACGTTTTAGAGAATAATGTCTGCTGGGCAGAAGACTGGCAGCGTGTGATGGTAGCCGAGGGTTTCAAACCCTACAATTTCCACCGTGTCATGTTCTACGGTGACATCCGGCTGGGTGAGTTCCACAAGCAGGTGGAGGTGACCAAGGGCTTTTTCAAGCATTCCGGCATCAACGACGCCACGCTGCGTAATGTCACGGTAGGTAATGACTGTCTGATAGAGAAGGTCGGCAACTACATCAACAACTACACGATAGGCAACGACTGTTTCATTTCGAACATCTCCACGCTGGAGACCACCGACGATGCCACGTTTGGCGAGGGCTCCGTCATCTCCGTGCTGAACGAGATGGGCGACGGCAACGTCACCATCTTCCGTAACCTCAACTCACAGGTGGCAGCCCTCATGGTGAAGTATGCGCAGGACAAGGTGCTGAAGCAGCGCCTGGGACAGTTGGTGGAGGACGAGTTGCGTGTGTCACGGCCGGAACGGGGTACCATCGGCAACAACGTGAAGATTATCAACACGAAGGACATTACCAATACCGTCATCAAGGGCGACTGCGAAATCAATGGTGCTGCCCGTCTGCTGGAGTGCACCATCATGTCGTCACGCGACGCCTCGGTCTATATCGGCACAGGTGTCATCTGTGAGAACTCCATCATCTGCGACGGCTGCAGCATCAACAACTCCGTGAAGATGCAGGACTGCTTCGTGGGTGAGGCCTGTCAGATTACCAACGGCTTCACCGCCGAGGCCAGTCTGTTCTTCGCCAACTCGTTCATGGCCAACGGCGAGGCCTGTGCCGCCTTCTGCGGCCCGTTCTCTGCCAGCCACCATAAGTCGAGCCTGCTCATCGGTGGACAGTTCTCGTTCTACAATGCCGGTTCGAACACCAACTTCTCGAACCATGCCTACAAGATGGGGCCCCTGCACTATGGTACGCTGGAGCGCGGCACGAAGACCGCTTCCGGCTCTTACGTGCTGATGCCTGCCACCATCGGTGCCTTCTCCGTCTGCTTCGGTAAGCTGATGCACCATCCTGACACCCGCTGTCTGCCTTTCTCCTATCTGATAGCCTACGGTGAGACGATGTACCTTTCGCCAGGACGTAACATCACCACGGTGGGACTGTATCGTGACATCAAGAAGTGGCCGAAGCGCGACAAGCGTTCCAGGCAGTCGCGTAAATCCATCATCAATTTCGACTGGCTGTCGCCCTTTACCGTCGGTGAAATCATGGAGGGCATCAAGATTCTGAAGGCCCTGCGTGAGGCTTCGGGCGACAATGTCTCGACCTACAACTTCCACGAGTACGTCATCAATGCTTCGTCACTTGTCAAGGGACTGAAGTACTACGACATCGCCCTGCGCATCTACATGGGTGCCGTGCTGAAACGTGCCCAGAAGGAAGGCTTCTTCGGACGTCCGACCAGCAGGGTAGGCGAGGGGAAATGGATAGACCTGAGCGGACTGCTGATGCCTGAGAGCGAGGAGAAGCGCGTGGTTGACGACATCAAGAGCGGAGAGATAGAGAATATCCAGGAGCTGCTCGACCGCTTCGTGGAGATAAACGGCCACTACAGTGACTACCGCTGGGCATGGTCCTACCAGCTCATTCTGGACTATTACCATTTGGACGAGTTGACACCTGCCGACGTGGAGCGCATCCGTCAGGACTATGTGCATGCCCGTCGTGCCTGGATAGCCGAAATCCGCAAGGATGCCGAGAAGGAGTATGCCATGGGCGACGTGGAGCGTGAGGTCTTTGAGGACTTCCTCTCCAAGCTCGACCATGAAGTGGATTACGAAAACTGATATAAAAAGTAAAAAGGTAAAAAAGTAAAAAGGTAAAAAAACGGAATGAGCGATAATGTTATTTATACATTAAGTAAGAAATTCGCCCTGCGTATTGTTAAGTTGTATAATTATTTGTACGAACAGAAAAAAGAATACGTTATGTCCAAACAACTTTACAGATGTGGGACAAGTATCGGTGCAAATCTCTCAGAAAGTATTATGCGCAGAGTGAGGCAGACTATATCAGTAAACTAAAATCGCATTAAAAGAAGCAAGTGAAACAAAATATTGGTTAGAATTGTTATTTGAAGCAGAATTACTCAAAAAGAATGAGTTTGACTCTTTAAATAATGATATAAATACAATTATTGGAACATTAGTTAATATAATCAATAAACTTATAAGGAAATGAAAAAGAAAATTAAATTAGGGTGGGTATTCTTTTTACCTTTTTACCTTTTTACCTTTTTACCTTTAACAGTAAGTGCGCAGCACTATGAGACGGTGCCTGGCGACCCGATGAACACGCGTATCTACACGCTGAAGAACGGACTGAAGGTCTATCTGAGTGTCTATAAGGACCAGCCGCGCATCCAGACGTACATCGCCGTGCGTACTGGCGGAAAGAACGACCCTGCCGAGACCACCGGTCTGGCACACTACCTGGAGCACCTCATGTTCAAGGGCACAAAGCAGTACGGAACGAACAATCCCGAGGCTGAGGCCCCCCTGCTTGCCGAGATAGAGCAGCGCTACGAGGCCTACCGTAAGCTGACCGACCCCGAGGCACGCCGCCAGGCTTACCACGAGATTGACTCTGTGAGCCAGCTGGCAGCCCAGTACTTCATTCCCAATGAGTACGACAAGCTGATGGCAGCCATCGGTGCCGAGGGAACGAATGCCTACACGTCGAACGACGTCACCTGCTACACCGAGGATATCCCCGCCAACGAGGTGGAGAACTGGGCGAAGATTCAGAGCGACCGTTTCCAGAACATGGTCATCCGTGGTTTCCACACCGAGCTGGAAGCTGTCTATGAGGAGAAGAACATCAATCTGACACGCGATTCCCGTAAGATGTACGAGGCGCTGCTGGCCAAGCTCTTCCCCAGCCATCCCTATGGTCAGCAGAGTGTTATCGGTACGCAGGAGCACCTGAAGAACCCCTCCATCACGAATATCAAGGCCTACTTCAATAAGTGGTACGTGCCCAACAATACCGCTATCTGTATGTCGGGTGACTTCGACCCCGACCAGGTTATCCGTATCATTGACAAGTACTTCGGAACGTGGCAGGCTAAGGCCATTGACTATCCTACCTTCCCGAAGGAGAAGCCCATCACGGCACCTGTCGATTCCACCGTATGGGGTAACGATGCCGAGAACATCATGATAGGCTGGCGCTTCAAGGGAGCCGGCGATGCCCAGATGGATACGCTTAACATCATCAGCTCGATGCTGGCCAACGGACGTGCCGGACTGATGGAGCTGAACCTGGAACAGCCCATGAAACTGATGTCGGCCGGAGCCTATGTCTATGATCTTGCCGACTATTCTGCCTTCATCCTCAGTGGTCGTCCCAAGGAGGGCCAGACACTGGACGAGGTACGCACCTTGCTGCTTGGTGAGGTGGAGAACCTGAAGAAGGGACAGTTCGACCAGAGTCTGCTGCCTTCGGTTGTCAGCAACATCAAGCGTAGCTACTACAAGCAGTTGGAGAACAACGAATCGCGTGCCGACATGTTTGTCAACTCGTTTGTCAACGGTACCAAGTGGGCCGACGAGGTAGGCTATCTGGGACGCGTGCAGAAGATAACGCGTCAGCAGATTATCGACTTCGTCAAGAGGAACTTCCACAACGACTACGTATGCATCTACAAGCGTCAGGGCGTTGACTCCACGCAGAAGACCATTGAGAAACCCGCCATCACGCCTATTCCTGCCAACCGCGACCAGAGTTCGCAGTTTCTGCGCGACATCCAGGCCACACATGTCGATCCCATCCAGCCGCGCTTCGTTGACTTCAAGAAAGACCTGACGGTTACCACCACGAAGAACGGTCTGCCTGTGCTCTACAAGCAGAATACCGAGAACGGACTCTTCAACCTCGCCTTCCAGTATGAGTTTGGCGACGAGGACGACCCCCGCTATGAGATAGCCGCTGAGTACCTCATGGACTACCTCGGCACCAAGACCAAGACCGCTGCCCAGATGAAGCAGGAGTTCTACAAGCTGGCTTGTGACCCCTACATCTCTACCGGCACGAACAGCATCACTATCGGCTTGTCCGGTCTGAACGAGAACCTGCCGCAGGCCCTTGCCTTGTTTGAGGAGCGCATCCAGCAGGCAGTGGCCGACCGTGAGGCATACCAGAAGTATGTTGACATCGTCATCAAGGCACGTGCCGACCGCAAGGCCAACCAGCAGTCGAACTTCTCCTACCTCCGCCGTATGGCTCAGTTTGAGAAGGCCTTCCCCATGATGACGAACGACGAGCTGAAGCAGGCCGACCCGCAGGTGCTTGTCAATCTGGTCAAGGGCTTGAAGAACTACCGTCACACCATCTTCTATTATGGTCCCACCGCCCAGCAGCAGTTCCTCACCATGATGGAACAGAAGCACCATGTGGGCACCCCGCTCATGGAAGTGCCTCAGGCTCCCGTGGCCAAACCCGTGACCACTCCTGCGTCCGACGTCTGGATGGCCCCCTACGATGCCAAGAACATCTATATGGTGATGTTCCACAATGAGAACCGCGACTGGCATCCCGATGAGGCAGCGCTGAAGGCCGTCTTCAACGAGTACTTCGGCGGTTCCATGAATGCCATCGTCTTCCAGGAGATGCGTGAGGCCCGTGGCCTTGCCTACTCCGCTTCTGCCTACTACAGCACCCCGGGACGCAAGGGCTTCAAGGAGAACTACATGACCTACATCATCACCCAGGCCGACAAGATGGTTGACTGCGTGACACACTTCAACGAGATTCTCGACACCATTCCGCAGTCGGAGGGCGCCTTCCAGATTGCCAAGGAGGCTCTGATAAAGCGTCTGGCCAGCCAGCGCACCACCAAGTTCGGCGTGCTGAATGCCTACTATGGCGCCCAGCAGTTAGGCATTGACTACGATGAGAATGAGAAGATATACCGTGACCTGCCGAAGGTCACCCTGCAGGACATTGTGAAGTTTGAACAGGAGTACATGGCCCGCAAGCCCTATCGCTACATCATCCTTGGCAACAAGGAGATGCTTAACATGGACTTCCTGCGTACGTTGGGTCCCGTTCGTGAACTGACTACCGACGAGGTGTTCGGCTATTGATGAATTAAGGTTCAGAAATGACTAACGTATGAAAGCGTCTGTAGTTTGTAGAACGTTGCTATTGTGGCTGGCCTTTGCCGGAGTGTTACCGGCAAGTGGCCAGCCACTTGTTTCTCCCGACCGTCGGTTGGAGGTAACGCCGAAGGACAGTGGCCTGCTGGTCAGCTACCAAGGCCATCAGGTGCTGGAACTTCCGGCAGTGGGTTACGAGTCAGCCTCCCAGCCCGGTACGTGGGTCTTCCGCCGTAGCGTGGAGGAGTCCTATGCCATGCTGTCGGGCAAGCGCCTGCAGTGCAGCAATCAGGCCAATGAGTACATGACCCAGCTGGGCGCCAATGTCCGGATGGTGCTGCGTCTCTATCGTGACGGCATTGCCTTCCGCTACGACTTCTCGGGGTTGCAGAACAGCCAGCTGCCTCAGGAACAGACTGCATGGCGCATTCCCGAAGGTACCAGGCGGTGGATGCAGAACTGGACCGACTCCTACGAGGAATACTTCCCCCTGACCACTACCGCACGGGTGGCCCCCCGTCTGCCATACTACGAAAAGAATGCCGAGGGCTTTGCCTGCCACTGGGGCTATCCTGCGCTGCTGGAGCCGCAGGAGGGCGTCTTTGCCCTGATTTCCGAGGCCGGTGTCAGTCGCGGTCAGAGTGCTTCCAGCCTTTACAACGAGGGAGAACTGTTCCGCGTCGTACCTGCTGCCAACGACCGGCCGCTGTCCGGTGAGTGGCATACCCCGTGGCGCATTGCCATTGTCGGCAGTCTTGCCGACGTTGTGGCATCGACCCTGGTCACCGATGTGTCCGAACCCTGCCAGCTGGCCGATACCCAATGGATACAGCCGGGTGTGGTGTCCTGGATTTACTGGGCCAACAACCACGGCAGCAACGACTACAACATCATCTGCCAATATGTGGACATGGCAGTCCGGCTGAAGCTGCCCTACGTGCTGATTGATGCTGAGTGGGACCAGATGAAGGACGGCAAAACCATTGAGGATGCTGTCAGCTACGCGCTCTCGAAAGGTGTCAAACCCCTGATATGGTACAACTCGTCCGTAGGGTGGGTGGATGGTGCCCCGACGCCTAAGTTCCGGCTGAACAGTCCCGAAGACCGTGAGCGTGAATTCTCCTGGTGCGAGCGTATCGGTGTGGCAGGCGTGAAGATAGACTTTTTCTCGGGCGACAATGTCATGAACATGGACTACTGTATCGACCTGATGGAGAGTGCCGCCCGGCATCACCTGCTCGTCAATTTCCACGGAGCCACCATCCCCCGTGGCTGGCAGCGCACGTGGCCAAACCTGCTCTCTACCGAGGGCGTGCTGGGAGCCGAGTGGTACAACAACAACGGCACCTTCACCCCTAAGGCGGCTGCCCATAACGCCACCCTTCCCTTCACCCGTAACGTCATTGGTCCTATGGACTACACTCCCTGTGCCTTCAGCAACTCCCAGTACCCGCATCTTACGACCAATGCCCATGAGCTGGCACTGACCGTACTCTTCGAGAGTGGTCTGCAGCACCTGGCCGATCGTCCCGAGAGTTTCCTGGCACAGCCCCGTGAGGTGCAGGCCTTCTTCGGACAGTTGCCCACGGTGTGGGACGAGACACGGCTCGTTTGCGGCTACCCCGGCGAGTATGTCGTCATGGCCCGCCGGCGTGGGCAGACCTGGTATGTGGCAGGCATCAACGGCACCGACCAGGTGAAAACCCTGGTTCCCGACCTCCGCTTTATCCCTGCTACTGAAGTCTCGGTCTATGCGGATTCTCCGGAAGGAAAGTGGAGTATCACCTCCTCCCGTGCCATTCCCGCGGAAATAACCTGCCAGCCACGAGGAGGCTTTGTCCTTGTCGTCCGGTGAATCGGGCATTTTTTCTGTGCTTTATTTGGCATTTTCGGAAAGTGTTTGTATTTTTGCAGCATTATATATAACAAATATCACAATAATTATGGCAAACGTAGTAGATTTTAAGTATGCGCCGATGTTCCAGGTAGGTAAGGACGATACCGAGTATCGCCTGCTGACGAAGGAAGGCGTAACAACGGCCGATTTTGAAGGCCACGAGATTGTGAAAGTAAGTAAGGAAGCACTGACGTTGCTGGCGCAGCAGGCATTCCACGACGTGGAGTTCATGCTTCGTCGTGAGCACAACCTGCAGGTGGCAGCCATCCTCAATGACCCCGAGGCTTCGGAGAACGACAAATATGTTGCCCTGCAGTTCCTGCGCAATGCGGAGACGGCAGCCAAGGGCATCCTGCCTTTCTGTCAGGACACGGGTACGGCGATTATCCACGGTGAGAAGGGCCAGCAGGTATGGACGGGCTTTGAGGACGAGGAGGCGCTGTCGCGTGGTGTCTATAACACCTTCACACAGGACAACCTGCGCTATTCGCAGAATGCTCCGCTGAACATGTACGACGAGGTGAACACCCGTTGCAACCTGCCTGCACAGATTGACATCGAGGCCGTCGAGGGTGCTGAGTATCGTTTCGTGATGGTTGCCAAGGGTGGCGGCAGTGCCAACAAGACCTATTTCTACCCCATGACCAAGGCCACCATCCAGAACGAGGGCACACTCATTCCGTTCCTTGTGGAGAAGATGAAGAGCCTCGGCACGGCAGCTTGTCCGCCGTACCACATCGCGTTCGTCATCGGCGGCACCTCTGCCGAGAAGAACCTGCTGACGGTGAAGCTCGCCAGCATCAAGTTCTACGACAACCTGCCCACGACGGGTGACGAGACGGGCCGTGCCTTCCGCGACATCGACCTGGAGAAGAAACTGCTGGAAGAGGCTCATAAGATTGGTCTGGGTGCACAGTTCGGCGGTAAGTACATGGCGCACGACATCCGTGTCGTCCGTCTGCCGCGTCATGGTGCATCCTGCCCCATCGGTATGGGTGTCAGCTGTTCGGCCGACCGTAACATCAAGGCCAAGATCAATC
>JAEEGH010028491.1_pt1 | contig 10984 bp, 14 predicted proteins | sample 9134181 | NCBI WGS metagenome assembly JAEEGH01 (sample SAMN16246544, study PRJNA631951) | gut metagenome | biome: gut microbiome; feature: rumen; material: DP-attached | host: Bos | place: Iran: Karaj | collected 2018-10
TCCTGGCGATGATAGAGGAGCGGACCCGCGAGGCGGACATCCCGTATGGTGGCAGTTTTGAGTTGACACCGCTGTGCAACCTCGACTGCAAGATGTGCTATGTGCATCTGCAGGACCCGTCGGTCAGGCAGCGGATGCTTTCGGGCGAGCAATGGATATCCATCATCCAGCAGGCCATCGACGAGGGCATGATGGAGGCGCTGCTCACGGGCGGTGAGGCGATGACACACCCCGCCTTCTGGGATATCTATATGTATCTTATCAACCACGGCATCGTCACCCAAGTGAAGACCAACGGCTTGCTGCTCAACGAAGAGGCCATCAAGCGATTCCAGGAATATCCACCTTATAAACTTGACATCTCCCTCTATGGCTGCGACAGCGAGTCGTATGTGGCGGTGACGGGCGTGGATGCCTACGAGCAGGTAGTGAGCCATATCCGTATGGCCGTCGAGGCTGGACTGACGATTCCGATTATGGTGACGCCCAGCCGTTATATGTCGCCTTGGACGGAGCGGGTGATGAAGTTGGCGGGTTCGTTTGGCGCGGGTGTGATGGTGAATGATGAACTCATTGACCCGTATGACAATACGGGCAGGCGGAAAGCGGATTTCGATATTCCTCTTGAAGAAGACATGAGTATCAAGGAAAAAGCGAAGGAGATGTTACCCCCGCTGTATGACCCTGCCGACCATGAGTTCTTTATGAAACGCAGGAATCGCCCCATGCTGTCAGACAAGGGATTATATTGCAGCGCAGGGCGCTCGGGCTTTGCCGTCAATTGGGATGGCGTCATGGTTCCCTGCCTGTCATTCCCCAGAGATGTGGTGTGTGCCAATCCGCTGCGCGATGGCTTCCATCAAGCTTGGAATGAGGTGAACGAGGCGGTGAAAAATTACGAGGTGCCAAAGGCCTGCCATAGTTGTGAACTGAACGACAAGTGCCATTACTGCCCGATGAATCACCAAAAAGTGGCTGCCAAGCATCTATGTGACCAAGATTATTGCAACTATCTGAAGGCAAAATACAAAGCCACTCAAAAGACAGAAAAAAAGTAATTAACGACCGAAAGGTCATATTGTATAACAATTTAAAAAATTATGGAAAAAAAGATTTACGAGGAGCCTACCATTCAGAAGGTAGAGTTTGACTACAAGACCAGAATTGCTACATCGGGTTGCAACCAAGTTAATGTAACTGCCATAGATTCTAGCTGCCATTATGATTAATAAAACAAATGAGCGAACCAGTATTTAACAAAGACTTTGTGCTCCGCAAGGTGTGCGGCGTTAACGTCGTATTGCCTACGGGGCTCCAAGTCAAGGACTTTGGCGGGGCACTGAATCTTAACGACACCGCTGCGCTCATTTTCGAGCAGCTGCAAGCCGGCAAGACCGTCGAGGAAACGGCTGCCGCCCTGGTGGCGGCATATGACGTGACGCCCGAAAAGGCCCTTGCCGACGTGCAGAAGACCATCGACTCGCTGCGGGAGGCCGGTGTGGTGGCCTAACGATGTTGAGCTACTTTGAAATCGTAGCGGAGTCCATACGACGTGTTGCAAACGATGAGAGGGTGACGTTGCCCGTGAATGGGCACAGCATGCTCCCTTTCGTTGTGGGTTGGTGCAACTGTGTCATCTTGCAGAAAGCTGCTCATCCTAAAGTCGGCGACGTCGTAGTGGCTTGGGTAGAAGGTCGGCGCTATGTGTTACACCGCATCATCCGTATCGACGGTGAGCGTGTCACGCTGATGGGCGACGGCAACCTGAAAGGCACGGAAACGTGTAGGCTCAGCGACGTGAAGGCATTGGCCACGCATGTCGTCGATGTCAAGGGTAGGACGCACGATTTATACAGCAGTTGGCGTAGGTGGGCAGCAAGAGTCTGGTGGTATGTCCGTCCCGTAAGGCGATACCTGCTGGCCATCTATCGCCGGACAAATAACATACATTACGTTTAGTCTATGCACGAATACTACTTTGCCAACTATCGCCTGTTGCTGGATGATACCATTAGTCAGATCGGTGGTATGGAATACCTTGCTGGTTTCAGTAAGGTGATGCCTGCTACTCATACCTTTACCATTCACAGGGGCGATGAGGCGCAGCTTGAGAGCAAATTAGCTGAAGCTACCACATATCCTATTGTCTGCACGACAGAAACCTTTAATGTCCACGACATGCAGGATTCATGGGCCTTCGTCTCACAGATGGATAAGCTTACGATAAAGCGTTATGGCAAGTACGTGATGACCTGCGCCAGAGACTATAGCGAGATGACGCTTTACATCTCACGACAACCCTACTATTCGGAAAAGAAAAAAGAATGGAGAATACCCCAGTTTCCCATGCCCTCTACCATCCGTACCGCCTGTGAGGCTGGTATGACGATGCACGACGGGATGCCTCTGCACGCTGCACTAGTAGAGAAAGACGGCTACGGCGTGGTGTTCCTTGGTCCTTCGGGCATGGGTAAATCTACGCAGGCCCAGTTGTGGGTAGAGCATCAGGGTGCCGACTTCATCATCGGCGACCGCCCTGGGCTTCGCCGCATCGACGGCCAGTGGATAGGCTTCGGCATGCCGTGGGACGGCAAGGACAATATCAAGCAGCAGAAGCAGGTGCCCATCCGTGCGCTCATATCGTTGGAGCAGGCCCCCGAGAACAGCATCCGCCGCCTCACGAAGCAGGAGGCGATGATCGTGCTGCTCAATCAGGTGATGATGCCCATGTGGGACGATGCCGCCATGGCGCTGCTCATGCCCCTGATGGGCCAGCTCGCCACCGAGATACCCTTCTATCATCTGAAGAACCTGCCCAACAGGGAGGCGACAGAACTGACTCGCAAGACCATCTGTGAAACATGCTCATGCAGGAGGACCACAATATGATGACAAAACATTACAAGGTAGCGGGACATACGTTTGCCGTAAGCGGTCAAGCCGAGCTTTTTGAGCAGATGGGAAACTATGATCCATTTGAATGTGAGGGCGGTGAGCCGTTGTTCTCGTTGGCAATAGAATGTGGTGTAGTACCCGAATATACGGAAGAGTATCGGCAGGAGGAAGGGATGTATATGATCTGCGGCCATGATGCTTTGGGAAACTACGTAGTTGAATTTGAGAATAGAGCGAAGTCAAAGGGTTATCTGATCTGTTCTAAAGACTGCCGCGAAGGTCGGATCATCATGACGAGTGACATTTCTACGACTATATTTGAACGTTTGCTGATTTTCATGTATGCTTTGGCTACGGCAGGAAGCGATACGCTGGTCCTCCATGCGGTCGTGGTGAGCTGTGAGGGCAAGGGCTATATGTTCATCGGTCCCAGCGGTACAGGCAAAAGCACGCACGCCCGATTGTGGTTACTGAATGTCGAAGGGACGAAGTTGGTCAACGACGACTTTCCCGTGGTGAGAGACGGGGTGGTCTATGGCTCGCCCTGGGGAGGCTTTTTCACGTCGTGCTACAGGAATGTCTGTTACCCTATCGGCGGCATTGTCAGCCTGAGCCAGGCCCCTCATAACAAGATACATCGCCTGAGCGGCATCGAGGCATACCTGAATATGTATTGTAGGGATATCTTCAGTTTTTTGGGCTACCCTATCGCCGAGAATATCGCCGAGGGCCTGCACCAGACGATGAACAAGCTGGCTTCCACCGTGCCGATGTGGCACTTGGAGTGCCTGCCCGACGAGGCGGCAGCGAGGCTGTGTTATGAAACCATCACGAATAATAAGTAGTAGGATATGAAGCAACCGCACCAAGAACAGTTTTTCCATCTGCTGCGCCTGTCGATGGGAGTGACAGAGCTGTCGACCTTTGAGGCTACTGCTGAGGACTGGCAGTGGCTGCATAAAGAGGCTGCTCGCCAGGGGCTGACGGGTGTCATCTATGGCGCGGTGGCTCAGCTGCCTGCCAATCAGCAGCCACCCGTGGACCTCTTCATACAATGGATGTGTGAGGCAGATGTCATCAAGGGCCTGAACGAACTGCTCAATCAGGAGTCGGCCCGACTGACGAAATTGTTTGGCGATGCAGGGCGGCGGACGGCCATCCTGAAAGGCCAGGCCAATGCGCGGCTCTATCCAGATAGGTTTTCACGCGGCCCTGGTGATATCGACATCTGGGTGGAAGGTGGACGCAAGAGCGTGCTGGCGTTGTTTCAGACGGATGCGTTCGCCTTGCTGACGGATGATAATAAACTCGTGCCTATCTACCATCATGTGGCGCTGCATGCTCATAAGAAAAAAGTGAATGTGGAGGTGCATTACCGCCCCTCGTCGGGCAACTATAACCCCTTTACCAACCGTCGGCTGCAGCGATGGCTGGAGCAGGAGATATTGCACACGACGGCCGTGCCGGAGGGTTTTAACGTGCCGTCTGTGAGGTTCGCCCTCGTGATGCAGCTGTCGCATGTACAGCGCCATTTCCTCCGTGAAGGCATCGACCTGCGGCGGATATGCGACTACTACTGGCTGCTGAGGAATTCCACGGAAGAGGATCGCCAGGTGGTGGCAGAGCGTTTGAAAAGTTTCGGACTAAGACCTTCGGCTGGTGCTTTGATGTGGATACTGGGCGAGAAGCTGCAACTGGATCGCGGGCAGATGCTCTGTGAGCCTGACAGCTATCGCGGCGAGTGGATGCTGCGCGAGATCATGCCGGACAGCAACTCGGGACACCATGCCCGGCGGCGGCATCAAGGTATGTGGCGACGGGTGTTCACTCGTACGTTACGCAGTCTGCGGATGATGCCGTTCAATTTCGGGGAGGTAATCTGGCTGGAGCCGCACTTTTGTATGAACGTCATCCAAACGCTGCCTGAGCGCATCCGCAGGCGCAGTTTATCGCTGAGCGAGGCTGACAGACGAGACGCAAGGAAATGAAATACGTAGAATGGCTTTGGCACAACTCACGGGGCATCCGCTGGAATACGGCGGTGCGCATCGTGGCAGGTATCGGGCAGGTAGCGCTCGGGCTGCTGATGGTGTGGCTCAGCAAACTGTTCATCGACGAGACGATCCGCGAGGGTTCGGCTGACGATGTGCTGCGGATGGTCTGCTGGCTGGTGCTGACCGTCGTAGGTGGTGTGATACTGAGGCAGGTGGGTTACTGGCTGACTACCTCTGCGAGTGTCCGCCAGACGAACACCCTGAGGCTGCGTATCTTCAGCAACCTGTTTCGTAGGCAGCTCTTTGACGGCCAGGAACTGCATTCGGGCGATGTCACCTCGCGACTGGCAAAGGACATCGAGCAGGTGAGCAATGTCAGTACCGACACGCTGCCGCAGATGATGATCACGATGATAAGGCTCACTGGCGCCTTCCTGCTGATGCGATGGTTTGACGAGCGGCTGGCATGGGCACTACTGCTACTGACACCCCTTGCCATCGTCTTCGGAAAGCTCATTTCCCGACGGCTGCGGAAGATGACGCTCGACATCCGGCAGGACGAGAGCCGCATCCAGATGCAGGTGCAGGAGGGCATGGAATACAACGCCGTGCTGCGCTCCTTAGGCTCGGAACAATGGGTGACCGACCGCCTCGACGCGATGCAGCAGCGGCTGCGCGGCAATGTGATGCGCAGGATGCGGTTTACCGTAACGACACGGCTCATCATGGGCCTCGTGTTCGGACTTGGCTATCTCCTGGCTTTCGTCTGGGGTGGCCTGCAACTGCGCAATGGCGCCATCACCTTCGGTGTGATGACCTCGTTCCTACAGCTGGTGGGACAGATACAATCCCCGATCCTGCAGCTGCTCAACATGATCCCCGCCGTCATCCACACCACCGCCAGCATCGACCGACTGGAAGAATTAGAACGTGGGGACGGTTCTGTGGTGACGGCGCACAATGTATCAAAAGGGCAGTCAGGCTGTGATATCCGCTTCAACGATGTCACGTTCCGCTATGCCACGGGCGACAGGGAGATACTTTCGCACTTTACGCATGAGTTCAAGGCTGGCACGAAGACCGCCATCATGGGAGAGACGGGTGTTGGAAAGACCACGCTGTTCCGACTGATCCTCGGCTTTATCGAGCCGACAAGCGGAGGGATAGAGACGGGCGGAGAACCCTGCTTCGTGCCGCAGGGTAACACGCTGATGAGCGGCAGCATCCGCTATAACCTGAAACTGGCAAAGCCCGACGCCACTGATGATGAGATGCGGGAGGTGCTGCATACGGCCTGCGCCGATTTCGTCTTCCTTTTGTCAGAGCAACTTGACAAGGAACTCGGTGAACGCGGCAGCGGACTGAGCGAGGGCCAGGCACAGCGCATCGCCATTGCCCGCGGGTTGCTGCACGATGGCGACATCCTCCTGCTCGACGAGATCAGCAGTTCGCTCGACGAAGAGACAGAGCGCGAGCTCTACCGCCGCCTCTTCAGGGCCTATCCCGAAAAGACCATGCTCTTCATCACCCATCGCTCCACCATCACCGAGCTCTGCGACGAGGTGATCAGACTTGGAGAATAAATGTAACTCTTGGGGGAATAAAAAAAACAAACCTAATATGACTATTGATGAACTGAAAGAATTTTTTGAGCTGCTAAGCAAGGACGGATGGGACCCAAGGCTTTGCGACACGCCGCTGCCGCGATTTCTTGGCAAGGCGAACTGCGGCGTACCACTGGAGGCAAGCGGCGACATAGAGGATATAATGGCTGTACCCAGGAATCTGCTGACCTGGGGACTGCAATACTTCATCAATGCCCAAGGCGACTCTATGAAAGGAGTGGGTATAGAGGAAGGGGACATGCTCCGTGTGGATGCATCGAGACCGGCGAAGGATGGCGATGTGGTAGTGGCCTATCTGGATCGTGAGATAACGGTAAAGACGCTGATGAGCGACGAGGACGGGCAGCAGTGGCTGGTGCCTGCCAACGATGCATACGAGGCAATCTGTCTGACAGACAAGACGAACGTGAGGATGCTGGGCGTGGTAGTAGGCAACGAGAAACGGCCCCCACGGATGTCCGTTTCCAAGGCTCTGAAGGCTATCAAGCGTGCCAAGCAGTCGCAAATACAGCCGCTGCATGAAGACCAGATAGAGCTGGCAGTAAAGGACGTGGCCGTCTACGTCTTGCTGAAACGCCAATGGATAAGCGTCTACAGGCCGCTGAAGGAAAGGAACGCAGAGATAGCCTCGAGCTACGAGACGTTCTGTGAAGGCATTGCCAAGATAGTGCCACAACATTTGAACCTGCCGACGGTGAGGGAACTGCAGCGTATGGACGTGCAGAGTTTCTCGAAGCCAGTTAGACTGTGGGAAAGAGACGATGCGCCCGTAGAGGGCCGTCGTTTCGATGAATATCTGAGTATTGCGAATCGCTTTAAAGGACTCCTTGCGAAGTATGCTTAAGCCGGGGTCGGGAAAAAACAAGGTAAAAACAAGGTAAAAACAGGGCGCAAAAATAGGCTTTTTTCGAAAAAACAGGGCGAAAAAGCAAAAACAGGGACGAAAACAGGGCAAAACAGGGCTCGGACGGAAAAAAACGTTCGGGCTCTTTTTTTTGTGCCTAATTTTGCACTCAGAAACCGAGCGGGGAGAAAGGACGTCCCTCCTGCCGCGAGGTAATGATCTATCTAAAAACAAGAAAATGAAGATGGAACAACAGAAGCAATTTCCCACTGACTCGCAGCTGATGGCACGCTGGGTGACAATGCTTGCCAACAAGCTGCAGTATCACAAGATGCTGACGCAGAGCGATGCTTTCAGGCAGGCGTACCGGACCCGTGACCTGCTCACGGCACTGGGTGAAGGGGAAGTGGAGTTCACCTACAGGAAGGAGGACGGATTCATCCGCAAGGCACGCGGCACGCTGTGCAAAGGCGTTTGCCCAGGCTACGACAGCTATCAGCCCAAGACCGACAGGAAGCCCCGCCGCAGGGACGAGGAGGACACTTCCTACTGCTACTTCGACATCGACCGCAACGAGTTCCGCTCGTTCAAGGCCGAGAATGTATTGAGCATCGACGTAATACATCAACTCGACCGCCATGGATAACTACCCTCCCGGAGCAGCGCACGACCCGCATGCTCCCTACAACCATCCCGTGGAGAAGGAAGTGGAGGTGTACGTCTCGGCCACACTGGTCAAGGCGGACAGCGTTTGCATAGACACCACTCCCTACACGTTCGCTGAACGTGAGTACGACCCCGTGGACGGAAGCCTCGTGGTGACACAGATCACCGAGGTGCCCGACTGCGACCTCGAAGAGGCCTACCGCAACGAGTCACGCACGCCACTCGAGATCATCCAGGACTGCAAGAAGCTGGCTGAGACTGTGATGAAAGAGAAAGGCTTCCACCTCTATGCACAGATGAACCTGCGCACGCTGGTACAGGACTGCGAAGACTGGGACATGAAGGACTTCACGGTGGAAGAGTTATGATGTTTATTAACGAACACTCACGAAATGATAATTTTAACGAACTACGAATTTCACGAGACTTGTCGAAGACCCACGAGTGCTCGCAGTAATTTCACGAATTAAAGAATGATTTGCGACAACTGCTTTTGGTCATTAGACGGTATCTGCTGCCTATTTGACCCTTATGAATTTTCGGACGATTCGCGCAACGATTTTGATACCGAAGAAGAAATCTGCGATTTTCTTAAACAATTTAATATTAAAGTTATATGAAAAAAGATTTGAAAAAACAGAACATAGTAACCAAGTACAGCATTGGCGACCGCGTATGCTTCATCGACAATGGAGCATTGGTCTACGACGACGTGGATAGCATTAGCGTCTTTGTCTACTCCGACGGGAGTTACCAAATCTACTACTCGCTCGAACAAAGCTATAGTTTCAAGTGCGAGCAAGACCTCTGCCCTGCCGACGTAAAACCACAACCCTGTAAAACCGAGGAAGTATGAGTCAGAAGGATTTAGAGGCCTTGGCCGAGAAGATTAAGAAGCATGGTCTGGACGACCTGACGAAGCTGGCGCCCATTGGCGACCTGGGCTACTTGAACTGCATCAGCTACTATCGTGGCGACTACCTGCGCTCCGAGATGATACAGAACATCATGGATGCGTTTGACGAGCAGCGTAAGAAGAAAGGATGGAAGGTGAACGGCGGCGAGACCTGCTGGCGCTGCACCGACCACTACTACCACTGCCCGGAACTGGGACTGCACTGGGGTATCGATTCAGGAGACTGAGCACGCTTCGCGCTAAATGATAAATGATAAATGATAAATGATAATTATTATTCGGAAAGAAATTAACAGCTCCGAGCTTGCTCGCCTGAGCACCTATAAAAGAAAGCAATGAGCGAAGAAATGGCTCAGAAATTTTCTCAAAGAAATAACTGCTTTATGAGTAATTATTGGTTAATTTCTGACAATTTCTTTCCGAAAAAACTAGAATTATGAACAGGACTCATCTATCAGAAGCGGAGCAGCAGGAGCTGCTGCTCCGCTTGCAACGAAACTACAGATACGATGCCAAGCTGGGCAGGCTGAGGAACCGCAAGACGGACAAGGCACCGAAGGGCAAGATACAGAATCGTGGCTACTCTGAGATTGGTTTGTGGTTGGGTGGTAAACATATATATATCAAGATGCACCGTGCCGTCTTTGCCATCTGCCACGGCCGATGGCCCACGGAGACAATTGACCACATCAACGGCTGCAAGACCGACAACCACATCGAGAACCTGCGCGAAGCGAGCCAGTCGGACAACAAGCTGAACCAGCTGCTGCCTTGGAAACCAAACAAGGACTCGGCCCTGCCTGGCATCTCGCCGCATAAATGGGTGTATAGGACAAATCTGCACGGCAAAGTAGTTTGGATGGCCGACCCCTTCCGGCTGTTCTATCACACCACTCTCTTAGGTAAAATCTATCAACGTTAACATCTGAAATTATCTTACAAAAGAAAACAACCATCATGAGGAAAAACAATTTCTTTAACATCAGACCCCACGACCGCATGAAGCCCAAATGGGTAGGCGAGACGGGCGTAGAAGACGGATACTCGGAGTTCTCGGAACCTGCCTACTGCATCAAGGCATGGCTGGAGCTGATGACCGAGTTCCGCAAGGAAAACCGATTCGACAACGTGCACACCATCGTGCTGGCCTACTGCCAGGGACGCGACGACGTAGACGTCTACGACTACATCAACTACCTGTGCAAGGAGCTGGGCCTGTTTCACGATGAACGGCTCACCAACAAGTGGAAGTACGCACGTCTGGCACAGGCCATGGCGCGATACGAGACTGACTATGAACTCGATATCCAAGAGGTGATGAAAGCAATGGAATTCTTTAATATTTTCATCGTATGATGGCAAGGAACAACATTTTCAACATCCGTGCCTCGCGACAGGCGTGGCAGGGACAGAGAGGCAGCTGCAAGGGATTCTGCAAGTTCGACGACCGATGGTGGTGCATACGCGCGTGGGTGAAGCTCATGCAGACCTACCGCATAGTGCACGGCTGCAAGACCATAAGACAGATAGTGACGCGATTCGCGCCGCCTACGGAGAACCACACCGACCTCTACATCGACTACGTATGCAAGCGGGTCAAGCTGCTGCCCGACGAGCCGCTGACCTGCAAGGACGAATATGTGAGACTGGCCAAGGCCATGGCATGGATGGAGACCAACAGCGTGGTCTCGGAATCGACCGTGCGCAATGTAATGGAATCTGTTAACTTCAAAGTAGAATAGCCATGGATAAGGAAAATCTTGACAAAGAGCTGGCAGAGCAGCTGAGGATGGAGCTGCTCCAGATAGATACGTGTCGTGACGGTCAGGCCCTGATAAGCGAGGTGCGCCGCTATGCCGACGTGCTGAACCTGGGCAGCAGGCTCCCGGTGAGGCTTCAGCTGGTGTACTACCGCATGGCTTTCCACGTGTTCAACTACCTGCGACGCAAAGGGCAGCTCAGACAGACGCGACAGGTGTTCGATGAGGATGTCTACAACAGCCTGATGAACGTGTTGCAAGTACTGGACAACGAACTGAGAAAC
>JAEEGH010028493.1_pt1 | contig 10984 bp, 10 predicted proteins | sample 9134181 | NCBI WGS metagenome assembly JAEEGH01 (sample SAMN16246544, study PRJNA631951) | gut metagenome | biome: gut microbiome; feature: rumen; material: DP-attached | host: Bos | place: Iran: Karaj | collected 2018-10
CTTCAACATATTGATTTTTCTCTAAGTTATTTCTTTTCTGGTTTAATATTTCTTCTTTTAGCCGCATATACAACTCATTAACTGCGTATGCTTCGTCTGCCCCTTGATAACGAATTGCCCTTGTTCCATCTGCTTTGTTTTTATACACATAAAACGTTCCGTTTTCTTCATATATACCAAAAGCTTTAGGTTCTCTTATATTTTTGCCAACAAAAAATCTTGTAACTTCTTCTGGGGGTAAGTTTCTCGCCCTATACCAGTCTTGTAATTGCTTTATTGTTTTAGGAGTACCATCTGCTGTTCTTTTATGATGTTCGTTTGTTGCTCCACAATTAGGGCATTTCTCATCTAAATCGTTTATATATGAACCACAATACTCACATTTTACTTGCATTAACAAAACCTCTTTTCTATTTTATTTTTACCAATCTGAATCCCAATCTGTACTACCTGAGTCCCAACTATCTCCGCTGTCCCAATCCCAACTGCTATCACTACTCCAGCTACTCCAACTACTGCTATCGCTACTATAACTACTACCACTATTTCTGGCACTTGTACCTGAATTAGATTTATTGTAAGCCGATTTTGCATTCATTGTCTCAGCATACCATACGGTATTTGAAAAATCATATATATCTCTTTCATTGTAACTTGTATAATCATCAGGAACATAATATAATTCTCCTAATTTTTCCTTGTCATCATACGAACTATAATACTCCCAAGAATCATTATCATCATTGTAACAATACCATCCAGTATTATTCCTAATTCCATATTTACTTCCATAAATATCATCTAAAAAATAATATGTTTTTCCATCTTTTCTATAATAATTTTCAAGTGGTTTTACTGGATGAAAAGTTAAATACCTGCGACTTTTGTGAATATCTACTGAATTAATATCTTGAATATTTAGATGTTTTGCTACTTCCCAGCCGTCATAATATTCTGTATATTTTTTCTTTAATTCTGGTGGTATCCCTTTAGCTAATATATTTGATATTTTTTTTGTTAATTTTCCTTCATATTGGTACCAATCTTTATTTGCAAAATCATAATTCCACCAATCACTATCAGAATAATAAAATAAATTATTGGAAGCAGATATATAATATTTATGGTGTGCTAATGGCTCCTCAGATAAATTGTGTGTAATGCTCATTATAAAAAATATTATAATACCAAATATAGGGAGCCACATATCTTTTAATATTGTTTTCACTATACTTTTCTTTTTTCTCACATTCCCTTCAACATATTGATTTTTCTCTAAGTTATTTCTTTTCTGATTTAATATTTCTTCTTTTAACTTCATATACAATTCATTAACTGCATATGCTTCGTCTGCCCCTTGATAACGAATTGCCCTTGTTCCATCTGCTTTGTTTTTATACACATAAAATGTTCCGTTTTCTTCATATATACCAAACGCTTTAGGTTCTCTTATATCTTTACCAACAAAAAATCTTGTAACTTCTTCTGGTGGTAGGTTTCTCGCCCTATACCAATCTTTTAATTGTTCTATTGTTCTAGGAGTTTCATTTTGTGGTCTAGTATAATTAGGATTTAAAGCTCCACAATTAGGGCATTTCTCATCTAAATCATTTATGTACGACCCGCAATATTCACATTTTACTTGCATTAACAAAACCCCTTTTCTAAAAAAAGTCATTCCTAAGATAATATCGGAGGAATGACTTTTTCACATTAACAAAATATATTATTTTTTGAATAAATTAATTATCCAGCCAAACATCTTTTTAAACACTGCTATCAATCTAGTTAAGAAAGTTCCATTATCTTCTTCTACTTCTAAATCTTGATTGTTGTCTTTGTATTCACATATGTCTGGTAATTTTAATAAAAATTGTACTTTTTCTGGTGATTCATTTTCACTAGAAGCAAAGGATACGGGCTTAATGTCTTTATTTATTTTAAACAAATTTGTCTTATCATCAATTTTGTTCCAACTCCTTTTAACCGCATTTCTAGCCTTGTTTTTTGAAGAAATAAATTGGTCTGCTTGGTTTGTTATATTAAGCATTTCATCTGTTACAGATATAAGCCCATTGGTAGTTTTATTACTTCCTGTATAAATATCGCTACTTAGTGTTTCTAGTGTATTTTGAATTACTTCTATTACAGAATCTGTAGATGTTATTATTTGGTCTACTTTTCCCAAAGTATCATTTAAGTTTTTAACTGAATTTAACGCATCTTCTCTATTACCTGCAATATCTTTTATATCTTTTGATGTTACCTGTAAAGTTTCCTTTAAATCCTTTGTTGCAAAACTTAAATGTTCTATTGTATTTTGTGCAATATATCCATCGTTTTTATCTATATCTTTAGAAAAATCATATAAATCGTTAGATAAGTTAGTCAAATCGTTTATTGTTCTATTTTGTATCGTATTAACATCATCTAATGTGGCTTGTATCTCTTCTAGAGTGTCTTTTACTGAATTAAATTCTGTTCCTATTGTTGTTACTTTTGCTCCAATATCCCCTATTTTAATTAATGTTTCGGGAGAAGTTATTGATGTTGGATCAATAGTTTGTAAATCCGTTTGTACTGCCAAAAGTGCTGCTCCTATATTTGTCATGCTAGTTGTTAATGCATCTGTGTCTATATCCTTTGTTTTATTTTGTGTTTTTATAAGTCTAGATAAATCTTTAGTTAAATCAGATAGAGTATCTACTGATTCAGCTAACTTTTCTAAATCGTCTGGCAAGTCTTTTATTTCTTTTCTTATATCGTTTAAATCTTTTTCTATTGATCCTAGATCTTTAATAATATATTCTATATTGTTTACAGTGTCATCTAGCAAATCAAAGGTGTTATTTATTAATTTATTTACATTTTCTAAATCATCTTTGCTTTTTTGGACATTGTCTTTTAACCCTAGTAATGTATTTTTTAGGGTATTAATACTCTCATCTCTTTTAGTTGATGTTTCATGTATCTTGTCTGTTCCTCCTTGGATTGCTTCTATTCCTTCTTGCATTTGGCTCATTCCAAGCGACATGCCTTTCATTGCATAAAGAACTATATCCGCACTTTTATTAATTTCTTCTACTGCATCTTCTATATCTTGCTTGTTTTCCGCTAGTCTTGATGCATCTTCTAACATATCTCCTTCTAGTGGGACTATCGCAAATGTAAGTCCGTCCATTGTAAAATCGTTGCTTCCAATTCTTAAAGTAAAATCTTTACTTTGTCCTGGAAGAACTATAAACATTAGAGTTTTAGTGTTACCTGTTGACACAAACATTGCTTCGTCTGATTCAACACTTAAATATTTGCTCATATCATAAGACCCTGTAATTTCGAGTACGTAGTTATTCTTATAATATTCATTTGCATTTTTGTTTGCTTGTATATCAACATTAATTTCAACTACTCCACTTTTATGTAATAATTCTTTTGGCTCAATTAAAACTCCATTTAATTTATATCTAACTTTAAAATTCCAAGGAACTTTATTGTAATATTCGTTATCCATTTTTCCTATATATGAGAAACTATCTAGCCCTGCAACCTTCCACTCTCTTGCCCCTTTTTCTGAAGTTTCATATTCGTCTTTATTGGTCAAATTAGATATGGAAGTGTAGTCTCCAAAATCACTTACTTTATCATCTCCATAAATTGAAAATGTGTTATATACATTTATTTGTTCTACTTCTCCATAATAATCAAGATTTATAAACACAGATTCTGATTTTGTACTTTTAGGCGAAGCACTACATACATTACTACAAAATACAATGATTGCTAAACTAGTTGCTATAAATCTTTTCATATTAATTCGCCCCTTTCTTTTTCCAAATAGATTTCATAACCGGTTTATCAAAATGCTTTAATATGTGCGGTAAGAAAAACGCAACTAAAAGCATACTTAAAAATGCACCTCTACCTATTAACTCGCCCATTTCAGATATTGCAGTCAATGAAGATGTGAATTTAAGTAAATATCCTGCACAAATTAGGATGCCGCCAGATGTGAGTATTGATGGTATTGTAAGAGCGGTGGCATGAATTGAACCTTCCTTGCTTTCCATTGTTTTTCTGTCTGTTAGATAATTGTTTGTAAATAAAATTGCATAATCGATTGTAGCTCCAAGTTGAACCGAACTTACTATTAGATACCCTACAAAAACTACAGAGTATCCTGCATAGTATGGTATGGCCATATTTATAAATATACCACCTTCAATAACCAAAATAAGTAATATCGGTATTAAAAAGGATCTAAATGTAAACATCAATATCGTCATAACTGCTAATATTGAGATTATATTGACTTTTATGTAATCGGCACTTACCATGTTTTTTGTATCCATCGTAACTGGGCCTTGACCTGTCATTTCATAGTTATCTCCATAATATTTTTCTACAGACGCTCTTATCTGGTTTATAGTATCAAATGCTACTGTGCTTTCTGTACCTGTTTTGGTATAAATTAAAATTCTAGAATAATTTTCTGACCTAAACTTTTCATATGTATTTCGAGGTATAAAACTATCTGGGATTCCTTCAGGGACTAAATTAGTCAAAGATTGCACTTTTTTTATTGCCTTCATTTCATCTAATTCGTTTACTAATGTTTTTTCTGTTACATAATCTCCCTTCGGAACTAGCACAATTAAAGGCGAACTTCTTCCAAATTTATTAACTATCGCCTCTTCATCTTTATGAGCTCTTGTTCCTTCTCCACCACCATAAGCAGCGACACCAAATAAGAAGTTGTTTTCTCTTTGGGCAAAATAAGATGGTATTACTATTACCAATACTATTGCTATCAAGACAATAGATAGCTTATCTGCTACTTTTGCCATTTTCGTTAAATTAGGAATAAAAGATTTATGAGATGTTTTTTCAATTAATTTATATGATCGCATAATAAGACAAGGCATCATAAATATTACACAAAATAGACTTAATACTATGCCCTTTGCAAATACTAAGCCCATATCTTTTCCGATCGTAAAATGCATAAATGCAAGTGCCAAAAAGCCAGCAACTGTCGTTAATGCGCTTGCACAAATAGAAAGTCCAGAGTGTTTTAAAGTCTCTATCATAGCAATTTCAAAATCCGGGTTCTTCTCCTTTTCAAATTCAAATTGATGTAGCATGAATACCGAATAGTCCATTGATACCGCCATTTGAAGGGCTGCGACAATACTATATGTAGAAAAAGATACGCTCTCTAAAAAGACGTTGGTTCCCATGTTCATCAATATTGAAGTACCAATTACTACAACAAATAATATTGGAGAAAAATATGAGTTTGTTGTAAGTATTAAAATTATTATTACACTAGGAATTAACAACATCATAAGGTTAGTAACTTCATTGCTAACTGCTTCTCTAGTTGATTTTGCATTAACGGCAGCGCCAGACAAGTTAGAATCTTCCGGTAACGTTTCAAAAATTTTAGTTAATGCATCGTTTGTGCTAGCTGCATAATCATCTTTTTCAAACATCACATCAAAAACGGCTGAACCGTCTTTATAATATTCATCTATTTTATCTTGTGGAATAAAGCTTTCTGGTCTCTTTACATCTATGGAATCGTCTAGCCAAACTACCATATCTACCCCAGGAATACTTTCTATTTTGCTTTTATATTCCTTTGCTTCGAGTAAAGAAACATTATTTACCATAATTCTAGCTGTCCCCTGCATTCCGAATTCTTCTTCAACTACATTTAAGCCTCTTTTAGAAGGTTCTGTGTCTGGAATATATTTAGCTAAATCGTAATTTATATTTACAAACGGTATTGACATTAAGGAAATTACTAAAAATATTCCAAATGCAATTCCTATTTTATCTCTATTTTTTACAATAAATTTTGCCCAACTTTCTGGCATTTATATCCCCCTCTTTGCCACTTTTCTTACTCTTTTATCTAGATCTTCTACCATGATTTCCATATAAAGCGTTAACTCTCTTCTTAGCTTTTCAATATTACCATTACTTATTTCAATAATATACATAGCTCCCTCAAATAATGCTCTTGATACAGAAGCTATCACCGTATTGTCCTCTAACTCTACCTCTTTACTTTTGACAATGTCTATAATTTTATTTGTAAACATATTTAAGATGTTCTCTTTAAATACAACAAACTGCTTTTCATTTTTTGCGCCAACCATAACTTCAAGTTCGATTTTATGCTTTTCATATAGTGCTACTATTTTATCTATAAAATCTTTAAATACTGCTTTGTCTTTCATATTAGAATATTCTTCAGATATATATGTTAAAGATTCTTCTAAATCGTTTTGGAGATCGTTTAATATTTCATCTAAAAGGTGAGTTTTTGTTAAAAAATATCTATAAATATTTCCCGTACTAATTCCAGCATCTTTTGCTATATCTCGCATAGATGCCTTTTGAAAGCCATCGGTTTTAAATCGATTTTTACTGGCTTCAATTATGCGCTTTTTCACCTCGTCTTTTAATATTTGCATAAAAATAAACCTCCGTTCACTTTTGATATTATACTCCTTCTTGTTGGATTTTGTCAATAAAAAAAGCAAAAAAATCAAGAGACGTTAAATCTCTTGATTTAGTTATTATTTCAATAATTTTTCTAAAGCATTCGCGTTTAATATTGTATTAGATATAAACTCGCCTTTGTAAAAATTAGCCCAGTTATTAAAAATACAAGGCGCATTTTTAGCTTTTTCTAACGAGTCTATTTTTATAAAATTCAGCTTTATATTTTTTTCTTTAGCGTAATCAGATAATTCCTTTACTTCATATTCTACATAGGGACACTCATTGCTATAGTAAATTGTAAAGTCTTTGTCATCTATTTTCATAGTTCTCGCATTATCGTTAAATCTAGGTGTTTCGCTATTCTGGAACTGCAATGCCATTAATTCATAATCTCCGATACTATCTACAACTTTAAAGCCATAATGCTCAAAGAATTTCTTTTCTCCTAAAAACGGTTTTTTCTTTTTAGATGCTAATGTACATATACCATTTTTCCCTTTTTCTTTTGAATCATTTATTGCATATTCCAATAACTCTTTTCCAATTCCTTTTCCTTTAAAACTTCCTGCTACCCATAGGCAATAAATGTATTCATAGTTGTCTCCACTAATAGGTACCCAAGATGTTTCTAAAGGTTCATATTCTATAAATATCTTCCCTCTTGCATCTAATTTTCTAAACACGTGGCCATCTTTTAATTTGTTTTTTATCCATTCTTTTTTGCTATCTACACCATCTTGATGTTTTGGGTCTCCTATTGCACAACAAATATGCTCTTTTTCGATATTTTCTAGTGTTAAATTTATGTATTCGTTCATTGTGATCCTCCTATTACCCTAAAATACTTTTTATTTCCATACTTTACATCTTCAAAATTAAAGCTTCAATTCTTCATAATCTGCTGGTATGTCAAACATATCATCTCTAGCTTTGTTTGAGCTTTCTTCAACAATTACTTTATCATCTTCTGCAACAATCATTTTTAACTCATCTTTGATAAAATAGAATCTTACTCCGTCAAACTCTTCATAGTAATATTCTACTCCATCTATTGTTTCTTTTCCACTTGTCATTTTGGTTTCGTCAAGGTCTGAGCCAAAATCAAAATCTTCAATATCATCATCTTTACTTGCTGTAGTTTTTATATACCATTTTTGATCATCCATAACAGTATATACATACTCATCATCTGTTATTGCTCGCATACTTGCTTCTTCTGCATTTATTCTTGCAGCAATTTTGCCATCTTTTTTAGTTACTTCAATATTCATTTCTTCACCGTCAAGAGAACCACTATATTTCATATAATAGTTACCGCCCATAAGTTTTACAACTTTACTACTACTTGTAATTGCACCTATACCACCAATTTGATTTTCTTGCTCAGTAGCTTCCTTTCCACAACCTGTTAAAGCGATAACTAAACAAATTACCATCAATCCAATTATACGTTTTTTCATTATGCATTCCCCCTATTTTTTATTTGTTTTACTCGATTATTATATATCATATTTACTACTATGTGCAATATTTAAATATTTACTTATTAATTAATTTAAAAATATATGATAAAATATATTGGGAGTGATAAATATGACTAATCAACTAGAAGTACATTTGGATAATTTTAAATATAATTATAACGAAATTAAAAAACTTATTAAGCCTACTACTGAAATAATGCCTATATTAAAAGACAATGCTTATATGACATATATAAATACTCAAATTGATTTACTTAATGAACTTAATATAAATATAATTGGTCTTGCAAATGCTCTTGAGGGCGAAAATATGCGTCGCCTTGGTTTTGATAAAGAAATCTTTATATTAAACCAACCGTTAAACGAAGATATTGAAAGAATTGCTAAAAGCAACTTGACTATTGGTTGTTGTTCTAGTGATTTTATAGAGAAATTAGGTAACTATCCTGCTAATTTTAATATTCATATTGAAATCGGAACTGGTATGGGAAGAACCGGTATAAATCCGTATAAAATACCTGAATTTATAGATCTTGTGAAAAAATATTCTAATATTACTGTAACAGGCATATATACTCATTTTTCTTGTAGTGACTCCAATGAAGAATATACCCAAAAACAAATATCTATTTTTAACGAAGCTGTTTCTTTAATAAAAGAAAATATTAGTACTATAAAATATGTTCATGCTTGTAATTCTGCTGGAATAATAAATTATCCTGAAGCGCATTTTAACCTTATTCGCCCTGGTATAATTTTATATGGCTATTATCCTTCTCCAGAATTAAAGGAAAAGTTGAATTTAAAACCTGTTGTAAAACTAAAATCCAAAATATCTTTCTTAAAAGAAGTACCTAGTGGAGTAAGTATAAGCTATGGAGCTACCTTTACTACAAGTCGCCCTTCTATAATTGCAACTATTCCTATTGGTTATTCTCACGGAATTTGTCGTGTCTTATCTAATAAAGGGTCTGTTGTTATAAATAAAAAAATAGCCCCAATTGTTGGGACTATTTGTATGGATTCTTTAATGGTTGATGTTACTGATATACAAGCTATGTTAAACGATGATGTATATATTTTTGACAATGAAAATATAACTCTCGATGAAATAGCTAATTTATGTAATACTATTAATTACGAATTCCTTGTCGGTATCTCAGACAAGATCGAACGAGTTTTTATTTAGTTTCTGCTAATAATTCGTTCTCCTTAAGCCATGCCGTAAAATAATTTAATATTCTGCGTTTTGTAAGATTAGACATGCATTTGTTATTTTCATATTCGATGCATTCTAATCTTTTTTTAGGCTCTTTAAAAGAGAACTTACCTTCCTCATTAAGCTCATACTGTATATTTAATGGTTTATTTTTATAAAATAATTTAAAATCTTCTAATGAATTTTCCTTGCTAAGTTCAATTTTATAATTTCTTGGATATTGTTGATACGGGCTAAGTAACATTATATAGTCTAATATAAAGATTAATATCCCTTCTCCTATAAATAATCTAGCATCCACATTTTGAGGATTTAATGTTGTTTTTATAAATAATACTGTAACTATTATTAGACATACGTCCAAAATAAAATTTATAACAAAATTTCCTTTACTACATTTTGGTCTAAATTCACCACTAACCAATTTTTCATTCATATCTCTCACCTCAGTAGATATATCGGCTTTTGTTATAATTCACTAAATACACCACCTAATTTTTCGTTTATAACTAAGTTTGCCATGCTATCAAAAGAAGTAGCATCTTTATTTATTAATACTAAATTATCTCCGTTAAAATAGTTAATTAACCCACTTGCTGGATATACCGTAAGAGATGTTCCACCTATAATTAACATATCTGCTTCTCTTATTGCTTTTATTGAACCTTCTAAAGTAGCATCGTCTAGTCCTTCTTGATATAAAACAACATCTGGTTTTATTATTCCTCCGCAATCACATCTAGGAATACCTTTTGAAGAAAATATGTATTCCCCATCATAAAATTTATTGCAATTCATACAATAATTTCTTAAAACACTTCCGTGTAATTCAAATACATTTTTAGATCCGGCTTTTTGATGAAGTCCATCTATGTTTTGAGTAACTACTGCTTTTACTTTCCCTAATTGTTCTAACTCTGCAAGTTTAAAATGAGTTATATTAGGTTCGTATTTTAATGAATTTAATTTGTCTCTATAGAACTCATAAAAATCTTCTGTTCTTTGAAGAAAAAATTCGTGGCTTAAGATAAGTTCAGGTGGATATTTATATTTTTGATTATATAATCCATCTTTACTTCTAAAATCTGGTATCCCACTTTCTGTAGATACTCCAGCTCCTCCAAAAAACACTATATTATTTGACTTTTTTACTAATTCTTTTAATTTTTCTATTTTCTCGTTCATAATATCCTCCAAATTCTACTTGCATTTTCCACACCATCTACACCCATTACAAGATGCATTCATTTTACAAGTTTTGCATTTCTTTTGTACTTTTATATTAACATCTTTTTGAGGGATATTTAATCCCGACCTTTGAGCCATAACCTTTTGATATGCTTTTGGAATATGATAAGTAACACCATCTTTTATAAAATAGTTACCTGTTCCAACAAACTCAAAACTTACGTTATACTTTAAACACTCATCATAAAGCCTTTTTATCCATTCATAATACAAAGGCCTATTTCCTTCATAATTTTCCCCATCTGCAAGTACTATATCTATCTTCCCTGTAGCCAAATATTTATCCAAACTTACTTCGCCTATCATAGGGGCACACATAATACCTCGCCTTTTTAATGGAATATCTAATAAAATAGGTATTCTCTCATCGGCTCTCTTTTGATTTTCGGCAGTAAACGTAAGCGATACATTTTTATATCCATCTCCCCAATCACTAAGCAAACATTCTTTTACGCGTTCTGCCCGTTTCGTTTGAAGCCAAAAAGAGACGTCTTGTCAAGTACGTATCATTTCCCAAACT
>JAEEGH010028503.1_pt1 | contig 10981 bp, 8 predicted proteins | sample 9134181 | NCBI WGS metagenome assembly JAEEGH01 (sample SAMN16246544, study PRJNA631951) | gut metagenome | biome: gut microbiome; feature: rumen; material: DP-attached | host: Bos | place: Iran: Karaj | collected 2018-10
TCTCAATGGTAATACCCAACGAAATGTCTCATTACGATCGCGACAAGAAATAAAATTGGTCTATTACTCAAAAACAAATCGCAGCAATAACCATTGAATTGGTACTGCTGCGATTATTATATTATTGTACTGAATTAATCGTTCATGGTGAGTAGGAGTTCCTCGTTGCTGCGTGTACGTTCCATGCGGTCTTTCATGAACTCCATCGCCTCGATGCTGTTTCGGTCGCTCAAGAAGCGGCGCAGAATCCACATTCTGTTGAGAGTATCCTGCTTGAGCAGCAAGTCGTCGCGACGTGTACTCGATGCCATGATGTCGACTGCTGGGAACACACGCTTGTTGCTTAGCTTGCGGTCGAGTTGTAGCTCCATGTTACCAGTACCCTTGAATTCCTCAAAGATTACCTCGTCCATCTTCGAGCCAGTCTCAATAAGGGCTGTCGCAATAATTGTAAGGCTACCACCATTCTCAATGTTACGCGCTGCACCAAAGAATCGTTTGGGGCGTTGCAATGCGTTGGCATCCACACCACCACTCAGAATCTTACCACTAGCAGGAGCAATGGTATTGTATGCACGGGCAAGACGGGTAATTGAGTCTAGCAAAATCACCACATCATGTCCACATTCAACCATGCGTTTTGCCTTTTGGAGCACCAAGTCAGCAATCTTCACATGACGGTCGGCTGGCTCGTCGAATGTTGAAGCAATAACTTCGGCATTCACGCTACGTGCCATGTCGGTAACCTCCTCTGGACGCTCATCAATGAGCAGAATAATCATGTAAGTGTCAGGGTGATTCTCCGAGATAGAATTAGCGATGTCCTTGAGAAGCACAGTCTTACCTGTTTTTGGGGGAGCTACAATTAGTCCACGCTGTCCTTTGCCTATTGGCGAGAACATATCTACAATGCGAGTAGAAATATTGGGGTGAGTGTGATTAACCAAATCAAACTTCTCATTAGGGAACAAAGGCACGAGATGCTCGAATGGGATGCGGTCTCGAACAAACTCTGGTGTGCGGCCATTGATTAGTCGGACATCAACAAGAGGGAAATACTTCTCACCTTCTTTGGGGGGACGAATGGTGCATTCAACCACATCACCAGTTTTCAGACCGTAGTTCTTTATCTGAGCCTGTGGCACATATATATCGTCGGGCGAAGTGAGGTAATTGTAGTCACTTGAGCGCAGGAAACCATATCCGTCTGGCATCACCTCAAGCACACCCATACCATTGATGATTCCATCAAAGTTATATGTTACATCAGCATAGGGCAGTGTCGACTCTGGCTGCTGAGTTTGCTGATTTTTACCTTTCTTCTTCTTTTGTTGCTTAGATTGTTGTGGCTCTTTCTCGGCCTTTGGCTCTTGTATGATTATGGGGGCCTTAGCAGCCTCTTCGGCTGCAATTCTGCGTTGTTCCTCAGCACGTCGTGCTGCTTCTTCACGCTCTTGCGGAGTGCGTGGCTTGAAAGTCATTGGACCGCTGCCGTAGAATTGCCCACCAGTGTTTTGGTTGTCGCTTCGTTTTGACTTTTTGCCAATTGACGCATTAGGGTTGGTGTTGAACAAACTCATAAAGTCATCCTGATTGGGGTCGAAGCGCGAGGGTTCGGGCTGTTCCATCATTTCCATTTCTGGGTCATAGAACTCTTCGTCTATATAATCGCCATCACCCACTTCATCCATAGAATCAACTTGCATCTCATTCATCTCTTCTTGATTGTCATAGTAATCATTGGCGATGGGCTGAGGTTCTTCTGTTTGCTCATTTACTGGTTGTTCAACTGTTGGTGTCTCCACGCTCGCTTCATCATAGTTGATGGTCTCTTGCACTACATTGCGCTCAATGCGCTCGCGACGGGCGCGCTTGGTCGCTGGTTTCTCGTCAGCAGGATTAGTGTCTTCCACATCTGAGTCTTCTTTAGCCTGAACTTCATCAAGGCCTGGCAGCTGCTCTTGCTGAGTGGATTTTTGCTCACTCTTACGAGGGCGCCCACGTTTACGTTTAGCAGGTGCTGTGTCTTCTTGTAGTTGTGTTTCTTCTTGTTTGGGCTCTTCGGCTTTAGATTTCTTCGACTTGTCGTCGCTGCTCTTAGTGGTTTTTTTCTTTGTCTCTTTTTCTTTGGTCTCTTTGGCCGCTGTTTCGGTTGCTTCTTTTTTTGCACGACCACGACGGCGTTTAGGTTCCTCGGGGGCATTCTTTGAAGCGTCGATTGCCTGTTGATCAATGATTTGATATACTAAATCATCTTTCTCGGCATTGTCAACTTTCTTCAAACCCATTGATTTGGCCAAGTCTTTCAGCTCGGCTTCGTTCATTGAACTGAGTTCGTTTATATTATACATAAGCTATAAAAATAATCGTGAAAATCTCATCGCATTTTGCAGTAATAATTTCATTTACTCAATTAAAAGCACACTCATGGAATGAGCCTACCTTAATAGCTGCAACGCTCGGTGAAAAAAAGATTATCGAGATAAAAAATAGAAATTTATAATTTAATGTGGGAAATGCACCATCTAGGTTATTTAGCAATGATTCAGCTAAGATGTGTACATAATTCAAGTGCAAAGATAGTAATTATATTTTATATGACAAATTTTTTTGTATTCAAAGTTAATTTGTAGTAACTTTGGGGCAATAAATTCAATGAAATCATGAAAAAACAGGCATTAATAATCATGTTAATTCTTGCCAGCACTATTGGTGCTATGGCTTGCACATCAGCTATAATTTCTGGAAAAAAGACTGCTTCAGGACGTCCTATCTTATGGAAACACCGTGACACTGGTTGTCTTGATAACCGTGTTGAGTTAATCAAGGCTCATGGCGACTGTTATGAGTTTGTGGCTCTCTTCGATGCTACCGACCCAGCCGACACTGCTGCATGGACAGGTTTTAATGAGAAAGGCTTTGCAATCATGAATACGGCATCCTATAACCTGAATAACGACGATGTGCCCGAGAGCAATATGGACCGCGAGGGTGTGGTTATGAAACTCGCACTAGAACACTGTACCACTGTTGATGACTTTGAACAACTTCTGCTCACTCTTCCTAAGCCAATGGGCGTTGAAGCAAACTTTGGAGTTATTGATGCTCAAGGTCATGGTGCCTATTTTGAGACTGGTAATTTTAGCTTCAAGAGATATGACCTAGCCGATGCTCCCGATGGAGTTTTAATTCGCACCAATTACTCTCATAGTGGTCGCGAAGACGAGGGGATGGGCTATGTACGCGATGGCAATGCCAAGTATCTGCTTGCTCCACACATCAAAGCAGGCGATTTTGAGCCATGGATGTTTACTGAGAAATTTTCGCGTACTTTCTACCATAGCCTATTGGATAAAGATTTTACAAATAGTGGAGATGAATGGATTGTGGATCAGGACTTCATTCCACGTCGCATTTCAACAGCTTCGATAGCAATTGAAGGTGTGTTGCCTGGCGAATCTCCCATTCTAACTACCATGTGGATCGCACTTGGTTATCCTCCTTGTGCCGAAACCTTTGCTGCCAGAGTTGATGCAGCTGGTGGTGTGCCTGAGATGTTGAAAGGCTCTAGTGATAACCATCACAGTCCGCAATGTGATCTCGTTCGTTCTCGTCATGCCGAGGTGTTCTCTATAGAGCGTGGTAATGGTAGGCACTATCTCAACCTGAGTAAGTTATATAATAAGGAGGGAACTGGCTATTGTCAGCAACTAGTTCCCAAGAACATGGCGACCTATCATCTTGAGAGAGCAAAGCGTGAGCAGCTAAAGTTGTTACTCGAGACAATGGGTCAATAATTTCAGGCGATGACCCCTTGTTCAATAACAACCACTACCTATATGTCAATACTGCGTCGACTCTATTTCAGTCGTCGCTGGTGGATTCTTCTTTTACCTATAGTGTTGTGTTTGAGTCTTATTGCTTTCGACACCCGTTTTGCCTATGTTTCTCTCATCGTTGCAATGGGCATTGTGATGATGGCGTTGCCTCTAATCTATTACTATTACGGTCTCACTCAAGAGTCGAGATGGTCGATACTTGAGAAAACAGTGACAATCACTGATAATGGTCTTCTGCTTGACTTTACAAGCGATAAGATGCGTCAACATCTTATTTCTTGGAATGATATTGCTAGAACTACTGCCACCAATGATTGCCTGATTGTTAAACTCAAGAAAAACAGCTACACATTCCTTGCTATTCCATTTAGCGCTTTTGCAGGAAAAGAGGAATTGAGATGCTTTGTACTCGAAATTAGACGAAACATTGGGCAATAGCTAAAGCCGTTTGTAGATAAAAAAGGCCTATTCATCTATTACCTCCTCAATGAGGTAAACCATTACCGTTTTTAGTGGTCAAACAAATAAATGGATTTACTCACTATAACGGTTTAAATGAGATGAAGAAGAAAAAGACTTTATTGTTGGCTATACTGCTCTCGGTTCTTGCATCGGTAGCAGTCACTTCATGTAGCCCGTATTGGTATGACGATGGTTATTACTACGACTATCCTTATCGTGGACGTCCTGGCCCACCTCCACCTCCGCCGCCACATCATCATCACCACCCCGGTGGAGGACATCATCCAGGCCATCACTATTAATTAAAATACGAGTGACACTTGAATTCAAGTGCCACTCGCATTATTTGATGAATTCATCAGTCGTGTTTTATCGACACACCCAAGCCCGCTTGTATTTGCTAGATAACGTTTTCTTAATCTTGTTAAGTTCTTGCTTGCTGTCGCTTTTAGCTATAGCTAGGTGATGGTACTTACCTCGTTTCACAACTTGAGTTTTGATGCCTTTCTTAGCATAATATTGCTTCATTTCAGCTGCTTTCTTGGCCGTGCTGCAAGAGTTAATTACTAGGCAATAATTACCTTTGTTTGGCATGCCCTCCTCGTAGTCTGCACTATCTACAGTCTTTTCATTTTTTGAGGGTTTAACAGGCTCAATTTTTGTCGCTTTACCACTGTCATCAATGTATGCGAATTTATTGTCATCAGCTGTTGCCTTGCTTGCTGGTTTCACAGTAACGCTCGATGTTGTGGGCTGTGTCTTTACTTCGGTAACGTTAAGGCTAGCGGTTTGAGTGCTACGGTCAATAATAACTGGTGTGGACAACAGTAGTCCAACGCCCACGATAACAGCTATCGAAGCGGCAACCTTTAAGCGCTCTTGCCAAGTTACCGCAACTGGTTTGAATACGGGTTCTTGAGTCTCGATTGAACTAGTAAGCGATGTCATGTCTATGCTGTTGAGCCCAAAGAATTCGTCACAAGCCTGAATTAAGGGCATTGGCATGAACTCCAGTCGCTCTTTGTCAGCAAGTTTAAAATAACCAAGATGTCCAAATGCTAGCTCATTGCCTTGCATTACATGACGGTTGAATGTGGTTACATTATCAGAAATAAGCTTGCATGCTTGGTCATAGTTCAACTTGTGGCGACGCATCAGCGAGTTGGCTAGCAAGCCATCATTGTGATTAATGGTAGCATTGAAGCCAATAGAACGCTTAGGCTGTAGCACTTTGCCACCATCAACCGATGATGATGTATAATTAGCAATTAGTGCTCCCCAACCGGGAACTACCACGCAGTCGTTATACATCATCAAGTATTCTATGTGTTGAACAATTGAAATCATCATGCAAAGTTACTACTTTCAGCCCATTCACGCAAACGTTGTTGATAAGTTTTTTGTGATGCAATGCTTATTTGGTAACAGGGATTTTATTAACGCGATTCTGGTGGCGACCGCCTTCAAATTTGGTTGAGAGAAATGTCTTAACCATCTCAAGTGCTTCTTCATTAGTCACAAATCTACCAGGCATGGCAAGCACGTTGGCATCGTTGTGTTGACGTGCCAAGCGAGCGAGCTCAGGTTGCCAGCACAGTGCCGAGCGTATACCTTGATGCTTGTTGAGGGTTATATTGATACCTTCACCGCTACCACACACTGCTATGCCTGGATAGCACTCACCACTCTCAACTGCAAGAGCGCAAGGATGGGCATAATCAGGATAGTCACAGCTTTCCTCGTTGTATGTGCCAAAATCCTTGTATTCAATGCTATTCTCTTTCAAGTAGTCGATAACAGCTTGTTTGGTGGCAAATCCTGCATGGTCGCTACATAGTGCTACAGGTATGCCTGGCTTAATTATTGATTCCATTTTTTCTTGTTTAATTAGTGTGTCAAATATTATGTCAAATTTTTCTCTTAATGCTACTGGTTCTTTAAGAAGCTTGCGAAACTCATTAAGTCGCCGAGCATTGCTCGACTCCGGAATCCATAGTTTTAGATATCCACCCTCTGCATATTTTTCTGTCATATGCTCTACAAAACGCTCGTAGTTCTCTTCTCGGTCAAAGGTTTTGTAATGCTTAAAGGTGAATTGAATCGTACGGCGTATTATGGTGTCGTCATCTATCTGCCGGTCGGCCTCAGCAACAAGCCGCCCATAGATAGAGCGTGGCTCGTGGTTACTCGACGCACGGTGATCTTCGGCTGCTTGAGCAATGGTCTCTATCTCACTTTTAGTGAACCATTGTGCAAGTCGTTTATCTTCGAGAATAATGCGTGCACTTTCGGTGTGATGAGTCTTGCGATCTACTTCAAGTCCCAAATCATGATAAGCAGCCGCAGCAAGCAATATAGCAAGGTCAACAGTAGGGTAGTGCTGAGCCAACCGCAGACTCTCAGTCATTACATAGTGCACATGGTCACGGCGATGACCGGCATCGAATGAGTCGTATCGGGGCACAATCTCTTGCTCAAGATAAGTTGCTATTTCATCAAATCGATTCATCTCAGTTGTTCTATTATGCGTTGTGCGGTGATTTGTGCACAATCTTTAGTGGTTAGAAGCTGTGCAATCTTATCATAACCTTCAATCATCGACTTGCGTTCATCGGTATCGCTGAGCAGTTGAGTTAGTTGGTCGTCAACACTTTCCACGTTGCAATTGTGTAATAGTAGCTCTGGAATGATTGGTTCGTCTGCAATTAAGTTGGGCAAAGTGACATACTTGCCCTTGATCAGCTTGCGATAGAATGTGTATAGGAGTTTGCTGCCGTTCATGCGATAGCATGCCACTTGAGGAGTGCCTAATAATGCTGTTTCAAGCGTAGCTGTACCTGATGTCACAAGGGCGACTTTTGCATGATGCGCTAGCTCAAACGTCTGATCACGCAGCACATGAATCTTCTTACCTTTTATAGCTAGTGAATAAATCTCATCGTCAATGCTTGGGGCACCAGCGATAACCGTCTGACAACTGTTGTGTAGCTTTGCGGCAGCAATCATTGTCGGAAGGTTGTCACGAATCTCTTTTATGCGCGAACCTGGTAATAGAGCAATAATTGGTTTATTTGGGTCAAGACCATTGTTTTCTCTGAACTGTGTGGCTCCACGCATTGTTGCTAAGGCACTGTTGATTTCCTTTACGGTGGGGTTTCCCACATATTCCACTTCGTAATTATGCTTACGGTAAAAGTTGGTCTCAAAAGGAAGAATTGAGAACATGCGGTCTACATATTTCTTTATGTCTTTCACGCGCCACTCTTTCCATGCCCATACCTTTGGAGAAATGAAATAGAACACAGGAATTTCTTGTTGCTTTGCCCATTTTGCCATCTTTAAATTGAACGATGGATAATCAATGAGAATTAAAGCATCAGGACGATTACTAGTCATGGCAATTTTTGCTTTTTTCATGAAACCGAGAATGCTGCCCAAGTGCTTTATGACTTCGATGAAACCCATAAACGCCATATCGCGATAATGAATGAGTGGTTCATGGCCAGCACTGCGTGCCATGAGATCACCTCCCAGGAATTCAACCTGGGCCTCACTATCTTGCTCCTTGAGTGACTTGATGAGCGCACTGCCATGAATGTCGCCCGAAGCTTCACCTGCTATGATAAAATATCGCATCGCCGTTTAATATGGTATATTCAATTTACAAAGATACAAAAAAGTTTGCATTATTTGTCGGTTAGAACAAAAAAAGTTGCGATGCCAAAATGACACCGCAACTCATTAATTTTTGTGTGCTTAAAGATTACTCTTCGGGCTCAACTCCCCACTGCTGGCGTGCCAGACGGCGGTAGTTGTTGTAGCGCCATTGAGCATTCTCCTTCGCAGCAGCAAAGAGTTCCTCTGCCTCATCGGGATATTGCTTCAATACCGAAGCATAGCGAACCTCGCCCTTGAGGAAGTTCTCAAACTCATCCCAGTTAGGTTCCTTGCTGTCGAGAGTGAATGGGTTCTTGCCCTCTTTCTCGAGCTCAGGATTATAACGCCACAGGTGCCAGTATCCGCATTCTACGGCCTTAGCCTCTTCGGCCTGTGATTTGCCCATACCAACCTTCAAACCGTGGTTGATACATGGAGCGTAGGCGATGATGATTGAAGGACCACCATATGCCTCAGCCTCACGGAATGCCTTCAAGCACTGAGCATCGCTAGCGCCCATTGCTACCTGTGCTACATAAACGTAGCCATAGGTCGAAGCAATAAGACCAAGGTCTTTCTTGCGGATGCGCTTACCTGCAGCAGCAAATTTAGCGATAGCACCGATTGGAGTAGCCTTCGAAGCCTGACCACCAGTGTTAGAGTAAACCTCAGTATCGATAACGAGGATGTTGACGTTCTTGCCACTAGCAATCACGTGGTCGAGACCACCGAAGCCAATGTCGTAGCTTGCACCGTCACCACCAATGATCCATTGTGAGCGTTTAACGAGGTACTGAGCAAGGCTCTTCACCTTCTTGTCGCATTCTGCATCACTGTTCTCGATGGCCGCCAGAATCTTGTCGCTTAGCTCGCGGCTCTTGGCACCATCTTCCTTGTTGTCGAGCCACTCTTGATAGAGGGCCTTTACATCGGCACTCACCTTGTCGCACTCGATAGCTTCCTTGACATAGCCAGTCACGCGATTGCGCATCTTCTCATCGGCGATAGTCATACCCAGACCAAACTCGCAGAAGTCCTCAAACAGTGAGTTTGCCCAAGCTGGACCATGTCCCTTCTCGTTAACAGTGTAAGGTGAAGAAGGAACCGAAGCCGAGTAGATTGAGCTACATCCAGTAGCATTAGCAACCATCTCGCGATCACCAAAGAGTTGAGAAATGAGCTTCACATATGGAGTCTCACCACAACCAGAGCATGCACCGCTGAACTCAAAGAGTGGAGTAGCAAACTGTGAGTTCTTAACATTCGACTTGATGTCAACGAGTTCTTGCTTAGAAGTGACATTAGCAACACAGTAGTCCCAGAGTTTCTGGTTCTCAACTTGCTCCTCGAGAGGAACCATGGTGAGAGCCTTTTCGCCCTTCTTGCCAGGACAAACGTCAGCGCAGTTACCGCAGCCGAGGCAGTCCATAACGTCAACAGCCTGAACAAACTTCAAGCCTGCAAGGGTCTTGCCAATTGCTGATAACTTATCGGCCTCGGTAAATGGTGAAGCTGCTGCCTCTTCCTCATTCATGAGGAATGGACGAATTGCAGCGTGTGGACAAACGAGAGCACACTTGTTACATTGGATACAATTCTGTGCATTCCAAACGGGAACGAAGGTTGCTACACCGCGTTTCTCATAGGCTGCGGTACCAGCGTCCCATGTTCCATCCTCACGGCCACGGAATGCCGATACTGGAAGTAAGTCACCGTTTTGAGCATTGATAGGACGAACTACCTCGTTGATGAAAGCGGGAGCGTTGTCATCGATATCATTGTCGGTTGGCAGGTTGCTCCACTCTGGATCAACAGTAAGTTGTTCATATTCATTACCACGGTCAACAGCCTGATAGTTCTTGTTTACAACGTCCTCACCCTTGCGGCCATAAGACTTAACGATGAATTTCTTCATCTGCTCTACTGCGAGCTCTACGGGGATTACGCCTGTGATGCGGAAGAATGCCGATTGGAGGATAGTGTTAGTGCGGTTGCCTAGACCAATCTCCTGTGCAATCTTAGTGGCGTTAATATAGTAAACAGTAATGTTGTTGTCAGCAAAGTACTTCTTTACTTTGTTGGGCAGGTTCTTGGCAAGCGTCTCGCCTTCCCAAACGGTGTTGAGCAGGAATGTACCGTTCTTCTGCAAACCACGAGTTACATCATACATGTGCAGGTAGGCCTGAACATGACAAGCAACGAAGTTTGGAGTGGTTACTAGATATGTAGAACGTATTGGCTGGTCACCAAAGCGGAGGTGTGAGCATGTGAAACCACCCGACTTCTTTGAGTCATAAGAGAAATATGCTTGACAGTACTTGTCGGTGTTGTCACCAATAATCTTAACTGAGTTTTTGTTGGCACCTACAGTACCGTCGGCACCAAGACCATAGAACTTAGCCTGGAAGAGGCCCTCGCCACCAAGTGCGATTTCCTCTTTCTGTGGCAGAGAAGCAAATGTTACATCATCCTCAATACCTATGGTAAACTGGTTCTTGGGTACTGGCAACGACAGGTTCTCGTAAACCGAGAGAATCTGAGCTGGAGTAGTGTCCTTAGAACCCAAACCATAACGACCACCAACAATCAATGGAGCATTCTCTGCGCCATAGAAGCAGTCTTTAACATCGAGATACAATGGCTCACCCACTGCACCAGGTTCCTTAGTGCGGTCAAGAACAGCAATGCGCTTAGCTGTGCTTGGTACGGCAGCAAGGAAGTGCTTAGCCGAGAATGGACGATACAGGTGTACTGCAACGAGACCAACTTTCTCGCCTTGCTCTGTGAGGTGGTCGATAGTCTCACGGATTGCCTCGGTAACCGAACCCATAGCGATAATCACGCGATCGGCATCCTTAGCTCCGTAGTAATCAAAGAGACCATATTTGCGGCCGGTAAGGTCGCTAATCTTCTTCATGTAGTCCTCTACGATGGCTGGAACTGCGGTGTAGTAGTCGTTGCACGACTCACGATGCTGGAAGAACACGTCGGGGTTCTCGGCGGTCCCGCGGGTAACAGGCTTG
>JAEEGH010028507.1_pt1 | contig 10980 bp, 9 predicted proteins | sample 9134181 | NCBI WGS metagenome assembly JAEEGH01 (sample SAMN16246544, study PRJNA631951) | gut metagenome | biome: gut microbiome; feature: rumen; material: DP-attached | host: Bos | place: Iran: Karaj | collected 2018-10
CGAAGTCGAGTCAATTGCCCGCGAATTCGCCGAGCGTCTCCACGTGTGCGGCCTCATGAACCTCCAGCTCGCCGTAAAGGATGGCGAAATCTGGATGATAGAGGTGAACCCGCGCGCGTCTCGGACGGTGCCGTTCGTTTCCAAGGCCGTTGGCTGGTCCCTCGCCGGCGTCGCCGCCCGCTGCATGGCGGGGGAGGAATTGCTTTCGCTGCGGGGAGTGTGGGAGTCTGGGAGGTTGGGAGATAATTCTAAAAAAGCTCCAAAGCTCCAAACCTCCAAAACTCCAAGAAGCGGAAGCAACTACCCCAACTATTATTGCGCGAAGGAGGCCGTGTTCCCGTTTGCGAAGTTCCCCGGCGCGGACATCACGCTTACGCCCGAGATGAAGTCCACGGGCGAGGTGATGTCCTTTGGCCATGATGCCGCGACGGCCTACTACAAGAGCCAGATTGCCGCCGGCAGCCCCCTGCCGCGTCCGGGGGAAGGTGGAATAGTCCTTTCCGTCCGCGATGAGGACAAGGCAGATGTCATACCGCTTGCGAAGACCCTGGATGCGCTCGGCTATGAAATCTGGGCGACGCGCGGGACGTCGACCGCCCTTTGGAACGCGGGCGTAAAATCCAACGCCCTCTACCGCATACGGCTGGGATCGCCGAACGCTCTTGACCTGATGCACCTTGGCAAGATCAAATGGGTTGTCAACACACGCAACGCCGAGGAAGGCGCCACGCACGACGGGCTGCGAATACGCGCGGCCGCCACCTTGGCCGGCATTCCCGTCACCACGACCCTCGCCGGCTTTGCCGAGGCGGTAAAGGGCGTTGTCGCCGCCGCCGCATCAGATCCAGTCCCGCCGTTGGCCATCCAGGAGTGGTACGAGGGGTGAAAAGCCCCGAATCCCGCAGTATGCTATAATTTTATGCAATGGATGCTGCGGAGACAATCGGGAAAATGCTGGCTGACGGGAAGCCAAGGCGACTTCATGCCCTTGGTGCGACCGGCATAGGCGTTTCCGGTCTTCTGGCCCTTTTCCGCGCGCGCGGCTGGGAAGTCTCCGGTTGTGATTCGCGTCCTTCGCCAACCCTGGTGGCATGGCTTGCCTCGCTCGGTGTCACCGTGGATTCCGGTCACGATTCCGCGCACATCGCCGACCTGCGGCCAGACCTCGTCCTCCGCAGTCCAGCCGTCGCCGACGATCATCCCGAACTCCTCGCCGCGCTTGGCGCAGGCATCCCCGTGGTGCGTCGCGGCGAAGCGCTCGCCGCGCTTGTGAACCAGTCGTGCGGCGTCGCCGTCTGCGGTACGCACGGCAAGACGACGACGAGCTGTTTTGTCCGCGAGCTACTTGCGAAGCTCGGCGAAAAGCCTTCATGGTGCATCGGCGGCAACACGCCTTCGATGGGTGCCGTGGCTGGGGTCGGCGCGCCAGAAGCCCCGTTTGTCGTCGAGGCCGACGAGAGCGACGGCACACTTGCCCTCTACAGACCGCATGTGACGGTCGTGACCTGCGTCGAGCCTGACCACATGGAGCACTTCGCCTCCTTCGACGCGCTCAAGGAGTGCTTCGCCACCGCTGTCCGTGACACGTCCGAGGCCGTCGTCTGTTGCGCCGACAACGCAGCGGCACTGGAAGTTGCAGGCGCGGCGCCCGCGCCTGTCACCACATACGGCTTCGCGGGCGACGCCGATGTCCGTTGCGAAATCGTCGCGCTTGAGGCGGATTGTTCCGCATTCGACCTTGTCCTTCGTGACGGCCGCCGTCTGCGCGCTTCAATCGGCGTTCCCGGCCGTCACAACGTCCTCAATGCGACAGGTGCCTTCGCGGCGTGCGTTGCGCTAGGACACGCCCCTGAAAAGGTCGCCGAGGCGCTTGGCTCGCTGAAGGAACTGCCGGGCCGTCGCTACGAGCGCCATGTGTCGCCCTGCGGCGCGGAAATCGTCTCCGACTACGCGCACCATCCGACCGAAATCGCGATGCTCGTCTCGATGGCGAGCCTCGCCCCCGCGCGGCGTCTCATCGCGGTCTTCCAGCCGCACCGCTATACTCGCACAAAGGCCCTCGGCCACGACTTCCCAGCCGCCTTTCGCGGCGTTGACGAACTGCTTCTCCTTCCGGTCTACGAGGCGTCTGAAAAGCCGCTTGAAGGCGGCCGCACCGAAGACCTCTACTGCGAATTCCGCAGGCAATGCGCAGCGGACGCTTCGATTCCGGTCCCGAAGCTCGTTCCGTCCGTCACCGCAGCCGCCGCATATCTTGCGACCATTCTCCGCGATGGCGACAGAGTGCTCGTCGTCGGCGCCGGCGATGTTGTCTCGCTCGTGTCGCTTCTTGAAAAGGCCGAACCCGTGGTCGTTGCGCCGTCGCCTGTCCGCAATTCATTCGGCACCCCTGCCACGGCGGACCGCCTTGTGGATGTCCGTGACGAAACGGAACTTGCATCGCTTCTCGCCGAAGCGCAGGCAAAGGCGCTGCCGGTGCATGTCGTAGGGCAGGGGACGAACCTGCTTGTTTCGGACGTCGGCGTACGCGGTCTCACCCTGCGCCTTTCGCAGGACGGTTTCGGCGCATTCGAGCGACTGGACGAGACGACCGTCCGCGCCGGTTGCGCCCTGGCGGGCGCGCGTCTTTTGTCGCTTCTGCGAGACGCCGGCCTCTCCGGCCTGGAGTTCATGGCCGGTATTCCAGGCTGCGTTGGCGGCTGGCTGGCAATGAACGCCGGAACTCGGTTCGGCGAGTTTGGCGACCGTGTCGTCTCCGCCATCGCATACGGCCTTGACGGCGCGTCAGGCGAGATTACGGACTTCGGTTTCGGCTATCGGACATGCAAGGCGCTGGAGGGGCGCATTGCGACGAAGGTGACGCTGCGCCTTGTCCGTGACGACCCCGTAACCATTGCGCGGCGGATGGAGGACTTCCGCGCCAAACGATTTGACTTCTCGGGACTCCGCACGGCGGGTTCCGTGTTCCGCAACCCGCCGGGCGTTTCGGCGGGGAAACTATTGGACGAGGCCGGTTGCAAGGGGCTCCGCGTCGGCGGGGCCGTTGTCTGCGACCGCCACGCGAACATCGTCGCCGCTGAAGACGGGGCGACGGCATCGGACATAATCGCCCTCTCGGCGCTGATGCGCGACAGGGTGGCCGCCTCATGCGGCGTTGATTTGCATAGGGAGATACAGATATGGTGAAATTCAAGAAGGTTGCCGTCCTTATGGGCGGCGGATCCAGCGAGGCCGAGATTTCGATGCTTTCGGGGCAAGGCGTCGCAGGCGCCCTCCGCGAGGCGGGTTGCGACGTCAGCGAGGTCGTATTGGACAAGGAAAACCGGTTTACTCTTCCAGAAGGGACAGAGGCGGTCTTCATCGCGCTCCACGGCGCCTACGGCGAGGACGGCGGCGTCCAGGCCGACCTCCAGCGCATGGGTGTGCCGTATGTTGGCTCCGATGTCGAGAGTTCGCGCGTGAGCTTCGACAAGACCCTTTCCCGCAAGGCCTTCGCGGCCGCCGGCGTTCCGATTCCCGAAGGGTACGTGATTGCCCCGGGAGAAGACCCCGGCGAGGCCCCTCGGCTGCCGCTTCCGGTTGTTGTCAAGCCTCCGCGCCAGGGGTCCAGCGTCGGCGTCACCATCGTCCGCGATCTCGAAGGCTGGCACCCCGCCGTCGACTTGGCCCGCAACTATGATCCCGATGTAATTGTCGAAACCTTCATTCCGGGGCGCGAATGGTCCGTGGCCATACTGGGCGACGAAGCGCTGCCGCCAATGGAAATCCGTCCAAAGACGGGCTGGTACGACTGGCGCAACAAGTACGCAGACGATGCCGGCACGTCCTACGAGTTCCCGCAGGACAACCCGGCCGAAGCCGAGCTGGTCGAGAAGGCGCGTTCCATCGCCCTCGCCGCCTACCATGCGGTCGGGGGACGCGGCATGGGGCGCATCGACGCCCGCGTCACGCCCGAAGGCGAGTTTTTCGTCCTGGAGAATAACTCCATCCCCGGCTGCACGGCGCACAGCATTCTTCCAAAGGCCGCCGCGAAGGCCGGCATTTCCTTCAGCGAACTCTGCGCTAGGGTACTGAACCTGGCTAAGTGCTAGTTGGCTAGTGGTTAGTTGGCTAGTGGTTAGTTGGCTAGTTATTAGTGATTAGTGGTTAGTGGCTGTCCAAGGCACTTGTGGTATAATCATTTGCATGGAAAACAAGCGTACAATCCCATACGGGGTCATAAACTGGGCCACGCTCGTCCGCGAATGCCATTTTGTCGACAACACGGCTTTCATCCGCAAACTGGAGGATGTCAGGACTCCTGTTTTCCTGCGGCCGAAGCGTTTCGGCAAATCGATTGTCTGCTCGATGCTCGTGCACTACTATGACATCGACCTCAGGGACCGCTTCGACGAACTTTTCGGCAAGACCGACATCGGGCGGAATCCCACCCCGCTTCGCAACTCCTTCCTCGTGCTCCAGTTCGACTTCTCGACCATCCAGGTCGGGACGCTCGCAGAAATCGAACGGAACTTTTGGAGCAATGTCCAGGGGGCCGTAGGCTCATTCGCGGTTAAATACAAGGGGCTTGCCGACTGGTCGAAGGTCGAAACCGCCACTGGACCATCCGACTGCATTGACAAGGTCCGCTCCGTCATTCGCGAGAATCACCTTCCCCCGCTCTATGTCATCATCGACGAATACGACAATTTCACGAACGAGCTTGTGGTCTCAGGCCGTGACGCGGAATACAATGCGGTCTGCGGGCATGACGCGAAGGGCGACGCGACGCGGGAGTCGTTCTTCAAGACCTTCTTCAAATCCTTCAAAGCCGGCCTCGCCGACGGCACGGTGGGCCGCACGTATTTCACGGGTGTCCTGCCAATCACGCTCGATGACCTCTCCAGCGGATTCAACGTCGGCACGGTCGTGAGCCTTGACACCGACAAGCTTGGACTTGCCGGCTTCTCCCAGGCCCAGGTAGACGCCTATGTTGACGACATCTTCGCCGAGCACGGGCTTGATCCGGCGTTGAAACCGGCTGTGCTGGCGGATCTCAGGAACTTCTATGACGGCTACCAGTTCGTACCCGGGGCGGAGCGGCTCTACAACTCCACTATCTGCAACTGGTATCTGCGGTGCCTCCTTGTCGAGCGCAAGCTGCCGTCGTTCATCATCGATGCGAACGTACGCACGGACATCGGCTGGTTCCGCCGGTTGGCGCGAAATCCCTCAAACGCGCTCGCCAAGGTCCGGGAGTATGTCGAGCGCGGCTCCGGAGAGCGGGCCGATTTCGGCGCGCTCTCTGCGAAGTTCGGGCGCGCCAAGTTCTTCTCGGAGGAGTTTTTCCCCTACGCGCTCTACTACCTCGGACTCTTGACGTTCAAGAGCCCGTTCCGCCTCAACATCCCGAACCTCACGATCAAGAACATGTTCGTCGACTACTATGACGAACTCTCCGAGTTCAAGAACGTTGACGCGGCTCGCGAGGCATTCGGCGACGCAGCCGAGGCGCTTGCCCTTGGCAATGGATCATGGCGGGATCTTTTCGACGCATACTGGCGGCAATACGTGAAGGCGCGCATCCCCGCGCAGGCGTTCGACAAGATGAACGAGAACTTCTTCCGCACCACCTTCACCTCGCGCTGCCTCGACGTCCTGCCGATGTTCTACTCCTTTGAGACGGAATACAACTCGTCGGAAGGCCGTTGCGATTTCCTCGCCATCCCGAAGCCGGGATTCGGCAAGTCGGCGCAGCTCGTGGAGTTCAAGTACTTTACGAATGAGGCGGCGTCGAAGGGCAATGTTCTCGGGCGTGACACGCCCGACGCGGAAACCGTGAAGCAGGCGCTCGACTACCGCAATGCCCTCGCTCGGCGTCCCGACTGGAACCACCCCGTCGCCGCGGCAGTAGTTGAAGTCTGCGGTAACGAAGGTTACAATTGGTTCGATCTGCCGTAGACCAGCATTGTTATCGACTCACCCAACCAAGGAAGAACCTGCCAATGAACATCAGAACTGTAATCGCATGTGCATTCGTTGCGATTCTCGAGGCGGGATGCGGGGGCAAGGGCGATAGAGAAGGATCCGCCGCTTGGACGATTGCCGGAAAAGCCGCGCTGGAAAAACTTGCCGGCGACATGGTTCCCATTTCTGGTCGGAACTACGCCATCTGCAAGTTCGAGGTCTCCCAGGCTTTGTGGGAGGCCGTGATGGGCGAGAACCCGTCACGGATCAAGAGGGCGGACCATCCAGTGGAGAATGTTTCCTGGGACGACTGCCAGAAGTTTCTTAAGAAACTGAATGCGCTTCCCGAAGTCAAAGCGGCGGGCGTCATCTATCGTCTGCCTACTGCGGACGAGTGGGAATACGCATGCCGCGCAGGGGCGGCCGGCGATTACTGTAGACTTGTGGACGGGACGGAAATCACGAGTGACACGCTTGGAACAGTGGCATGGTATAAGGACAACAGCGGCGAGGTTACGCATCCCGTCGGACAGAAGAAGCCGAACGCTTTTGGCCTCTACGACATGCACGGCAATGTTTTGGAGTGGACCTCAACGGTCGGTGGCCATTACCGGGTCGACTGCGGAGGCAGCTGGCACGACAACGCGTATAAGTGCGAAGCGGGCAAGTACTACTGGTACCGCCCCTACGACCGCTTCAACAACCTCGGTTTCCGCCTCGCGCGCTAGGCAGGGCCGCGCATTCCCTCGGGCCGCAAGCGCGACGTGAAGTGGTTAGTGATTGGTGGCGAAGAGAGTGCGGGGAAGTGTGTAAGTGTGTAAGTATGCAAGTGTGCAAACGGGCAATGGTCAGTGCCAGTATCAATGCCGTTATGGAAACTGGCGCTGGTACTGATAATTGGGAACTGGCCGCTTTCACACTTTCACATTTGCACACTAAATGGCGAAGCCTTCTTCACGGTTTCCAATCAATGCATTTGATGTGCAAGCCAAGGCCGTTCTGCCTTATAATTTTATGCAACCATTTCAACCCTTCAACCTTTCAACCCTCACATGACTGCAATCATCGACTACAAGGCCGGAAACCTGACGAGCGTGAAGAACGCGCTCGCGGCCATTGGCGCCGAATCGACGGTCACGAGCGACCCCGCCGTGATTCGCGCGGCCGATCACGTCATCTTCCCCGGTGTCGGCGCGGCGAAGAGCGCGATGGAGAACCTCGCGTCGCTCGGACTCGTTGACACGGTGCGCGAAGCGGCCGCCTCCGGCAAGCCCTTCCTTGGCATCTGCCTCGGCATGCAGATTCTCTTCGAGCATTCCGAGGAGGACGGCGGCGTCAACCTCCTCGGCGTCCTGCCCGGCCGCGTCCGTCGCTTCCCCGACGTGCCGGGCTTCAAGGTTCCGGAAATCGGATGGAACCAGGTCAACATAGTTCGGAGTTCGGAGTTCGGAGTTCGGAGTCTTGGGGAACAGGCCCGGGAGTTCTATTTTGTCCACTCGTACTACGCGGAGCTCGGGCCGTATACGGTCGGGCGCACGGAGTACGCCGGCGTCGAGTTCACGAGCATGGTCCGCAAGGGCGCCCTACTCGCCTGCCAGTTCCACCCGGAGAAGTCCGGACGCATCGGGCTCGAATTGCTCAAGGAGTTCCTCTCATGCTGACCAAACGCGTCATTCCCTGCCTCGACGTCCGCAACGGCCGCGTGACGAAGGGCGTCAAGTTCAAGAACAACATAGACCTCGGCGATCCCATCGAGATGGCGGTGGGCTATTCCGACGGCGGCGCGGACGAGCTCGTCTTCTACGATATCACGGCTTCAGCCGAGCGGCGGCCGATTGACATCGGCATGGTCGAGGCGGTCGCGAAGGCCGTCCACATTCCCTTTGCCGTTGGCGGCGGCATTTCGTGCGTCGCGGACATGGAGCGCGTGATTCTCGCGGGGGCCGAGAAGGTCTCCGTCAACTCGCTTGCCGTTCGCAACCCGCAGATCATCGCCGATGGCGCGCGCGCCTTCGGCCGCCAGTGCATCGTGTTGGGCATGGATCCCGTGAGGAGCGCGAAGTGCCCGTCGGGATACGAGATCACGACGCGCGGCTTCCGCGAGTTCACCGGCATGGACGCCGTCGAATGGGCCCGCCGCGCGGAAGAGCTGGGTGCCGGCGAAATCGTCGTCAACTCCGTCGATGCAGACGGGACGCGCGCCGGGTTCGAGCTTGAGATCACGCGGCTCATCGCAGAAGCGGTGGGCGTACCGGTCGTCGCCTCTGGCGGTGCAGGGTGCCCCGAGCATCTCGTGGCGGCCTTCAGGGAAGGCAAGGCCGACGCGGCCATCGTCGCCGGCATCGTCCATTCGGGCGAGTACACGATTGCCCAGATCAAGGACTGCATGCGCGTCAACGGCATTCCCACTCGCTTGAGCTGGTGACGGACACAGTGCTGTTCAGAATGCGGGGCCTCTGAGATTTGCATTCACTGGACTATAACTGGAAGCCGCTTCTCCGGCTGGCGGTCCCGATTATCTGCCAGAACTTCATCACCTACGGTGTGACGCTGGCGGACAATCTCATGGTCGGCCGTCTGGGCGAGGCCTCCATTAACGGCCTCTTCATGGCCGCCATCGTGCAGCTCGTCTTGCAGATGCTCCTCGCCGGCGTCGACAGCGCCATGAGCGTCCTTGCCACGCAGTACTGGGGGCGGGGCGACACGGAGCGAATCAAGGACATCGTGGCGATCTGTCTGCGCGGCACGCTTCTCCTTTCGGCACTCGCCGCCGCCGCGACCTTCTTCCTGCCCGAACGAATCATGTCCCTCCTGACTTCGTCGCCCGAGGCCGCTCGGGAGGGGGCGCGCTACCTCCGTCTCGTGAGCGTATCGTACCTCTTCTTCGGCGCGACGACGCTCTTCGTGTCCGCCATGCGCGCCGTTGAAATCGTTCGCATCGGCCTCATAAACTCCATCGCTGCACTCGTCATCAACGTGTCGCTAAACGCCGTCTTCATCTTCGGCCGCCTTGGATTCCCGGCGATGGGCGTCGCGGGCGCGGCCCTCGCGACGGACATCTCGCGCATGGCGGAGTTCTCCATTGCGCTCTGGTTCGTCGTGCGCGCGGACCGCAACCTGCGTCTGCGCCTCCGCGACCTCGCGCGGCGCAACGGCGCGCTGCTGAAGGATCTCGTGCGCATTGGATCGCCGCTGCTGGCCGGGCAGGTCGTCTGGGCCGTCAACAAGTTCACGATGCGCTACATCGTGGGCCACTTCAGCCCGTCGTCGTCGGCCGCCGTGAGCATCTCCGAGAACCTGGACGGCCTCCTGTGGGTTGGAACGGTCGGCCTCGCGGGGGCGATGGGGGTGCTGACGGGCAAGATGGTCGGCGCCGGGGACTATGCGGGCGTACGCGCCTTCGCGCGGCGGATGCAGATCGTCTTCGCCTGCATCGGCGTGGCCAGTTTCATGGTCGTCATGCTCGCGGGAGATCTCTTCATCTCGCTCTACGAACTGACGCCGGAAACGGTTGCCGCAGCCCACACCTTCCTGCTCGTCCTCTCCTTCTCCGTCCTTGGGCGGGCCTATCAGGCGCCCTGCCTGATGGGGCTTGTCAAGGCCGGGGGCGACACGGCCTTCGTCTTCAAGAACGACACCTTCTGGGTCTTCTGCTGGGTACTTCCGTCTGCTTTTATCGCCTGGCGCGTTTTCCACGCCCCGGACTGGGTAGTCTACGCCCTGCTGCTTTCGGACCAGGTGACGAAGTGCGCCGTCGCCTTCGTCAAGATCAACCGCTTCCGCTGGATGAAGAACTTGACGCGCGCTGCGCCGGGAGAACGCACCTGAGGTGCGTAGGGAACCATGGCGACGTCGACGATACAGGTGCAGGGCCTTGAAGTGGAGGTGGCGCGCAAGCGGGTGCGGTACATCCGCGTCCGGGTGCGGCATGACGGCACGGTATGCCTGTCCGTTCCGTGGCATGCCTCCACGAAGGAGGCGGTCGACTTTCTCCTCTCGAAATGGGACTGGGTGATTGAGGCGCGGCAAAGGGTCATGTCACGACCTGCGGCTGTTGAGCCGCAATACCGCGACGGCGATACTGTAACGCTCTTCGGCAAAAGGATTCGTCTGCAGATTGTCGAAGTCCCCTACGGCGGCAATATCGTCGAGCAGGGCGAAGGCGTGATACGTCTTTACCAGGCGGGGACGACAACGACGGAGCGTCGTCGCCGACTGATCTGGTCCTTTCTTGGCGCGCGGCTCCGCGAACGTCTGGCGACCATGCTCGCGGACTGGCTTGGGCGATTGGGCGAGGGGCCTGTCAAGTGGTCTGTCCGCGACATGAGCACGGAGTGGGGAAGCTGCACAAAGACACGCCGCACGCTCCGCTTCAATCTCAAGCTGGCGCAGATGCCCCCGGCATACGTCGAATACGTCGTCGTGCACGAGCTGACGCATCTTCGCGTCGCCAACCACGGCCCGGACTTCAAGTCCCTGATGGACGTGCGCATGCCCGACTGGCGCGATAGGCGCAAGGCGCTCAACGCCTTTCGGCCTTAGTCGGCGCTCTTTCTTTTTGTGTATCGGGACGGACGGCCTAGCTTGCTGCCGCCTTGCGCGGCATGTGCGACGCGCAAATTGCCTCATCCGCCTCGCCAATGTCCGTCACGAAGGGCCGCGCCGGACGTTTCCTCGCGTTGAACACCTCGGGGAATCGGGCGTAGGTCTCCAAGATAAAGCCACGGCTGCCAATGGCCAGCGCGCGCCGGAAAATCTCGTCCTGCGCGTCCAGCCGCAACGCCGGGGTGTCTGACACCCTGCGGAGCAACCAGCCGTAGCGCCGCTCGGCCTCGGCCCACTCCAGCTCCTCGCCGCGGAAAACGCCCGCGAGCGCCTTTTGCGCGGCCTTCCGTCCGGCATGGGCCTGTGCGTAGCCGCACCATTGGTAGTCCTCGGGACGTTCGACGATTCCCGCGCGCACGGCGTTGCAGTCAATGTAGTACGCGACCTACTAGAGCCCGCGTATGTGTTGACTTCCATGCCGCAGAACTC
>JAEEGH010028508.1_pt1 | contig 10980 bp, 8 predicted proteins | sample 9134181 | NCBI WGS metagenome assembly JAEEGH01 (sample SAMN16246544, study PRJNA631951) | gut metagenome | biome: gut microbiome; feature: rumen; material: DP-attached | host: Bos | place: Iran: Karaj | collected 2018-10
CCAAGCCTCTCCATGCCCTCTACGAGCGAGTTTGCATTATTGTTCATATATTGAATATTAGTTATATCCTTGACCGAAAAACACTTGCACACCCTCATCAGGTGCAAAACAATTTGTAAAAATACAAAATAAAATGCAATTCGACAAAAAAGTTTGAACTGTAATCCCACCTTTTAACTTTTAACCCAAACCGTCATTAAGGCATAACAGACCAGCATCCTTTTGTACCTACTTCCATCAATATCCGGCACCAAGTCCCTGCAAAACAGACAACTCCTTTGTGTTAGCTCAGCCCCTTTGTAGGTCCAGTTCCATCTACCACCCATGTCCTTTGAGCGACTGCCGTTTTACATTATTTCGGTGCTAAGGCACAGCTTTATAGAGAACCACACAAGCATTTTTCGACACGTCTTCGTAACATGCTATTTTGTAATGAAATTTAATTATAGTTCTTTTTCAGTTCTATTATAGTTCGTTTATCAATCATAAATGAACTATAATAGAACTGCAATAGAACAATAATAGAAAAGAGGGAGCCACTCGGGAGCCTACACGTTGACGGGAAGGGCACAATGGGATGTATGGTACGGGGAGAGACGACGGAGTATGCCCTGTCGTCTGGCATCGATTTCTTAATAAAATACATATACCAAAAACAAATATTTGGTGAAACAATATTTTTTTGTATCTTTGAAAGCTTATTTGAATGGTTTTAATTAAAATAATTTATTAACAAACAATTTATTATATGAAAAAGACCCGTCTAATTATCTGCTTCGTGGCGTTGGCGGTGCTCAGCTGTGGCACCCTGCTGGCGCAGAAGACGTATCAGTACAAGACCTATCCCAACGACCCGCTGAATGTGCGCGAGTATACGTTGGACAATGGTCTGAAGGTGTTCATGAGCGTTTACAAAGATGCTCCTAAGATTCAAACCTACATCGCCGTGCGTGCCGGCTCGCGCAACGACCCGCACGAGACCACCGGCCTCGCCCACTACCTGGAGCACATGATGTTCAAGGGTACCCAGCGCCTCGGCACCACCAACTGGGAGAAGGAGAAGGTGCTCATCCAGAAGATTGAAGACCTGTTTGAGGCCTACCGCATGTTCGACGACCCCACCACTCGCGCCGCCATCTATCACAAGATTGACAGCTTGAGCTACGAGGCCTCGAAGATTGCCATCGCCAACGAGTACGACAAGGCCATGACCGCCATCGGCTCGACCGGCACCAACGCCTTCACCAGCAACGACTACACCATGTATGTCGAGAACATCCCCAACAACCAGTTGGAGACTTGGTGCGAGATTGAGGCCGACCGCTTCCAGAACCTGGTGCTGCGCCTGTTCCACACCGAGCTGGAGACCATCTACGAGGAGAAGAACATGAGCCTCACCAAGGACAACCGCAAGGTGAACGACGCCATGTTTGCCGCCCTCTTCCCCCATCACCCCTACGGCAACCAGACCACCCTGGGCAGCCAGGAGCACCTGAAGAACCCTTCGATGCGTAACATCCGCAACTTTGTTGCCACCTACTATGTGCCTAACAACATCTGCATCAGCCTGGCGGGCGATTTCGACCCCGACGAGGCCATCCGCATTATCGACAAGTACTGGGGCAATATGGAGCCTCGCCCTGTGCCCGAACTGCAGTTTGAGCGCGAGCAGCCCATCACCAGCGTTATCACCAAGAATGTCAGCGGCCTCGATGCCGAGAACACCGTGCGTGCCTACCGTTTGGACAGCGGCAACGGCAGCCACGACGCCATGTTGGCCGACCTCCTCGAGAGCGTGCTGAACAACGGCAAGTGCGGCCTCATCGACCTGAACATCAACCAGCAGCAGCGTTGCATGGGTGCCTATGCCGGCACTTACACGCTGAACGACTACGGTGCCTTTATGTTCGGCGGCCAGCCCATGCAGGGTCAGACCCTCGAGCAGGTGCAGGCACTCTTCGACGAGCAGATTGCACTGGTGAAGCAGGGCAAGTTTGACGACTGGATGCTCGAAGCCGCCATCAACAACATGAAGCTCGCCATCATGAAACGCGCCGAAAGCAACAACAGCCGCGCCAGCCAGATGGCCTACGCCTATGTCGAACACCGCAACTGGGGCGATGTCTGCAACGAAATCAACGAACTCTCCAAAATCACCAAGCGCGAACTCGTGGCCTTCGCCAACCGTCTCTTCAAGGACAACAACTACGTCATCGTCAACAAACTGAAAGGCGAACCCGAACCCATCCTCAAAGTCTCTAAACCTCCTATCACCCCCATTGAGGTTGGCCGCGACAACGAGAGTGCTTTCCTCAAGGAAATCAAAGCCCGCCAAGTAAAGCCCATCGAGCCCGTCTTTGTCGACTTCAGCAAAGACCTCACCAAGTCTAAACTCAAAAACGGCGCTGAAGTGCTCTATGTGCAGAACACCGAGAACAAAACCTTCAACCTCATCTATCGTTTCGACTTCGGCTATCGTGCCGGACAACTGGGCAAGACCCTCGACCTTGCTGCCGATGTGCTCGAATACCTTGGCACCTCCAAGCACACTCCCGAGCAACTACAGCAGGAGTTCTACAAACTGGCCTGCAACTACAGCGTCAGCGTCGGACAGGAGAACATCAACATCAGCCTCAGCGGCTTGAGCGAGAACATGTTTAAGGCCATGCAGCTGGTGGACGAGATTCTCACCGACGTGCAGCCCAACGAACAGGCTTTGCAAATGCTTGTGGCCCGTATCCTCAAAGGCCGCGAGAACGCCAAGCACAACCAGCAGAACTGCTTCCGTGCCCTCGGCAACTACGGTACCTATGGTGCCGACTCCCCCACCCTCGACATTCTCAGCGAAGCACAGTTAAAGGCCTACACCTGCCAGCAGCTCACCGATGCCATGCACAGCCTGATGAGCTACAAGCACCGCGTGCTGTACTACGGTCCCGAGAGCATAGACAACTTCAAGGCCACCGCCAACAAGCTCTACTACCAAATGAGCAAAAAGGCTCCCGCCAACAAGAAAGTCACTCCCAAGGCTGTCAATGAAAATATCGTCTACTTTGTCGACTACAACGCCAACCAGACCTACATGCGCGAGCACTTCCGTGGTGAAAAATTCAACACCAAGAACGAAGCCGTCATGGACATCTTCAACGAATACTTCGGTGGTTCCATGAACGCCATCGTCTTCCAGGAGATGCGCGAGAAACGCTCCCTCGCCTACAGCGCCCAGAGCTACTATGCCACTCCCAGCGACAAGGACGGCTACTTCACCAATGCCGCCATCATCGCCACCCAAAACGACAAACTCATCGACGCCATGAACGCCTTCAACGAGCTCTTTGACCAAATGCCTGTGGCCGAAGCCAACTTCAACATGGCCAAGGAAGCCGAAATCAGTGCCATCCGCACCGCACGCACCACCAAGATGGGCATCATCAACAGCTACCTCTACTACGAGCGCATGGGCTTCAACCCCAAGAAAAACCATGCCAAGATGCTCTTCGAAGCCTATCCCAATGTCACCATGCAGGATGTCATTAACTTCAACCACAAGTACATCAAAGGCCAGAAGAAAGTCTACATGTGCCTCGGCAAGGAAGCCGACATGGACTTCAACGCCCTCGCCAAGTTCGGCAAGGTGAAGAAGCTCTCGCTCAAAGACATCTTCGGTTACTAATCGACCGTTCCCCAAAAGAGGGTGCCCACTCGGGCATCCTCTTTTTTTTATCCCCTAATCGGTCCTTAGGCCGACTATACTATCCATCTCGCTTTTTTCAGGTCTGGTTAACCCATTTGGGATAATCGGGTCTAGCGTTAAAAAAGGTTAAAAAGAGGCATCCGAGTGATAATTTTCACCCCCTGTGGTGTCTATAGAATAGAAGAGGGGAAATAACGAGTAAAGCCATTCGTCACTATGACTGGTCATGACGATAGCCGAGAACTGTTCGACGCCATTGTGCGTCGACACGAGGGCACTATCAAGAAGATAGGTGCACTGTTCTATATGCCCGGCTCTTACCACTACGACGAGCTAGTGTGCGACCTGACCACCTACCTGTGGCTAGTATTCTACAACCTGCCGCGGGGCACTGTCATCAGTTACGAGCATGTGTGGGTTTACAGCATCCTTTACCGCAAAGCCCTCAACATCATACGCGACGAAGACCGCCGCCAAGCCCACTTCGACTACACTGCCAACCTCACCAACCATGCCAACCCCGACGACACGGAGGACCTATACAGCAAGCTATACAAACTTATCAGCCATCTTGATGACTACGACCAAGAACTCATCATGATGTATATCGACCACAACACCGTCAAAGACATTGCCGCCATCATGGGCAAGAGCTACCTTCATACCCTGCGGCGCATCAACAGAATAAAAGACAAGCTGTATCAGCTTAATAAAGAATCAGAACCATGAAAAGGAAACAAAGAATCGACCCGCTGGAGAGCGTCCTGCAGGACTACTCGCAGCGCATAAGCCTCACCCCCGAGCTGAGCGACGAGCAGCGGGCGCGGGCTTACGCCGAAGGCAACAGGCATGCCCCAAACGCCGTTCCGCCGCTGCCAAAGTCACGGCCATCGCGAGTGGTCTATCGGGTAGTGGCCGCCATGCTCATCCCCCTGGTTGTAATACTCTTCATACTGCTACCCGTGGCTCCTGCCGACCCCGATGGACTCCAGGCCGGGCGTGTGGCCGAGACCGCCCCCATGCCCCTCCCGTCACAAGGTGCTGCAGAGCCTGCTGCCTTTCAGCCCCCCACCCCCGCACCCCAAAGGATACACCACCCTGCAGCACAGCCTCGAGCATTAGATGTCGAGCCAAGTGCCACACCTCCTGCCACCGCCCACCCACCAACGCCAGCCGTCCAGCCAGCCGTAGCCCTTGCCGACAGCCTTGTGCTCTTCCCGTCCGACAGCATGCCTCCCTCCGCCATTCCTCCCACAATAAATGCCACCTATGCCTCCTTCATCTGCTCCAGCGAAGTATGCGACACCCAACGGTTCCTCTACCACCTCTGCCTCGAATTGTCATTAATATAATCCCTTAATTCCTCAGCCATGAAAAGATTCATCATCGTTACAGCCCTGACAGCCCTGATTATGTGCAACGCTGCCGCCCAATCAGCAGCTTTTCTGCGCTATGCACCGAACCCCGACCTCGACGTGGCCTACATCGAAGGATTCCGTATTGACGACTCCACCGTTTTCGACGTGACGGTCATCCTGATAAAGGACTCCGCTACAATGGCTTGGTTGATAAATGACCTTCATCTCAACAAATATAATGAAAAGATATTTAGTAAAAAAAATCCAATCCACTACTTTTTATTTAATGTATCACCAGACGACCCGTCGAAGCGCATAAAAAATCCCCGTTATGTAAAACACGACATAATGATATTTACACCACACCACAAACGGATTACCATCTATCATAACATTGACAATAACTTATTAGACAACATATTTAACCACATGTCAAAAGAAATAAAAAAAGATATCCAGAAGAAATGAAAAACGTCATCATCACATTAGCAGCACTTGCACTGCTCGCCACAACTGCCATCAGTTGTCAAAAGGAGACAGACGACAGCTCTGTCGTCCCGATTACCTGCTCCAAACACAACGTCATTTACCATATCGATGGAGCGACCCACTACGCCTATATCCATTCCGAGACAGAATGGCATGCCTTTATGGAACGGATGTTTGCCCTGGCACGCCAAGGACACCGCATCACGGTGAGCAGGGCCACCACCACCCGCCAAGTTGCCACCAAGGAGACCGTGACCTACAAAACGAGCGACTACGAGGATGCCAAGCGCTGGGCAAAAGATATGTTTGCTGAAGGATACGATGTTGAAATCAATTTTGACGAAGAGAGCGGTATATATATCGTAACAGCCATACAGGAATAGGACTACCTCCCAGAAAGAAGAAAAAAACACTACGAATGTCACAAAACGGCCCATTTTTGTGCTTTTATCACCATAGAACGGCAGCGTATGCCTACCAAGCGCCGAACAATGTACCCATACCGACAAATATACAAATAAACAAAATGCATAACGTATAACTTTTAATATTATACTACTATGAAAAGAATATCTTTATTTATCATTGCCACCGTCCTGCTGTGGACGGGGCTGCAGGCGCAGATTTTCACCGTCTCAGACACCACACCGTGCTTTGAACGCCAGCGCAACTACTTTTATTACACGTGGTTCGATACGTCCAGATGGTATTTGAACTCCAAAGACACCTTGTGGTTCAATCATTCGCAGAACGAATGTATTCCCCAGTGGCAGTATTGGTTAAATTATATTAATGAAACTCCTGACTCCACTCTGACCCCCTCTCTTCATTTCTTCGGGCAATACACTTCAAGGCCGTTGAAAATAAAAGGCCTTTGGGCGATGGTGAACAAGAACCCAATTGAAACTGATCCTAGGCCCATTTCAAACTATTCGAGATCAGCCGAATATCTATACCTGTACACTGTCGATTCCAACGAGCCATATATCGATACCTTGGATTGGTATTACGACTCCTATTTCCTGAAGCGCATCAACGGGGCACGGTGGGACACCAACCAGCCCCGCATGCTGTGCATACCCGCATACGTCGACGGCCACGCACCCTATAACAGATTCCGGGACGAATATTGCCCCGCTTACCAATACTGTTATCTTTATGAGGCTCATTTCGACTCAGCCGTTACCGTGGAGGGAGAATTTTGGATTGCCGGGACATACAACAGTAATGTCCAAGGTAGACATCTCCCTATATGGCTTCATTATCCTACAGAATACCTCTCGTGGGGATCTAGGATGACGTGCGGACGCATTAAACTTTTGTCTGGACCAGTCGACGGGCCGTGGCGTCGGGGCGGCTATGATTATACTTGGGAATTACAGGCTGGGCCCTTCGGCGTGATTACCGACTACCAGTGGTTTGTGCATGCCGCCACAGCCGACAGCGCACAGGGCATGGCCCTCGGCACGGACTACTGCACCGACTCCACCCAGGTGACCATCTCCGCCGTCCCCAACCGGGGCTTCCGCTTCCTCCACTGGAACGACGGCAACACCGACAACCCCCGCTCCATCCTGGTGACGCAGGACACCCTCTTCACCGCCTTTTTCGAACCCCTTGAACGGTATAGCGTCTCCACCGACTGCAATTTCCCCTACTGCTTCGTGGCAGGCGACAGCGTGTACTACGAGGGCGACACCGCCACCCTCCATGCCTACACCAATGTGCCTTTCTATGCCTTCTCCCACTGGAACGACAGCGTTGTCGACAACCCGCGCTCCGTCGTCGTGACGCAGGACACCGCTTTCACCGCCTTCTTCGTCGAGCGGCAGGGCATCGCCACGCCCAAGTCTCAACGCCCGGCTTTCTCCCTCACCCCCAACCCGGCGCACGCCACGGTCACCGTCGCCCTCGCCTCGCCCTGCGGCACCGACTGCTCCCTCTCCCTCCGCGACGCCTCCGGCCACGAGGTGCTGACCATGACGCTGACTGCCGGCTCCACCTCCGCCACCCTCCCGCTCCGCCACCTCCCCGCCGGCTCCTACTTCGTCACCCTCTCCACCCCGCAGGGTTCCTCCACGCAGAAGCTCATCCTGCAATAGCAAGCATTGTTGTAGGTCATAGACACAATCGAAGCGTCTTCGGTTTGGATATGACCGATTTGAGATAAAAAAAGGTGCCCCATAAGCCAATCGGCCTATGGGGCACAATGTTTTGTATACCCAAATCAGTTGTTGGTAATCTTGTAAATGGCAGTTCCAGAAGCGGTAGTGGCTTGGAGAAGGAAAATGCCTTGCGAGGGGAGCTGTAGGATGGCAGAGGTGCCGTTGACCGTGGCAGAGTGAAGCAACCGACCATCGAGACTGAAGAGTTTCAGTTCGGCGGACTCGCCACCAGGCATGGTCACCTGGCACTGGCCATGAGCAGGATTGGGGCTGACGACAAGCGATGGTGCACCGGCGGTGGAAATGCCTTCAGGCAGATCGACAGTGGTGAAATCGACAGCGATGCCTTCGCCATAGCTGTTTTCGCCACAGAAGGACTTGACGACTGCTTTGTAGTGAGTGCTGGGGGCCAGCGGCGGGAAATAGAAGATTGGAGAGGCTACAACTTCCTGAACAAACCCAAGCGTGTCGTTGCCATACTCCACTTCCCACTCTCGGATATCGGGGCGGTCCTCCCAAGTAAGGCGGTAGCCCGTGACGAGATGGTCGGGTGTGACTGTGATATTGTCAACACCTCCAAGATAGACACCACTGAGATTGCCACAAGGGGAATGGAACATCACCGAGTCCCATTCGCCATAAACATTGTGAGGGCATTTGGAGCGGACATAGAAGTCGTAGTCGGTATTATTTTCGAGGTAGAGATAAGAAATAGTCAGGTCGGGCGTGGTTAGGGTGAGGGTATTACCTGTGCCAAGTTCAAAACCATGTTCGCCATACTGTACCTCCCAGGTAACATGATCGTCGACGGCAGACCAGACAAGATGATAGATTACATAGGGATCGGTTACAGCCTCAACCCTCAGATGCAAGACGCTATAGCAGGTGTCGGGATTGGTGCGGAACTGGATGGAAGACCATTCGCCATAGACACTGTCGTTGCAAAGGGTGCGGAGGTAGCAATCGTAGAGGGCATCGGCTGTGAGGTTGGTAAGGGTTACGGTGTTGTTGGCAAGGGTTAACAGAGTGCCACTGCCTTGAGCGAAACCGGACAGCCCATATTCCAATTCGTAGCCAACCACACTGGCCGTGGTGCTCCAGTTAAGGAGTGCCTCGTGGATGTCGGGAGTGGCAGTGAGTCCCACAACGGCGGCGCAAGTGTCGGGTTCGACCACGGGTACCGTGTCGTGCCAGAGCACAAGGTTGTCCACACAAAGGTAGGAACCCTGCTGCATGGTGTTGCTGGCGGAGGAGAGCAAGATGACGATGAGCGAGTCGGGGGTCTGCTCGGGGAAAGAGGAGTCGAGCGAATGCAGGGAGACATAGTCGACGGTGAAGGGGGTGTAGTTGGCGATATTGGTGAGAGCAAGATTAGCACCACCGCCCACCACATCGCGCTGCTGGGTGGCGGAGTTGTAGTGGGTGCCGAGAAGCAGCACACCGCCATTGTCGCCGCTGCCGGCGGCCTGGTATTTGTAGCTGCCAGTCATTCTTGTCGGCTCGAAGCCATCAAGGTCAACACCGCCGGAAATCAGCTCGTTGACATCGACAGAGGCCAGCGAGGCGAGAATCTGTTCGATGCTGTCCATGTTGGAGAGCATATTGGTGACAATGGGGAGAAAGGTTTCGAGGTCGACAGTGCCTGTGGAGAGGACTGAAGGGAAGACGGTCTGCGTGAGCATGGAATCCAGATTACTCTCTACAATGCTGTAGATATCGGGATTGATGAGGTCTTCGAGCATAAAGGTGTGCAACTTCAGAGCCGAAGCGCTGTCGGGGACGACACCCGTCTCGCGGGAGACTTTCACCAGGGGAAGGGTGGTGTTGATGGTGAGGGGTAGTCCTGGAATGGAGATGGTCTCATTGACAGGATAAGAGAGGTAATCCCAACCCGTAGGGGTAGAGAACGAGTCGTAGACAGGGACATTGAGCGTGAGGAACGACATGCTGTAGCCCGGATGGGAAGTCCACTGTTCGAAACTGCCGCGGGGAACCCGCATGGAGGTCTGAGCCGAAAGGGCGTTGGTCAGGAAAGTCAGACCGAGTGCCAGGATGAAAACTTTTTTTGTCATAATATTTAACTTTTTAATTAGAGGCGATAGAGTTGATAGATACGATAGAGAATAGATACAATAGCGTTATTTGATGGGGGTGGAGTGTTTCAGTAGTTGCTCGGCGAGGCCGATGCTGTAGCCGTTGCTGTGGAAGAGGACACGGCCGCGCTTGTCTACTACTGCCACGAGGGGGTATTCATATTTGTCGAGCTTGAGGGTCTGAGCCAGGACTTTCTCGGCGGGGTCTTGCCGCCCGGCGGCAATGCCCGTGACATCGGTGTTTGGGAGACGGTTGAGCTCGCGGTTGGCGGGGTCGGTGGTGACGGCAAAGGTCATCCCGCCCCACTTGCGGAAAGCGGCACTATGCTCAAGCATCTCTTTGACGAGGTGTTTAGCGGGCTCGCGATGGGGGCCGAGGAAGGCAAGGATACAACCCGTTTCGCCTGCATAGTCGGAGAGCTCGACACCGTCCATGATCTCAAAACCTTCGGGGAGCTTGGGCAACGTTCCTGCATTATCATTGCGTGGCACAAGGGGCAGCAGGATGATTTCCTTGGTGACACGCTCTCCCGCCTTGACGGTGAAGAACTCCATGCGGTTGAGCACGGTGCCGTCGGGGTAGCGGTTGCCGGTGGAGAGGCAATAGGTGCCGGGCTCCAGCGGGATGGTGGCAGGGAAGGTAGCCATGCGTGGGTCGTCCTCGAAGTCGAAAGTGCGGAAGTCGCCGTTCTCGAGTTTTTGGAGGGTGAAGTGGGGGTAGTAGATGGGCTTGGCGGGCTCTTTACCGTGGTAGGTGAGGGTTAATTGAGCATTGAGCATTGAGAATTGAGAATTGTTGGTTTCTGATTTGTGGTTGAGGTCGGTCTTTTGCCAGGCGGTGCCGTCCCAGACGTAGATGGTGTTGGTGGCGTTGTCGAGGTAGGCGGGGATGTCGAATGCCCGGCAGGCGGCCACGAAGAAGATGTCGCGGCTGTGGGGGTCGGCATGGCGCAGACGGAACACGCCCATGGGCGAGATGGGGCAGTTGTAGTAGTTGCCGGTATCATCGACTGCGATGTTCTTTATTGTCCACTGCTTCAGTACCTCGTAGTCTTGCTTATACTCTTCGGGCTGCAGCCTATTCCAAATAGGATGGGTGGTATCAACCCTGTGGACAACATCTTTCATTGCCTTCAACAAGGGCTTCCGCCAGTCGCGCACCAACTCGTTGCTGATGCGGG
>JAEEGH010028509.1_pt1 | contig 10980 bp, 17 predicted proteins | sample 9134181 | NCBI WGS metagenome assembly JAEEGH01 (sample SAMN16246544, study PRJNA631951) | gut metagenome | biome: gut microbiome; feature: rumen; material: DP-attached | host: Bos | place: Iran: Karaj | collected 2018-10
GCATAGCACCACCGGCCTTCACACCGGGACCGGGAGCCGCAGGTTTCATGAAAACACGGGCGCCGCCGAATTTGGCTTCCTGCTCGTGCGGAATGGTGGTCTTGCTGAGGGGAACCTTCACGAGGTTCTTCTTAGCATCCTCGATACCCTTGGATATCGCGGTGGTAACTTCGTTGGCTTTGCCGAGGCCGTAACCCACGACGCCTTTTTCATCTCCGACTACGACGATTGCCGCAAAGGAGAAGTGCCGTCCACCCTTGGTGACTTTGGTCACTCTCTGGACTGCGACCAACCGGTCTTTCAGTTCGAGATCGGTCGTTTTGACTTTCTTTACATTGATATCTGCCATAGTACTTTAGAATTTAAGGCCACCCTCGCGGGCACCGTCTGCCAAACTTTTAACACGGCCGTGGTAGAGATAACCGCCACGGTCAAAGGAAATCGTGGTGATGCCGGCTGCGAGCGCGCGCTCAGCAATGGCCTTACCGACGATAGCAGCAGCCTCGCAACCGGTCTTGCCCTTGCAAGCCTCGACGAGTGCCTTGTCGTTGGAGGAAGCGGAGCAAAGGGTGATGCCCTTCGTATCGTCCACTACCTGAACGTAGATCTGCTTATTGCTTCTGAACACCACCATTCTCGGACGCTCGGGGGTACCGTTGACCACCTTGCGGATGCGGTAGTGAACTCTTTGTCTTCTTTCTTGTTTTGTCAATGCCATAACTTTATCTCCTATTATTTAGCGCTGGCACTCTTGCCTGCTTTGCGACGAAGTTCTTCACCGACAAACTTGATACCCTTACCCTTGTACGGTTCAGGCTTGCGGAGCGAGCGAATCTTGGCAGCGACCGTGCCGATGAGCTGTTTGTCATGGCTCTTGAGAACGAGCACCGGGTTCTGACCCTTCTTGACCGGCTCAGCTTCGCCTTTGACTTCCTTCGGGAGTTCGAAATAGATATCGTGGGAATAACCGAGGCTCAGGATGACGATCTGTCCCTGAACTTCTACGCGGTAACCGACACCGACAAGCTCCTGCTTGATGGTGTAACCGTCGGAAACACCGACCACCATGTTCTTGATCAGGGCGCGGTAGAGACCGTGCATGGAACGGTGGCGCGGCTGGTCCGTAGGACGGGTAACCGTAACTACATCTCCCTCGACTTTCACGGTGATGTCCGGATCGACTTTCTGGGAAAGTTCACCGAGGGGGCCTTTAACCTTTACCACATTGCCGTTATCAACCGTGACGGTGACGCCGGCGGGCAGGTGTACAGGTAATTTTCCAATTCGTGACATTATTGTTCGTTTTTTATTGATTGACGATTAGTAAACATAGCAGAGAACTTCACCGCCGATGTTGAGCTCGCGGGCTTCCTTGTCGGTGATGATACCCTTCGATGTCGAGAGGATGGCAATGCCCAGGCCGTTGAGGACGCGCGGCATCTTGTCGACGTTGGTGTACTGGCGCAAACCGGGTTTGCTGACACGCTCGATCTTCTTGATGGCTGCCTTCTTGGTTTCAGGGTGATACTTGAGGGCGATCTTGATGGTGTTGAAAGGGGTGCCTTCGATGACCTTGTAAGCCAGGATGTAACCCTTCTCGTGGAGGATGCGGGTGATCTCCACTTTCATTTTCGATGCCGGAATCTCGACGGTCTTGTGACCAGCGAGATATGCATTACGGACTCTCGTCAGATAATCTGCAATTGGATCAGTCATTGTTGTTTCGTTTTTTCTAGATTCGACGCCTTCGCGGCGCCCGATATCCAATGTGAATGTTTATTATTTATTATAGGTGTATTACCAGGATGCTTTCTTCACGCCGGGGAGAAGGCCTTTGGAAGCCATCTCACGGAACTGAATACGGCTGATGCCGAATGCACGCATGTAACCCTTCGGACGACCGGTGATGGAGCAACGGTTGTGGAGGCGGACAGGCGATGCGTTCTTCGGGAGCTTGTCGAGAGCTGCCCAGTCGCCAGCCTCTTTGAGGGCTTTGCGCTTCTCAGCATATTTGGCACACAAGGCTGCGCGTTTCACTTCGCGCGCTTTCATTGATTCTTTTGCCATACCTTAATTACGCTTAATGTTTTTGAAAGGTAAACCGAATTCGCGAAGCAGCGCGTGCGCCTCTTCGTCCGTCTTCGCCGTGGTGACGAAGGTGATCTCCATACCCATGACCTTGGTGATCTTGTCGATGTCGATCTCCGGGAAGATGATCTGCTCCTTGATACCGAGGGTGTAGTTGCCACGGCCGTCGAAGTTCTCAGCGATACCCTTGAAGTCGCGGATACGCGGGAGGGAGATAGCGATCAGACGCTCGAGGAACTCGTACATCTTCACGCCGCGGAGGGTAACCTTGGCTCCGATGGGCATGCCCTTACGGAGTTTGAAGTTGGAAATGTCTTTGCGGGAAACCGTCTGGACAGCTTTCTGACCGGTGATGGAGGTGAGCTCCTGCTGAGCGACCTCAACGAGCTTCTTGTCCTGGGTAGCGCTGCCGATGCCTTCGTTAATGGCGATCTTGACGAGCTTCGGAACCTGCATGATGGTCTTGTAACCGAACTCTTTGGTCAGGCTCGCGATGATTTCCTCTTTGTATTTCTTCTGAAGAGCGGGAACGTAGTTAATCTGTTCCATGGTAGGGCCCTGAGGCGCTTCTACTTTCTTTTCCTTTGCCATTACTTGATCTCCTCTCCTGATTTTTTAGCATAGCGGACCAGTTTGCCGTTCTCGCCGATGCGACGGCCGATCTTGGTAGCGCCGCCCTTGACGGGGTCGACGACCTGCAGGTTGGAAACGTGGATTCCGGCTTCCTGCTTGATGATACCGCCCTGAGGGTTCTTGGAATTGGGTTTGGTGTGTTTGCTCACCAGGTTGGCACCTTCGACGATGGCGCGCATCTTTTCCGTATCGACGGAGAGAACGCGGCCGGTCTTGCCCTTGTCGTTGCCGGCGTTGATGAAGACCATGTCGCCCTTCTTGATGTGTAATTTACTCATAGTGTCTTTCTCCTATAATTAAAGTACCTCAGGGGCCAGTGAGACAATTTTCATATAATTCTCGCGGAGCTCGCGGGCAACCGGGCCGAAGATACGGGTACCGACAACCTCGTCCGTCTTGGTGAGGAGAACGCAAGCGTTGTCATCAAAGCGGATATAGGAACCATCGGCGCGGCGGATCTCCTTCTTGGTGCGGACGACCACTGCGTTCGAAACTGCACCCTTCTTGGTGTTGCCACCAGGAATGGCGCTCTTGACGGCCACGACGATCTTGTCGCCGACGCCGGCGTAGCGACGGCGCGTGCCGCCCAACACACGGATGCAGAGGACCTCCTTTGCACCGCTGTTGTCTGCTACCATTAAACGTGATTCTTGCTGTATCATGGTTATTTAGCTTTTTCTACGATTTCTACTAATCTCCAGCGCTTGGTCTTGCTCAGGGGACGGGTTTCCATAATGCGGACCGTATCGCCTTCGCCGCACTCGTTCGCTGCATCTTCAGCGACGAACTTGGTGGTCTTGTTGACGAACTTGCCGTAGATGGGATGACGCTCCTTGGTCTTGACGGCAACCACGATGGTCTTGTCCATCTTGTCGCTGACGACGATACCGATTCTTTCTTTACGAAGATTTCTTTCCATACGACGTAGGTAGTGTTAGTTCTGTTTTTCTTTCTCAGCGAGGACGGTCATCATGCGGGCGATGTCTGCCTTTGCCTTCTTGATCTTGGAGGTATCCTCAAGCGGAGAGATGACATGGTTCATCTTCATCCGGTTCAGGTTCTGCTTTTCGGTTTCGATGCGCTCGCGCAGGTCTGCTACGGCCATCTCACGGATTTCTTGAGTCTTCATAGCCTTCTTCTCGTTTGATTATTCAACATAGTCCCTGCGGATCACAAACTTGGTGATGACGGGCAGCTTCTGTGCACCGAGACGGAGCGCTTCCTTAGCGACAGCCAAGGGAACACCTTCGCATTCGATCAGCATACGGCCCGGCGTAACGGGAGCGACGAAGCCCTCCGGGTTACCTTTACCTTTACCCATACGGACCTCGGCCGGTTTCTTGGTGTAGGGCTTGTCCGGGAAGATGCGGATCCAGATCTGACCCTCACGCTTCATATAACGGACGACTGCCTGACGTGCAGCTTCGATCTGCTGACCGGTGAGCCAGCAGCTCTCCAGCGTCTTGATACCAAAGGACCCGAAGGCCAGCTGGTTTCCACGCTGAGCGATACCTTTCATACGGCCTTTCTGCTGCCTTCTGAATTTGGTTTTCTTAGGTTGTAACATTTTTCTATAACTTAAAAATAACTTCTAATTAATTGCTACCCAACATCTTGCGCTATTTCACCGCATAAGATATGGGATGCAAAGATACACAATAATTCTGAAACGCAAATAATTTTTCACAATTTTCGACAAAAAAAATAGCCACCTAACGTGACTATTTTCAACTCATTACCGGAGTCAAAAAACTCCGAGTTTTGTATGTTTTCGACTAATTCGACGCGAGCTTGGCAGCGACCGCTTCGACCTCTTCCCAGACGCGGAGAATATTGCCGCCCCAGAAGAGTTCAATGTCGTGATCGGACCAGCCGCGGCGCATCAGTTCCCTGGTGACGTTCTTCACTTCAGCCGCAGAGTTGATGCCTTCCAGTCCGCCGCCGCCGTCAAAGTCGGAGCCGAAGCCCACATGCTCGACGCCGGCCACGTCGCGGATGTGTTCCACGTGGTCGCAATAGAGCTTGACATCCAGCGGCGTACCGTCGCCCTTATCCACAAAACCGTGGTAGATGGTCGCCTGGATGACGCCGCCCTTGGCGGCAATCTTGCGGATCAGCTCGTCGCTCAGGTTGCGCGGATGGGGGCAGAGCGCGCGGGCGCTCGAGTGCGAGGCGATGATGGGCGCCGCACTGATCTCGAGCACATCCTCCACCGTCTCGTCGGAGGTGTGGGAAATGTCCACGATCATCCCCAGGCGGTTCATCTCGGCCACCACCTGACGGCCGAAGGGCGAGAGGCCGTGCCATTCCGGCTCCGAAGAAAAGCCCTTCTTGGGGTTGTCTTCGCGGACGGCGGCATCGCAGATATCGTTGTTGTTATTGTGCGACAGCGTGATATAGCGTGCGCCCAGGTTGTAGAATCGCTCGACGTTCGCCAGGTCGCGGCCCACCATGTAGCCGTTCTCCAGGGCGAGGATGGCGCAGGCCTTCCCCTCCTTCTTGATGCGGCGGACGTCGGCCGGATGCCAGGCCCGCTCCGCCTCGGGAACGCTGTCCACGAAGCGGCCGAAGCGCACCAGCTTGTCTTCCGTCCAGTCGGCAAGGGCTACCAGCGTACTGTCGTCCCGCTTGCCCTGACCGCGGTAAACGGCAAAAAAGACGGCGTCCAGACCGCCCTCGGCCATCTTGTCGAAGTTGACCTGCAGGGAGTCGAACGAATGGCCGCGAAGATACTGGATGGCCGTGTCGGTATGGGTATCCACGGTGATCATCTTGCGGTGCAGACTGTCCACGCGGCGGGCGAGGGCTTTCTCGGAGTTGCATCCTCCGAAGAACACCAGCGCCGTCGTCAGACAGACGGCGGCACTGAATGAGGTGACGATATTTTTCATCGCTATGAACTATTTGGCAGCTTTGAGTTCAGCCTTGGGGATCCACCAGCCCAGCTTCTTGGCCAGCAGGAGAATCAGGAGCGAGAGCACCAGGTAACCCACGCAGAGCCAGAGCAGCCAGCCACCCTTGAAGGCAACCGGAACGGACCAGATGAGGATGATCTCGATGGGTGCGCAGGGCATGAAGGCCATGGCGTAGTTGTCGAGGGCGTGGCTTTCGTTCTTCGGGTCCACGATACGGAGCAGTGCGATGCCGATAGCCATCGTACCGGTCCACCAGCCCCAGGCGAAGATGGCCTTCTCGAACCAGTCTTTCTTGTAGAGGTGGCGTGCAAAGTAGAAGCACATGAAGAGGGTGACGGCAACGCCGATAGCCAGCAGGACCACGAGCGGCAGCGCATTGGCGGTCACCACCTTGAGGTTGATGGCGCCCACGCCGCAGGTCACGAGCAGGTCGGTAGCCGTGCCGCTGATGTTGCTGATGGTCTTCTGTTCCACGAAACGGCTCGCCTTGGTGGCGTCGAGCAGCAGCTTGAAGATCATACCCACAACGTAAGCCGTCAGGAATACCGGAACACCCTTGATATTCAGCGTACCCTTGAGCAGAACGTCGCTCAGCAGGTAGCCGCAGTAGGCTGCGAAGATCACCAGACCCAGATGCAGAGCGAAGTGGTCGATCGAGATCGAGGAGACCGTCGCCTTGCCCAGGACGTCGCGCTTCTCTTCCGGAACGAGACCGGAACGGAGTTCGTTCGGCAGTTCCGCAAAGTCGGTCACATAACTGGTCTGGTGCTTCCGGGTGGCGATCTTGATGAGCACCACGCCGACAATCACGCCCAGGATGACACCGACCGTAGCCGTGGTCATACCCAGACTGCGGGCCACTTCCTCATATTCCGCACCGAATTCGGATGCCATGGCGGCAGCCGTACCGTGGCCGCCGTAGAAGCCCACCGGGCACATGATGCCGAAGAATTCAGGCACTTTGAAGAGCGGGGTGAGAATCAGGATGCCCAGGATGCCGAGGGCTGCCCACTGGAAGAACATGCCGAACTGGGAATAGGCCCACATCGGGCCCAGCTTGGAGCCGATCTCCTTCATCTTCATGGCCGGGGAAGCGAGCGGAAGGGCCGCAAAGACCACGGCAATCAGGATGGCGGAATAGGTGCCCAGGTTGTTCGAGAGCGGCAGCCAGCCCAGACCGTTCGGACCGAAGGCGAGCGCCAGCACGCCGGCGATCAGGGACGGGGGAATGAACAGAGACTGAATGGCTTTGATTTTGGCCCGGCAGATCTTACCGATCAGCAACAGACCGAAGATAACACCCGCGTCACAGAAGAGCGACCAGGGGGTGAAAGTAGAGAAGTCAATCATGACGGTATAATTATTGTTGGTTGTAATCTGGACCCTGCCTTACGCAGACCTGCAAATATAAGAAAAAAATCTTATTAATTTTGCCCGTCAAAACATGAAGAACGGCAAATACCCTATCCTCGCGATGCTGCTCCTGCTGCTGTCCGCCTGCCCGCTGATGGCTCAGGAGCCGGGCGGCCACATCATGCAGTACGTGGTGCAGGGCAAGGATACCGTCTTTATCGACGACATCCCGCCGGCTGTCATATCCCCGCGCTCCACGATGACCAAGAGGCAGTGGCGCAAGTACTACAAGCGGGTGCACAACTTCAGCAAGGCCTACCCTTATGCCCTCTTCATTGCCAAGACCATCAACGATACCGACAGCCTCTTCGTGCGGGAGCACTACACGCGCCGGCAGCAGAACAAGTACCTGGACAAACTCAAGCGGGACCTGCTCAAGGAGTTCGACCCGATCTTCCGCAAGCTGACGCTGAGCCAGGGACTGATGATCATCCGCCTGATTGACCGGCAGACCGGCCTCACGCCCTATGTCATTCTGAAAAACTACCTCGACGCTCCTTCTGCGGCTGCCTGGCAGGGATTTGCGCGCATCTTCGGCGGCAACCTCAAGCAGCCCTACGACCGTTTCGGCGAGGACAAGGATGTGGAGGAACTGGTACAGATTTGGGAGCGCGGAGAGTTCGACGCCCTCTATATCTCCATCTTCGGGAGGCCCAGGCCGGAGATATACATCCCCGAGAGGTTCAGGTAGTTGGGGCCGTCTCCCCAATCCCCCAGCACATAAAGTTTCCCGCCCCGGGGCAGCGATGCCTCGAGCGGCATGTGCATGTGGCCGAAGATGCAGGCGTCCACCTTCTTGCGACGCTCGATCTTCTCGGCGAACTGCCAAAGCGGTTCCTCTTTTCCGCGGAACTGATAACCGGCGGGATGGCGGTGCCGGCTGTCCGACGACCAGCGGCGCGCCAGGCGGAAGACGAACCAGGGATGGAGCGATTTGAGAATGGCAATCCAGAAGCGGGAGTGGAAGAAATGGGTCAGCAGCCGCTGGCGGAACAGGCGCTTGCCCACGCAGTCGCCGTGGCCGAGGCAGAGTTTCAACCCGCCCAGCTCCACGATTTCATAGGGCGTCTTGACCACCCGGATGTTCAGTTCGTCGCGCAGGTAATCGGTCAGCCACCAATCGTGGTTGCCGCAGTAGAAGCGAATCTCCACGCCCGCGTCGGCCAGACGAGCCAGTTCGCCCAGCACGCGCACGTAGCCGCGCGGGACCACATAACGGTACTCCACCCAGAAATCAAAGATGTCGCCCAGCAGGAAGAGTCCCTTCGTGTCGCCGGGCAGCGTGCGTAGAAAGTCCAGGAAACGCGCCTCCCGCAAGCGGGCGTCATCGCCGGCCGCGCCCAGATGGACATCGGAGACAAAGAAATATCGTCCCTGCGGAGCCTCCATCGGTTATGCCAAGATCCCGTAAATCAGACAGAAGAGCGCAGCCGCCACGCAGTAGAGCGCAAACCATTTCAGCTTGGCCTTCTTGACCAGGGCGATCATCACCCGGCAGGCAAAGAGTCCCGATACAAAAGCGGCCAGGAAGCCGAGAATCAGCGGCAGGGCGCCCACCGTACTGGTTGCGGCGTCCCCGCCCACCAGGTCGAGGAACGCCTCGCCGAGGATGGGAATGAGCACCATCAGGAAGGAGAACTGCGCCACACTCTCTTTTTTCACGCCGCAGAGCAGACCCGTTGCAATGGTTGTTCCCGAACGGCTCAGGCCAGGCAATACGGCGCAAGCCTGCGCGATACCAATGATAATGGCATCTTTATAACCCACTTCGTGACCACTATTCTGACGCTTCTTTTGTAGCCACTCGCTCAACGCCAGCAAAGCCGCCGTGATAAGCAAACAGATACCGACTAACAGCAGACCATTGCCAAAGAACGACTCGACTTGGTCCTTAAAGAACATCCCGACGATGAAGACCGGTATCATCGATACGAGAATCTTCGCCACATAGTCCTTCTCAGCGTTCCACTGCAAGGTAGTAAACGTACCGCGGAAGAGTTGCGCCACCTGGCTCCAGAGCACCACGAGCGTCGAGAGCACAGTAGCAACATGCACGATAATGGCAAAAGTCAGGTTCTCATCTCCCGACGTGCCAAGTAACACGTGCCCTATCTCTAAATGGCCGGAAGACGAAACGGGCAGGAACTCCGTAAGTCCCTGCACGATACCCAGTATAAGTGCTTGGATCCAACTCATTTCTTACCGCGGAATAAGATGGCAAAAATCATACTCACAAAACCGAATAAAGCAATCATCGGTCCCACCGTAATGCGGCGGACAGAGAAGATATCCGGGTTATATGCTTCCTCTCCGGAGGGTGCTCCGACCATCAGGCAAAAACCTACCACGATGATCACAAACGATACCGCTATCAGGATGAGGTTGAGTTTGGGCAATGTATGTTTCATAAAATATCAAATATCAAATCTCGTACAACGAGTTATTATCCATGCGGATGTAGCGACCGGTAGCAATCAGGGACGCGAAGAGCGTGATGAGCAATCCGCTTACCAGCACAACGGCCGACACTAACGCGATGTTCTGCCACGTCAACGGGAAGAGCAACACACCCAAGCGGTTCTCTACATAATAGACGACTCCGCTCAGTACAACAAGTGCGGCGATGCCCGAGAAGAATCCCATCAGCATATTACGCCATACGAACGGACGACGGGTCACCCACGAAGTAGCGCCCACAAGCGTCATCGTGTTGATGAGGAAGCGCTTTGCGTATATCTGCAGACGAATGGTGTTCACGATGAGCACCATCGAGATCAACAACAGCGCCAGGGCTACACCCAACAAGATTAACGAGAAATCATGGATATTACTGCTCATCAAGTCCGCCAAGTCACGCGGATAGATCACCTCCGACACATATGGCAGCGCTTTCAGTTGGTTCGCCAAGACCGTCAGGCTGTCCGGGGCACTATAGACCTCCGTCGGATGGATCTCATAGCTGGCCGAGAGAGGGTTATAACCCAAGAAAGCACTGGGGTCTTCGCCTAACGAGGCAATATGCTCTTGCAACGCCTCCTCACTCGACACATAATGGTAACTGCTGCAGCGGTCGCTATAGTCTAAGATCCTTTCTAACCGGGCACACTGGACACTATCCGCATCCTGCGTCAGCACTGCCGTAAGGGTGATGTTCTCGCGCATGCGCGTAACAAGCGCTCCTGCAGAAAGCAGGAGCACACATTCCAAGCCAATAAGGCACAACACCAGCGAAACGCTGACGGCGGAAGTTAGATAGGAATTCCGAAAACGATGTTTCCGCATTAATACTCCCAGAGGTCTTGTTCAAAATTGAGCAACTCGGTAGCAATACGCTCCTGCTCTTTCTTCACTTCCTCTGCCGTGCCCGCATAATCCGGAATCCAGCGGTTATACATGTTACCCTCACCGACGATGTACGACGTGAAGAGACGTTTCTGGAAGAACTCGTCAAACGTCACGCGCTTTACCTCGTTGCGGTTAGGAATAGCATACTGCATTGCCAGATACGGACGCAACTGATCAAACGAGATCCAGAACATGATCGACTCACGGAGCGAAGCCATGATATTCGAATTGTCACGCGTCGAGATCTTATCTGCCTGCAGCGGAGCGATAGCCATAATCTTCGTATGCAGACGCGAGGTGTGCTTGTCGAAGAATACCACTTCCTGAATCAAGTACTTCAACTGGTTCTTCACCAATTGCTCGAACGGATAGAAGTGGAACGACAACTCATCTGCGATGCTGTCGTAGTGAACCAACATAGCATCCGAAGTCGCGATATCAAAGTGCGAAGGATCATCCGAGTAGTCAGCCAGAGGATCATCGGCCATAAACAGCGTCGGAAGGATACTGCGCGATACCGGGTCTTGGTGCAGATCCGGCTTGATGGTCTCCATATTCTTCTCATAGATAGGAAGACCGTCCACTA
>JAEEGH010028510.1_pt1 | contig 10980 bp, 9 predicted proteins | sample 9134181 | NCBI WGS metagenome assembly JAEEGH01 (sample SAMN16246544, study PRJNA631951) | gut metagenome | biome: gut microbiome; feature: rumen; material: DP-attached | host: Bos | place: Iran: Karaj | collected 2018-10
GGCCGCTGTCCGCGAGGCGGGCAAGATGGGCATCGAGGGCAAGGACTACGTCGTTCAGGACGGCGACATCATGCACTTCCGCTTTAATGTGTAATCCCTGATTTTTTATCAAGAATTTAGAGAATTAGAGAATTATGATGAACAACTACATCTATCCTACGGAGTCCAAGCAACTGTTAGGCATAGCCATGCAGTTGCACCGTGAACTAGGGTGTGGCTTCAAGGAGAAGGTGTATCAGGATGCCTACGAGGTATTGCTGCGCGAAAACAGCATCCCTTACGAAAGAGAAAAGCATTTGTCCATCACGTTTCATGGCATTACGCTTGAGCACGACTTCTACTACGACTTCCTCTGCTACGGTCTGATAGGTGTCGAGCTAAAGACGTTTAGCGAGATAACTGGTGAGTTTGAGTCACAGCTGATCAATTACCTGCATGTAGGCAATCATCAATTAGGCTTATTGCTCAATTTCGGCACCACCAGTCTGCAATACAAGTTCATTCCGAACCACACCAACTACAAGAAATACTAATTCTCTAATTCTTGATAATTACCCAAGCTCACAATTTATTCTTTTAATTCTCTAATTCTTGATAATAATCTCCGTTCACTGATAATTCTTTAATTCTCTAATTCTTGATAATAAAATAATTCATGATTACTGATTTATTGACTTATATTTCTTGGAACCCGTCGCTGACTTTTGGCCCCTTCCGCTGGTATTCCCTCTGTTGGCTTATCGGACTGGCACTGGCCTACCTCGTCGTCAAGCGACTGTATAAGGAACAGCGGATCAAGGACGAGCTGTTCGACCCGCTGTTCGTCTACTGCTTCCTGGGCATCCTGATAGGTGCCCGCCTGGGACACTGCATCTTCTACCAGCCCGACTACTACCTGACTAGCATCAAAGGCGTCGTCGAGATGCTGCTGCCCATCCACTTCCTGCAGGACGGCGGATGGAAATTCACAGGCTACGAGGGACTGGCCAGCCACGGCGGCACGCTGGGACTTATCATTGCCCTGTGGCTATATGTGAAGCGGACAAAGCTGAGTATCTGGACTGTGCTGGACAACACCGCCATCGCTACGGGTGTGACGGCATGCTTCATCCGACTGGGCAACCTCATGAACTCAGAGATTATCGGCAAGGTGACCGACGTGCCGTGGGCCTTCGTCTTCGAGCGTGTCGACATGATGCCGCGCCATCCCGGCCAGCTGTACGAGGCCATCGCCTACGCCATCCTGTTCGGACTGATGTGGTGGCTGCACAAGCGGCTGCTGCAGAAGATCGGCACCGGCTGGTACTTCGGACTGTGCCTGACATACATCTTCACCTTCCGCTTCTTCATCGAGTACACCAAGGAGATACAGGAAGCCTTCGAGGCCTCGCTGCCATTGGATATGGGACAGATTCTCTCCATCCCCTTCATCATCGTCGGTGTCGTCTGCATGGCGAGGGTAAAAGATGTAAGATGTAAGAAGTAAGAAGTAAGAACTATGAACTATGAACTGTGAACTATGAACTGTGAACTATGAACTGTGAACTATGAACTATGAACTATGAACTATAAATCCCTACTTACCACCCTGCTGTTCCTTGTGTCCGTTGGCATTGCCGCCGACGAACCGAAGGACACGGCCTTTGCCAACCTATACCGCCGCTACTTCCAGCTCTATTCCGACTCCAACGAGACGGCCTTCTACCAGGCTACGGAGCAGCTGAAGGACTACTACCTGCAACACGACAACAAGGACTCATACTATAAGGTGTACCTCAACGAGCTGCTCTACGACACGGAGCACGGCAAGACCTACCGCGCCATCAAGAAGGCCAACATGATGCTGCATGACATGGAGGAGCAGGGCGACAAACACTACGACATCGTCTACTCGGCCTTGGGAAACATCTACGACCTGCGCGGCAACTACCGCATGGCCAACAAATACTACAAGGATGCACTGAAAGCCTGCGCACCCAACGACACCGGCGCACTGGTTGGCATCTACTCACGCATCGCCTCGCTACAGGCACACCGTGAGCCGCAAAAGGCAATGGAGGTCAACGAGCACTTTGGCAGCATGACGGCCAACAACCCACAATACCATAAGGTGTATGTCGTGCAAAAGGGGGAGATTTCCTTTTATCTGCGCGACAAACGTCTCTTCGAGAAGACCTACGAGGAGTACCTGCAGATATGCGAAAAATACCCGTTGCTCGACGGCTACGGCGCTGACATGATGAAGATGCTCAAAGCGGCGTTCACAGGCGACTATGCCACGGCCCTGGAGACGCTGGAACACAGCTCCACAGACTTCGACGCACTGGACCGCTGCGACATGCGTATCTTGATATACGAGATGATGGGCAACCGCCAGCAGGCACTCAAGGAGGTGGAGTACCGCCGCGACCTGCGCGACTCGCTGAACAGCGACATGCTCTTCGAGAGCATCAACGAAATCAACTCCGAAATGGGCATGAACCGTGTACAGGAACAGGCGCGGCAGGACCGTGAACAAGCCTCTCGCCGACAGAAGATGCTGATGGCCGGCGTCATCGCGCTGCTGCTGGCCGCCTTGGGCCTCATCGCCTCGCGCTACCTGGTGCGCCGCCGCTACCAGAAGCAGCTCCTCGCACAGAACAGGGAGCTGGAGATAGCCCTCTCGCGTGCCGAGGAGTCCGACCGCATGAAGTCGTCGTTCATCGAGCATGTCAGCCACGAGATACGCACACCGCTGAACGTCATCACCGGCTTCGCACAAGTCATCACCAACCCCGTCTACCAGTTGAGCGAACAAGACCGCAACACGATGCTGGACGACATCAGCAAGAACACCGCCGAGATAACCAACATCGTGAACGAGCTGCTGGAGATTGCCGAGGACGAGAGCAAGGAGCACTACACAACCGACGAAGACGTCAACGTGAAACAGCTGTGCGACGACCTGATGCTTCGCATGGAAGTCATCAACAACGGGAGACTGCAGCTACAGTACAAGCACCTGGTGGACGATAACCTCGTCATACACAGCAACCGCCAGGCAATCGACAAGATACTGTCGCAACTGCTGAAGAACGCCATCAAGTTCACCCAGCAGGGCACCGTGGAGCTGAAGGTCAGGGAGCGCGCCGCCAACGGTGGCATCGAGTTTGCCATCACCGACACGGGCATCGGCATCGACGAGCAGTACCACCAGAAGGTTTTCGAGCGGTTCTACAAGGTGGACACCTTCAAGCAGGGTCTGGGCCTCGGACTCACCATGAGCCGCAAGATAGCCAAGCTGATAGATGCCACGCTCGAGATCGACCCAAGCTACAAGAAAGGCTCACGGTTCCTACTCATCGTGCCACACCACAATTACAGTTCAACATGAAACAAGTCGCGAACCTTATTATTATATGTGTCACCCTGTTTGTGTTTGGAAACTGTGGCGACGGCAAGTCAGTGAGACATTTGCCTCACCTCGCCGACACGCCCTACCAGCAGGACTCGATAATGGTCGCCTACGCCACCTATCCCGAACGGGCACTCACACTGCTCGACTCGGCATTGTTGTTAGGCAATATCAGCGACTATCGCGGCCAGTTCATACGTGCCAAGATCTACAGCAAGTCGCTCATGGAGCAGCGGCTAGACTCTGCCATCCTTATCTGTAAGGCGTTGCTCGAACACGACTCCGTGCGCAATGCTCCCACAGAACAGGAGAATATCCTTGACTTGCTCATTGCGACCAGCCGTGCCAAGCCCGACTACGAGCAATATATGCATTGGGCCACGCAGAAGGCTGAACTTTGTCAGAAACAAGGCCAGGAGACCGAACGCTGGCGCACCGAAGCCGACATTGGCCTGGTGATGACGCACCTGGGACAGGAGAACGAAGGACTTGCCAAACTCGACGAGGCCATCAGCCATCTTGACAGCATCGACCGCATGGATGCCTTCGTCGTGGCCTGCAAGCGTAAGATCAATGCCCTCTTCAACCTGAAGCGCTTCGACGAGATGATTACCCTGGGGCAGCGCATCCTCGACCGCCTCGACCACTACGAGCAGCATGCCGGCGACTATGCCGAGGACAGCTACCGCCTCTCGTGGAGCGACAACCCCAGCGACCGTGACCGCTATATGGACTTCAGCCGAGCACAGGCATGGGGTTTTATGGCTATAGCGTATAGCCACACCCAGAACCCTCCGAAGGGTCAGGAGAGTAGTTACCTAAGTCTGGCGAAGAAATACCTCTCCCTCTTTGACAACAGCAGCTACGGCAAGACCTTCGCCGCCCGCCGCATGATTGCCCCCGCGCAGATGGCACTGGGCATGTACGACGAGGCACTGGCCACCTACGACGAACTGGAGCGTCGCATGGGTAGCGATACGCTCAACGAGGACTATGCCATCATCCTGCGTTCTCGTGCCATCGCCGCCCGTGACAAGGGAAAATTTGCCGAGGCTCTTGGCTATCAGACGCGCTACGCCAACCTCTCGAAAGCAGTCAGCGACAGCCTACACCGCAGCGAGGCCCACGACTATGCTGCCCGCTATCACGCAAAGGAGCAGCAGCTGCAGATTCAGGAGAAGGAGGCCGAGGCACGGCAGTTCCGCATCGTCAGCCTGGCCGTGGCCGTCATCGCCCTGCTGGCCATCGCCTTCGCAGTCTTTTTCTTCTACCAGAAGCGCATCGTCAACGAGAAGAACCACGGTCTGGTGCGCCTCATCGACGAGACCATCGCCTACAAGGAACGCTTTGTGCAGCTGCAAAACGCCATCCGCCGGCCGTCGCCGGAGAAACCCTCTGCCGCACCCGCCGAGCTGAAGACGCTGTCGGACAAGGAACTCTTCCAGCACCTCTGCGACGACATCCGCGAGAACAAGCTCTATCTCGACCCGATGTTCGACCGCCAGGCCGTCTGCGACCGCTACAACCTGAGCAACGCACAGGTGGGCAGTGCCTTCGCCCAGGGCAGCAACTACAGCAGCGTGGCCGACTTCATCCGCGACTGCCGTCTGGAGCACGCCCGCATCCTGCTCAGAACTACCGATATGAAGGTTGCCGACATCGCCACTGCCTCCGGCTTTAGCCGTCCTACCACCTTCAACCACGACTTCAAGGCTCGTTTCAACCTCTCGCCCACCGAGTACCGCCGACAGTAATCTTCTTGCTGTTATTTGTTGATTCATTGTAATCATTGTTGATTCGTTACAAACATTGCTTATTTGTTTGTAACCGCTTGCTCATTTGTATTACCTGTTGTCAGTGCGGTGATTATTGACTACCTTTGAGGTCGAAAACAATACGACCTAAAATGGAGTTACTGCTCATCATAACTAGTGTTGTGCTCGTCGCGTTAGGAGCAACCTTGGCGATAGCTTTCTCACTGCGTAAGCAGCGGGATGCTGCTATGCGGGATGTAGCGGCGATTGCCTTGCGCCTGTCGGAGGTGGAGAAGAAAATAGAGCAAGGGCAGGGAACTTTAAGGAAAGAGGAAGAAACGACACCCGCCACCCCTCAGGAGAACCTGAGTGGGATGAGCGACGAGGAATTGTTCCAGTATATCACCAAGGTTATTAAGGAACAGGAGTTGTACCGCTGGCCCGACTTCAACCGTTCTGCCGTCATGCAGCATTTCTCACTGTCGGCGGCCCGTGTGGGAGCAGCCTTTGCACAGGGTGGTGGTCAGTCGCTGCCTGAGTTTGTGCGCAACTGCCGCCTCGACTATGCCTGCCGTCTGATGGTGGAGCACCCCACGAAATCGTTTGTCGAGGTGGGCGAGGCTTCCGGCTACCAGCGCACCACCACGTTCTACCACGACTTCAAGGCCCGCTTCGGCATGGCACCGGCGGAGTATCGTAAATTGAAAGTGAAAAATGAAAAGTGAAAAATTTGCTACCGCATATATCAATTACGCATTACGCATTAAGCATTAAGCATTAAGCATTATAAATATGTACGCGCAACAGAGCATTCAAGACAGCCTATTTCTCTTGCTTTACGGCGGCGTTGCCATGCTGGCCGTAGTGGCAGGAATATATCTGTGGCTGGGGCGCAGCAACACCATCTTACCTGACATTACCCCGCCGAGGGCGCTACGCCGGTGGACGGCAGCCTTCTTCCTGATGGCGGCACTGAGTCACGCATGGTGGTACGTGCTGGGCGTCTATTGGCTGACGGACGACCGGCTGGTGCGCAACATCGTGGCCGTCACGCTCGACCACGTCCTGCTCGTTCCGCTCGTCATGGCCGTGCTGCTGCACCTGTTGCAGAACCGCCAGTACAGGCTCTGGCCGTGGGTGTTGTCGCAGGTACCCATCGTCGTGTCTGCTGCCGTGGGCATTGTCCGTCACGATGAGTTCTACGGCTTCGACCTGACAACCTACTGGCAAGTGGCAGTCATGACGGTTTTCGTCGTGTATTACATCCATGAGCTGATAAAGTACGGCCGCTGGCTGCGCGAGAACTATGCCGACCTGGAGCACAAGGAGGTGTGGCAGAGCCTGCTCTTCGCAGCCTTCCTTTTCGTAGTCTATGAGGTATATTTCACCAATCCGGGCGTGATGGCCAGGGAATATCTGGCACAGGTGGAGACCATCGCCATCATCGTCTTCCTGCTATGGAGAGTGGAGGCGCTGCAAAAACTGAGCATCACCCCCAGCCCCTCCAGCCTCACCCCCGACCCCTCTCCGATTGGAGAGGGGAGTGGTTACTCTCAAGACAAAAATGCTAATAACAAACAAGCGGATGGTCTATCTACTCCCCTCTCCAATCGCAGAGGGGTCGGGGGTGAGGCTGTTGGAGGTATTGATGACCTTCTCTTCCTCCACTGCGAGCAGCCTCAGCTCTATCTGCAGTACGACCTCTCGCTGTCGCAGCTGGCCGAGACGCTCGGCACGAGCCGCGAGGCCCTGGGCGCATGGTTCACCGAGCATGACGACACCTGCAACTCCTATATCAACCGCCTGCGCATCGACCACTTCGTCAGCCTCTACCGCGAGGCCGTGGCGGCAGGGCGTCCAGTCACCATCTTCGAGGTGGCCCACGAGTGCGGCTACCGCAGCTACCTCTCGTTCTACACTGCCTTCCGGCAGCGAATGGGTACCAGCGTGACGGCATGGATGAAAAGCGAAAGCAACAACATATAACATATCCAAAACAAAATGACAGACAACGACAAAACTTACAGACCCGACGGCAACGAGGACACACTGGAATTCGTGCGCCGCGTCATCAGCGAACAGCCAGACCAAGAGCCGCTGCGCATCGTAGGGCAGTTGGTGGAGATTGCCGTGACGGAACTGAAGGGTCGCCCTTGTGACATCTCGGCGGAAGTATCTGACAAGCGCATGAAGGTGACACTCTGCCACAGCGGCCACCAGATAGACGGCCGCATGATACACGTCATGCGTGACTTTACCGACCGTGTGGACTACAATCCCGACGGCGACAACGGCTGGCAGCTCGTCATCCGCCGTGACATACCGCCCCTCTTCGTCACCAGGCGATGAAGGAAACGAGGGTCGGCCCCAAACAGGAAGAGAAAACGAAAACAACTGATATAATTCACATTAGTACTAACATTTTAAACTATTAACGCTTATGAAGAAGAAAATTTTCATGAAGAGAGCGCAAAGCCGGGGACACTCGGGCTTTGCCAGAGTGCTGACCATGCTCGCCATGCTGTTTATCGCGGCGACGGGCGCATGGGCACAAACGTGGACGAACATCGTCAAGAACAGCAACATGGAGGGGACTGACGTGTCGTGCTTCTATGTGAATGAACAGGCCGGAGGCATGTACCTCGCCCGCATCATCGACGGCATCGGCGTGGACGGCTCCAGAGCCATCAAGCTGCAGTCGACAGACAACGAGGCTAACTCATGGGACACCCAGTTCGACATCCGCCTGCCTTACGTGTTACCCGCAGGCACGGAGTATAAACTGAGCTTCGACTACAAGACCGACAAGGCCGGTGTCAGGGTAAGCAATGATGAAGACTACTCATTCGGATTCCAGCTTGCCAACGAGCCTACTCAGTACGTCTGGTGGACGCTCGGCGGCTGGCCTGCTCCCAGCATTGAAACCACCGAGGAAAACGTCAACAAATGGCAGCACTACGAAGCGACTTACACCGTGCCTGCCGAATGCGACGGCACCACGAAGAGCGACCAGGGCGACTGGTTGCTGAAATTCCGCACCATCTACATCAATCTGGCTGGAAACAAGGTGGCCACGGAATTCATCTTCGACAACGTGAAGGTGGAGATTGATGCCACCGTGCTCGCCGGACTGACCGAGCAGCCTGTCACCGACCCGACGCTCATGATTCCTTATTATTCCGATGATGATGTGGCTGTAGGCAAACTGAAGGCTGCCATCGAGACATACAATGCCATCGCCTCGCCTACGGATGACGATAAAGCCACGCTGAAGGCTGCCATCGACCAGTACAACGCCGACAATGCCGACTTTGAGAAGGACGAGACGGCAAAGGTGGCTACCGACGGATGGAAGGATTTTAACGGCAATACCGCCGGTCTTTCTCCTGACTGGGCTGCACCGGCTGTCACTACCTACGACGGACGCACCTCACAGCCTGCCGAAGTCTATGAGGATGGGAGAAATGGTGCCAGCCGCACAGGTATTATGATTTATCAGGACATCACCGGTCTGACCAATGGCCAGTACAAGGTCGGCTTCTATGGCAATGCCTACTTCACTCCAAACCGCGGCATCGAAAGCACGATGGAGGATGGTTCAACCGATGTGGCCTACGTCTTTGCCAACGAACAGAAAGAGTTCATCACTGCACGCGTTGGAACTTCGTTCTCAGAGTACAATCTGCTTCAATTCAATGTGACTGTGACCGACGGTAACATCAAGCTCGGTTTGGGTAAAGAAAGGGGCGGCAGCAACTGGCACACCACGCAGATCTATCAGCTGACATGGTTCGCCACCGCCAAGGAGGCATACGCTGCTAGTCAGACAGAGCTCAAAGCCCTCGTAACCGATGCCGAGGCACTTGCTGCCGACGAGAACAAGACTGAAGGCAAGGACGACTTCCTCGTAATTCTCGCCATAGCGGAAGAAGCCATTGGCGACAAGGCCAACTGGTACAACAACACTGAAATTGAGGCCATCATCACTGGCCTGAAGAAAGCCATCGCCGACTTCAAGAAGGCCAACAGGTTCATCGACTTCCCTGCCGGCCAGTACTACCTCATCGACGTAGAGAGCACTAAGATGATGGCCGCCGGCCACGACTGGGGCACACGCGGTATCGTCAACGAGATGGGTCTCGACCTGACGCTCACTCCCAACTCGGAGACCCGCACCGTGACCATTGACAGCCGCGTAAGCAACGGTGGCGACAGCCACTTCCTCGGCAGCAATCTCTATATGGACGGCTCCGCGTATGGCTGGGCTCTCGACTACCGGGGCTTCGGATTCTACATCCTCGACCCCGCCAGCGAGAAGTACATCAACATCGATGCCAACGACAACCTCGAGCTGAGCAGCACGCCGCGTGAGTGGATCATCGTCACCGCAGATGGTGTGATGGAACAGCTCATAAATAATATGGCCAATGCCACGGCTGAGAATCCCGTGGATGCCACCCGTCTTATCAAGGCCCAGAACTTCAACCGCAACGACGCGCGTAACGCCGAGGCATGGACCGTGGTGCAGGAATTGACAGGCGAAGGCCACAATATCAACATCAGCGGTGGCGAGGATGGAAATGGAACTATTGGCAACAACTGCGCCGATGCTAACTACACTCCCTTCTCGTTCACGCAGACCATCACCGGTGCGCCCGCAGGCACCTATCAGCTGACTGCTCAGGGCTTCTACCGTCAGGAAGATTACGAGAGTGAGAATCCCGCCACTCCTCAGTTCTTCGCTAACGGCGTGGAGCAGGCCGTACCTGTCTGGACCGGTAGTGTGAACAGCATGACCGAAGCCGCACAATCGTTCACAGCCGGCAATTACACCATCGAGCCCATCGAGTTCACCGTGGGCGACGACGGCAAGATGGAGATTGGCATCAGTGCCACCGCATCAAAGCAGTGGGTCATCTTCGACAACTTCCGCCTGACCTATCTCGGTAACCCCAATGCCCCCGAGCCTGCCGAGCCTGGCGATGTGACGCTGAAGGAGGGCACCGAGGATGCTGACAACTGGACTGCAAAGGCTGGCGACGGTGAGTTCGGCGCACTGCCGCTGAACGACGTGCCCGAAGGCACCACCGTGACGCTGACGTACAACGGCACGAAGCGCGTGAAGAGCGTGAAGGCCGTAGTGAAGGCTGAGGCCGGGACTGAGGAGCCTGTCACTGGCACTATCTACTCTTGGGAGTCGCCCGAAGGAACGCCCATCGAGACGGGAGGAACCATTGCCTATGTCAATGGAGACGGTGACCGTCTGAACTACCTTAACAGCGGTAATTACACCATCTGCCTCAACGGTAAGAAGGCCAACCTGAACGACGAGACCGCTTCGGCCAACGCCGGACACATGGTCGTCACGCTTGACAATGCCCTTGCCGCTGGCGACGTGATTTCCTTCACCGGATACATCACCAAGAATGAGTCAAAGAAGTCAAGCGCCTACATCCTGTATGAGAATGGCACAGAGACAGAAAGTCCTGCCTTTAGCGATGCGGAAAACATTGAACCTACCTTCAATGGCTCTATTGCGACGAAGACAGTAACAGTTACTGATGAAGCTGCTGGCAGCAAGACCATCACGCTGACTCGTGGACAGACCGGCACAAACCTCTTCATCACGAAACTGGAGATTATCAGAGGTGCTGCGAACAACTAAATGTCCCTCGTGCGTGAACACATTATGTATTAAACGAAACAAATAAAGAATAAGATTATGACTAAAAAGATATTTTCAATCCTAGCGCTGCTCTGCATGGCAGTCAGCGGCGCATGGGCAGATGGCTACTATCTGGTCGGTAATATGAATGACTGGAAAGTCAACAG
>JAEEGH010028512.1_pt1 | contig 10980 bp, 6 predicted proteins | sample 9134181 | NCBI WGS metagenome assembly JAEEGH01 (sample SAMN16246544, study PRJNA631951) | gut metagenome | biome: gut microbiome; feature: rumen; material: DP-attached | host: Bos | place: Iran: Karaj | collected 2018-10
CCATCATTGAAAAAGCCTGGCTGATAGACGGTGCCGATATAAGGGATGCCGCATAGCAGGGGAACGGCTGGAATGGCCACCCATTGCCAGCGACGGCGTATCAGCCAGAATATCAGCATGATGATGTTTACTCCCAACAGATAGGGAAGGGCATAGACCAACATGGCTATTGCAGTACCTGAGGCTGGATCTGAGGAGCCTCCGAAAAGTCCGAAAAGTGTGAATACGGCCATCAGCGTGCTGATGATCAGCAGCATGAAAGAAATGTATTTGTAAACGCCCAGTTTACCCATGGTGTGAATTGGTGGGATTGAATTTATGATCCAATGAAGTGATTAATCTTCTCAATAAGGTCTTCTACATTGAATGGCTTAGCCATAAACTCATCGCAGCCGGCTGCTTTCGCCTCACGAATAATCTCTGGGAAAGCGTAGGCGCTAAGGATGATGATGGGCACCTTGTTGTTGACCTCCTTGATAATGCGGGTGGCATCCAGTCCATCCATCTCAGGCATTCTGACATCCATCAGGATGATATCAGGATGCTCTTCCTCGTTCATCGTCACAGCTTCAATACCATTGCGGGCATGCAGCAGGTTATAGCGCTTCTGCAGCACAATACGTATCAGCTCGTAGTTGCTCTCCTCGTCCTCAACAACCAAGACGGTCTTCAGGGCTTCCTGATTGACGGGGTTGTTCACGCGTAGGGTGCGCATGTTGTTTGAACGGGTGGTAACGGTGACGCCACTGATAGAACCTGAGAATGGCAAGGTGAATGTGAAGATGGAGCCTTTGCCCAGGGTTGAGTCTACTTCAATAGTGCCCCCCATCTTCTCTACAATGATACGGCAGAGGGCCAGACCAAGGCCGAAACCGCGCTGCTGCTCGGCATCCTGAGAAGCGTAGGCATCAAAGATATGTTCGATAAACTTGGGGTCGATACCAGAACCTGTGTCCTTGACGAAGAAACGGATCTCCTGTGTGTCGCTCAGCAACTCATAGCCAAAGGAGATAACACCTTTAGGTGTGTGCTTGAGGGCGTTGGAGATAAGGTTTGAGAATACCTGCGTGATACGGTTGGCATCGGTCTCCATGCTTACTGGACTTGCGGGCTTGTTCCACGTCAGGCTGACTGTCTCGGGACAACGGAATTTGAATAACTGCTTGATACTCTTCATCAGATAGTTCAAATCCGTAGGTTCTTTCTTGATGGTTATCTCACCATTCTCAACGCGTGAGAGATCAAGGATCTCGTTGACAAGACTAAGAAGACGGTTGTTATTGCTCTCAATAATCTCCATATAGTTCATGCGGTCTTCTTGAGAGTCTGTCTCTACCATGACACGGGAGAAACCTTCGATAGCGTTGAGGGGTGTGCGAATTTCATGCGACATGTTGGCAAGGAACAAGGATTTCATCTTGCTCGCTTTTTCGGCCTTTTCGGCCTTTTCTTCATATTCCTTGAGCTTGCGGTTGGCTTTGTCCAACTGCATTTTCACTAACTCTAGTTGTTCGGCTAGTTCGGAATTTTTTTGCTGAAGTGTTGTTATTTCTTCTGAATTCATCGCATGAACATTCACATTCAATGTGCAAAAGTAATCATTTTTTTCTAAACACGAAAGAAAAACACGAAATTGTTACTTATTTTTGCGTTTTTTTACCCTCTTCGTGCTTTTTCCCATGTTCCACTGTCCTTATGTGACATCAGATAGCCTATTCCAAGGAAGACGTTCAGATTCATAAAAAGGAAGTAGCAGGGTATGTAGAGCAACTTGTTTCTGCGACCTGAGACTTTCAGGATATGACCCGTGAGAGCTGACAGGTAGAAGAAGAGCTGCAGGAGGAACAATAACTGGTAGATGAGTGAACCGCTTGCGAAAAGCAACAGGAGGTTCAGGGGGAACAGGGCAAACAGGGCCAGGGGGGTGATGCTCCAGCGCAGCACGCGATGGGATACGTACTGGAAGGCTACCTTGGGGTAGGCAAAGGGATTCATCATGCTGCGCAGCCACCAGATGCTCTGCAGGCCTCCTGCTGCAATGCGGCGCTTGCGCTTGGACTCCTCGGCAGTGCTGGCAGAACCGTATTCTGTGGCATAGGCCTCGCTGGTATAGGCTATGCGGTGGCCATCCTTCAGAATGAGCATGGACATCATGAAGTCGTCGAGCAGGGCATTGCTGGGAGCAGGGAGATAATGGCTCATGCGCACGGCAAAGAGTTCGCCGGCAGCGCCCATGGCAGAATAGAGTTCGCTGTCCCAACGCTTTAGCATGCTCTCATATTTCCAGTAGACACCTTCGCCCTCGGCAGTAGCCTGACCGGCATGACGGGCTGCTACGCGTTTCTCGCCAGATACGCAACTGACATTCTTTTTCATGAACTGACGCACTATCTCGCGAATGGCATCGGCATTCAGCATGGTGTTGGCATCGGTGAAGATCACGTATTCGGCTTTGTTCTCCTGCAGACCGTGTTGCATGGCAGCTGCCTTTCCCTTGCGCTCGGGTGAATAAACGAGCTTGACCTCGGGATAGGCCTGCAGCATCTCGTTGGAGTTATCGCTACTGCCATCGGTAACCCACATCACGCAGAGCTTCTCCTGTGGATAGTTGAGTGCCCGGATATTCTGCATCTTCTCCTCGATGACGTCGGCCTCGTTGTAGGCGCAGATCATCAGCGTGACATCGGGCAGCAACTGAGGGTCAAGGGGTAGGATGGGGGTTGTTTCCCTCCGGAAGAAGATGTTCTTGACTTTCAGGATGATATATAGCACGGCTCCGTAGCCTACATAGGTGTAGACTACGAGGGCCAGGCAGAGCCAGAATATGATTTTCAACGTTATCACCATATTATATATTAGATATATACTAGAGCGCGGTTAGTGGTCTGACAGGTTAGTTGTTATTTGATGATGACTTTCCGTCCGCCAATGATGTAAAGGCCGCTACGGGTGGGCAACTGCTGTATCCGTCGTCCCTGCATGTCGAACCAGGTGTCGGCAGTCTGCTGTTTTACCTGGTGTTCCACAATGCCTGTGGGGTTGTCGGGATCAACATCTCCGAAGTAGTACAGCTGGAAGTTATCGAAGATAGCCCAGTAGCTATTATCCATCTTGGTGGTGCGGAGACCCATCTTCAACTGGCCTCCCTTGGTTGCCACGCTGGTGGTGACACGGTTCTGGTAGAGACCTTTCTTGAAGTAGATGCTGGCTGCCTCCATATTGTTGGGCACATACTTATTGCCACCAACAGTTGACTCGTTGCCGCCCAGTTTTTTGGTCTGCATCTCTGCGCATATCTGCTTGATCTTCTTAGCCTTGGTAGCGCCGTACAAGAAGACGGTCACGTTGTCGTTGTCACTGTTGTAGGCGGTATAGGCATCGGCTGCAGAACCAGGACGCTGGAAGGCCTGTACGCCGACCTGATAGTTGCCGGCAGGCAGGTTTTTGACAATCTGGTTGAAGTCGAAGGTTTTCTGGTAGAACTCTGCGCAAGCGTAACTGATGGTGGCTGCAACAGACCATCCGTCGCTGTTGGAGTCGAGGGTGGCATTGGTCAGCAGGTATGACAGGTCGAAGGGTTTCGACAGGTCTGTGGGTGACACACCGCTGAGGAAGTTCAGCGCTGCAGCAGTTGCCTCGTCTGTGAGTGTGCCTAACTCTGTGATATTATTGCTGCTGGCAATACGGCTCTCGATACTGCTGATGGCATCGGTAAAGGCCTGGTTGGCACCCTCAACACGTTCGGTATGAGGCACTTCTGCCAATGGCTTGATATGTGAGAGAACATCAGTAGTCTTCTGCTTGATGCCTTCCACCAGATTAGCCTCAATCTGCTCGGCCTCGCTGGCGGTAAGGATGAGCCAGCGCTGGGCAGTAGCCGTGTTGGCAATATTGAAGGTAGCGCTGCCAATAGCACCGTTGGCATTAGCCTGCAGACAGTTGGGCGTGAGGTTGCCTGTGGGGTGAATCAGCCAGTAGCCGCGCTTTGACTGGCTACCGGAACCTACGTTAACGCGTCCTTTCATCAGATGGAAATTTTCCGCATTGGTGATGGTCTCACGATTCATGAGCGTGAATTTGCTGCTATAGGTGAGGTACTTGCCTGTGGCTACGTTGCGGAACTGATAGTACTGGTTATCAGGAGTAAAGGTGATATACCAGGCAGCACTGTCGTTTTGCTGGACCTCTGCGCTCGACATGGTCTTCCATTTCAGTGCACCCGTATTAGTCAGGGTGAGGTAAGAGGTATAGAGACCACGTTCGTCTGACTCGTTTTTCAGGTAGTATTTCACGTTATCTTCCTGATCGAATAGATAGCATGGGTCTGCAAATGATTTTGAGTGATGCTCCAGACCGTCTTCGCCTAATGCCTGTCCAATCATGGCGTTGGCATAATAGGTTTTTAGACTTCCGTCGTCTTCTTGAGCACCGTTGATGCCGTAAGGCCACATGTGTTGGTAGTCGCCATTGAGGCGAGAACCTGTGGTGTTGTCCCAGAAATCAAGGAAGGCCGAAACACGATCGCCCAGCCAGTAGCCTGTGCCGTTGCCGTCTCCGTTAAGACCTGAACGCAGGATGTTCTTGTTCCATTGAGTGGTGTAGGGAACGAGGCCCAGTCCGTGCTGCATCTCATGCATGATGGTACCTGTGCGCTGATATGAGGAGTTAGCCCCCATATTCATCCAGGGCTCATCTTTATAGTTGCAGTCTGCTGTTGGAGTGCCAGCGCTATAGCCTACGCTGAATTTCTTCTTGATGCTGGTGAGGTTGTTGAAGATGTTGCAGGCATCGGTAAGGGCATTGTTGATGCGGGTGTTCTCGGCAGCACTGCCGCCATTGTTATACCAATAGGTGATATTACCTTTTGGTAGAGTATAGAACTTGATAACATCTCCGTAGCCTGTTACACCACTCTGATTGGTGGCATAGGCGCGCATATAGTATTTTGTGGATGGTTTCAGATTCACGAAATAATAGATGGTGCCATTACTTGATATTGTCTTTGTGCTGACGCTATCGTCAATAGTAGGATTAGGGTTCTCGGCAATACAGAAGCCACGCTTCGTGATGGTTGAGCCGCCATTAGCCGAAATGGACTTAATACGACCAAAAGCCATCGTGGCACCACGGGCAAATCGCGTGTCGCTTATCACAGTAGGCTGTGCATATACTGTACTAGATATTGCTATGAGTAGTAGGATTGTGTGTGTAATCTTTTTAAGTTTCATGATAATTGGTAGTTTCAGTGAGTAATACTCTGCAAAAGTATGAATTTTTTTTGAAATGGCAAAATTATCCATACATAAAAAAAAGATGCAACTCTCTTTTTTAATGAAAGTTGCATCTTTTCTTACTTGCTCACTTCGTTTTCCTCCTGCATATCGATGAACTGCCGGTTTGCATCGTAGAACTCGTACTGCAGGAAGGCCATCTTCTGGTTAGGAATGATGCGAACGCCCAATCCGTATTTCAGTTGCCAGCGGCGTTTCAATGAAAATACGCCCTGATTGATGAATGCGGCAACATAAGGATGGACATGGAGTGTGAAACGCTTGATGCCTATCTTGTTGACAAGACGGTCAATTTTGCTCTCTAACTGGTCTGTGAACAGAATGCTGGATTTAATCTTTCCAGTGCCATGACAGGTGGGACAACTCTCCTCTACGGCAACATCCATGGCCGGACGCACGCGCTGACGCGTAATCTGCATCAGTCCGAACTTTGACAATGGCAGGATGTTATGGCGAGCACGGTCTTTCTTCATGTTCTCGCACATACGTTCGTAGAGCAGCTGACGGTCCTCTGCCAGGTTCATGTCGATAAAGTCTACGACAATGATACCACCCATATCGCGGAGTCGCAACTGGCGTGCCAGCTCGTCGGCTGCACCGAGGTTGGTCTCCAGGGCGTTGGCTTCCTGTCCGTTTTCTTTCTTGATACGTGTACCACTGTTGACGTCGACCACGTGCATAGCCTCTGTGTGTTCAATAATGAGGTATGCGCCGCGCTTGTAGTTAACGGTACGTCCAAAACCAGACTTAATCTGCTTGGTTACGTCGAAATTGTCGAAAATGGGCACATTGCCTTTGTACAACTTGACAATGCTTGCTTTTTCTGGGGCAATCAAAGAGACGTAATCATGGATCTGGTTGTAGATCTCTGGATCGTTAACATGGATGCCGTCATAGGTGGGGTTGAACAAATCGCGCAGCAATGCAACGGCTCTTGTCTGCTCTTCAAAGACCAGCTGTGGACGTTCTGTCGTCTTCTGTACCTTGGTAATGGCGTCTTCCCATCGTTTCAAGAGTACTTTCAGTTCCTGGTCGAGTTCAGCTGCTTTCTTTCCTTCTGCAACGGTTCTTACAATGACGCCAAAATTCTTGGGCTTCATGCTTTGTACCAGCTGCTTCAGTCGGCTACGCTCTTCTCCACGTTTAATTTTACTAGATACAGAAACCTTATCTCCAAAAGGTATCAATACCATGTAGCGCCCGGCAAAACTTAGTTCGCAGGTGAGTCGGGGACCCTTGGTATTGATGGGCTCCTTGACTACTTGAACCATGATTTCCTGTCCAACCTTCAGAATATTCTGAATGCTTCCTTCCTTGGGAAGGGTAGGCTGGATAGTGGCTTTCTGGATGGGATAGAGTTTCTTTCTGTCACTTGCTACCTGTTTCAGGTATTTCTCGTAAGAGCTGAATTGAAGTCCTAAATCAAGATAATGCAGGAAAGCATCTTTCTCAGAACCAACATCAACGAAGCAAGCGTTGAGTCCTGGCATCAGTTTCCGAACCTTGCCAACATAAATGTTGCCCACAGCATACGAGGCCTCGCGGGGCTCGTTCTGATACTCCACCAGGCATTTGTCTTCCAACAATGCGATGGAGATTTCTTTGGGGCGCGCATCAATGATAACTTCGCTTGTCATGTGTTTGTCTTAACTTGATTTGTTACTCATAAAACTGAAAAGGGCGCACCAAACATTTAATAATGGTTGGTACACTCCTTTCATCTTTCTTTCCGTCTAAGCTAATTTATTTGCTCTTATGACGATTCTTGCGCAGTCTCTTCTTACGCTTGTGAGTTGCCATCTTGTGGCCCTTCTTTTTCTTTCCGTTTGGCATAGTTGTAAAATATTATTTGTTATTTAAATTAAAATCGCTTGTCAATCCAATTATTATTTGTTATCCATGCGCTCGATAAAGCTCTTGCAGGGCTTGAAAGCGGGTAGGTCGTGAGCTTCAATAACGAGTGTCGTGTTCTTGGAAATGTTGCGGGCAGTCTTCTGGGCACGATGCTTCACGATGAAACTGCCGAATCCGCGCAGGTATACATTTTCTTTATTATTGGCCAAACTGGTGCGAATTTCTTCCATAAAGGCTTCTACTACAGTAGATACCTCTTTGGCATTGACACCTGTTTGCATAGCAATTGTTTTGACAATTTCTGCTTTGGTCATCTTTGTTTTTCTTTAAGATTTTAATGATGTTTCTAATTTCGGACTGCAAAGATACTCATTTTCAGTCAGATATGAAAACTTTTTTGCTTTTTTTTGAAAAAAACTCGCAAAAAGACTTATTCTGAGTCCTTGAAATAGTCCTCTAATTCCTGCTTAGCCTCTGAATCATTGTTAGATAGGTCACGAATGATGGTTCCTTTTTCCAATAGGGCTATGCGTGTGGAAATCTCTACGGTATGCTGCAGGTTATGACTGCTGACAAGGATGGTGGCATGTGTCTCTGCGGCATACTCCTTCAATGCACGCTTCAGGATATTCTGACTGGTGGGGTCCAGGAAATTGAAGGGCTCGTCCAGGATGACGATAGGTGTCTCCCTGATAAGGGCAGAGATGATGCCAACCTTCTGCTTGTTACCTGCAGAGAGGTTGCGGATCAGTTTCTTCTGACCGAAGATCTCGCCACCGGCGAAATGCTCGAACTTCTTCAGGCGCTCATCGATAATCTCCTGTGGCGTTCCGCATATTTTCCCAAGGAAAGAGAAATACTCCTCAGGCGTCAGGTAGTCAATCAGAAAACCTTCGTCGATATAGGCGCTGACCTGTTGTTTCCACTCTTCCGATAAAGCCGGATTGATGCCATTGATACCCACCTCTCCCTCATCGGGCTTCAGCAGGTCGAGTATCATGCGGAAAAGGGTTGTCTTTCCCGCTCCGTTGTTACCAACTAAGCCAAGGATATCCCCATCGTTAATAGTAAACGCGGGGATATCACATGCTCTTGTTTCTCCAAATTGTTTCTTAAGATTCGAGATCGTTATCATACGAGACCTTTTCCGTGACAATTCTTGAATTTCTTACCACTTCCACAGGGACAGGGATCGTTACGCCCTGGCATCTTGTCCCTGACAATAGGTGTGCGGGGCTGCTGGGCACGGGTATCGTTCTGTGCTGCAGCCTGCTGACCTCTGTCAACGAGCTCTTCTTCCTGAACGCTCTGCTTGTTCTCTGTGTATTGCTGACGATTGGTGTGTTCCTCGGGGGCAGCCTCGCGAACCTCCTGCTGTTGCATCTCAGGAATCTGTCCGCGGTTCAGCACAGCCATCGTGCGGTTGTTCATCTCGTTAATCATGTTGTCCCATACCTTTGCACTCTCCAGCTTGAAGATAAGCAATGGGTCTTTCTGCTCGTAGCTGGCGTTCTGTACAGAGTGACGCAGTTCGTCGAGCTCACGCAGATTCTCCTTCCATGATTCGTCAATGATATGCAGCAGCATCTGCTTCTCGAACTCCTTGACCACAACCTTACACTCAGTCTCGTAGGCTTCCTTCAGGTTGCAGGCGATGTTGTAGATGCGGTGGCCGTCGGTGATGGGCACCAGGATGCGCTCGTACATCATCCCTTGGTTCTCGTAGACCTGCTTGATGATGGGCATGGCCACCTCGCAGATGCGCTCGCAGCGGCGGTTGAAGTGTGCGAGCACTGCCTGGAAGGCGTTCTCGGTCATGGTCTCCCGCTGGCGCAGGTCGAGGAACTGCTCCTCGGTGAATGGCAGCTCCATGCCGAAGAGGCGTATGAACTGCTCCTTGCATCCGATGTAGTCGCAGCGCTCTATGGTGGTGCTCACGCGGTCCCAGATGGTGTTGGCAATGTCCATGCCTATGCGCTCGCCCATGAGTGCGTGGCGGCGTTTCTCGTAGATGACGGTGCGTTGCTTGTTCATTACGTCGTCGTACTCCAGCAGGCGCTTGCGCACGCCGAAGTGGTTTTCCTCCACCTTTTTCTGTGCGCGCTCTATGCTGTTGCTTATCATGGAGCTCTCAATCATGTCGCCCTCTTTGAAGCCCAGCTTGTCCATGACGCGGGCTATGCGCTCAGAGGCGAAGAGACGCATGAGCTTGTCTTCGAGCGAGACGAAGAACACCGACGATCCGGGGTCGCCCTGACGTCCGGCACGTCCGCGCAGCTGGCGGTCCACACGGCGGCTCTCATGGCGCTCTGTGCCTATGATGGCGAGGCCACCGGCAGCCTTCACCTCAGGCGAGAGCTTGATATCCGTACCACGGCCAGCCATGTTGGTGGCAATGGTGACGGCGCCCAGTCCGTTGGTTGACTGTCCGGCCAGTGCCACGATGTCGGCCTCCTTCTGGTGCAGCTTGGCATTGAGCACTTGGTGGGGTATGCCCTCGCGCTGTCCTGTCTCGGGATTGACATACATGGACAGCATGCGCGAGAGGAGCTCGGATATCTCGACGCTGGTGGTGCCTATGAGCGACGGGCGGCCTGAGTTGCGCATCTTCACCACCTCGGCTATGACGGCGCGGTATTTCTCGCGGGCTGTCTTGTAGACGCGGTCGTCCATGTCGATGCGGGCCACGGGCTTGTTGGTGGGTATCTCCACCACATCGAGCTTGTAGATGTTCCAGAACTCGCCTGCCTCGGTGATGGCCGTACCCGTCATGCCTGCCAGCTTGTGGTACATGCGGAAATAGTTCTGCAGGGTGATGGTGGCGAAGGTCTGCGTGGCAGCCTCCACCTTGACGTGCTCCTTGGCTTCCACGGCCTGGTGCAGTCCGTCGCTCCATCGGCGGCCTTCCATGATGCGTCCTGTCTGCTCGTCGACGATTTTCACCTCTCCGTCGATGACCACGTATTCGTCGTCGCGGTTGAACATGCAATATGCCTTCAGCAGCTGCTGGAGGGTGTGCACACGCTCGCTCTGCACGGCGTAGTGGGCCATGAGCTCGTCTTTCTTGTTGACGCGCTCCTCGTCGGTGAGTCCTGTTTCGGCCTCGAGTGCGGAGAGCTGCGAGGTGATGTCGGGCAGCACGAAGAGCTCCGGGTCGTTCACCTGATTGGCCAGCCAGGCGGTGCCTTTGTCGGTGAGGTCGCAGGAGTTCAGCTTCTCGTCGACGACGAAGTAGAGCGGCTCCACTGCCTCGGGCATGCGGCGGTTGTTGTTCTCCATGTAGGTCTCCTCGGTCTTGAGCATGCCGGCCTTGATGCCTTCCTCGGAGAGGTATTTGATGAGGGGCTTGTTCTTGGGCAGGGCCTTGTGGGAACGGTAGAGCGAGAGGAATCCCTCTTCAATCATCTTCTTGTCGTCTTTCTCCATGCCGGCGCTGATTTTCTGCTTGGCATCGGCCAGGAACTGGGTGGCGAGCTGGCGCTGTACGCCCACTATCTTCTCGACCAGCGGCTGGTACTCCTCAAACATCTGCACCTCGCCCTTGGGCACGGGGCCGCTGATGATGAGCGGGGTGCGGGCATCGTCGATGAGCACGGAGTCCACCTCGTCGACGATGGCGTAGTTGTGCGACCGCTGCACGAGGTCGGCAGGCGAGGTGGCCATGTTGTCGCGCAGGTAGTCGAAGCCGAACTCATTGTTTGTGCCGAAGGTGATGTCGGCCATATAGGCCTGGCGGCGCTCGGGCGAGTTGGGCTTATGCTTGTCGATGCAGTCGACGCTGAGTCCGTGGAACATGTAGAGCGGCCCCATCCACTCGGAGTCGCGCTTGGCCAGA
>JAEEGH010028517.1_pt1 | contig 10979 bp, 11 predicted proteins | sample 9134181 | NCBI WGS metagenome assembly JAEEGH01 (sample SAMN16246544, study PRJNA631951) | gut metagenome | biome: gut microbiome; feature: rumen; material: DP-attached | host: Bos | place: Iran: Karaj | collected 2018-10
CAGAGACAGTGCCCTCCGACACCCCCTTCGCGCCCCCGCAGCCCGCTTCGCGCGATCCGTTTGCGGAGACGGTGCGCTCCGACAACCCCTTCGCGCCCACGCAGCCCGCTTCGCGCGATCCGTTTGCGGAGACGGTACGCCCCTCCGACAATCCCTTCACGTCCTCTTCGCGCGATCCGTTCGCGGAGACGATGCGCTCCTCCGACAATCCCTTCGCGTCCGCACAGCGTACTCCGTTCAGAGCGCCCGCGCAGCCCGAGAGCAATTCGTTCGCATCTGCACCGCGTCCCGCAGCGCCTTTTGAAAACCCGTTCGCGTCCGCACAGCGTCCTGCAGCAGCCGAAAAACCTGAAACGCCGTCCGCATCCGCACCGCGTCCCGCGGAGCAGAACTGGACCTGCATGCAGTGCGGAACGCCCAACCCCGACAGCGCACGGTTCTGCACCGGCTGCGGCACGCCGAAGCCTTCCGTGAAGCGCGCGCCCGTCTGCGGCAGCTGCGGTCGCGAGCTGAAGCCCGGCGCCCGGTTCTGCCCGTACTGCGGCGAACGGCAGGCGTAAAGCCCGACGGCGGTACTTCCGTTTCGATAATACCGTAAGATCCATCCGATCCGTCAGGAGGTGCTTATGGAAAAATCCGTTCGGATCCGCCGCTATGTCGCGGTCGGACTGATGCTGCTCTCGACCCTGATGCTGTTCTGGCCGTCGATCGTCAAGATCAACGGCAAGTCCGACGCGTTCGATGCCTACACGAGCAGAATGAAGGCGCTCGGCAAGGCGGATTTTGCAAGACAGTTCGCGCAGGAATGGAAATATTCCTTTGATTATATCGGCGCTTTGGAAGTGTCGGAAGCGCAGATGCGCGAAGCGGAGGACGTGGGCCGCGGGTTCTACGACTTTCTGATGAAGGACGGATATACTCTCTCCTACCTGAAGGCCTGCCTGTTCTTTCCGAAACTGATCCGGTACGCGCATATCGACGCCGCAATCCCGCTCGTTACGAGCATACTTTTGTGGCTGGGATTCTCCTTGCTTCTGCTCCTTGCCGTCGGAGCGATCCTGATGATGCTGTTCAACAAGCCGAAGGTGTTCAACATTCTGCACGTCGTCTTTTCTTTCCTGATCGCGACCGTGTTCCTGTTCCTCGGCCTGTGCGGACCGATCATGACCGTTGCCGACAGCAGCGTGAAGATCGCGCCGGTCTATCCGGGCGCTGCAGCCGTGCTGCTGCCCCTGTTCTCGTTGGCTGCGCTGATCGTCTATAAGCGTATCCGTGTCAAAAAGGCTGCGCCGCAGCCCGCTGCCGCGCCGGTTTGGCAGCAGCCCGTTGTCCCGCAGCAGTCGACGTCCGCGGCATGGACCGCGCCGCAGCCTACGGCAAGCATGCGTCAGCAGCCCCAAACCGCCTGGTTCTGCACCGCCCGCGGCACCCGGAACACCGCCGATTCATATTACTGCGAGAATTGCGGACAGCGCCGAAGCTGAGCCCGTGCGCGCACAGCAATCCGACTCTCAGGTCCTCCGGACGTCCGGAGGACCTTCCTTTTTCGGCCGGTCGAAATACGGCAGCGAAACGGCCCGGATAACGATTTCCCTTGACAGCATGCGCCTCCGCCCGTTACAATGACAGCAAATACAAGCGCACGGGAGGCAGATATGGAACGTTTTTCGGATCTTTTGAAGGGCAAATTCGCATTCGGCTGCATGCGGATGCAGTGCAGGGAAGACGGCGAGATCGATATGGAGAACTTCAAAGCCATGGTCGATCTTTTTCTCGACGCGGGCTTCAACTATTTCGACACGGCGCACGTCTATTTCGGCGGCAAAAGCGAAGCCGCGCTCCGCGAGGGCTTAACGAGCCGCTATCCGCGGGACCGGTATGTTCTCACGAACAAAATGTCCGACAGCTGCTTCGAGACCGAGGCGGACATCCTGCCGTATTTTCAGCTGCAGCTATCAACCTGCGGCGTCGAATACTTCGATTTCTATCTGCTGCATTCGATCCATCAGGGCAATTACGAGAAGTTCAAAAACTGCCGCGCGTTCGAAATCGCGCAGGAACTGAAGGCGCAGGGCAAGGTCAGGCACGTCGGCTTTTCGTTCCACGATTCGGCGGAATTCTTAGACCGCGTTCTCAACGAGCATCCCGAGATCGAGATCGTACAGATCCAGTATAACTATCTGGACCTCGACGATCCGAACGTGCAGTCGCAGGCCTGTCTCGACGTTCTGAAAAAGCACGATAAGCCCGTACTCGTCATGGAGCCGATCAAGGGCGGCAGTCTGGTGTTCCTGCCCGATGCGGCGCTCGAAACGCTCGGCGCCGTGCATGAAGGCTCGCCCGCGGAGATCGCGCTGCGGTTCGTCGCCGAGCAGGAAAACGTCGTGATGGTGCTCTCCGGCATGAACGACGTTGCGCAGATGCGGGAGAACATCGCGTTCATGCGGGACCCGAAGCCGCTTTCCGAAGCCGCGCATAAGGCGATCGACGAGGTCCGTGCGATGATCCGCGGTCTGACGCTGATCGAATGCACCGGCTGCCGCTACTGTACGGACGGCTGTCCGCAAAAGATCAATATCCCCGGCGTGTTCCGCTGTATGAACGATAAAATCAAGTTCCCGAACCGTCCCGGCAGCAGCTACGGCTGGGTCACGTCAAAGGGCGGCAAGGCGTCGGACTGCATCGAATGCGGTCAGTGCGAGGACATCTGTCCGCAGCACCTTCCGATCCGCGATCTCCTGAAGCAAGCCGCGGAGCAGTTTGAATAAAACATAAGAGCCTCCGAAAGGAGGCCCTTTTTCTTGCCCTTACGGGCTATCCCCAAATTCTGTAAGCCATCAAAAAGTGCTCCTGCCAGTACTTGCTTGTCAGGATGCTTTCCTCGGTGATGCGGATCACGCCCTGCGAGGTGGACGCGTCGATCATTTTGCCGTCGCCGAGATAGATGCCGACGTGCCCGCGCGACATGTTGATGCCCTTGAACACCAGAATGTCGCCGCGTTTCAGCTCGCTCATATAGTTGATGCGCTTGTATTTCGAGCAGCTGCGCCACGCGACGCTGGACATATAGCCCTGCTTGACGCCCGCCTGATTGAGACACCAGTAAACGAAGCCGGAGCAGTCGAACTCGTTGGGGCCCTTTGCGCCGCGCACGTATTTGCAGCCGAGCTTTTCTTCCGCGATCTTGATCAGCTTTTCAATGCCCTTCCTGGCCGCGGCCGATTCGTCGCCCGGATTCGGCGTCGGCGTCGGCTTGCCGGGCTTCTGCGTTTTCGGTTTTTTGGTTGCGGGAGCCGAAGCGGCTTTCGCGCTGCTGCTGTTGAGCTTTTCGAGCGTCTTGGAATCGATCTCGCCGTTTCGGGAAAGCTTGTTGCGCTTCTGGAACGATTTCACGGCTTCCTCTGTCGATTCGCCGTAATAGCCGGTGATCTGGCTCGCGCGGATATAGCCGAGCTCATAGAGCCGCTGCTGCGCCGTTCTGACGTCGGCTCCGCTCATGCCGATGCGGATCGCATATGCGACCGCTTTCTTCGAATTGAGCAGATCCGTAGTCGCCGGACCGAGACAGCCGTCGCGCACGAGACCGTTCGCCTCCTGGAACGTCTTGATCGCAGCGACGGTCTTTTCGTCCATCTCGCCGGTACAGTCGTAGCCCGCGTCGAGATAACCGAGCTTCTGAAGCTGCTGCTGGAACGGGACGATGCTTTCGTCCGAATCGCCCGCTTTATAATAATTGCCGACGACGTCGCCGGAATAAAGCGCGTTCATCGTCTTTGCGCTTACCATGCCGTCGACCTTGAGCTTGTTCGCGCTCTGAAACGCGCGCACCGCCGATGCGGTCTTCTCGCCGAACGAAGAGGTCCGGCTGTCGCGATCGAGATAGCCGAGCTCATAGAGACGCTCCTGCACCTCTCTGACGTCGTCGCCCGCATCGCCCTCCTGCATGACGTACTCCTTCGCGTCGTTCCCCATCAGCCGCAAAAACGTTTCCTCATTGAGCTCGCCGTCCGCAGCAAGGCCGTTATGCCGCTGGAAGTTCACAAGCGCGTCGACGGTCTGCGGACCGAAATAGTCGTTCGGTTCGTCGGACTCCAGATAGCCGAGATCCATCAGCGTCGATTGCACATCCAGGATCAGCTCATCTGCGTCGCCTTCCCGGAACGTGCGGCCGGCCAGAAGGTTGATCAACGCGATCGGATCGTCCGGTCCGTACGGCTCAAGATCGTAATCGTACGGCGTCGGCACGGACGTCGGCGTGATCTCCGGCTCCGGCGTCGGCTCCTCAGTCGGCTCCGGCGTCGGCTCCTCTGTCGGCGCAAGAGTCGGCTCCTCGGTCGGCTCCGGCGTCGGCGCTTTCGTCGGCTCGGGCGTAAACGTATCCGATACGATCGTTTCGTTTTCCGGCGTCGCAATCACGGACGGAACGGCGGTCGCCGCGACGGGCTCCGGCGCATTCTCCGCCGTCTTTGCCGCAGGCGCGGCGCTGCGTTTTGTAAGCGCAACGACGCTGCAGACGATCCCGAAGACCAAAAGGACAAGCAGCACAACGACCGCTGCCGCGATCGGTGCGCGCAGCGGTTTATTGGGTACCGTTTTTCGGTTTTGTCCGCGAGCGCCGGGATCCGGCGTTCCGCGGGAGGTTTTTTTCTGTTTCATAGCCTTCCCTCAGCCTATACGATACCACGGGAATGTGTCATAAATGCGGACAGAACGAAAACAAATCAGCCCTGCGGATAGGTGGACAGCGCGGAAAGAAGCTCCTCGCGGATCTGCGCGCGCCGCCAGGCGGGCGCAAGCAGCGTCGTATGCTTCAGGTTGCAGACGAGGAATCGCTTGACCATCTCCCACGGCGCATCGATCTCGGCGCGGACCGTTTCGCCCTCGGGGCGCATCTTTACCGCGTCGCCGAAGGTGTCGATGAGATCGCCGGTAAGATTCGAAGCACAGAGTACGGTATGGACCTCGCGGACGTCGGTCTGGTAGATCGTGCGGTTCACGTATGCCGCGACGTCGAGGCCGTCCCGGCACTCGATCATGGTTTCCGGCGGGCGCACGGGCTGTTCGGTCAGTTCCACCTGCTCCATCATATCGCAGCGGTAGTGTAAAAGCCTCCCGTAGCCCGAAATGGAAACGATCGCGTAATAGTAGCCCTCTGCCAGAAACAGTGCGTACGGCGAGACTGTGATCGGCGCTTCGCGCTGCGGCACGCGCTTGCCGTCCGCGTTTACGACGTCGTACACGAAGCGGACCTGCAGCTTCCGTTCGATCGCCTCCTTGAGAAGATCGAGCGTTTCAAACACCCCCTCCGACTGCACGCCGCATTCCGATTCCGCGGCATAGACCGGCACGGCGTCCTGCAGCCGCGCGATCGCGCGCTCGGATCTTCCGGTACGCGGCGCGCGAAGGTATGCGTCGAGCGCGACGGGATCGTGCACATGCGGCTCGGCCCCGGCTTCGCTGCGAAGATAATACCCCTTGCCGTTGTCCTGATAGGTGGAGAGCGGGAAGCCCATTTCCTGCAGCAGAAGCAGATTGCGGCCGACCGCCTTGCGCTCGGCGATCATGCCGTGGTCCTCCTCCAGATATTCGATGATGCGGCGCGTCGGCAGCGGGTTCGCTTTCCCCGCGTGCTGCTCCAGAACTCGCAGGATGCACAGCGACAGCGCTTTTTTGCCCTTTGTTTCGCTCATGTTATCTCCCCTTACCCCTCGTAGTAATCGCCGCGGCGATAGTCGTACAGTACGCTTTCATATTTCTTCGGCTCCTCCAGCACCTTGCCGCAGCCGATCGCGACGCACGCGACCGGATCCTCCGCGACGCAGCAGGTGATGCCGATCTGCTCGGAAATGTATCGGTCCAGCGCGAAAAGCTGCGCGCCGCCGCCGGTCAGCACGATCCCGCGTGAAGCGATGTCCCCTGCAAGCTCGGCCGGCGTCTGTTCGAGCGTGTCCTTCAGCGCGTCCGCGATTGCCGAGAGCGGCTCCGCAAGCGCAAACGTCAGCTCGTTGCTTCCGAGCTCCATCGAGATCGGAAGTCCTCCGCCGAGCGAGCGTCCGCGAACCTCCATGGTGAGCTCGTCCTTGCGCGGGATCGCCGACGCGTACGCGATCTTGAGCTCCTCCGCGGCGCGCGTGCCGATCACGATGCCGTGCTGACGCTTCAGGTACCGCACGATCGCAGCGTCGAATTTGTCGCCGCCGACGCGGATGGAATCGTGCTTGATCGCCTTGCCGAGCGACGTCACGACCATGTCGCACGTGCCAGCGCCGATGTCCAAAACGATGTTTGCCTTCGGCTCGTTGATGTCGAGTCCCGCGCCGATCGCCGCCGCCACCGGCTCCTCGATCAGGAACGTATAGCGCACGCCCGCGCCCTCGGTCGTTTCGATGACCGCGCGCTTCTCGACCTCGGTCGCCATCGACGGGACCGCCACGACCGCCCGCGGCTTAAAGAACACGCGGCTGCCTACGATGCGGTTGAAAAACAGCGTCAGCATGCGCTCCGTCGCGTCGAAGTTCGCGACCACGCCGTCCTGCATCGGACGGACGATCATCAGATTTTCCGGCGCGCGTCCGACGAGCTCCTTCGCCTCCTGACCGATCGAGACGAGCTTTCCCGTGCCGCGCTCCACCGCGGCGATGTTCGGCTCGCGCAAGACGATGCCCTTGCCGCGCACGTACGCAAGCACGTTGCTCGTGCCGAGGTCCAACCCGATATCCGATGCATGAAACAGTCCCATAACGATCCTTTCGCCGACAGTACGGCTCTCTATACTTGTACCATAATTGTACCATGCCGTTTTCCAAAACCGATGACGAAAGTGTAAACGAATATCTTGCGAAATGTGAATTTTCACGTTATACTGACCCTATGGAAGAGCAATTTATCATCAGACAGGCGGAATTTGTCACAAGCGCGGGGCTCGGCGGGCAGTATCCCGAACCGCTCCCGTGCGAGATCGCGATCGTCGGAAAGTCAAACGTCGGCAAATCGAGCCTCATCAACCGTCTCGCAAACAATCAGAAGCTTGCAAAGACCTCGGCGCAGCCGGGAAAAACGCGGCTGGTCAATTTCTTTCTGCTGAACAAAGCGCTGTATCTCGTCGACCTGCCGGGCTACGGGTTTGCAAAGGCGTCGAAGACCGAGCAGAAAAGCTGGGGCGAGCTTCTCGAACGCTATCTTTCGAGCGGGCGCGTGAAACATCTGCTGATGCTGATCGACATCCGCCACGCGCCGACGCAGGACGATCTTCAGATGTTCCGGTATCTCATCTATTACAACATCCCCTATACCCTCGTTGCGACCAAGGCGGACAAGATCGCAAAGTCCAAGCGGAAGCAGGAGGCGAACAAGCGTGCGAAGGAGCTCGGCGCGCCGCCGTTCGCGCTGCCGTTTTCGTCGGAAACCGGCGAAGGAAAGGCGGAATTGCTGCAAAGGATCGGCCAGATCTTCGGGGATTGCATCCCGAAGGAAAAAGAATCTGCGGAAGAATGAAAAAAGGGCTTGACAGGAGCCGTGTTCCTTTGCATACTATGCTGTGAAATCAACATGCGAGGAATCAGAAACGAAATGCTCAAAAAATGCCCCATCTGTGAGTTGAACTATATCCACGGCAACGAGACCATGTGCCGTGTGTGCGCGGCGGAACGTTCGCGCCGTCATGCGCCCAAAGCGGAACCCGAGGTCATCATGTGCAGCGAGTGCGGCGAAAATCCCGCGCTGCCCGGTCACGACCTCTGCGAGGAATGCCTGAAGGAGCAGAAGCGCCAGGCGAACCTTGAAGTGCTGGCGGATAAGGTCCGCGCCGACGAAGCGGAGGATCCGCTCGAAGAGGACATTTCCGAAGACGGAGACGACGAATAATCCGCCGTCCGTTCCCAAATACCCCGCGCGTGCGCAGCGCGTCTGCGCCGCGCAGATAAGGAAGTCTGACTTCCTTTTATTTTTCCGAAAGCGAGAATCCCATGCCCCGTGTCTTTGCCATCGGCGATCTGCATCTGAGCCTGTCCGTTCCGAATAAGGCGATGGACGTGTTCGGCGCGCGCTGGAAGGATCATGCCGTACGAATTCAGGAGGCGTGGCAGGACGTCGTCGGCGAAGACGATCTCGTGCTGATCCCCGGCGACATCAGCTGGGCGATGTATCTGTCCGACGCGATCGCCGACCTTGCGTTCATCGGGGCGCTTCCTGGAACCAAGCTCATTCTGCGCGGCAATCACGACTACTGGTGGCAGAGCGTGACCAAGGTCCGCACCGCGCTGCCGAAGAACATGTTCGCGCTGCAGAACGACGTGTTCCGCTTCGGCGATCTGTACGTCTGCGGCACGCGGGGCTGGACGATCCCGCAGTCGTCGCACTTCAAGGAGAGCGCGGACCGCAAGCTCTATGAGCGCGAGCTGATCCGGCTCGACCTCTCGCTGTCCGCGCTGCCGAAGGACGTTCCCGCGATCGGGATGCTGCACTACCCGCCATTCTCCGAATCCGGCGAGAAGAGCGCGTTTGCCGAGCGGTTTGAGGCGGCGGGCGTTTCGGACGTCGTGTACGGGCATCTGCACGGGGCGTCGCACCGCTTCGCGTTTTCCGGCGAGTCCGGCGGCGTCGTCTATCACGCCGTTCCCGCGGACTATCTGAATTTCATCCCGAAACAGATCCTTTGAAGACGGAATCATTTCCGTCTTTTTTCATGGAATGGGAGCGCTTTGTTCTTGTTTCTTTCGGATTTTTATGCTATGATATCATAAATATTATGCGTACGTGTGCCCGCAAAGACGGACGAACGAAGCAAAACACGGAGGAAATGATAATGAAGACAGATGTTATCGAGATCACGCCGTCGGGCGAAGGGATCGCGGAAGTGCTCAGAGAAGCCGAGAAGGCGGCGGTATACCGTGAGCTGGATCCGAAACAGACGCTTCGGCTCCGGCTGCTTGCGGAGGAAACGACCGGCATGCTCAAAACGCTGGTCGGAGACGAACGCCTGCATTTCTGGATCGAATCCCAAGGGAACGCGTTTTCCCTGCATCTTTCCGCGCTGACACGTGTGGACGCGGAAACGCGCAAAGCGCTTCTCAAGGCGTCGACCTCCGGCAAAAACGCCGCGGCAACGGGCTTTATGGGACGGCTGCGCGACTATTTCACCAGGGTGTACGACACGAGCGATATCAACGCGCTGGCGAACGAGATCGGCTATGTGGGTCTCGTCGGCTACGACGCGTCGATGGATATGTCGCCGAACGCAATGCTCTACGGCTGGTCGCTGAACGCGTATCGGCAGACCGTTTCGGAACAGAAGGAAACGGAAACGGAAAAATGGGACGAACTGGAAAAATCGATCACGGCGAAGCTTGCGGATGAGATCAAGATCTTCATCCGGAAGGAAACCGTGGAAATGATCATCGAAAAAGCATTCTGAAAGGAGAATTCAATATGAACATTCGGCAGACAAAGAACAAAAAAGCACTGACGATCGCCGTTGAAGGCCGTCTGGATACCATGACCGCGCCGGAGCTCGAAGAGGTTCTGAAAAATTCGCTCGAGGGCGTTGAGGCGCTGACCTTCGATCTCGAAAAGCTGGACTACATCTCTTCCGCGGGACTCCGCGTGCTGCTTTCCGCGCAGAAGACGATGAACAATCAGGGCACGATGAAGGTCCTGCACGCGAACGAGATCGTGATGGAGATCTTTGAGGTCACCGGATTCTCCGATATTCTGACAATCGAATGAACATTTGTCCGATCCGGCGGGGGATTCCTCGCCGGATCGGGCGCTGAAAAGGAAGTCAACGCATGGGGATCTTCGTGAACAATGCGGTCACGGCTGGCGTTGTGACGGCGTTCGTCGTCGCGTTCGTCGTGCTGCTGCCGCTGATCGACAGACGCGTTTCCGGGCGGCTCGGGCTGAATCTCAGCCATGGGATCAGCGAAAATCCGAGAGCGTCCGCACTTCTGAAGCTCCGGCAGCTCGTCCTGTACGGAGTATTTCTTCTGTATTTCGCCGCATTTGCGTTTATCGTATTCTTTTCACGACAGACCGGCGACACCTATCAGGTGCACGCCGCGCCGTTCTATGACCTTGCAAACGCCTTCCGAACCGACTCCGGTTTTGCGGACGCGGTGCTTTCGATCTTCCGTGAAGGAATCCGGACGGGGCTCAGCCATGTCCGCATTCGTCCCGCCGACATCTATCAGGTTTATCTGAACGTCATGCTGTTCATCCCGATGGGATATCTGCTGCCGTACGTTTTTCCGTGGTTCCGCGCAAAGGTCCGGATCCGGCCGGTGGTCGCATGCTTTCTGATCTCGGTCGTGACCGAAAACCTGCAGCTGATCTTTCGCCGCGGGTTATACGACATCGACGACCTCTTAAGCAACACGCTCGGCGGATGGATCGGACAGCTGCTGTTCGTGTCCGTCGCGTTCGTCGTAACGCATCCGGACTGGCGGAAAGAACTTCGCGCGTACCGGCGCTGGAGACGCCACGCAAAGCGCCGCACGCTGTACCCGTTTGCCAAGAGGATCACGCTGTCCCGCACGACGCTGCTTGCCGCCGACGAGTCCGAGATCCGGGAGTTTTATGTGAACAAGCTCGGCTTCCGCGTCGTCCGGCAGGTCGTTTCGCAGGACGGCACGGAGACGCAGTTTCTGCTGGAAATGGGCAAGATGCAGGTCGAGATCCGCTGCGCGAAACGGGCGGAAGCGCTCCCGCAGCAGTTTCTGACGATCACGGCGAAAAACCTCGAAAAGATCCGTGCAAGGCTGTTGAAAAACGGGATCGAGCCGAGCGAGCTGACGTCGGACGCCTACACGGGCGTGCGCAGCCTGTCGTTTTCGGGACCGGACGGCATCTGCGTCACGGTTCTGGAACAGCCCTGATCCGGAAAGCCCGGGCGAAACGATCCCAAACGGCTTTATCGGAAACTGAACGAAAACTCTGCGTAAGGAGGAGAGCGATATGGATCGGCATCCGTCCCCGTCGGATCC
>JAEEGH010028519.1_pt1 | contig 10979 bp, 7 predicted proteins | sample 9134181 | NCBI WGS metagenome assembly JAEEGH01 (sample SAMN16246544, study PRJNA631951) | gut metagenome | biome: gut microbiome; feature: rumen; material: DP-attached | host: Bos | place: Iran: Karaj | collected 2018-10
TGGAAGTGTGCGAAAGGACATTCATATCAGGCTATTATATATAATAAGTCGGCACGAAAAACAAAATGTCCTTTTTGTTCAAACACCAAAGTGTTGAAGGGATATAATGATCTCGCGTCAAGATTTCCTAAATTGCTTGAAGAATGGGACTATACTAAGAATTCTTTTTTACCTAGTGAGGTTTTGTATGGATCTGAAAAGAAAGCGTATTGGAAATGTAAACGATGCTCTTTTGAATGGTATACAACAATAGCGTATCGAACAAATGGATCTGGTTGTCCAAGATGTGCCAAAAGTAAAGCAGGGAAAATTGCTAGACAGAAAAGGACATCTTGTTGAAGTATATGATTTCCAGAAGAAAACGTGAGTGTTGAACGTAATAAATCAAGTTGGCTAAAATAGACTAAAAGCGTTAATGGATATGTTTTCATTGACGCCTTTTTGTTATTTGTATATTAGATTCCAATAATTACTAAAGAATTATACACAATCGATTTAGTTCGATTGACGCATAACATTCATTTAGATAAAATGAGTCTGGTTGCTTATTTTACAAGAATAATAATTTTGAAAGAGAGAAAATAAATATGGTTTGCAATAATGTTCTGGAATACATAGGACATACGCCCATGATAAGGCTGAACAGGATGAATGATCCGGAAGCGGCTGAAGTCCTGGTAAAGTACGAAGGCCTTAATGTAGGCGGATCCATCAAGACACGTACAGCCTATAACATGATCAAACAGGCAATCAAAGACGGCATCATTAAGGATGATACCATTATTGTAGAACCCACCAGCGGTAATCAGGGTATAGGTCTTGCGTTGATCGGAGCCGTTATGGGCTTTGAGACCCGTATCATCATGCCGGACAGTGTAAGTGTTGAGAGAAGGCTTCTTGTGGAACATTATGGAGCACAGGTTATTCTTGTCCATGATGCAGGTGATATTGGAGCATGTATGGATGAATGTCTTCAGACTGCCATAAGAATGTCTGAGGAAGATACTAGAGTGTATATTCCTCAGCAGTTTGAGAATCCTGCCAATCCCAAAGTACATAAGCATCATACGGGCCTGGAGATTCTTGAGCAGGTCGCAGGTCCCATTCACGGATTCTGTTCGGGTATCGGAACCGGAGGAACCATAAGCGGAATCGGTGAGACTATAAAGGCTCAGTATCCTGATGTGGAGATATGGGCGGTAGAACCTGAAAATGCAGCGATACTTGCCGGAGGCAATATCGGAACTCATCTGCAGATGGGAATAGGAGACGGTATTATTCCCAAGAACCTTAATCGTGATATTTATGATGATATATATATCGTAACGGATGAAGAAGCGATACAAACCGCAAAGGACCTTGCCCGTAAGGAAGGGATCATGTGCGGTATAAGTTCCGGAACCAATGTTGCTGCTGCACTTCAGCTTGCAAAGAAACTTGGAAAAGGTAAGACTGTTGTAACTGTCTTGCCTGACACAGCGGAGAGATACTTCTCGACACCCCTCTTTGAAAATGAGAAAAATACGGATTTATAATAAATAAATCCCCCATTTTTGCTGAAAAATGCTATACTATTACTAGCGAGCGTTAACTTTTGGGGAGAGGAAGTATATAATGGGCGTACCTAATCTGGCCGAGATATATGTGGCTAATGCTTTGGGCATAGTACTCATGGTCGGCGTGCTCTTAAACGGGGCATGGAAACAACAGAAAAAGGGCGAGGATGTTCTTATTCTTTACATTATATTAAGCATCCTTGTTTCATGTATTTCAGATCCGATATGCTTTACTGCGGACGGCAAACCGGGAACACTGGCCTTTGTTCTGGTATATGGCTTTAATTTGCTTCTGTATATTACTATGCTTGTGCTTTCGGCTAACTGGATTGTTTTGCTCGAGAGGCATATCAGCGGGATTAACAGAAGATGGGTTATTATCAGTGTTAATGTTATATGTGGAATTGCCTTTCTTGGACTGATTGTCAATTTCTTTGTTCCTTTTATTTTTTATGTTGATGAGAACAATGTATATTCAAGAGGTCCTTTATACAATATCTATACTTTGATAGGTTTTATTTTTATCATTATGGGATCCTTTCTTTATTATCTGGCCCGAAGAAAGGGCGGAGTGTTCAAGGCTTTCCCGGTATTACATTTTATCATTCCTATCATAGTAGGAGTGCTGGTCCAGACATTTAATTACGGTATTTCCGCAATCTGGGCTTTTGCTGCGGTAGGTCTTATGTTACTTATGCTACAGCTTCAGAAGGAGAATATATACACAGATAAGCTTACGGGATTATTTAACAGATTTTATCTTGATAAGATCCAGTCGGAGAAAAAAAGTAAAAAAGATTTTTGCATGATATTTGTCGATATCAATGATTTCAAAGGCATCAATGACGCCTTTGGGCACAAAGAGGGGGATAAAGTAATAAAGGCAGTAGCCGATATTATAAGTGCCGCCATTGAGAACCGAGGTATCATAGTCAGATATGCATCAGACGAATTTGTTATTTTCTTAAATACGGATTCGGTTATTGATTCGGATTCATGTGTAAAGTCCATAAGGGATAATGTGGCGCTTTACAATGCGGAAGGCGAATCGAAATGCGAAATATCAGTATCTGTGGGATCCGGAATATTTAATTTTGAGACCAGCAGTATACTGCATGCTCTTGAAGTAACGGAGAGCAGAATGTACGAGGATAAATCCGAGTACTACAATAAACACGAGAGAAGAAGTTAGTGTTTAAGGGAAAGAAAAGAGAGGGAAGCATATGGGGAAAGAATCGCTTTCGGCAATGATCATTGGGATTATTGTCATGTTCGTATTCATAATTATGGGAATACGACAGATGAACAGTAAATCTCCCGTTAGTTTTTATGCATTGGATGTACAACCAAAAGATAGTGAAATCAGCGACATAAAAGCATGGAATCACTGTCATGGATTAATGTGGGTATTTTACGGACTGTTCTTTGGAACAGGGCTGTTGATTGCCCTTTTGATGAATCATGAGATTTTGAGCGTCCTCATTATCATGATTTCGGCAATAGGACCGCTTCCGATAATGAACAGACGGCATAAAGATCTGTTGGGCAGATATGCCAATATTAACGGGGCAAAAGCCTAGCTATTATTTAAAGACTTAAAAGTGATTGCAGTTAATGCAATCACTTTTTTTGATTTCAGCTATTGACAAAAGATAGAGTCAAATATAAGATAACAGTGTTACGTAACGGTGTTATCAAAAGAGGAGTTCGGATGAAACAGGACGTTGAATATGAAAAAAGAGAACTTTTGATAGAAGCAGCAAAGAAAGAATTTCTTGAAAAAGGCTACAACAAAGCCTCTTTAAGAAGTATTTGTTCTGCAGCCGGTGTTACAACCGGTGCGCTTTATTTCTTCTTTGAGAATAAGGCTCAGCTCTTTGCAGCAATTGTTGATGGTCCGATTATGGGTCTCAAAAAGCTGGTTGTAGAGCATTTTAAAGAAGACACTGAATACATGTCGAAACTTGATTCCATCGATGACGTTGATATGGATCATACAGAATTCAGCGATATACTGATGGATTACATATATAAATATCGTGACAGTTTTTTACTTATACTGTGTGCATCTGAGAACACTGTATATGAGAACTGTGTGGACGAATTCGTTGATATGTTGGAGAAAACAGTTCCTCCGATGGTATCCAGTATTAAGGGATACAGTTATGACGAATATATGTCACATTGGATGGCACATATAACTATCGATGCCGTGATACATGTCATTAAACATGAAAAGGATAGAGAAATAGCGGGAAAGAGGATGAGTTCAATCATGAACTACCTGGTTCAGGGTTGGGTTGAACTTACCATGATAAAAGAAAAATGATTATTAACCGCCTGTGGTTTAGACCCGGGCGGTAAAAAAATAACAATTACATAACATTGTTATGTAAAAATAAGGGAGATAAAAATTATGTATCTTGAGATTAAAAACGTTAAGAAAAGCTATGGTCAGGACGGCAGTTACGTGCAGGTCCTTAAGGGTGTTAATACGGGAGTGGACAAGGGACAGATGTGTGTTATACAGGGAACATCCGGTTCCGGCAAGTCGACTCTTCTTAATTGTATAGGCGGACTTGATGTAATGGATTCGGGCTCCATTAAGGTCGAAGGGCTTGAGGTGTTCGGCATGAAAGGCGACGCGCTTTCGGAATACAGACGTGACAATCTCGGCTTTATTTTTCAGTTTTATAATCTGGTGCCCAATCTTACCGTAAGAGAGAATATTGAGGTGTGCAAATATCTGTCAAAGGATCCTCTTGATATGGATGAATTGCTTGAAGTCCTCGGTCTTACGGAGCATCAGAACAAATTTCCTTCGCAGCTGTCGGGAGGACAGCAGCAGAGATGTGCCATTGCCAGAGCTCTTATTAAGAACCCCAAGCTCTTGCTCTGTGATGAGCCTACCGGTGCATTGGATTCCAATACCTCAAGAGACATTCTTATTTTGCTTGAGCAGATCAATGAAAAATACGGGACAACCATGCTTATTGTTACTCACAACAATTCGATAAAAAACATGGTACACAAGGTGATATTCCTTAAGGACGGACTTGTTAAAAAGGAATACATCAATGAGAGCAGAGTGCCTGCGGCTGAATTGGAGGATCTGTAATGAGACGTGTTTTAAGAAAGAGATTTCCGAGAGAAATAAGAGCCAATCTTGTGAGATATGCATCTCTTTTTCTGATGATTGTGCTCTGTATGTATATAGTTATTGCGCTTGTGGATGCTGCGGAGATAGTTATAAGCGGAACGGACAATCTGCAGCTTAGTAATAAGCTTGAGGATGGTCAGGTGACGTTTTTTACGGAGCCGTCTGCGAAAGATATTAAGAAAATCGAGGACGCCGGAGTGACATTTGAATCTCATGTCAGTTACGACGTGACCCTTGAAGACGGTTCGGTACTCAGGATATTCAAGAACAGAGAGAAGATTGATCTGATTGCCCTTGATGTCTGTGGCGTTAATACCAAAGACGAAAGATACGGAACTGATCCTCATCTTGCTGAAAATGAAAATGAAATTGTAATCGAGAAAAGATACAGTATGGAACACGACCTGTCTGTAGGAGACAGTATCAGAATCGGTGAGGATGATTATCTTATCACGGGTATTGGAAGTACGGTGGACTACGATGCTCCCTATAAAAAACTGTCGGATACTGCAGTTGACAGCAAGACTTTTGGTACGGCTTTTGTAACGACTGAAGGTTACGACAGGATAAAGAGTCGCAATGATGTGGCTTCGGAAGAACTGACATATGCATTTATTCTGAATGATGCTATGACTGCGGATGATCTGAAGCAGATGATCAAGGATTTCCATTTTAATTATAAAGACGTTGATGATCCCTACTATAGGGAGATGCTTGATGACAGTTATGGTAAAAAAGATGAGATTACTGACGGTATCAACGAACTGGTTGACGGAGTGGATGAGCTCTATGACGGAGCTAAAGAACTTAAGGACGGAACGCTGGAACTTAAGGATGGCATGAATGAACTCTATGACGGCAGTAACGACTTGTATAAAGGAACTAAGGATCTTACGGACGGTACATTGGAATTAAGAGACGGTGCCTCTGAACTTAAGGATGCTTCCGGAGAACTTGGCGACGGTGCTGCAGGAATTCAGTCGGGAGCAGGAGCTCTTTCTAACGGTATAGGACAGATCAATTCCGGGGCAGAGAGTTTAAGCAGTGCTTTGAGCAGTTTGGAAAGTAATAACGGTAAGATCACGGGAGGAGCCGACAGGATATTCGACGGTGTTCTTGGAATGGTTGAGAACAGCGTTAATTCAGCCTTGTCTCAGTTGGGACAGCCCGGAATCTCTCTTACAAAGGACAGTTACGGAGATACTCTTGATGCGGTTGCAACTGCTGTTGAATCCGCGGGAGGGGATGCATCACAGATAAGAAGTCTTAAGAGCAGCCTGGACTCTATTGCGGAATATGCAGAAGGAACCCGAACTTATACCGGGGCTGTGGGAGAGATTGCGTCCGGTGCTTCAAAACTTGCTTCCGGAACAAATGAAGCATTAAGCGGTGTCGGGGAGCTTGAAGACGGAGCCGGAAGGTTCAGAGACGGTACGGGAGAATTCACGGATGGTGTCTCAGAGTTAGTGGACGGTGTAAACGAACTCTATGATGGAAGCACGGAACTGAAAGACGGCGCGGGAGAACTGAAAGACGGCGTAAAAGAGGCCTATGACGGCAGTATGGAACTGGATGACGGTGCCAAGGAACTGTTCGACGGTATAGAAGAACTCAAAGACGGTGTGGATGAACTTAAAGATCAGTCGGATGACCTTATGGACGAGATATTTTCAAAATCTCCCGACAATATAATGGAATTCATGCTGTCAGAAGACAATCTGAGAGTGGGAGGTGCCAAGGGAGATATTGAGATCAATAAGACAGTAGGTATTGTTGCCGGAATCATAGTTATTGTTCTTTTTACATACGTGCTGTCTGTATTCGTCATTCATCAGATACAGGGAGAAAGCAGTGTAATAGGCGCTCTGTATGCCCTTGGTGTAAAGAAAAAGGATCTGATGCGACATTATGTTACACTTCCTACGCTGATATCTCTGCTGGGAGGACTGACGGGAGCAATGGTGGGCCTCAGCGGACTTGGTAGCAGCTGGCAGACTGCGGATTCATATGAATATTATTCCATTCCCTGGTTTGGAAGAGTGGTGCCGCCTTATCTGCTGGTGTATGCAATTGTGATGCCACCGGTTGTGTCCCTTATTGTTAATTATCTTGTTATTAACAAGAGCTTATCAAGAACGGCACTTTCCCTTATCAGAAATGAGCAAAAGGTTAAAGGCGGAAAAGACGTTAAGTTAGGCAACATGCCTTTTATGAGAAAATACAAGATCAGACAGCTTTTGAGAGAAAGAAGGACAGCGGTAACCATCATAGCAGGCATGTTTATCTCAATGCTCATATTTGTTATGGGTATGAATTGTTATGTCTTATGTGAAAGCGTAGGCAGGTTGTCCTGTGAAGATACCAAATATGAATATATGTATAGTTACAAATATCCCACAAAGGAAGTTCCGGAGGGAGGAGAGGCTTGTTTTGTTCAGACACTGAAAAAAGAAGAATTCGGTTATACTCTGGACATTACCGTGATGGGAATTGATTATGACAATCCCTATATAGATGTAACACCCGTAAAGGGCAAGAATAAGCTGGTAATATCCGATGCCATAGCTCTCAGATACGGTATTAGGGTTGGGGACAAGCTTATCCTTACGGACAACGCCAATGATCTGGATTATGCCTTTACCGTTGTGGATATAGCCCCATACTCCGTGGGTCTTACCGTTTTTATGGATATAGACAGTATGAGAGAGCTCTATGGTGAGGACGATGATTATTACAATGTTGTAATGGCCGATCACGAACTGGATATAGAGTCCGGCAGACTTTATTCGACAACGACAAAAGCAGACGTGGACAAATCTTCGGGTATTTTTACCGACCTTATGAGACCTATGGTAGTTATGCTTATATCTATGTCAATCGTAATCTTTTGCATAGTTATGTATCTTATGACTTCGGTGATGATAGACAGGGCAAGTTTCGGAATATCCCTTATCAAGATATTCGGTTTTAACTCAAAAGAAATCAGAAAGATGTATCTGGACGGCAACAGGATGGTTGTTATCACCGGTGCGCTTGTGAGCATTCCTCTTGCCAAGACCTTAATCAATTCGATTTTTCCCGTGTTCGTAGCCAATGTACCCTGTACGGTGCATCTGGAGTACAGATGGTATCACTATCTGATGCTTTTTGCGGGTATCATGCTTTGCTATGATCTTATAAGTTCCGTGCTGACGGGAAAACTGAATAAGATTAGCCCTGCGGAGGTGCTTAAGAACAGAGAATAAGCGGAAACGAATCAACATTTTTTATTCTAAATAAAGAAAAGCAACGCATAATATGTTATAGTGTTAGAGTTGAATAGAAACATGCGGGAATCACGTTTAAAATTTGTGATTCCCGTATGCCTGCAATTGGGAGAAATATTAATGAATCTTGAAGAAAAACACTATGACGCCTTTATAAGCTACAGACATAAGGATCTTGATAAATATGTGGCAGAGACTCTGCATAGGGAATTAGAGGCCTTTCGTGTGCCCAAGAATATGTATGACACTTTGGACAAGCTGGGAGTCAAGAAGAGAAAGATAGAAAGAGTCTTCAGAGACAGGGATGAACTTCCCATAACCAACAATCTTGAGGATCCTATTATCAATGCTCTTCAGAATTCGGATTTTCTGTTGGTTATATGTACACCCAGACTTCCTGAATCGATATGGTGCAAGACGGAGATAGAGAACTTTATCAGGATGCATGGCAGATCCCACGTATTTGCGGTTCTTGCGGAAGGTGAACCTGAGGATTCATTCCCGGAAGCCCTTCTTCACGATGAAAACGGAAAGGCAATAGAGCCCCTTGCGGCTGATGTAAGAGGCGAGAGTAAGGCTGAGATAAAAAAGAAGATCAAAGAAGAAGTTATAAGACTTGCAGCTCCCATGTTCGGACTGTCCTTCGACGATCTTAAGCAGAGACACAGGGAACAGAAGATAAAGAGAATAGTCAGACTGACTGTCTCGGTGGCTTCTGTTTTTGCCGTGTTCGGAATTGTAAGTACCCTTATGGCGGTTCGTATCAACAAACAGTCTGAACAGATCAGTGCCCAGGCAGCGCAGCTGGAGGAACAGTATAAGGACTCTCTTTATCGTAATTCATCATCCCTTGCGGAGAAGGCACAGGGACTTATAGAAGAAGGAAGGATAGATGAGGCTCTTGAAGTGGCTTACAGAGCAGCCTACGGTACAGACGAAGAAAGAGTTCCTTATAATCCGGATGCTCAATATGCGCTTACCAATGCCTTGAGGACTTATGAAGTAGGCCAGACAATGGAACCCAACAGGGTTCTTTCTCTGGACGGAGATGTGGCTTTACTGAAAGTATCACCGGACGGAAGCAAACTCCTGGCAGTTGATAATTACGGAAATGCCAAGGTGTGGACGCCCTTGGACGGCAAGGAGATATGGCAGGGACACATTAAAGGCAGTTCCAATTTTATGTCCGAAGACTGTGTGGTATGGATTGATGAAAACAGACTGGTCAGTTACGGAGAGAGCGGACCGGCTGTCTATGATATAAAAAAGAATGAAGAAAAGAATATTCTCCCTGAACTGACGGATGGATGGTTTCTTGATTCTTTAAGCAGGACCTTATACAGCGTCTGTGCAGCAAAGAAAGGCAGTCTCTTTGGCGTGTCCTATTATGATCATGTGGCTGTGTATGATTCCAATACTTATGAAGAGCTCTATTGTATTGAAGAAAAAGAAGGCTACAGCATGGACAGTTCCGTATGCCTCAGCGATGACGGAAAACTCTTTATCTACTCACAGAATGACGGCGACGGCAGGCTGATAATATCAGTATTGCACACGGATACCGGAGAGATCGACGAAAGCGGCATAATCAAAGCCGATAGCATGGCAAAGGCCGTTGTGGGTAAGGATTATATATATGCTTCAATATACAGTTACGCTTCTTCATACAAAATAGCGGACAGCAGCATATTAAAACTGACAAAGACGGCTCAGACGATGGATTCTTTTGATACAGAGAATTCATTGATCAAGAGAATAAGTGTCAATGTTGTGGATGATAAAGAAAGACTGAATTATTATTTCTATGACACATACAAGGCTATAGATTGCGACAGTTTTGAAGAGATTGCGACCCTGACTCTGCCCGATTCCATTGTCCGTTTGGGATTCGTTGAAGGAGCGGCTCACGTATATCCCGTAACCCGAACCGGTAAGATGTATGTATATGTACCCAGTGTAAATGAATATAAGGATACGGGTACGATACTTGGTTCTAACAACATAGAATGTGCAATATTCGGTGAGGATTATTATGCCCTGTGCTCTTACAGTGACTGTGATGTTGTGATATGTATGTCTTCCGACGGAAAGAAGGGTAAAATTGCCTATACTTCTTCTCAGTCCATAAGTTCCACGACTCTTTCGGATGATGAGAGTATGCTGGCTTTGTATGCCAACAACGATCCTTATACGGTTACCATCCTTGATACAAAGGATTATTCCGTAAAGCGTGTGATCCCTCTTGAGACATATTTACAGGACAAGCTTTTCGGAAAGGACGGATCATTTATATATGTATACAGAGAAGCGGTGCACAAGGTTGATCTGGACAGCGGAGAAGACGACGTGATCTATGAGATGAACACTCTGGAAACGGACAGCTGGTCTCTCTATACGGTTGTGGATGAAAACACAATGTTCGGATACAACATCAACGAGGGAATCAACAAGATCAATATGAAGACCGGCGAAAAAGAACTTATAGCCGATGATGTCATATCTTCAGCTGCCTGTGATGACTACTATCTGTCCGAAGACGGAAGCGTGATCTGCTACCCGGTTGAAGAGGGCATTAAGATCCTTAAAGATGGCAAGACATCTTTATTAAAAGAAAAGATCAATACCATCGAATATATCTGTGTGGATACTGCAGACAAGAATCTCTATGTGTCATATATCAACGGAGATGTAAAAGTATTCAGTCTGGCTGATCTGAGTATGATACATGAATATGAGAACTTTGGAGTAATAGCCCAGGCAAACATAGATAAAACTACCGGAGATATCATGTTGAGCATGGAAGGAGAATATTATATCCTTGATAAAAACGGAGACAGAAAAACGCACATTCTGAACTGCGCCGGAGTACTCTGCAAAAAGGGAGAAGTGCTTTCCTTCAACAAGAAAGATATGTACAAGATTCCCTATTTTACAAGGGAAGAACTGATAGAGGAAGCAGCAAGCAGACTGAACTAGTTTTTTTTCCAATATTCTTGA
>JAEEGH010028521.1_pt1 | contig 10978 bp, 11 predicted proteins | sample 9134181 | NCBI WGS metagenome assembly JAEEGH01 (sample SAMN16246544, study PRJNA631951) | gut metagenome | biome: gut microbiome; feature: rumen; material: DP-attached | host: Bos | place: Iran: Karaj | collected 2018-10
TATAAGTATACCCACAATCATTATTAGTGTTGGCCAATCCAAATAATAATATAATCCTCCGATTCCTCCCGCGAATATTATTGTGAATTCAACAAAAAGCAAAAGCACCAATATTCCGCAAACAACACCTATTATTCCAGCTCTTCTTTTATTGTTTCTTCCTTCCTGAGCATCTTTAGCCAAATCCATCATATTTTCTTCCGCCTTTCCGTTATAGCTCTCTATAGAGAGTCTTTCCCCAGACAGAAGTTCATTCAGGTTGACAGATAATTCCTCGCACAGTGGTTGAAGTAGCGATACATCGGGCATCCCGTTCCCAGTCTCCCACTTGGAAACCGTCTTATCACTGATTCCCAACTTGTCCGCAAGCTCCTTCTGAGTTAGATTCTTTTCCTTACGAAGCTGTGCAATGAATTTTCCAGTCAATTGCTGATTCATTTATTTATCCTCCTGTCCGTAACAATAGGTTACGGATAAAGCGTACCAAGTTACATGTCATAGAGCTATCTGCGCTAAGCAGAATGGTCCTCTCTACAGCTCTACATTTTATAGAATCTGAGTAGAATCATATGGTCTAAAGGAATCCTCCCACAACGCATTCGTTTTTTGTTATCACTTTTCACATCACCCGGTTGAGAACTAAACGAAACTGAAAGTTATTACCTACTCATAATACATCATTACAGTATGGTTTATTGTAGTAAAGTATCTAAAAAAGCATTTCCTTAATGACACTTATATATGAAAACACTCAAAGCCGCATTTTTACGGCATAAAGAAACCGGTGTCAAATGCTTTAATATTTGACACCGGAAGATCTCAATCAAAATGTTCAGAAAAAGGTTCATTGTATTTAATTTACAAAACTACAATCTTAAACCGCATAAATACGTTTCCCGAAATCGACTTGGAAGTGTTCACGAAACCAACTGTTTTTGTGAACACACATTAATGGAGATTTTCTACTGCGAGAAACAATTTCAAAATGGACGGTCGTTCATTTTGGTACGGTTTTGGGGCGGGGAAGAACAAAAAATAAATTGAAAAACGGTTACTATAAAATGAACAGTAACGTAATGATAGGTAATGCTTTCCTATAATCTTTGTTTGTAAAAATATATGCTGTTCCAAATAGAAAACCAGCCACTGCAGAAAAAATCCCAACAAGCACGCTGCCTTTAGTCAATATGTGGAACAATCCCCATATCAGTCCAAGAACAATTCCACCATAAGGAATCTTATCGTTCTTAAACCATTTCTCAAATGCCTTCTGACCATAGACAATAACAAGAGAAATAAGGAATCCTTCTGCCAGATAATAAATATATTGGAACACGAACAAAATCGGTTCCTTGGAATTCCATTCAATAAGAACCTTAAAACCATTCCAATCCAGATACTTCGCAATGATATTTACAACAAAGCACACCAGGAGTGCCACGTATTGCCATCCCTTTATTTTTTCACGGTGCTCCCAGATATCGAAGTCTGTTGTTTTCTTTCCGATATAGATTACTATAATTCCGGCAACGATCCATAATACTGTAGTTATTACCCAATGAATTATGTTTTGCGATGTACTGTAGTTACTTACATCAACCCCCATCTTCCCTTCAACGAGCTGGATCAGCAATTCTATTGCAAAAGCCGCACATGCATAAAGCGCACACCATAGGAAATCAAAGCCTGTTACTTTCTTTTCACCCATAAAAAAAGTTTTCCTCCCAAAACATATTAAATGCAACTTCTCAATGATACTATTTCCATGCAAAGAAAAAAAGAGGTCCTTACAAAATCATAGTAAAAGACTCTCTTCTCTTCATTTCACTTTTATTATAGAAAATAACTTCCAATTTTCCGCTCTAAGTCCCTAGAAGGTGGAGCGTTATGCTGGAAGTTAATCTGTTTAGGAATACTGAAATTCTTATCACTTTGATAACTCAACTAATTCTTCTTTTGAGTATTCTTTATATATTTTCAATCTTTACATAGATAAGGAACTCCGTTCCACGCCATTTGTGGCATTTCAGCCAGCTGATTCATATATACATATATAGTTTGATAGTCTCCCCAAATGCCCGAATCAGGTTTCCTGGTACATAGTGTAAGATGGTAAAATCCCGGTTCAACCAAAACAGTTTGATCATCAGGACATTCCGTAGTCCAATTCATAAGGTTAAAAAGATCAACTACACAGAGTTTCCCGTCTTTCAGTTCTATGCCAAGTCTTATTGCAACAGGGAACTCAGAAAGTAATTCTCCAGAAGGATATCCTTCTCTGAACTTCAACGTAAAATCTCCACCTGTACCTGTACAAAAACCTACGACATCCCCTTTTTTCAAATGAGCAGCAACGTCTTGAGGGTTTTCATATTCAGTTGAGAAAAAATCAGTACCATCGGGAATTGCCTTATTGGTTTCGGGAGAAAAAAACACTATTCCCATGCCATCAATAATCAAATCCATGTCTTTTTCTATCATATCTATCCCCTCCACAGATCATTCAGCCCATTGTTTATTTTCCGGGATTGTTAATTCCAATTTTATATTCCAACGTTCATCCCGACAATCAGGATTTAATTCAAAGTTTTCTTCTATAATGTTTTTGTGGAAATATGATTGGAAAAGTAGTAATATAGCCAAGGCATATTTTTAAAAATGGAGGATTTTTCAATGGCTAAAACAAAAACCTGGAACTTTTCAACCACAGACGGAACACCTATAGAGATCAGTCTGCGTAAGAATACCTGGATATCTGTCAACGGCGGTGAGGAAGTGAACGCCAAGACCATCAAAAACAGTGCTGACAGCAATATCTTCGAGGCAGTATTTGATATCGCGCTCCCTAACGGTGAGATTGCAAAGATGTTCTCTTCTACCACTCAGAAACACCTGGTATACAATGGCAAGGACGTTGTTACCGGAGAAGAGTACACAGTAGCTCCTATCCCGGCATGGACATGGGTATTTGTTGTACTTTATGCTATCAACTTTTTCGTATTTCTCGGTGGAGCACTTGGCGGTGTAGTCAATCTTTTTGCAATTATCTTTACTGTTCAAATCGCAACCAGAAGCAAAAAATCTACCGGAGTTAAGATACTTCTTAATGTTCTCCTATTTGTAGGTGTTGTGATCCTTTCACTGGTCATCGCCTCATTGTTTTTAGGAATTCGCGGATAATAACAAAGGCCGGAGGAATCAATTTCCTCCGGCCTGTTTTTGTATGACTATGCTATGCTTTCTTCTTATATCCGCAGTCACAATACGGACCGCCCGAAGCCAGTGTATATTCCCTGACAAAATCTGAAGCACCACCCAGTTCACTCATTGTATAGTCCAAATGGCACATCGCAGGAACCAGGTCAAAAAATCCATATTCCTTCATAAGGGTACATATTCCACATTTATAAAATCTCGCCTCATATCCACTGCCATCATCATACGGAAGATAATCCATGTTCCACGAATATGGATTTCGATCACCTGCCTTAAGAGCAGCTGTATTTTTCATTCCATCAATATCGCCGGTAGAAAACTTCTTCTTTCCTCCCATACGACAGAATATCTTTGTAGCTGTATTGCTCATTGCATGCTCATAATAACGGGTAGCCTCTTCAACAGAAGGTCTCCTGTCCATGCTAAGAAGAAAAGCCGTTAAGACCGCGCAGTTTACAATATTAGTCTTGAATCTGTCTTCCTTCTCAAACTCCGGGAGCTTATCTATGATTTCCCGATACTTGGGCTTTGCTGCCTTCGCTATTCTCTTTGCATCAGAAAAGTCATATCCAAGATCAACCACAAGAGCTTTCTGAAACTGTTTCTTAAATAACATCCACATTCCTGCAGGCATTCCATTATATTTCATTACTTTAGCTTTTTATGCCTCCCATTTAATTGTTTCTAATTCGCAGGCAAAAATCGCACCTGTCTGCGCCTCTTCCCAAAGTCCCTGTCCTGATGAACTCAAGTCCCGGAAGATTGCCATATATCCTGTCATCATTTCCGCAGAATATTTTCGTGATTTCAGGACACCCCAGTTCCGTAAAATATCTCCTATAAGGACATTCTGTTACATCCATCCTGTATTCGCCCTTTTTGTTTGGGTAAAAGACATTTTGAAATCCGCAAGAAGATCCAAATATCTTTTTGGTCATTGGATCCCAAATTTTAACAAATAAGCTTTTCATTCCGGGTACTCTCATCAGTCTGGCCAGCTTAGCCTGTATACCTATGCACCCTGCAATCGCAGCATCTTCAATAACTTTATATGCCGCATCCTCGCCCAGTATAGGCTTTATTGTCAGATATATTGCTGAAGAAGGGAAAATCCTGCTATCAGTATGGGTATGTACTCCCTTAGGCAATGACTCGTACTTACGCAGATACTCTGAAAGCTTAACTGTGGCATCATTCCAGAGCCTATCACTTTGCTCCTTAGGAAAAACCTTATCCATTTCAGCCTTTATGAAGCCTTTCTTGGACATTATCTGTTCTGCCTTGTTTTGCATCTTCTGTTTCCTTTCTTATTCTTCATTGCTATATTTCATGATATCACTTATTGTTAGTTAATGCTAACTTATCTCAAAAAAAGTGGGTGCTTTTTTGCACCCACTTAACCAGCCTCATAATACTAAACAACTTATCACTTCTTTGATATCGCCATCAATACAGATACTTCTGTCTTCAATTTCCTCAGGGCAGAATGCCTCTCCGAAATTGATACAAGCATATACAGCCTTTTCGTTATCCATGGTCATGCGCCAAAAAGGATACTTGATGATTCCCGGTGTATTTCCCCCGACGCCCAATTCCAGGAATAGTATATGCATGCCCTCATGAGTTTCGACAAAGTCTGAATATGCTAACGCAGCCCTGTGCCAGCCATCATCTTCCACAAATGAATTGTCAGCTCGCAGGTTAGTTGTCATGTCAGAACCATCATCAGGACACTTGGGAATAAGTTCTGATGGTATCTTCATCATGACTTTCCCATTCTCCGGAAAAACAAACCCGCCTTCGGAATCTGCAACAAATCCCTGCGCTTCCATGGCTTTCATGACCCATTCTTTATTATCGTAAGTTTTCCTTATCTGAGGATTTACACTCTGAAAAAGGCCATAATCACCCTGTGTATAAAAGAGTCTCTTTTTATCAAACCCGGCTTTCTGAAAGCAATGATCCACATTGGTAGTCAACACGAAATAGTCTTTATCTTTTACTAATTCAAAAAGGTCATTATATACAGGCTTTGGCGCGTCCATATATCTGTTGATATAAATATATCTTGCCCAATAAGCCCAGAATTCCTCCTTCGTCGGATAAGGATAGAATCCTCCGGAGTACATATCTTTAAAGCCGTACTTTTTGGAAAAATCAGAAAACCACTTATCAAAACGTTCTCCGCTATATGTAAAACCTGCTGAAGTTGAAAGACCTGCTCCTGCGCCTATTATGACTGCATCTGCGCTCGCAAGTTCTGCCTTCAATTGTTTTATATCATCAGTATTGTATGCATTTTTCATATATTCTTTTATCCTCATCCTTGAAAACATTAAAGATCACTCTTTCTATCCCATTCGGGTTCTGCTCAAGCCATTCTGTCACAGTCTGTACTGCTATCTGAGCTGCCCTTTCATTCGGGAATCTGAATACGCCTGTGGAAATACAGCAAAAAGCCACGCTCCCAAGTCCATTGTCTCTGCACATATCCAGGGTGTTCCTGTAGCAATCCGCAAGGTCTTTTTCAAGCTCCGGTGTAAGTACATCATCTACGATTGGCCCTACTATATGAATTACTTTCTTAGCCGGAAGGTTATAAGCTTCAGTGAGCATTGGAACTGCAGTCGGCTGTTCATAGTTCCTGCCATATCGGATGCGAAGTTCGTTCATCTGCCTGTTGCATTCCTCACGCAACTGGATTCCGGCATATGTATGAATGCAATTATCAATGCAGGTATGCATTGGAACAAAGCAGCCCAGCATCTGTGAATTAGCTGCATTTACAATTGCATCAACCTTAAGTCTTGTAATATCGCCCTGCCAAATGGATATTTTATCTTTAGATACAGGAATATCTTCCAAATATACAATTCCATTCTCCCTTATCCTCTCGGACAAGTACTCATCCTGGACTTCTATCGTCTTACTATCCATCCTGCCGGGCATGCGAACATTCATAAGAGAGCGCAGAAGCCTTCTCTGATCGTCTTCATCTTCCGGAACAGTTATATCACTGTACTCATCAGATTCACTTTTAAATTTATCTATGAGATATCTTAAGCGCTCTCTTTGATTCATGTCGTTACCCCATCACTGCATCATCAGCAGTATATCCTTCAATTGAGTTTTCTTTTACCTGGATACAGATGTAGCTGATTCCTTCATCATCTGCAGCAAAGAACTGTCTCTTTCCTGCAGGGGCAATCTTTACAAAATCACCCTTTTCAAGTTCTACTGTTTCACCATCAATAACTGCTCTTCCCTTTCCAGATATAACAATGTATATTTCCTCGTTGTTCTTATGGGAATGAACAAAAGGTACGCTTGCTCCGGCAGGGAGATTATTTACACTAATCTCTGCTCCCGTTAATCCAAGTTTATCATGCAGCTCTGTTCTTGCATCATCTTTTACAGTTACTTTTGAATAATTTGCCATTTTAATTGTCCTCCGTTTGTTGTAATGTTTGTTGTTACAACACAATATAAAAGAAATGCGTTGTAATGTCAAGCGTTACAACGCAACTTTTTTAAAATTTTATAATTCGGTTTGCATCTTCCATCACATCCTGCACAGTAATGGACTTCATTTTTCCTTCCATTGCCTCCTGAATTTCCTGTAATCTTCCATCCATTATTTTATGAATGTTCCGCCCCACAGGACACATCTGGTTTGGATTGTCATGAAAATGGAACAGTTCTCCATTTTCAACAGGTTCCACGGCATTATACACGTCAAGAAGAGTTATATCAGAAAGAGGTCTTGCAATCTCAGCTCCTCCGCTTCCTCTTTTCACTTTTATGATATCTGACTTCTTTAGTTGCTGAAGAAGCCTCCTTATAACAACAGGATTGACATTTACACTTGAGGCCAGCAATTCGCTTGTAACTTTCTGCGTTTCTTTAAATGTTTCTATCGCTATGAGCACATGAACAGCGATTGTAAATCTACTTGAGATTTGCACTTTCTTAATTCTCCCTCAGAACATTATTGTAATATCTATTGTTACATCTCCATGATAGCCCTAATTAACAGCACAGTCAAACCGCCATGAAGCAAGCCGATCATACCCAGAAAAATAATTCCTTTCCCGTTTTCTACATACAGAAGTGCTCCGGGTGCGTAGAATTTCTCAGATCTGCCAAATACTGATTATCAATTCAGACTCTCCTGTTTCAATTTTGGGACTTGCATTTTTTCTTTTTCATGATATTATACTTCTTCGGGTAAAAAACAGTTTATATTTTTTTTATAGAAAGTAGCGTTATATGATAATCGTAATAGCAAACATAATAGTTTTGGCAGTTTTATATCTTACACTCTGTGCAATATTTGCAAGATCAATGGGAATCGTTAAGTGCATCGATCCAAACAAGGCATATCAGAAAGAAAACAAAAGACATTTTCTCGATGGGTACAAGAACTGGAAAAGTGAAGAATACATAATAAAATCTTTTGACGGTTATGAACTTCATACCACCTATATCCCTTCAGCCATTCCTACCAAAAGATTTGTCATCCTGGTTCATTCATCTACTTACTGCAGAATCGGTGGAATCAAATACTTTAACATATTCAGGAAAATGGGATACAACGGTATTCTCTTTGATCTTCGTGGTCATGGCGACAACAAAAAGTCTCCGTCAACATGGGGCATCAAGGAGAGCAAGGATCTTCTCAGTGTAATAAATGATACCGTTGACCGTTTCGGCGATGATATCAAGATCGGCGTTCACGGCGAGTGCCTTGGCGGCGTAACTGCTCTTACCGCTCTTAAGTATCATCCCAATATCTCTTTTGTTATCGCTGACAGCTGCTACAATTCTCTTTATTCACTTCTTTGCAAGCTTGCTCAGCAGATGGCACATGTATCGCCTGTACTTTTTGATCCGGCTGTAGTCTTCTTCAGGCTTATGTTTGGATACTCTTATAAAAAGATCTTTACAAGAGACAGCCTTGGTGGGAACACAGTTCCGATATGCTTCATTCAGGGTGACAGCGACTGCGTTGTACCTGTATCAGATACTATGGAGCTTGAAGACGCGACTAATGGATATACTGAGACCCACATATTTAAAGGCGCTGATCATACCCGTAACATCCTAGTTGACGCAGACCGTTATGAGGATATCATCAGGAAATTTTTGTTCAGAGTCAATTTTATGGAGCTTATGGCTTAATCATTATAATTTTTGCTTCATGAGATCAAACAGTTCCAAGTCCTTCAAATGATTGGTGGTGCTAAGAAGGAGCGTTACTTTCCTGTCTTCTTCTGTGTCTGTCACGTCACGCTGCCAAGCCCAGTAATGAGGGCCGTCGCCGATTGCTCTTAAGGTGGACATGAGGTATTCCATCACATAGGCAGACTGTTTGATATCGGCTTCGCAGTCATTCTCATAAAAGCCCTGCCACTTGTCGTGCTCTCTTTCGCGCTGAGCTTTGTCTCCTGCGAGGAAGGCTTCACGGGCGAGACCGGCTTGGTAGAAGGCTTTTTTGTATTCGCCGGAAAGTCCAAGGAGCAAGCTTTCACAGGCAAGGTTTGCTCCGAGATAGCCATAGTACATATACTTTACCTGCATCAACAGAGAATCTTTGAAAAGCTCTTTTCCCTCGGAAGTGAGGGTTTCTACGGTAGTTTCACATTTATTTAAATATTGTTCATAGTTGTTAGCCGCTGCTTCCACAAGCTCTTTATACCAAATGATCTGGTCGCGGAAGGTGGTGGCGCTTGTGGCCCATTTAAGGTGTGGCGCGGGACTATTTCTATCCACAACAAAGTTCGTTGCAAGCATCCTTGTGATGTGGTTTGCGAACTGCTCTCCTGCCCTGTTGTCCTCGTGAGGGCCGAATTTCAGTGAATACTCAGGCCACTTGGAAAAGAGCTTTGAAACAGCCTCTACGTTATCGGTGCCATAGTAGGTCCTCGCGTAATCCTGAGTGTACTTCGCCGTGTCTGCGCTTCCGGTTTGCCAGAGCCTTGCAACAAGGTCAAGGTAGTAAAGGTGCGGCTTGATGTTTGAGCAATTGATGATCCAGAAATCCTCTGCGCCATGTGAGAGGCAGTCTGAAAGCTCTTTTCCTATAAACGCAGGTGAGTTCGGCATCATGGTCATGTGATTTGCAGCCTGAAGATCATAGAAGGATACGTGGTAGTAGATGCCATGTCTTCCGTGGTCGCTTTCTGTGGGAAGCGCATAAACTCTGGGGTCATCGTCACCCTGCCTACGTGATACCATCTTGCCGTAGCCGTTGTCGGCCCAGATTTTTATTACGTCCTCGGGGAGTTCGAGGTGGCCGTCACGGTAAAGTGCCATGATCTCGCCGTAGAGGTTGGTACAGCAGACTGCGTCTTTGTCATGCTCTTTGACCAGGTCGTACTGCATGCGAATGATCTTACTAATGAGTTCGCCGCGGGCTTTGGGCGTGTCATACCTCGGGTCGTCTGCCCAGAAGGGTTTATCACCCTGTCCTCTAAATCCGATGTTCCAGATCACCTTGCTGTCTGACTGCTCCTTGATTGCGTCCTTCCAGAGACCGATGAAGAGGTCTTCGTGCTTTGCAAATGAGGGTTCAAGGTCAGGATAGGCTCTTATGAACATCTCAGCGCCCAAGGGCTCTGCGTGGTGATGGGTTATGTAAAGTCCCATCTTGGACGCCAGGGCGCGGTATTTTCTTGAATTCTTGTCAGTTCCCGGAATGGTCATATTCCCGCCAAGGCGCAGCAGTGCCTCAAAGGCCATCTCCCATGGAAGTTCTGAACTTCCGTCCACTTTCCAGGTTGCCAAAAGGACTTCGTCGTTGATAAACCAGCCACGATAGCGGACTCTTGATTTTTCAGATCTGTAGGTGAAGCCTTCGGGAATCTCTATGCTCTCGCGGCGCTGTATCTTCTGGTCATTCCAGAACCACAGCGGCTGTATACCGAGAAAGCGCCTGCTTATCTCATAGATACCGTAGATAAAGCCAAGGTCGTCGGAGGCTTTTATTGTCAGGGTATTGTCCTTGCATGAGAGTATGTAAGTTTCTGCTTCAAGGGAATTGTCTTCCTCAAGGACAAGCTTGGGAGTCAATGGAGTCAATGGGGACGGTTCTCTTTGACTCTGAAACGGCCCCAGTGACTCACTTAAATCTCTTTTCAAGTGATCTAATGCATGTAAAACAGGCTCGCTTGCTTTTCCTGTTATTATGGTTAAGTTTGTATTGATGATCATAGCTATTTTGCCTCCTGCCGGCGTTTATACTTGTTCCAAGTACTTCGATGAATTCTCGATATATTTAGGATAGCAAAAGCTTTCGATTAATATAATTGTCTACAGTTAACTTGGTCGTTTTTTATAAGATTTCAACTATGGATGAACTAAAATGTGCCTATTAATGAATTAGACTAATATGAAAGATAAATTGCAAATATCAACTTGGATGAATTATTTGCTCAACTCTACTGTATAATTACAATCTTTAATTCTATACAGTAGCAGTTTCAGGCTATAATCGCTTAACCCTACTGTATGCCAATTGTTTTTGGATAAATACCGTATGATTTGCGCTATTGATGCATTGTTGAAAGTTGATTCTTCACCTTAGAAGCCTTTTTTCTACTGTATTATTCGCATTTCCATTTAAATACAGTAGCACTTGGTGATGTTCAGCTTTCTTTCCTACTGTATTCAGGAAACTTTTGTTCAAACACAGTAGGGATCAGTTAAAATGAGCCCTGGGGACGGAGTCAATGGCTCATTTTTAGGAGTCAAGAGAACCGTC
>JAEEGH010028522.1_pt1 | contig 10978 bp, 5 predicted proteins | sample 9134181 | NCBI WGS metagenome assembly JAEEGH01 (sample SAMN16246544, study PRJNA631951) | gut metagenome | biome: gut microbiome; feature: rumen; material: DP-attached | host: Bos | place: Iran: Karaj | collected 2018-10
TACTGGCTGCCAATGACGTACGACGGGTGGAATGGATGGAAAAAGGAAAGCATCCGTACTACCGCGTATGGACAGCCGACGACGAATACCTGTTAGACGCATCCGACACAATGCCGCATCGCGTGAAACTCAATGAGGCCGACTGCCGTAAGGCCGTACAGCAGGTTTACGAGCCCTCGGAGCGTGTGAATGCCATGATGATGAACAATTACGACAATTATTATGTCAGTCAAAAGCGTCCAATGCCTTTGCCCGTCTGCAAGGTGACGGTAGACGATGCTGACCGCAGCACCTATTACATCAATCCGAAGACAGGCGATTGCCGTTACTACAACAACAATCGCCGCGCAGGCAAGTGGATGTACACTGGATTGCATGCGCTTAACCTGCCTTTCTTCGTTGCTCATCCCATGTTTCGGCTTGCAATCATGTGGGTTTTGATGATTGGTGGTACCATTGTGTCGGTTACGGGGTTATTACTCACAGTACGCTATATTAGACGGAAAATAAACAAACGATAATCAAAGTATCGGAAGAAGCTGAAAACTCCTTAATAATTGTCGCATATGGAGAGTCAACTGCCCACATTATTGTAATAAACCACAAGGGGTGAACGGTTTGTTCACCCCTTTCTATAGGCTTGTGAGAATCCCGAAATCCCGAAATCCCGAAATCCCGAAAAGTGGGTTTCTGAACCCACGGTACGGATGCGGCCTACCGGCAAAAAAAAAACGTGCTCACACCTGATGGTGCGGGCACGCTCTGTTATGATTTTCTCTTTAAGGATTAGTCTTTGTCGCTGTCGGCAAAGTCGAGAACATTCTTCTTGTTGGCAAGCATGCGCTCGTACTCCTCGCGTGAGCCTACGATGATCTTGTCGAACTCGCGCAGACCGGTACCGGCCGGGATGAGGTGACCGCAGATAACGTTCTCCTTCATGCCCTCGAGGGTGTCTACCTTTCCGCGGATGGCTGCCTCGTTGAGCACCTTCGTGGTCTCCTGGAACGATGCGGCCGACATGAAGCTCTTGGTCTGCAAGGCGGCACGTGTGATTCCCTGGAGAATCTGCGTTGACGTGGCGGGCACGGCATCGCGCACCTGCACGAGGCGCATGTCACGGCGCTTGAGGCTGGAGTTCTCGTCGCGCAGCTTGCGGGCGGTAACGATCTGTCCTCTGTGGAAGTTCTCGGAGTCACCGGCATCGACGACTACCTTCTTACCCCAGATGCGGTCGTTCTCCTCAGCGAAGTCGAGCTTGTCGACAACCTCCTGCTCGAGGAAGGTGGTGTCGCCCGGGTCGTTGATCTGCACCTTGCGCATCATCTGACGAACGATGATCTCGAAGTGCTTGTCGTTGATCTTCACACCCTGCAGACGATAGACGTCCTGAACCTCGTTGACAATGTACTCCTGAACGGCGGTCGGGCCCTTGATGGCGAGAATGTCGTTGGGAGTGATGACTCCGTCGGAGAGCGGTGTGCCGGCACGCACGGCGTCGTGCTCCTGCACAAGGATCTGCTTGGAGAGGCTGACGAGGTATTTCTTCTGGTCGCCGGTCTTGGAGGTGACGATGATCTCGCGGTTACCGCGCTTGACCTTACCCATGGTGACCTCACCATCGATCTCGGAGACGACGGCGGGGTTGCTCGGGTTGCGGGCCTCGAAGAGCTCGGTGACACGGGGCAGACCTCCGGTGATATCGCCTGCCTTACCTACGGCACGCGGAATCTTCACGAGGGTGGTACCGGTCTTGACAACCTGACCGTCCTCGACGACTACGTGGCCGCCTACGGGGAAGTTGTAGGTTCCGATGATGTTGCCGTCGACATCGAGGATATCGCAGGTAGGTACGCGTGAGCGGTCCTTGGAGTCGACAATGATCTTCTCGGTGAGTCCGGTGGTCTCGTCGGTCTCGGCGCGGAAGGTGATGCCCTCGAGGACATCGTTGAACTTCAGCTTACCGGCATACTCGGTGACGATAACGGCATTGAACGGGTCCCAACGGGCAACGAGGTCGCCCTTGCGGAGGGAGGCTCCGTTCTTGAAGTAGAGTGACGAACCGTAAGGCACGTTGACGGTGGACAGCACGATGTTGGTGTGCGGGTCGATGAAACGGGCCTCAGCCAGACGGCTGACTACCATCTCGCACTCGCGCATGCCCTCGTCGCCATCCTCGACAAACGGTACGGTACGGATCTCGTCGAACTCAACGCGTGAGTCGTTCTTGGCCACGATGCTGGCGTTGGCGGCTGCGTTACCAGCCACACCACCGGCGTGGAACGTACGGAGGGTCAGCTGGGTTCCCGGCTCACCAATAGCCTGGGCTGCGATGACGCCTACGGCCTCGCCCTTCTGCACCATGCGGCGGGTAGCGAGGTTGCGTCCGTAACACTTCATGCAGACGCCCTTCTTGCTCTCGCAGGTGAGCACCGAACGGATCTCGACGCTCTCGATGGGGCTGTCCTCGATGGCCTGTGCCACGCTCTCGGTAATCTCGTCGCCGGCAGCTACGATGAGCTCACCGGTAGAGGGATGGATGATGTCGTGGACTGACACACGGCCGAGGATGCGCTCGTAGAGGCTGGAGATGACCTCGTCGCCACTCTTCAGGGCGGAGCATACGAGTCCGCGCAGGGTACCGCAGTCTTCCTCGGTGATGATGACATCGTGGGAGACGTCGACCAGACGACGGGTCAGATAACCGGCGTCGGCCGTCTTCATGGCGGTATCGGCAAGACCCTTACGGGCTCCGTGGGTGGAGATGAAGTACTCGAGCACTGACATACCCTCCTTGAAGTTGGAGATGATCGGGTTCTCGATGATCTGCTGGCCCTCGGCACCTGCCTTCTGGGGCTTCGCCATCAGTCCGCGCATACCTGAGAGCTGACGAATCTGGTCCTTAGAACCACGGGCGCCGGAGTCGAGCATCATGAACACGGCGTTGAAGCCCTGGTCGGCCTCGGTCATCTCCTTCATGAGCACGTTGCCCAGGTCGTTGTTGACGTGTGTCCACGTGTCGATGACCTGATTGTAACGCTCGGTGTCGGTGATGAATCCCATGTTGTAGTTCTCGGTGATCTGGCGGATTTCCTCGTTACCTTTCTCGATGAGCGACTTCTTCGACTCAGGGATGATGATATCGTCGAGGTTGAACGACAGACCTGCCTCGTAGGCCATGCGGTAACCGAGGTTCTTGATACCGTCGAGGAACTCGCAAGCCTCGGCGAAACCTACGTTCTTGATGACGTCGGCGATGATGTCGCGCAGGCTCTTCTTAGAGATGACCTTGTTGACATAGCCTACCTCGTCGGGGATGATGCCATTGACGATGACACGACCCACAGAGGTCTCGACAGAATGGCGGACTTTCTCGCCATCGACGATGTCGTCGACAACCACCTTCACCTGGGCGTGCAGGTCGCACCTGCCCTCGTTGTAGGCGATGATGGCCTCCTCGGGACCATAGAACGACAGGCCCTCGCCCTTGGCACCCGGGCGGATCTTTGAGATATAATAGAGTCCGAGCACCATGTCCTGTGAGGGAACGGTGATAGGAGCACCATTGGCGGGATTGAGGATGTTGTGGCTCTGGAGCATGAGCAGCTGGGCCTCGAGGACTGCCTCGTTGGACAGTGGGAGGTGGACAGCCATCTGGTCGCCGTCGAAGTCGGCATTGAACGCCGTACATGCCAGCGGGTGCAGCTGGATGGCCTTACCCTCGATGAGCTTCGGCTGGAACGCCTGGATACCCAGACGGTGCAGCGTCGGAGCACGGTTGAGGAGTACGGGGTGGCCCTTCATGACGTTCTCCAGGATATCGTAAATCACCGGTTCGCGGCGATCGACAATCTTCTTGGCTGACTTCACCGTCTTCACAATGCCGCGCTCGATGAGCTTGCGGATGATGAACGGCTTATAGAGCTCGGCAGCCATCAGCTTCGGCAGACCGCACTCACCCATCTTCAGCTCGGGGCCGACGACGATAACCGAACGGGCGGAGTAGTCAACACGCTTACCGAGCAGGTTCTGACGGAAGCGGCCCTGCTTACCCTTCAGTGAGTCGGAGAGAGACTTCAACGGACGGTTGCTGTCGCTCTTCACGGCACTGGACTTACGGGAGTTATCGAACAACGAGTCAACAGCCTCCTGCAGCATACGCTTCTCGTTGCGCAGGATGACCTCGGGAGCATGAATCTCGACGAGACGCTTCAGACGGTTGTTACGGATGATGACACGACGGTAGAGGTCGTTCAGGTCGGACGTGGCGAAACGGCCACCATCCAGGGGAACGAGGGGACGCAGCTCCGGCGCCGTGACGGGGATAATCTTCATGATCATCCACTCAGGACGGTTGATGCCCTTCTCGACACTGGAGCGGAAAGCCTCGACCACCTGCAGACGCTTCAATGCCTCGTTCTTACGCTGCATGGAAGAGTCGCTGTTGGCACGGTCGCGAAGCTCGTAGGACAGGGAGTCGAGATCGAGACGGATGAGCAGGTCATAGATGGCCTCGGCACCCATCTTACAGATGAACTTGTTGGGGTCGCTGTCCTCCAGGTAGTCATTGTCCTGCGATACGTAGTTGTCGAGCAGGTCGTTGTACTCATCCTCAGAGAGCAGGTCGTAAGCCTGAGAGCCGAGCAGGGGATTGCCTTCAGCATCCTTCTTGCCAGCCAGGGCACCCGGCTGGATGACCACATAACGCTCGTAATAGATGATGGCATCGAGCTTCTTGGTGGGCATGCCCAGCAGATAGCCAATCTTATTAGGCAGGCTGCGGAAATACCAGATGTGGGCAACGGGAACCACCAGTTCGATGTGGCCGGTACGCTCGCGGCGAACCTTCTTCTCAGTCACCTCGACACCACAACGGTCGCAGACGATACCCTTGTAGCGGATACGCTTGTACTTGCCGCAGGCACACTCATAGTCCTTGGTAGGACCGAAGATGCGCTCGCAGAACAAGCCGTCACGCTCCGGCTTATAGGTGCGGTAATTGATGGTCTCAGGCTTGGTGACCTCGCCGTACGAGCTCTCGAGGACCTCCTCAGGAGAAGCCAGTCCGATAGTAATCTTCGTGAAATTACTCTTTATCTTTGAATCTTTCTTGAAAGCCATATTCTATATTTTCTATTTACCGATTTTCGATTTACAATTTCACTTAGTCAAGCGTTACACTCAGACCGAGACCCTTCAACTCGTGCAGCAGCACATTGAGTGACTCAGGAATACCCGGCGTCGGCATGGGATCGCCCTTGACGATGGCCTCGTAAGCCTTGGAACGGCCAACGACATCGTCGGACTTGATGGTAAGTATCTCCTGCAGGACGTGGCTGGCACCGAAGGCTTCGAGTGCCCAGACCTCCATCTCACCGAAACGCTGACCACCGAACTGTGCCTTACCACCGAGCGGCTGCTGGGTAATGAGACTGTACGGACCGATGGAACGGGCGTGCATCTTATCCTCGACCATGTGACCGAGCTTGAGGAAGTAGGTGATACCTACCGTTGCAGGCTGGTCGAACTGCTCACCGGTCTCACCATCATAGAGGTGGGTAGAGCAGAGACGCGGCAGACCGGCCTTGTCGGTCCACTCTGCGAGGTCGTCAAGCTTGGCACCGTCGAAGATAGGCGTAGCGAACTTCACGCCGAGACGCTTACCGGCAGCACCGAGGATGGCCTCGAAAATCTGACCGAGGTTCATACGAGAGGGCACACCCAGCGGGTTGAGCACCAGATCGACGGGACGGCCATCCTCGAGGAACGGCATGTCCTCCTGGCGAACGACCTTCGACACGATACCCTTGTTACCGTGACGACCGGCCAGCTTATCGCCGACACCAATCTTACGCTTCTTAGCCACATAGACCTTCGCCATCTGGAGGATGCCGGAGGGCAGCTCGTCGCCGATGGTGATAGCGAACTTACGGCGCTTCAGTTCGGCATCGAGCAGCTTGTACTTCTTCATATAGTTGATGATGAGCTGGGCAATCAACTCATTCTTATGCTCGTCGGTGGTCCACTTGCTGGTCTGGACGTCACCGTACTCGAGGTTCTTCAGGTTGGTAGCGGTGAACTTGCTGCCCTTGGAGATGATCTCGGCTCCGGTATAGTCCTTCACACCCTGTGAGGTCTTACCCTTGGTGAGCGTGAGCAGCTTGTCAACGAGGATGTCCTTCAGGTCATCCACCTTTGCCTCGTACTCCTCGTCAATCTTGGCAAGCAGAATCTTATCCTGCTGCTTGGACTTACGGTCCTTGATGGCACGGGCAAAGAGCTTCTTGTCGATGATGACACCCGAGAGTGACGGATTGGCCTTGAGGGAAGAGTCCTTCACGTCGCCGGCCTTCTCACCGAAGATGGCACGGAGCAGTTTCTCCTCAGGAGAGGGATCGCTCTCACCCTTCGGGGAGATCTTACCAATCATGATGTCACCGGGCTCCACACGGGCACCGACGCGGATGATACCATTCTCGTCGAGGTCCTTGGTGGCCTCCTCGCTGACATTGGGGATGTCGGCAGTGAACTCCTCGACACCACGCTTGGTCTCACGGACGTCGAGCGAGAACTCATCGACATGAACGGAAGTCAGCACGTCCTCACGAACGATACGCTCGTTGAGCACGATGGCATCCTCGTAGTTGTAACCCTTCCAAGGCATGTAAGCCACCAGGAGGTTACGGCCCAGGGCGAGCTCACCGTTCTCGGTAGCATAGCCCTCGGTCAGGATGTCGCCCTTCTTCACACGCTGGCCCTTGTCACAGATAGGACGCAGGTCGATGGTCATATTCTGGTTGGTACGGCGGAACTTGGGAATGCGGTATTCCTTCAGTGCCGGCTCGAAGCTGACAAACTCCTCGTCCTCGGTACGGTCGTAGAGGATGCGGATGGTCGTAGCATCCACATATTCCACCACGCCATCGCCCTCGGCGGTAATCATCGTACGGGAGTTCTCGCACACCTGCTTCTCAATACCGGTACCCACGATAGGAGCCTCGTTATGGAGCAGGGGCACTGCCTGGCGCATCATGTTAGAGCCCATCAGTGCACGGTGGGCATCGTCGTGCTCCAGGAACGGAATGAGTGAGGCGGCGATAGAGGCAATCTGCTGCGGCGACACGTCCATGAGGTTCACCTGTGCAGGAGGAACGACGGGGAAGTCGGCATCCTGACGGCACTTCACGACGGGACGGATGAACGTGCCATCCTCATTCAACGGAGCGTTACCCTGACCAATAATGTAGTTGGCTTCTTCCTCAGCGGTCAGGAATACGATATCGTCGTTGTTCAGGTTGGCTACGCCATTCTCAATCTTACGGTACGGGGTCTCGATGAAGCCGAGCTCGTTGATCTTCGCATAGACACAAAGGGACGAGATAAGACCGATGTTCGGACCTTCAGGGCTCTCAATAGGACAGAGACGGCCGTAGTGGGTATAGTGTACGTCACGCACCTCGAAACCGGCACGCTCACGTGACAGACCGCCAGGACCGAGGGCAGAGAGACGACGCTTGTGGGTCACCTCAGCCAGCGGGTTGGTCTGGTCCATGAACTGTGACAGCGGGTTGGTTCCGAAGAACGAATTGATGACGCTGGAAATGGTCTTGGCATTGATGAGGTCCATGGGTGTGAACACTTCGTTGTCACGAACGTTCATACGTTCACGGATGGTACGGCTCATACGGGCCAGACCGATGGAGAACTGATTAGACAGCTGCTCACCGACGGTACGTACACGACGGTTCGACAGGTGGTCGATATCATCGACGGTAGCCTTCGAATTGATGAGCTGGATGAGATACTTGATAATCTCAATGATGTCCTCCTTGGTCAGGACACGTACATCCATGTCGGTGTCGAGTCCCAACTTCTTATTGATACGGTAGCGACCTACATCGCCCAGGTCGTAACGCTTGTCAGAGAAGAACAGGTTCTGGATGACCTCACGGGCACTGGCATCGTCGGCGGGGTCAGCATTACGCAACTGGCGGTAGATATACAGGACGGCTTCCTTCTCGGAGTTGGACGGGTCCTTCTGCAAGGTATTGAAGATGATGGAGTAGTCCTGTGCCATGACAGCATCCTTGTGAACCAGGATGGTCTGGGCACCGCTCTCGAGAATCTCGAGCATGTTCTCCTCGGTAATCTCCGTCTCACGCTCCATGATGACCTCATTACGCTCAATAGACACTACCTCACCGGTATCCTCATCGACGAAGTCCTCGTTCCAGCTCTTCAGCACACGGGCGGCCAGCTTCTTGCCGATGACCTCCTTGAGCGACTTCTTGTTGACCTTCACCTCCTCTGCGAGGTCGAAGATTTCAAGAATCTCCTTGTCAGCCTCGAAACCGATTGCACGCAACAGCGTGGTAACGGGGAGCTTCTTCTTACGGTCGATGTACGCGTACATAACATTATTAATGTCAGTAGCGAACTCAATCCAGGAGCCCTTGAAGGGGATGATACGGGCAGAATAGAGCATCGTACCATTGGCATGCACGTTCTGGCCGAAGAACACACCGGGGGAACGGTGCAACTGCGACACAACGACGCGCTCGGCGCCATTGATGACAAACGTGCCATTGGCCGTCATATAAGGAATGGGACCAAGGAACACGTCCTGAATAACGGTACCGAAATCCTCGTGATCGGGGTCTGTGCAATACAATTTCAGTTTTGCCTTGAGGGGTACACTATAGGTAAGGCCACGCTCCAGACACTCGTCGATGGTGTAACGGGGCGGGTCAATATAGTAGTCGAGGAACTCAAGAACGAAGTTGTTACGCGTGTCGGTGATAGGGAAGTTCTCTGCGAACACCTTATACAGACCGTCGTTCTTGCGTTCTTCGGGCGGGGTATCCAACTGCAGGAAGTCCTTGAAAGACTTTAATTGCACATCGAGAAAATCCGGAAACGGCATCGGATTCTTGACGCTGCCAAAGTTTACTCTGTTGTCTATGATTTTTGAAGCCATATATTTTGGTTATTTATTCCGTTTGATTTCTATAGTAACTATAGTCCCTATAGAAACTATAGATATGAAAAGACAAAAAATGGTCGGGAACTCTCTACTGGAGAGCCCCCAACCATTGGATATTGTTAAGTCTGAACTTATTTCAGTTCAACAACGGCACCAGCCTCTTCGATAGCCTTCTTCAGGTTCTCAGCCTCGTCCTTAGACAGACCCTCCTTGATGGTAGCGGGAGCACCATCTACGAGGTCCTTAGCCTCCTTCAGGCCAAGACCGCAAGCTTCCTTGACAGCCTTTACAACCTGCAGCTTAGCAGCGCCGACTTCCTTCAGAACTACGTCGAAAGAAGACTTCTCTTCAGCTGCCTCAGCAGCACCACCTGCAGCAGGACCAGCAGCAACAGCAACAGCGGCTGCGGCGGGCTCAATTCCATACTCGTCCTTCAGGACTGTTGCCAACTCGTTAACTTCTTTTACAGTAAGGTTTACCAACTCTTCTGCAATAGCTTTAATATCTGCCATTTTTATTTAAATTTTTAATTGTTTTTTTGTGAATGATTTATTTGTTACGCTCGCCAATAGCATCGAGCAAGCCGTGAATCTTACCACCGGCATTCAGAGCAGAAACAACGTTCTTCATCGGAGACTGCAGCAGAGCCACAACATCGGCGATAAGTTCGTTCTTGCTCTTCAGAGCAGCCAGCTCCTCAAGTCTGTCAGCACCTACGAAGATACTCTCTTCAGCATAGGCAGCCTTCAAAGCGGGGATACCCTCCTTCTTATATTCCTTAAGCAGCTTAGCGGGGACATTAGCTGTCTGGGCAAACATGATAGCTGTATTACCCTTCAGGCTCTCATACATGGGCTCGAAGTCGATATCAGAAGCCTCAAAGGCTTTGTGAAGAAGAGTGTTCTTCACCATGACCAGCTTGATCTCGTTCTTGAAGCACTTACGACGGAGGTCGCTGGTCTTCTCAGCATTCATACCGGTCAGATCGACCAGGTAGAAATGAGGATACTGCTTCAGCTTCTCTCCGAGTTCTACGATAATAGTATCTTTTAATTCCTTTTTCATTTTACTAAACTTTTTACGAGTTATTCAACTGATTTAGGATCCACTTTCACACCAAGACTCATGGTGCTTGAGAGGAAGATACTCTTCATGTATGTACCTTTGGCAGCAGCGGGCTTCAGCTTGATAATGGTCTGGAGGAACTCCTTTGCATTCTCGAAAATCTGATCAGCATTGAAAGACACCTTACCGATTGAAGCATGTACGATACCTGCCTTGTCAACCTTAAAGTCAATCTTACCCTGCTTTACTTCCTTCACTGCCTTAGCAACGTCCATAGTAACAGTACCGCTCTTGGGGTTAGGCATCAGGCCACGAGGACCGAGCACACGGCCGAGAGGGCCGAGCTTACCCATGCAAGAGGGCATCGTGATGATAACATCAACATCTGTCCATCCACCTTTGATCTTGTCAATATATTCATCAAGACCAACATAGTCGGCGCCTGCTTCCTTTGCAGCAGCCTCCTGATCAGGAGTACAGAGAGCGAGCACGCGTGTCACCTTACCCGTACCGTTCGGCAGCGATACAACGCCACGAACCATCTGGTTGGCCTTACGCGGATCAACGCCCAAGCGTACATCAATGTCAACAGAAGCGTCAAACTTGGTCGTGGTGATTTCCTTGACCAATGCTGCAGCTTCCTTCAAAGAGTATGCCTTCCCTGCTTCAACCTTATCAGCTACCAACTTTTGATTTTTTGTCAGTTTACTCATTTTTCTAATTGAAGTTTAAATTTATTTTTCAGGGAAGTCCCCTTTCACAGTGATACCCATGCTTCTTGCAGTACCGGCAATCAACTTCATAGCAGACTCTACAGTGAAGCAGTTGAGGTCTGCCATCTTGTCCTCAGCGATAGCACGTACCTGATCCCAGGTAACAGTTGCCACCTTCTTACGGTTAGGCTGAGCAGAACCACTCTGCAACTTTGCGGCC
>JAEEGH010028523.1_pt1 | contig 10978 bp, 11 predicted proteins | sample 9134181 | NCBI WGS metagenome assembly JAEEGH01 (sample SAMN16246544, study PRJNA631951) | gut metagenome | biome: gut microbiome; feature: rumen; material: DP-attached | host: Bos | place: Iran: Karaj | collected 2018-10
TGATATCCTCGTCAACAACGCCGGAGCCGCGCTTTTCGGACTGCTCCAGGACTGCGCGGACGCGGACTTCGACCGCGTCGTCGGCGTGAATCTGAAGGGCGTTTTCAACTGCTGCAAACGCGCGCTGCCCGCGATGATCTCCGCCAAAAGCGGCGCGATAGTCAATATCTCGTCGATGTGGGGAGTCGCCGGCGCGTCATGCGAGGCGGTCTACTCGGCGTCGAAGGCGGGTGTAGTCGGGTTGACGAAGGCGCTCGCCAAGGAGGTCGGCCCGAGCGGCATAACGGTCAACTGCGTCGCCCCGGGCGTCATAGATACGAAGATGAACGCGCGTCTTACGCCCGAGACGAAGGCGTCTCTCGCCGCGGAAACTCCGCTCGGCCGCATCGGAACGCCTTCCGACGTCGCGGACGCGGTCGCGTTCCTCGCGGACGCCGCCTTCATAACGGGGCAGACGCTCGGCGTCGACGGCGGCTTTATACTGTGAAACCCGCGGAGACTGCTCCGCATTCATGATAAACCATCAAACTTTTAAGGAGGGGTGCGTGCCGGAGTATCCTCCGCGCACGGCATACTATGCTTGAAAAGAACGATCTCATCGAATTGACGGTAGAAGGCGTTACGTCGGACGGCAGCGGGGTAGCCCGCGCCGACGGCATCGCCGTGTTCCTCCCGCTCGCCCTGCCGGGCGACAAGGTCGAAGCCCGCATCGTGAAGACCGCGAAAAACTGCATATACGGAAAGGTGGAGCGCGTTATCACGCCCTCGCCCGACCGCGTCGAGCCGGACTGTCCGGTCTTCGGCAAGTGCGGCGGCTGCACCTACCGCGACGCGGAATACGCCGCGGAGCTGCGCTACAAGAAGGATAAGATGACCGCCGCGCTCCGCCGTATCGGCGGTATAGACGTCGAGGTGCCGGACGTTATCGGCTGCGCCGAATCCGACCGCTACAGAAACAAGCTCATGCTGCCCGTCGGCGTCGATTTCGACGGCTACCCGCGCTGCGGCTTCTACGCCAAGCGCAGCCACCGTATCGTGCCGAGCGACGACTGCGCGCTGCATCCCGAGGTTTTCATGCGGATAGCGCATTTCACCTTTGACTATCTTATCGCGAAGGGCGTCACGGCGTACGATGAAACTGTCGGCAGGGGACAGCTCCGCCATATCTATATCCGCCAGGCGCCGACGAGCGGGGAGATAATGCTCTGCGTGGTGATCAACGGCGACAAGCTCGACTGCGGCGCGCAGTTAGCCGCCGAAGTCACGGAGCGCTTCCCGGAGATCAAGTCGGTCGTTATGAATATCAACCGCGCGGACGGCAACATAATCCTCGGCGCGAAATGCGTCACCCTCGCGGGTTCGGACTATATAAACGGCACCCTTCGCGGAGTGAATATCCGCATATCGCCGCTCTCCTTCTGTCAGGTCAACTCCGCGCAGACGGTGAAGCTTTACGACGTCGCCGAGGAGTTCGCGGAGCTGACTCCGGAAACCCGCCTGCTCGATCTCTACTGCGGAGCCGGACTGATAGGCCTTTCCATGGCGAACAAGGTCAAGGAACTGATAGGCGTCGAGATAATACCCGACGCCATCGAGGACGCGAAGGCGAACGCCGCCGCGAGCGGCATAACGAACGCGGAGTTCCTCTGCGGCGACGCGCCGGTAGCGGCCGAGAAGCTGCGCTGCGCGGGCAGGGAGCCGGACGTCGTCATCCTCGATCCGCCGCGCGCGGGATGCGCGCCGGCGCTGGTCTATTCGGTCGCGGATATGAAGCCGGAGCGGGTAGTATATATCTCCTGCGACGTCGCCACTCAGGCGCGCGACCTGAAACTTTTCGCCGAGCGCGGCTACAAGACCGTCAAGGCGCAGGGCGTGGATATGTTCCCGCGCACCGCGCACGTCGAGACGGTAGTATTGATGACAAAGAAATAAACAAATCGACACTTGAGAAGGAAAAATATATGGAATACAAAACAATACCATGCGTTGAAGGTGACGATGAATTTATTGCGGATAAGCTCAATGCGATCACCGATTCAAAGATAGATTTTGAAGATGCTATCGAGGATGAATTGGTCGTATTCAAAGTTACCGACAGCGATGGAAACATCATTGCAGGGTGCAATCTTATTATTAACTGCTGGAAGGTTGCGGATCTGGACATCCTGTGGGTGGAAGAAAAATACCGCAAACAGGGAATCGGCTCCGCGCTGATTCGCGAGGCGGAGCGTGCCGCGAGAAAAAAAGGCTGTCATTTTATGACACTCGGTACCTTTGATTTTCAGGCAAGGCCGCTGTATGAAAAGTTCGGATTTGCGGTATGCGGTACGATTGAGGATTGCCCGACAAATGGTCATTCGCACTATGATATGATAAAACGGCTTGACGATTCTTCTGATGAGAGCGTTACCGCCGCTTCCTGCACATATGAGATTCAGCCAGGTGACGAGGACGATGCCGAGTACATTGACGACAAGCTCGTGGAATACAACTGGTCACAGGTGCCCGCTGTGCATGACTTTGAATGGATCGGAAGGAAGATTCAGGGCGATCACGACGAACCAGTAGCCGCTGGCTTTGCGGGCGTGAACTTCTGGAACATCGCGTTTATTGAAATGCTGTGGGTGGATGAGCTACACCGCAATCAGGGCATGGGTTCCTGTCTCCTCTCGGATCTCGAGCGGGAAGCGAAGAAAAACGGCGCTTGTATTGTGATGATCGATGCTCGCGACTGGAATGTGGACTTCTTTAAGAAACTCGGCTATACGGTATACTGCACACTCGAAGATTACCCGAACGGGTACAGCAAGTACAAAATGCAAAAACAGCTTTGAGCAGGCAGGCGCAGTGCGGCAAATTCCAGTTTACTGGTCTGCTGATATTCAACTTACTGTCTCGGCCCTGACCAGTCCCGGGGAATTGCCCAATCCTTCATTGGGATGAGACAGTGGGTCGAATACAAGCCGTTTTATTTGACCTGCTGCTCCGAGGCATGTGGAGTGCGTGACATTGATGACGAAGGAATAAACCAATCTGGAGTTTTAGCTATGTTACAGGAAACAGGAAAAGGAGTTCACAATGATAACCAATTCATTTGATGACAAATCCCCGGCCAAGATCAACGTAAAAAAGAATAAGAATGCCGTTCGGGTGGATGCGGTCATATTTACCTTTTCTCAAGAGATAGAAAAATACGTGATCGCTCACTATGACTGCGAGAAAGTCGGAGAATATGCGATGGCTTGCGGGTCCACTTCGGTATATGTCCTGAAATACCATGGCAAAAGATTTGGCTTCTACAGGACTTGGATAGGGGCTCCTGCCTGTGTGGCACCGATCGAAGAATTATCAATGGTTCTGGACACTGATAAAATCATTCATTTCGGCGGAGCGGGTTGTCTTAACAAAGAAATCGCCAGAGGCAAAGTCATGATCCCGACAGAAGCTTACAGAGACGAAGGGACATCCTACCACTATGCTCCGGCATCAGACTACATCCGGATCAGGAACCATGATGTTGTAAGGACTTTTATGGAAAAAAACAGTATTCCTTGCGTTATGGGCAAAACATGGACTACGGACGCCTTCTACCGGGAAACTGTAAACAACTTTGAAAAGCACAAGGCAGACGGCTGCATCTCGGTTGAGATGGAAGGCGCGGCTGTGCAGGCAGTCTGTGATTTCCGCGGACTGGAAGTGTACATGTTCTTTACAAGCGGGGATCTGCTGGACGCACCGGAATGGACCGACAGAAAAGCGAAGGGTCAAATTGAACACACACAGCATGATCCGGGACATTTCGACATCGCACTTGCGCTTGCAGAGTATGTGGTTGAACAATAGCGTCAGACTCAGATTTGCAGAGACAAAGGCGTCGATTCGAATGCTCTGACTCAACCGGTCAACGGCATATTCCTGACGCCGAGGGTCGTGTGGACAGCGTGAATATGTGTAATTTATTCATATCATTGTCCCCAGACATGTGGAGACGGTATGCTGCTTGTACCACCAAAAGAAGGACTATATTACAGTGCCGTATGAACCAAGAGATATGCATTCATGAAAAGCGATAAGTATATGATTAAGAGGGCGAGAATTGAAGACGCCAAAGTGCTTGCCAACCTGGCGTTACAAATGTGGACAGAGCATAGTCTGGAGGATTTGGAAGCGGATTTTCGAAAAATGGCAATGAACGATGAGGCTGCCTGCTTTATCAAATATGTTGATGATAAGCCGATCGCTTTTGCACAGTGCCAGCTGCGGCACGATTATGTAGAGGGTACGGAGAGTTCACCTGTCGGATATCTGGAAGGGATTTTTGTCACCGAAGGATATCGGAAGAAGGGATATGCCACTGAACTGCTGTCAGAATGTGAGAAATGGGCAAAAGAAAAAGGCTGCAGCGAATTTGCCAGCGATTGTGAGCTCGGCAATGCGGACAGTGTCAGGTTTCACATGTCTTTGGGATTTGAGGAAGCCAATCGGATCATATGCTTCAGAAAGGATTTGCAGACTTATCAATGAAAACTGTCAACTGTTGCAAAACTTGCGACTACCACTCAGCGTGTTCATGATTACTGAATCCCTACCTGAAGAAAAAGAAATCATGATAGATGTAATCATGAATTGTATTACCTGAAATTGAATGACTAATGCGATAGCATCAATATTTCATTGATTATTATATTTAATGATGTTATTATAAAAAACGTGTGAATGATACAGACAAAAATGATTCGCATAAAGAGGTTACGGAATGATCACATGCAAATGTAAAGTATGCGGCGGAGAAATGGAACTTTCGGGTACGTCCGGATTCGTATGTCAGTACTGCGGGTCCAAATCTTTTTTTACCGATGCGGATTACAGAGAGAACGAAGAGTTCCGGAAAAAGCTTTTGCTGCATTACAAGGCGGAGGCAAAGAACAAGGAGTTTGATTACGGCGCAGACAAACTGTTCAGCTTTTCGGGCAGAGACAGCTTCCTGATGGCCGACGGTCAATCCCTGAATGTTGACTACATGAAAAAGTACGCTTACGACGGCATGACCTGCTACCTCGCGAAGGAATCCGTTGTATATGTCTTTGACAGGGAAACAGACGTCGACGCATTCCGGAACGGGCTCGATCGTCTGACGTTCCCGGCTGCGGACGATCGTCTGCACAGGTCTTTCCCGGAGCTGAAGCTTGAGATCCCGCTGCGATCGGACAGGTATGCGCTCGTATTCCGCAGGAGACCGAACCTGTATCCTGCGGAGATGTTTGCACCGATGGATTCCGTACACCTTGCGTGGGTTATATCCCGTATGGAGAATATCTGCTGTGCGTTGGCATTCTCCGGAATCGAACACGGCGATATCAGCTCGACCTCCGTATGGATCAACCCGGTCACCCATGAAGGCGCGTTGTTCGGCGATTGGAGATACGTCCGGGATATCCGCAGGACGAACGATCTTTATGCACTTCGTAAAACAGCGATACGGATTGCAAAGAACACGAGGGAACCGAAGGAACTGTATACTTTTTTGAACTCCATGCCGCAGGCAGATGCGTTTGCGGATTTCGAACGCTGGGAACGCGTGATCAACGAAGGCTTCGGCGGACATCATTTCGTCAAAATGAATATTCAATAAGGAGGACAGAACATGGGATACGGCAGTTATACTGCAAGCGACTGGACAAAACTGAAGACCAGCAAGCAACTCACGGAAAAACAGAACGTAGAAGAAGTTTTTGTCAAAAAAGGTTGTGATCCGAGATTCAATCCGCGTCACATCGGTACCAGAGAATGCTTCGATTCGGAGGATCATCCGCATACAACGCCGATCGTCGTAGGTCTCGACGTGACCGGCTCGATGGGATATCTTGCGGTCAAGGTGGCTAAGGAAGCGCTGAACGACCTGATCATGAAACTGTATTCCACGGACGTAATCGAGGACCCGGCTTTGATGTGCGCCGCATACGGCGACGGCTGGGACAGCGCACCGCTTCAGGTCACACAGTTTGAATCGGATATCCGGATCGCGGAACAACTTCTGGATCTGTATTTTGAAAACCGCGGCAACGGACAAGTCGTTCCGACTTGCCTGTGGGAATTCCTTTCAAGGCACACCAATATCGACGCGATCAACAAGCGAAATGAAAAAGGCTTTGTTTTCACGATCGGCGACAGTGCGAAGATCAGAGAGGATCACGTTAGCGAGACGATTGCAACCGTCGTCGGCGATCATATCCCGGCGGCTTCCGTTCAGAGTATTCTGCGAGAGACGCAGAAGAAATTCCATGTATTCCACATCATGATCGGCGGCGATCAGAACGAAAAGATCCTGAACGGTCATAAGATCGTGATCGACAGATCCGATATTGAACTGCTTCCGGAAATCATTCTCGGTACGATCGCAATGCAGAAGGGAAAGACGATAGAGGAAGCTATGGAACTGTCGGACAGCTTGCATAAATCATCGTTGATAAATGCGCTGCGTCAGCTGCAGCTTGTAGAGGTAGGCGGCTCGATCACCTTATGATGGTTATAGCCGTAATCGGCAAATGCTTCGGGGACGAAGGAAAGGGGCTTGCGACAGACTACTTTTCCATGAAGCCGGGGAGCAAGCTCGTCGTTCGACATAACGGCGGTTCACAATCCGGTCACACCGTGGAATGCAAGGGCAGCGGAAAACGGTTTGTGTTTCATGCTCTTTCGTCCGGCTCCGTTCGCGGAGCCGATACGCTCTGGACCAAGGGCTTTTATCCGGATCTGTATAAGCTCGGTGAAGAAACGAGTTCTTTTTCCGGGCAGTTCGGCGATGTTCCGAAGATCTTTGCCGAGAAAGAAGTCTGTATCACAACGCCTGACGACGTGCTCATCAATATGGCGCTTGAAGCTTCCAGAGGAGATCGAAGGCACGGCAGCTGCGGAATGGGGATCAACGAATGCGATCTGAGGACGACGGCAGGCTATGGGATCAGACTTTGTGATCTGTCACGGATGAATGCAGAAGATCTTTTTGCCGATCTTACACGCATTCGCCGTGATTGGGTAAGAAAGCGTTTGCTTGAGCTTCGGAACGAACTGACGGACGAAGCAGAAACGTATATTGAGCTTCTGTCCGATGGAAACGTCCTGCGAAACGCTGCGGAACATATGATTGCGAATATGCGTTTTGTTTCGGTACTGTCCGAACAGGCGCTCAGAGAACGATTGGATCGGACGGATACGCTGATCTTTGAATCCGGGCAGGGGTTGCTGCTGGACCGTAATAACAAAGAATATGCGCCGCATGTCACCGCTTCCGATACCGGATTGAAAAACCCGTCCGCGTTTGCCGGGCGAACGGGCTTTGAGATTGACGAAGCGGTGTATGTTTCGCGATCGTACGTTACAAGACACGGAGCCGGGTTGCTTCCATATGAGTGTTCAAAGGCAAAAATCGGTGATCTCGTGCCGGATCTGACAAACGAACCGAATCTGTGGCAGGGTGCGATACGCTGCGCTCGTCACGGCAGTACGGATGATTTTGTTTCGGCAATAGAGGATGATTTGTCCGCATACGGCGGCTCCGTGAGGAAGGTCTCACTGTTTTTGACACATCTGAACGAGACCGATCACTGTGTTGCATTGCGTGAACGAAACATGCCGGTTAAAGAGTTTATGACGCTTTCGCAAATGCGCAACGTTTTTGATACGTTCTATTGCTCCGATACGAAGTTTGCAGATGATGTCCGTGCATATGGAAGATAACCATGTGAGCATAATATTTTACACGGGATGGTTTTCTATATTGTAAAGTATATATTGATCTTTTTCTGCATGATAAAAGCGGAGTCTTGAATCATAACAAAAAGAGTCTTGTTTCAGAAAAAACGAAAGCATTTACAGTTACTGTAAGCGTGTGATTCACAGGGGTATGAGGGAGAATGACATTTGATCCGAAAACAAACAAGTATCCGTACCCGACGGAAACGGACAGGCACTATCTTGAGGTGCATAAGGACCGCGGAATCGTATTCGATACGGAGTATCCGTATATCGACCGCAGCAGATCGTTTCGATTCAAACAGAGCCTGATCCGGCTGCTGCTGAACACGATCGTCTTTCCGCTTGCAAGGATCCGGCTTGGCCTGAAGATCGAAGGACGACAGAACATCAAAAAACATCGAGAGGTTTTGAAAAACGGCGTTGTTTCGATTGCAAACCACGTCCATATGTGGGATTATATCGCCGTGATGCGCGCGATCCGTCCGTTCCGTTCCAATCTGCTCTCCTGGGCGCCGAACATCAACGGCGAGAACGGTACGCTGATCCGCATGGTCGGCGGGATCCCGATCCCGGAATCCAATATCGCGGCGACAAAGACGTACCTGAAGGCGATCCGCGATCTTTTGCAGAATGAGCACGGCTGGCTGCATGTCTATCCGGAGGGCAGCATGTGGGAATATTACGCGCCGATCCGTCCGTTCAAGCGCGGCGCTGCGCATATCGCCTGCGACAGCAGCAAACCGATCCTGCCGCTTGGGTTTTCGTACCGGGAGCCGGGCTGGATCCGGAAAAAGATCTTCCGCCAGATCGCAACGTTTACGGTTCGTATCGGCGAACCGATCTTTCCGAACGGTGACCTGAATCCGAAGGACCGGGAAAGGGATCTGACCGAACGCTGCCACGACGCGGTCTGCCGTCTTGCGGGCATCGACCCGAACGAGAATCTCTACCCGCGCATATTCGACGATTCCAAACGAATCGATTACTATACCACGACCTACGGGGTCGGCTACAAAGGATCACACTAAACGGAGGCATGCTATGAAACAGATTGACAGAATCGAAACGATGGAACAGTATCTCAATGAATCTGAAAAAGCAGTCCGTGAATTGTCGGAAGCTTTGGAACGCTACGAAGCGATCCAGCCGCATTTCAAGAAGCTGTCCGATTATTACGGCAGCACGCTGTGGATGAAGGACTATGAGGACGACGAAGCGGGCAAGCTGCCCGAAGATTTGAATCGCGGCGTTCTTTCCGAGGACGCGGTCTACGACCTGCTGACGGATCACCATGAGCTGATCCTCCGCATGTCGAAAGCGATCACCAAATCCATCGACGGCAAGATGATCTGAAAGGATCGCTTATGAAAACGATTGAAACCGAACGTCTGATCCTGCGCGCATGGACGCCGGAGGACGCGCCCGGAATGTTTGAATACGCGAAATCGCCGCTTGTCGGTCCGGCTGCGGGATGGGAACCGCATCAGTCGATCGAAGATACGAAGCAGTATCTCGCGTCAGCAATCAAAGAAGACGAGACCTGGGCGGTCACGCTGAAGCCGGAAGGCCGCGTGATCGGCAGCGTCGGGCTGCATCTGACACATGTCGATACCGTGCGTGAGCTCGGTTATGTTCTGCATCCGGATTTCTGGGAAAAGGGCATCATGACCGAAGCGGCGAAGGCTGTGATCGAATTCGGCTTTTCGGACTTGCAGCTTGATGCGATCCGTGTGTTTCATAAGACAAGCAACGCCCGTTCCCGGAGAGTGATCCAAAAATGCGGATTCCGGTATGACGGAACGATCCGCTGTTCCTCCAAAGGACCGGACGGTACGCTGATCGATCGCTGCACCTATACGATCACGAGGAAGGAATGGGAAGCGGGATTGCGGGAAAGCCGCTTTTGCGGTTTTGTGCAAAATCGCGCCTGCGAGTATTTCCCGTGTCATGCAACGAATGATCCGGACCATTTCAACTGTCTGTTCTGCTATTGTCCGCTGTATCGGATGCAGGATTGCGGCGGTAATCCGAACTATCTTGCAAACGGCGTGAAGGACTGCAGCGGCTGTACCGTACCGCATTTTCATTACGACCGTATTCTCGCAAAGCTGACGGAGCGTTCTGATCCATGATACCCGTACTCGTCATACTCGGAATACTGTTTCTTGCATATCTGCTGTTTTTCCTGGAAAACCGCAGATTTGTGACGAGGTGTGAAACGATCCGGCAGGAAAAGGTCCGAGAGCCTTTCACCGTTGTACAGGTCAGCGATCTGCACGACTGCAGATTCGGCAAGGATCAGAAAACGCTGATCGAAGCGATTCGTGCCGCCGGACCGGACATGATCCTGATTACCGGAGATCTGTTCAACCGGCACAATCATAAGGCATGCAAGAATGCCTTTGCGTTTGTGCAAAAGGCTGTCGGCATCGCACCGGTCTATTTTGCGGAGGGCAACCATGAGTGTTCGCTCGGCGAGACGGGGGAGCGCTATATCGAAACGATACGCGGTATGGGCGTACGCGTCCTGTCGGATGAGTTCACCGACGTCGACACGGTACGGCTGATCGGGCTTAAACAGTACGCCGATCCGCAGACGCTTGCGTCCATGCTTGACAAAACACGGCTGAACCTTGTCCTTGCACACCGACCCGAGCTGTTCCCGATCTATGCCGGAACCGACGCCGACGTGATCCTTTCCGGACACGCGCACGGCGGACAGATCCGTGTGTTCGGCGTCCCGGTGTATTCGCCCGGACAAGGGTTTTTCCCGCGGTACACCTCCGGTCTGTACCGGTGGAACAGATCGCAGATGCATGTATCCCGCGGGCTTGGCAACACGATCCCGTTTCCGCGCGTGTTCGATACGCCGGAGCTGAATATTCTGTATTTCAAACCGATCAAATAAGAGGTGAGACAAATGTTTGTAAAAGCCGTTGAATCCATCAGGGACGCCATACGCCCGATGCATATCATTCGCCGCAGATTCGGCGACGACGCGATCCTTGCCGATATCGCGACAATGTTCTTCGTCAATGAATACGGGTACGCCGTCACGTCGAAGCGTGTATCGACGATCCTGAAAGCATCGGCAAACGCGGAACAGCTGTACCGCATGTATCTTGAGAAGCGTTCCGCGCTTCCGCATGACGAAAGCTACCGATTTGCTTTGAAGCGACTGGAAAAGGACATGAAGCTGACGCACGATTCTGTCATTCAGATC
>JAEEGH010028526.1_pt1 | contig 10977 bp, 1 predicted proteins | sample 9134181 | NCBI WGS metagenome assembly JAEEGH01 (sample SAMN16246544, study PRJNA631951) | gut metagenome | biome: gut microbiome; feature: rumen; material: DP-attached | host: Bos | place: Iran: Karaj | collected 2018-10
TAATATTAAAAAAATAAATTAAATTAATTATAAAAATAATTAAATAAAATAAAAAATAATTAAATATTTGCTTATGTTTAATTCTTAAACATTTATTTAATTAATAATAATATCATTAATAATAAAATAATAATAACTACACCATAATAAATTTAATAAATTTAAATTAATCCTAATCTAATTCATTCTGATTATCAAGCAATAAATTAGCATCGTCCTTTCCAGCCGCTCCACTTTGTACAAACGAAATTTTATTAACCTGGTTAAGAAGATCCTTATTTTTGGAATTGTACATAACAATAGCCACAACTAAAACAATAACAATGACGAACAAGACACTACTTACAGCAATGATGACATATACTCCAGTGTTATCATCTCCATCTCCATTTCCACCTTTATTATCAGGATTGGGATTTGGTTTACCATTAGGGGATGGCATGTAATCAATGACTTGTTTTCCATTTGAATCTACTGCTTGATAAGCGACGTATTCAATAATTGATCCTTGAGTTATAGTTGCAATAACTTGGCAGTATTTATAATTATCAGGGACATTATCAAATTCAACTGTGATTTGGTTGCGATCAACGTGCTTAAATAGTTTTGCTTTGACTTCATCTTCGGTCATTGATATTACATTAAGGTATTCATTTTCTGGTTTTGAAGTTATTAATTTAACTGTATATATAATTGATGTTTCTAAATCGTTTTCTTTTAGGGTATAATCAATTGGGAAGAATTTAACTTTTAATTTTTTATCATCTCCTTTTTCTAAAGTTATATTTGGATTATTATCTACTATTGTATATTCGAATAAGCCTTCTTTATTCATCGAGTTAACATATTTAAATACAAAGTTATTTAATTTTTTATCCTTGGTGTCTTCTTTTAAGAAAACATTTAGGTATAAATAATGAGTGTTTGCTGGCTTTTTAAATGTAATAAAGAGAATACCTCTTTCAAGTTTATATTCCAAGTTTAATTCAGTACTATTCTCTTTTTTATTAGGTTCAGTACTTATTGCTAAATCAATATATTTACTACTTGGGGCAAATTGAATACGCATTATTTCATTATTGTTATAATCAGCCGTTAATTTAAAGCAGTTAATAGTATTTACATTTTCAATTTTACCGAATTGGTACAACTTTTGGGTAATTGGGGAATCCCCGTTTATAGTGTATAATCCGAATTCTCCACGGATGCTATTATATATAATTTCTTTTCCATTATCTCCTTTCTCTATTGCCATAAATAGTACTGGTTTTTTAATTGTCTCACTTTTAAAGTCAGCACTTGGGAATATTATATGTCCGGTTTGCATTACTGGATCATATTCTCCTACTAATTTCATATCTTCTAATTTTGGCTTTTTGCTTTCGTCTTTTTTCATTTCGTAAATTTGATTTTCCTCAAGGATTGTGCCTTTAATTACTAATTCACCAGAAGTTATTTGTCTATTAAAGTCTTTGTCGTGATCGTTATAAATAATATTATGCAAATAGAAGAAAGCATTTATATCTTTATCTCTCTTGAATATTTTCGAATAATAATAAACCGGGAAATCATTTCTATAATAAATATATTCAGAAGTTTCATCCTCTTTTATTTCATCAAGGTTAAATCCACCTCTCAAATTAGATTCTATCAAGAAAGCAAATCCTGGGTTATCAGCTCCATCTTTTCCATATCTTAAATTTTCTACCGTTAACATACTATTAGTTCCTTCTTTTGCCGGAAGAATTAAATTAAAACTATCTTCTGCTCCCCTCAAATAAAAGACGCTTTGGGCGTCTTTTCCTTCAGAAATTTTGGCTTCGCCGTATAGTGATGATACTTTCACTGCAAGGCTTTTTGAAGTAATGAAATCTATATTTAAAGCTTTTCTTAGTATATCCATTGAATAAACTTGGGCGGAACTGGGATTGGGACTTAATTGGTCTTCGAAAGTTTTGAATGATGTATATAATTCGATAGGCTCAGGTGAATCTGAAATGACACTGACGTAAGCGTTGCTAAGGAATTGACCCATTTCTAAGAATATAAATTTCTTTTTGGTTTTTTTGGTACTATATTCGGAATCTTCATTTGGGATTAACTCTGTAAGTTTTTTTACATTGAATGAATTATATACTTGATTTTCAACGTAGTTAGCATACATATCAACCGAAGCAGATGGTGACTGGGATTTAGCATAAACTATTAAATCATTGAAGTATTCGAATTTTTCATAAATGATCATAAAAAGACAACGATATTCATTGTCTTTCAATTTTGTTGGGCTGCAAATTGTCTTTTGATCGGACTCAATTTTATATATATTTATTTCTTTGCTTCTGAAATGAACTCTGAATGAATAAGCCGTTGAGCCAATGGTATCATAATTATCATAATTTTTAGTATAGACACCGAAATATATATGAGTATATTTCAAATTAAAATCTTCATCCGGTTGATCTCCTTCATCATATAATAACTCCTTTTTAGATATGTATATATTAGTATCTTTTCTTTCACTATAATGAAGTTTATGACTATCCACTGTAGGATTAGGAGTGTCTACACTAATGTATAATTCAGCTGTGTCTGATTGCCAATCAATTTCAATTCCTTCTGAATCATTATAAGGACATTCAATATGATAATATTCATAAAGTCCGTTATGATCTGGATCATCACTTTCATAAAATGAACCTATGACATATTCATCAGGGAAGAAGTCTATACTTTTTTGAACTTTGTTATTATTTTTGTAAGTCAAAGGCGAGAAATCAGCCAAAATTGTGAAATCTTGGAATTCAGAGTCTTCGACTTCTTCCTTAAATACTGAAGTCTTTACACTTATCAAAATATAGCAGCCATCTTCACAACCTCTTGTATCTTCTTCTTTAAACAAAATTTTTTTGTTATAGAAATCATAATAAAGAGAGCCTTTATCGTCTTTGCTTCTCGGGAATTTATAATTTCTCCATTCTGCTCCTTCTTCAGCGTTTTCTTCGTTAATTTTGACAACTTTAGCATAAATGAATCCACTACCTCTATCGAAATTGATAGTGATATAACCTTCTTGGTTTCCAACGTCGGTATAAAGATATAAATATGATTCACCTGCAATGAAATCGTTCTTTATTATTCCTCTTGGAAGATAATAAGGCTCATTCAACACTTGCTTGATGGTTACTTCTACATGTGGATAGGAACTTTGATACGCCTCGAGTTTTTCTAATTCGACAGTCATAGTACATAGTTCATCTGGTCTGCATAAATTTTGGATCCAATCCCGCTGTACATATATCACTGTGCTTTGGGAATATTCCATTTTATGATTGAATACATCATCTCTAAAGAATATTTTAACTCTGAAATTACCAGCAACTATCATATGGATACTTACAGTTATATTTTTATCAGGATTAGCATGAGGATATATATAACGCATTGTGTATAAATTATCTTCAAATAAAGTTCTTTGGGGAACTCCTTCACTTACTAAAATTTCTTTTCTTATACCAGATGACGCATTATATATTTCAAGTGCAGATACGTAAACCATACAAATATCATTTTTACTTACTAGGAATTGTTCATCTTCGTTTTTAATTTCAATTTTGTAAGTGTGTTGGTAAGTTAAATTGATTAAAGGATTAACCACATTAAAATCTTGGGCATAGTTTCCATGGGAAGGAAGATCTTGTCCTTCTTGATCAGAATCTCCAGCTTCTGAACTGTCTGGATATTTTATGATATTAATTTGGCAATTTAATGAATAAAATGTTACTATGGTATATAATGGCTTTATTATAGGAACACTATCTATTGAAATTTGTTTATATCCTTTTCCGTTTGGAGGATGGAAAACAGGGATTAAATAATTAATGCTTGAATATAACTTATTGTCATCTTGATCAATTTGATCTTGGAGTACTCGATATTCTACATTATAATAAGAAGGAATTCTGCACCTGATTAAAACTTTTATTTTTTTCAAGCCCTTGTTTGTTGTATCATTTATTGTTATACTATAAAATATTTTATTTGCTAAATAATATTTATGTCCATCCACTTTTTCACCTTCTTTTTCCGCATTGGTTAATTCGAACATAACATCCCCACTAACAACTAAAAAGTCAATTTGGACTTTGAAAGCTTTGTTATTCTGGTTAGAAAGGTCAATCAAAAAGTGATCTAAAGTGTTACTTTTCATATATTGACCAAAAGGCTGACTTTCAATAAGCACAACATCTTCTTGATCGCCAAAGACCGAAGTCATAAATTCGCAATGGTCATATTTTTCAGTTAAAGCCTGATTACATTTAACCACTAAAATTTGTTGATGAGCGTCAATAGGAGAAGAACCTATGTTTTCTAAACTTATATCAAATGTGGACATTCTGTTTATTTCGGCGACTCTTTCTACGCCTGCAGTTGTTTCTAATTTATCGTAATCTAATTCACAATCTGGATAGGTTTTACAATCATAAATGTACAATTTGGGATATCCTACAGTTGTTATCATGTTATACACCATATAAGTTGATTCGGTTCCTTTTGGATTAAGATAATAAAAGTATGTTAGAGTTCCCGCAGGAGTAATTCTTGGATAGATGAATCCAGTATGTTGAGGATCGTAATTATCTTCAACGAAGTTGTTCTTTGATTGTAATTGAAGTGAATAAGAAAAGCTTTCTTTGGGATAATCGGAGAAATCCAAAAATGAAAAACATATGAATCTTCTCTTGGTTTCTTTCAAGTTATATATTACCGAGAAAAATCCTTGTCTTGTGACCATAATATCATCAGGGATTGGATCAGATTCTTCATCCAAATAAGTTATTTGAGCAATACTATTATAAACTGTCCCTGTGATATAGTAACTATCATCTTCGGTTGGTAATTTATAACATTCTTTTTCTAATAAACCTTTCCTTAAAAATCCGCTAACCAAGCCCAAATCAGGAGTTAAATCATTTCCATGGCTTTTTCCACTCTTGGAAATTACTTTCGCTCCCACAGTGATAAAGTCTCCTTCTTTAGCAGTGACTGAAAGAACAAAGTAATCTTCATTGGTTGTTGGGGTTGTGATGGCTGAACCTTCTGTGAAATTAAATTGTTCACAAGTCTCACTGTAACAATTAGAAAGGAATAAATTAATATCTTTGCTTCCGGTTGCGTATAAAGTAAGAGTTTCATCGACTGATTCAAATTCGTTTCTGAATCTGAAGATCATATTAGTATTATCCTTACTTACGTAATAACAATAAGAAGTCATTGATTCAAAAGTGACACTACTATGACCGGAAAATTCTAGTTCATATTTACAATTTGATTCCTGATAGCATTCAACCGCAACGAATAATTTATTATTAATGAATTGCTCTTTTTTTATCCACATTTCATTCTCGAATGAATTTCCCCAGGTTAATTGCAACCTGTTTTCATTTGCATTTTCGTCTGTGGGGGAGAAATATAATATTGGACTATATAATGCACCTGTTTGAGAAACTTTTACCTTGATGTAATCGGGATATTCTATTTCATTCAAGTTTGATGAAACTTGGTCTTTAAATACTAATTGGTATTTTTGCTTCTTTAAAGGATTATCTGCTGTACCTTTTACTGAACCTCGATATAAATCATAATTTATTTGTATTAATTTATCAGTTCTTTCAATTTTAATCGTATCTTGTTGGCCTTCTTCGAATTCATGAGGCTCGTATAAGTAAAACATTTTTTTGTCATTGATATTCACTCTTGCCATTACCTTTATATAACTTAATTCCTTATCACAATCGAATTCAAATGATATTTTTTCATTATGTTTATATACTGGATTAGTTATTTGCATATATTTTCCGGTGGATTCAGATATAGCTATTGAATTAATATTTTCTCCTACAACACGTCCGTTTTTATAAACTCCTTTGATATAATAGGTAACATCAGTGGATTCAATAGGATTAAGAGTTATTTTATACATTTTGCTAGTACTCGTATCAACTTCAAGTTTCGTTCGATTTTTATCCATAAATTCAATAAAATCTGATTCTCTTTCTGCTGTTAAGTATTTAAATACGAAATAATCTAATTTTGAATTAATATTTGCTTCTTTTTTGAGAATGATAATATATAATTTATCTTCGCTATTGAAAAATTTATCAGTTAATTTCACTGTTATGAGTTTTCTTCCACTGACTTCTTCAAGTTTTAAATCTGGGAAATAATCGTTTTGATTACTATTTGTATCAGTAGAAAGGATGAAATCGATCTTGTCAGAATTTGTAGAATATTCAACTCTTAGAAAAGGCCTTGTCTTATCTTTGGGTAAAAGATATAATAATCTATCCATGTTTATTTTAGAAGCTTTGCCGTTTAAGTAAATACCTTCTGGAATAGGGTTCATCCCACCCATTTTAAAATCGGAATAAACACTTAATTCTAATCCCATTGTTGAAAATTCAGGAACATCGTTGCTGGCTTTTTCTATGCTCAAAAATATATTAGGAGCACTGCTTGATGAGGTTGTGTTATATATTCTTTCTACATCTTCACTGCTGAAGAATAAGGTACCAAAGCAAGCATCGAATACACCTTGAATAGATTTATCTTTGTCGAATTCTGGTAAATAACTTGGATCAAATCTTGCTAAATTGACTTTATCTTCGGGCATTATAGTAGCCCAGATTTTAAACATGTTTGAATCATATTCTAAATTAGTATTGTCTTTTAATCCCATATCATAAAAATTGAAATTGACTGACCAAGAAAGCAAAGGAGATATTTTAGCATAGTAATTAAGAGGCATTCTTATATTTCTATAATGAATTTCAGTGGATCTTCCTTCTCTAATTTGATCCATGGTGCTTCTTGGATAAAAAGTGAGATAAAAAACAAATCCTTCTTTTTGTCCTTCAGTAAGTGACTCAACCATTAACGGAGCTAATTTAGTTTCTAAATCTTCAGTAAATGTCGTTAAAGAAAGTCTATCATCGTATCCGGATAAATAGTAATTTCTTCTATTTTCAAAATCATTCCAATAGAATTGACCAGTTCCTGATAAACTTACTATATTTAATAAAAGATCTTGCGTTGTAACAAAATTAAGAGATACAGCGTGATTTCCTATTCCGAAAATTTGGACGGAACTGGGATTGGGGAATAAATTTAAATCATTTTCGTATGAATAAGTCGAAGATAATACTTCGATGATGTCACCATGAGAATCTGAGACTGTTACGAATAAGAATGATTTTGTTTTGTCGATTTTTTCTCTGAAAATATATCTGGAATCGATTTTGTATTCATCTTTTAAAAATATTTGATCCATCATTCCAGAAATGGTTATGATTTGGTTTCTTTCAATTGGCTCTGAAGCGAAAAAGTTTCCGTAAATGGTTATCGGGTTTCCATTTTGACTTCGAGGATAAACTAACATATCACGCTCTAAATCCATATCATCAAAGACTACTGCAAATATGCATACATATTTACCATCAATTAATGAAGGAAGACATTGAACTTTTTGATCACTTCTAATATGAATTATTTCAGCACCGACTTTGGTTTCTAAATCTACTGTTGGAGGCATAAATATTTTAAAGGCATAAGGAGATGATTGAATACTATCACTTACATTTGAATAAATTCCTATAGTTAAATCCAGCCCTCTCAGACTTTGGTCTTGGCTATATCCTCCAGCTTTAAGTATTTCTGTTTTGTTTAATCTATAAACAAAATCTTTTCCAATATGAGGAAGACTGAAATGTGCTTTATTAATTGTAGGCCTTGTTTTTCCTACATTTATTATCAAAGTAGGACTATCAGCTTGGAAATCAAAAATTACATATTCACTTTGATAAGGTAAATTAACAGTGTAATAATCATAAATCCTATTAGCAAGACCGAAAACTATATCACCGATAACAAATTCATTTACAAGCATTTTTACCATCGGGCTTTCTACGTTAAGATCTGTTTTCATTATTCTGGGATTTATGCTAATTCTAAAAGGCACATTCTCGAAATTCTCAGTTTTCGAAATATTCATGTTGCACACAATACTTATTAAAACATAGCATCCTTCATCGCAAGACTGTGTATCAGTATCAGATATTAAAATTTTTTTTCCGTAAGTTCTATATTTCAAAGACTCATCGTTAGTCATCGGGAAATGGTACAATCCTCTCCAATCAGGTTGATTCATAGGGTCAGTTCTTGTTCTATTTTCCACACGTGCATAAATATTACCACTTCCTCTTTTAAAATCTAAAGTGATATCACCATATTCTCCTTTGCCGATATCGAAATAGTAATGTTTAGCAAAAGAACCATGGACAATATCTTCTTTTATAACGTTTTTCTCTAAATAGAATGGCAAGCCGTCCATTTGGTACATTGTTAATTCGACTTTTCTTTCTCGTTCTGAATTTTGCATTTGAACAAAGGCTATAACTGTGCAGACTTCTTCATCTACGCAGTGTTTCTTGAAATCGCTAGGATTGACATATAGTTGACTATTTCTGTAAATTTTATTTGAGGGCAATGTTGCATTATTCACTGAGATAGTAATAATAAATTCAGTTTTATCAAGTAAATTGAAATTTAATACTAATGTTTTTTCTGGATCACTTACGTGATAAGCATAATACATATTGGGATATTTATCAGAAAAAGTATATCTGTGAGGAACTCCTTCCGAAAGTGATATGGCTCTTTCATTCCATTCTTTTCCTGATTCGGTCAATTCAATACCTGCAGTATATACCATACAGAATTTTCTGGGATATTCAGAATCATCAGCTTTTTCTATTTTATAATAGAAATCATATTCTGGATTCTTATAAACAGACTCACTTGGTTCTATTATCTTTTGAACGTAATTGTCGATGCTTGATTCTATTTTTGTATCTTTTAAATAAACTGAAATTTTACAGTTCGGAGAATAAAAGGAGGCTAAGTAGGGCTGTTCAAATTGGTATTTTAAGTTTGATAAATATATATGTTTTTTGTCGAATTTAGTGTCTTCTAGGTCTTTTTGTGTTATGAAATTAACGCCTGATTCTAAATGTCTTGAATCCTCAGTGTCTGAACTATCTATTATTTTGTATTGGATGACATAGAAACTATTTGTAGTAGCCCTAACAATAACTTCTAAGCTTGTGGTCGATTTATCTAAGGTCAAGTCATAAAAAACTTTATTAGATAAGTAATATTTATTTGCATCTCCTTCAATATTAGTCAATACTAAATCAGCATCTCCACTAAACATCATTAAATCAATAGTTAATTTTTTACTATCAGTACTTTCCGGCAAATATATTTTATAACTATCATCTTCACCCCCAAGCAGATATTGACTGAATGATCCATCTTCAAAAATATTTATCGTATCCTTATTTGTGAAATAAGTCGTATCAAATTCGCAAAAGCTGCTTTCAAAAGATTCTTTATCTCCTCCCTCAGCGCAATAAACAATCATCAAAGGCTGGAATTTCGAAATAGGATTATAATTCCTATAATCTTCAGTCTCATTTAAATAATATGAATAAACAGTGATTCGATTTGAAGGAAGGGGATTTACCATTCTCTCAAAAGAGTCTTCTTTATAGGCCATGTAAGGGAAGTTACTATATTCATCAATGTACATTTTGGGAAAGCCTTTTAAAGATTTGAGGTTAAAGTTCGCTTCCTTGGCGTCATCATCTGGTTTCATTCCGTAAAAAACGGCCCATTCATTTTGCATTAGAATATGACGACGAATTTCTCCAGGCAATAACGGGGGATAGACCATATGATAATTTTTATTCTTAGCCACTTGAAGAGAAAATATTTTGAATCCGGAATAACTTAAACAGTATTTTCCTTTTTCGTAAGTAGTTTCTCCTACAAATTTTGCTGCATTTGGCTCACTTATAATACCATTAGTTATTTCTGTATCTGCCGAATCCCCGCCAATTTTTCCATTTTGATCAGCAAAATAGGTCTTGGCTTTTATCGTATTATATATTTTTCCTGTAATATAATTGATGTAATCAGGGAAATTTATATTAATGCATATATTATTTATACTTTCAGAGGCTACAGTAATTTCATTGCTATTTTCTACAAAAACTTCTTTATGGGCTATTTCTCCATTGCTATCTATAGTTGTACTTCCTACAGTAACAAAATCTCCGATTGAACCTTCCACTTTTATTTCGACTTCATCTCCAACCCATTTACCATAGTATAGCATTCCTCCTTCAAAAGATTTTTTTGTAAAGGAACTTCCTTGCATTTCTATATTTGAAATTTTTTTGCCTTTTGCCCAAAAAGTGATTTCTTTTGCGTCTAATTCGGGCTGAAACAGGAATTCCATATCTTTATTTTTTTCATCTGAGATATAATAGCTAGTTTGAGCATCAAAAGGTAACATTGCTTTATTATTAGTTTTTACGTTTATGCTAAAAGTTATTTCGTTTTGTTTTCCATCTCTTCCTTTAACACAAATAAAAAACTGTCTATTTTGGATTTGTTCAGTTTTTAAAAATAAATAAATAGTTCCATATAATTGGGTTCCTAAACTCATTCTTTGATTTAAGCATTCATCATCTGATGCTACTATTACGAAGGGATTTTGCGTAATATTCTCATAAGGATCAGGGACGAATTCGATAATTGTATAATCTAAATAATTGCTAACTTCTTGTAAGAGCCCAACCTTATAAGTATAGTCCTTTTCTGTTTTAGCATGAAAGACAAGGTCTACATTTGGTTCTAAAAATTGGGCATCATCATAATTCAAAGAAAAACCAAGCAAACAAAATAATAAAAGGAATATTTTGGTTAATTTTAATTCCATCTCTAATTTAATATATCTTTAATTTATTTATTCTTGATAAATATTAATTATTTTTAATATTAATTGATATTAATTTTAATTTATTTTTTTAAAATTAAATATTTAATCTTATGTAAATTTTTTATTGGGGATTGGGG
>JAEEGH010028531.1_pt1 | contig 10976 bp, 10 predicted proteins | sample 9134181 | NCBI WGS metagenome assembly JAEEGH01 (sample SAMN16246544, study PRJNA631951) | gut metagenome | biome: gut microbiome; feature: rumen; material: DP-attached | host: Bos | place: Iran: Karaj | collected 2018-10
TTACGTTTTTCTGCATTTACCTTGCAATGCCCTCAAAGCGCGTGTCTTATGTGGACAAAAAGCTCATACGCGATTTTTTCACCGACGAGTCTAAAGTCAACATACACCGCCTGCTTTTGCGCATAGTGGGAACCACGCTTCTTATCCAGACCGCCGGAGCAACTTTGCTTGCCGTGTTTCTGCGGCGCGCGGGCGAACAGAACAACGTGTTCTACGGTATTTTCCTTTCAATAACTTCATTTTGCAACGCCGGTTTCGCCCCCTACTCCGATAACTTGGAACAGTTTTCGACGAACATTCCGGTGTGCATAACGCTTTGCATCCTTATTCTGGCAGGCGGAATCGGCTTCACCGTGATGTCTGACGCAGCCGGAACACTAAGCACAAAGCTTTTCAAACGGCGGTTTAAGGCAAAAGCCGCGCGCCGCAGAAGCAAAAACGGTGCGGACGACACAAGCAAAAGCCCAAAACGCCGCTTGAGCCTGCACAGCCGCGTCGTCATTTTGATGACAGCCCTGCTTACATTTTGCGGAGCGGGCTTTTTCCTCGCTGCGGAATGGAACAACGCGTTCGCAGAGTTTTCCGTCGGCAAAAAAATCGTGAATGCCCTCTTTCAGTCGGTAACGCTTCGTACCGCCGGCTTTGACACAGTTTCGCAAAGCAGCTTTTCACCATCATCGTACTTAATATCGCTTATTTTCATGCTCACAGGCGGAAACCCCGGCTCAATGGCTGGCGGTATAAAAACTACCACAGTTTTCCTTGTTTTGTGCTATGGTTTCCGCAGCGCAGAGGACAAAGGCGAAATGTCGCTCATGGGCCGCGATATCTCGCAAAGTTCCGTTGACAGGGCAATCGGAATAACGGTAAAAGCCTTGTGCATCTTGCTTTTTGTAACGATTTCTTTGTGCTTTTCCGAGCACGAAGCGTTAAAAGCCGGTACTTTCACCGTTTCTGACATAATTTTTGAGACAGTCTCGGCGTTCAGCACGACCGGACTTTCAAAAGGAATAACACCAATGCTGAACACGTTCAGCAAAGTAATGCTTTCTTGCGCGATGTTCGCCGGACGAACCGGAATTATCGCGCTTGTTATGCGCCCCGGAAAAGCACGCAAACTGGAAGCTCTTTCGGAGTTCCCGCACGAGGACATCCTTGTAGGATGATTTAGGAGGAAATATGGTCACAGTCGCAGTTGTAGGAATGGGTACATTCGGTTGCAGAGTCGTGAATGAGCTTGAAAATACAGACGCAGATGTCGTCATCATCGACAAAAACAGGGAAACTGTGGAATCGTACAAAGGCAAAGTAAAGGATGCCTATATAACCGATGCGCTGAACGATTCCGTGCTGCGAAAGACGCTGCCGGACGATTTGGACACGGCCGTCGTTGACCTTGGCCAGCAGCTTGAGACATCGATTCTTGTGACGAACGCCCTTCACAAAATGGGCATAAAAAAGATAATCGTAAAAGCGCGTTCCGACGAGCACGGCGACATTCTTAAGCTTGTCGGCGCAACTGATATCGTTTACCCGGATTTGGACGCGGCTCTCCACATCGTACCGATGATTGTAACGCCCTCGCTTTACAACTATATGCAGGTTTCCGAAAAATTCGCGCTTGCGGAAGTCTCCGTGAAAGAAGAGCTTGTCGGGAAAACGCTTGCGGAAAGCGGGTTGCGCCAGAAGTTCAACCTTAACTTGGTGGCGATTCGGAGCTCGCAGGAAGATGAGTATCAGCTTGCGAACAACCCGACGATGATTCTTGAAGAAGGATTGCTGCTTCTTGTCGCTGGAACGACGGAGGCTCTTCACAAATACATGGAAAAAGCCGAGCAGCAGTTTACAAACAAAAAATCGGCTTTCTCACGGATGTTCAAAAAGAAGATTTCGACCGCAGCACAAGCGGCAAAAACTGTCGCACAAAAAACAGCCGCTTCCGCAGCTACAGCAGCTTCTACAGCGAAATCCGGGGAGGGATTGTAGGCGCGGCGAAGCCGTTCCGAAGAGAGCGCACTGCGCGAACGAAGGAATGAAGCGCGGTTAGCGCGTAATGCCGGAAAGCCCGACGGCAGCTTGCTGCCGGCCCCGCCAAAAAGGTTACAGAAAAATAACGCCCGCGATTCCGCACAAAACAATCAGCAGGATTGGCGACATTTTTTTCCACACGAAAATGAGCGCAAGGCTCACCGCGAAAATGACGGCACGAATCGGTGAAAAAACGTTTACAACAGATATGCTCAGCACGTTCCAGGCAGCGACGGCGATTAGCCCCGCAGAAACAGGCCTGATGCACGTAAATGTCGTTTTTACGAGAGGCTTATCCTGATATTTGTCAAAAAACTTAGCGATAATAAGGATTATCAACAGAGACGGAAGCACCGTAGCGAACGTGACAGCCACGCCGCCGAACACGCCGAAAAGCTCACAACCGATATAAGTTGCCATGTTTATGCCGATCGGGCCAGGTGTCGATTCAGAAACTGCGACCATGTTGTAAAACTGCTCGGCGGAAAGCAAACCGCCCTCAACGACAGGCTGATACATCAGCGTTATGGCGACCTGACCGCCGCCTATCGTGAATGCACCGATATAAAAAAACGTCCACAATAACTGAAGAAGGCTCATTTTTCACCTCCCCCGCGCTTTTTGCTGCGCACAAAATACGTCGCGACACCGCACAGAACCGACACAGCAACCACAATAATCGTGTTCACATGAAGAAAAGCGACAGCAACGAACGACAGCACGAAAAGCAACGCCGCCACAACAGACGCGGTAATATTCTTGTGGAACTTCCACACTGCTTTGCACAAAAGCGCGGAAACCCCGATATTTATGCCCGAAAGCGCTTTTTTTACCCACTCTATATCGTTAAAACCAGAAAGAAAAAATGCGATTATCGAGATTATAATCAGTGACGGCATTATAACGCCGAGCGTCGCCAAACATCCGCCCAAAATACCTGCACGCGTATATCCAATAAAAGTCGCGACATTTACGGCGATAATTCCAGGCGTTGACTGACCGATTGCAAAATAATCGAGAAGCCGCTCCTTTGTAACCCAGTCACGTTTTTCCGCAAGCTCCTGCTCCAAAATGGGAAGCATTGCAAGTCCGCCTCCGAACGTGACAGCTCCTATCTTAAAAAAAACGAAAAACAGTTCTAAAAGCCCGGCGAGTTTTGGCTTCGGCTTTTCTTTTTGATCAGGCTGAAGCCCAGGCGCAGAAGATTCTTTCATACACTGATTCTAGCGGAAAAATTAAAAACTTGCTATAAATACTGCCATGAAAACTGGCGCATACCGCTTGAGGTCATTAACACATATAACAGCCGCCATCACAGAAGGCGTAATTTGGCAACAACTGTTGCTTTTCTTTTTCCCGATTCTTTTTGGAACGTTTTTCCAGCAGCTCTACAACACTGCCGACGCAATAATCGTAGGGCGTTTTTTAGGCAAGGAAGCATTGTCTGCGGTGGGCGGCGGGACAGGTACAGTCGTCAACCTGCTCATAGGATTTTTCACCGGGCTTTCGTCCGGCGGAACTGTAATAATCTCACAATTCTACGGCGCAAAGAACGAGCGCGACGTTAACAGAGCAGTACATACGGCAATCGCGCTTTCAATTGCGGGCGGCATTGTGATAACAGTGCTGGGCGTTTTTTACGCACCGTGGATGCTTCGCATCTTGGGCACGCCGGACGAAATTCTGACGCTTGCGGTTTCGTACACGCGGATTTTCTTTTTGGGCATACTTCCCACAATTATCTACAACATGGGCGCAGGAATTCTTCGTGCCGTGGGAGATTCGCGCCGCCCGTTCTACTTTTTGATAGCGGGAACTGTCATAAACATAATACTGGACTTTGTGTTCATTGCCGTTTTCAAGTGGGGCGTCGAAGGAGCCGCGTTCGCTACCATCGCCTCGCAGTTCATCACGATGATTCTTGTCTGCCGCGCCCTTATGACAAGCCACGACTGCTACCGGCTTTCCATAAAAGAAATCCGCTTTGACGCGCCGATTCTTAAGCGGATAATCCAGCTCGGCATTCCGACCGGGTTGCAGTCTGTAATGTACACGCTCTCGAACCTGATAATCCAGGCGAACGTAAATACATTCGGCACGAACACGATTGCGGCATGGGCAGCTTGGGGCAAAATCGATTCGCTTTTCTGGATGACGATAAACTCCTTCGGCATTGCGGTGACGACCTTCGCAGGACAGAATTTCGGCGCGAAAAAGCTGGACAGGGTACGCAAAGGTACAAAGCAATGTTTTGCAATAGCAGGAATTGCGACGGTTCTTCTTGTAAGCGCATTCATGCTGTTCGGAAGATTTTTCTACACGCTTTTTACAACAGACGAGACAGTTATTGAAGAAGGTCTGAAGATTCTTCACTTTCTTGCGCCGACTTTCATAACGTACATCGGAATCGAGATTTTTTCAGGCACTTTGCGCGGCTGCGGAAAGACGCTAATTCCGACGCTGTTCACTTGCGGCGGTGTCTGCATTCTGAGGATTGTGTGGCTTTCTGTCGCCGTTCCGCTAAGACGCGAGTTTTTCACGGTCGCCGCAGCATACCCAATCAGCTGGATTCTTACGACGATTCTTTTCTTTATCTACTATACGGTGATGTCAAAAAGGGATTTCAGGAGCCGCGCGTAAAGACAGACCGCGACAAATCAATTATTGGCGGATTTCGAATTGCGAGGCTTGTTTGATGATTGCCCGGTGGGACGTAGAAAAAAACTAAGGGGGTCCCCTTTGAAGGGATTCGCAACGAGCGCGGAGCGCGAAGTTTCTAGCGGTTACCTTAGTTTTTTTCGTTACTGGAACCCGCCGGGCAATTAAACAAATTTCCTAATTACTCGAAATTCACACTAATTAATATAACTGAAGTCGGGGCCTTCGCGGCCGCTGAAAACCTTTATCGAGCACGATTCCATGCACACTTCGCTTGCAAAAAGCCGCAAGTCCTGCGCATAAGGCGAGAACAGGTCATCCGGAAGATACGAAAGGTCAAGAATCGTTTCAGACTGCTCGGCGGCGGCTCTTGAAAACGCTCCGTGAAGGCGAATCATGTCCTCCGCAGCTGGATAAACGTAAGGCAGTTTTTTTTCTTCGTATTTAAGCTTTACAAAGTTGAGCAGCATTTTCTCAATTTCGGTGTGGGGGGCGTCTTCCGCCGAAAAGCCGACCGTTGCGCCAGTGTGCGTGGCAGCCCGCGCACTTTTGTGTGCGCTACTCGCTGCATCGGAACCAGGTCGCGCACCAGAATCCGCCCGCGCGCCGGAGCCCGCGCCAAAACTGCCGCCAGCACCAGAACCGACACCGCAGTTATTGCACCGCTGCCATTCCGCAAAGTCGCCCAAAAAGACCGAAGGCCTTATTTTAAGCGGCTCCAGCACCGTCAAAAACCACGGTACGGCGCGCCCGTAAGTGTAGAAAGTTTCGACCGCATAAAAAAAAGCGCGGACAGTCTTTATATCCTGCGTGGAAAGCACTGCGGAAGGGCGCAGACCATCGCATTCAAGCTGAACATGATTCGGATACTGTTCGAGCATAAAATCAACAAGCGCACGTATTTTTTTGATTGAAAGAGGGGCTTTTTGTGACAAATTCTTCGATCCGCCGGCACTTTTCGTACCCGGATCACCACGCACACCCTGCAAAAGCTCCTGTGCGCGCGCTGCGTCAAACACAAAGCCGAAAACAAGCCCCGCTTCGTTAAGCAAAGCGCACTTCCGCGCAAAAGCCTTGTTTTTGCCGGCATCATCGCCCGCGCAAAGCTCTTCGGTAACTTCAACATCAAGTGAACAGAAAAGCGCGGAAAACGCCGAAACCGTCTCTTTGTCTATAAAAGATGACGGCACTTCGAACTCATACAGTATTTCCTGCTGATTCTCTGAAACTCTTTTTATGTAGTCAAGAAGCTTCTGTTTCGTTGCCGTCGCAGAAGCTGGCACACGCGTTGTTTCCATAAATCAAACCTCGCGCAAAACGCGCCCAAACTCAACAGCGCCAGACGCAATCGCGCGGCGCGCAGCACTAAAGTAACTACAGCAGATGGATTCCGTTCTTACGGCAAGTCTCTATCATTTCCTCTGGCCATGTGCTTACCTGAATTTCGCCGATATGCGCTTTTCTAAGGAAGTACATGCAAAGGCGCGACTGACCGATACCGCCACCCACAGACGGCGCAAGCTTTCCTTCAAGAAGCCGCTTGTGGAAATAGAGCTTTGCACGCTCCGGGCATCCTCTTTCTGCAAGCTGCGCCCTAAGCGATTCCGGTGAAACGCGAATACCCATTGAAGAAATCTCCAACGCGTTTTCAAGAACCGGGTTCCACACAAGCAGGTCGCCGTTAAGTCCGCGGTGTCCGTCTCCAGTTTCTGTAATCCAGTCGTCGTAGTCGGGCGCACGTCCGTCATGAACAGAACCGTCGTCCATCTTGCCGCCAATTCCGATGATGAAAACCGCGCCATACTGCTTTGCAACGATATTCTCGCGTTCTTTCGGCGTGTTGTTCGGGAAACGACGCTGAAGCTCATCCGCATAAAGGAACGTGATTTCTTCTGGCAAAACCGGAGTAATCGCCGGATATCTGTCATAAATATAGAATTCAGTGTGCTTAAGACAGCTGTAAATCTTTTTTACAGTTTCTTTAAGATAGGGTACAGTCCTGTCCGTGTCGTGAATGACTTTTTCCCAGTCCCACTGGTCAACGTAAAGCGAATGGATGTTATCAAGGTCCTCGTCCGCGCGGATTGCGTTCATATCCGTGTAAATACCAAAATCCGGGGCAAGCTCCATATCAGTAATTTTGACACGTTTCCATTTCGCAAGAGAGTGGACTATCTCCATCTTCTTGTCATTCATATCTTTAACCGCAAAAGAAACGGCACGCTCAACACCGTTAAGGTCATCGTTAAGACCCGTTCCGCTTTCAACAAAAAGAGGCGCGGTAACTCTTGTAAGATTCAATGCCGTAGAAAGTTCAAGCTGAAAAAAATCTTTAATCATTACAATGGCATGTTCTGTTTCCTTTACGGAAAGCAGGCTTTTATAGTTCTTCGGGATTGTTGTCTCTGGCATGATTTACTCCAATGCATACATTTATAGCATTATGATTGAACAGTGTCAAAAGGTAGCGAGTCTACCGGAGAGCTATGCTCGAAGGATTGCGACCCAGCGCATTGCCTTTCAACAGCGACAAATCTGACAAATCGTGATATAATGATTCTATGCAAGATAATCAATTAACCAAAACTCGGCTTACTACACAACTTTGGATAGGCGTTCTTTGCGCCGCACTTGAATTCGGACTGTATTTTTTGTATCAGAACATCTTCAATCCACTGCCGCTTTATATGGATACCCTTTTTACCACAGCGGCCTCATTTTTCGGACCTATCAGCGGATGTATCTGCGCCTTCCTTTTCCATGCTATAAGCATCTTCATTTTCAAATACCCGCTTTATAATTTTGCATGGTCAATTTGTAGCTTTTCTGTAGTTCTTATAATCCGGCTTTATGTTTCCATCCGAAAAAAGTCGATAGGTAAAAAACTCGAAGTTCTTGATATCGTACTTCTTGTATTTATCGTTGCGCTGATAATCAGCATAGAAGGCGCGTTAATCTTTACAACACTTAATTTTATAGTTAACTATACAGAAGATTCACAGGTGCGTTTTATGTTCGCGTTCCTTAGCCAAAACAACGTTTCTACATTTATTTCCGCACTGCTTCCGCGCGTTCCAGTGAACATTCTTGATAAAGGCATTTGTGTTACGCTTGGTTATTTTGCGTTCAAAGGCATGAAAAAGCTATTTAACAGGAAGCGTTAGCTTTACCTGCGTACCGCTTTCCGCATCGCTTTTTATTTGCAGCTCCGCACCAAGAAGCATCGCGCGGCTTTTCATACCGCGAAGCCCTAGGTGAGTTCCCGACGCAACCAAAGCTTGCTCCGAACGCGTTCCGGTCGCATCATCAGTTTTCGCACCAATTCCAGAACCGTCATCGCTTATCAAAAAGACGAGGCGGTTTTTCTCGCCATCGCATTTCTCACGCACAATAACACTTATTTCACTCGCACCCGAATGCTTAACCGCATTATTCACACTCTCCTGCACAATTCTGAAAACATGCAGTTTTTGCTCTTCTGTAAGCTTGTCGTAAAGCTCGCTCTTTTCCGCATAATTCTTGCACGGAATATTGCCGGCTTCAGAAACATTCACACAAAACTCGGAAATCAGCTGGACAATATTCGCGCTTTCTATTTCTGGCGGAGTAAGGTTTCTTATAATGCTCCGGATATTTTTCAAATTCTGCTCTTCTATTTGATGAACTTTGTCCAAAAGAGCTTTTTGTTCTTCGGTAAGTTGCGTAAAATCCTGTGAATTCTGTATTTTATGAACAAAAAGAAGAGCAGTCCTTATATCCTGCGTAACTGTATCGTGCAAATCATGGCTTATTCTGTTGCGCTCACTTTCCTGCACCTGGGTAATAGTCTCGAACATAAGGCGTTCTTCTTTGTTCTGCTCTTCAAGACGCTTGTTTTTTTCATTGTTCTTAATAAACAGCAGAAGAAAAATTATGAACACTATACTCAAAACAGAGATTATTGTAAGAAGTTCTATAAATTGAAAAACGGCTAAACCCGATTCTGTTGCAATTTCATTCACGCATTATATTGTCTATCAATTAGCGCAGTTTTTCAAGCAGAGAATTTTTGTCGCTGCAGCCGAACTTGTCATAAATAACGCTAAGATAGTTTTCGAGCGTAGTAAGTTTTATTTCCATTTTTTCGGCAATCTGCTCATTTGTAAAATTATCCGCAATAAGATTCACAACCTGATGCTCACGCTTTGTAAGCATAGAAAACAAGGAGCGGTTTTCCATGAAAGAAGTCACCAAATCGGGCTGTACATAAGTTTTGCCAGAAGCTACCGTGTTTACGGCATCCAAAAGCATTTTTTCGTCGCTAAGCTTGGAGACAAAGCCTTTTGCTCCTATTTCCTTGCTCATGGCACGTTCAATGCATGCTCCTGTATCGTGGCTTGAAAAAATGACGCTTGGAATATCGTGGCCACGCAAGAGTTTTACAGCGTGAAATCCGTTCAAAAGGCCGCTGTCTGAACTTTCCTTAAGCTGAATGTCCACAACCGCGACAACAACATCTTCCGCATTCGAAGCCTCTTCTTTCACCTTGGACATAATCGCTGGAATTTCTTCCAGACTTTCGGCCTCTGCAAGAATGTGCCAGTCAGAGTTTTCCGTGAAAAATGCGCAAATTCCTTTACGCAGCATTTTGTGATCGTCGATTAAAATCAGGTATTTCATTTCGTGCACATTTTAGCATACATATAAAAATATGTAATTAGATTAATCTCATCTATTTTTCGTGAGTTCACTCATGGTTTTTCTATTTGGAACTCACAATTTTTAAATGCGTTAACTCTTAATATTTAATAGAGTTACCCCACTTGTAAAAATTTTCAGATTGAATAAACTAAAACCATAAAAAGTCGGCGGACGTTAAACGTGGAGGATTATTTTATGAAAAAAATTTTATTAGCAGCTAGCATTATGCTTATAGTTATTTTTTCTTGTTTCGCGGCAAACCCGGAAAGTGATTTTGAAGTTGACCTTACCCCAGATGAAACAGGCGTAATGGTTATATCTTATCTTGGTACATCTTCTGTTATAGATATACCAGAAGAAATTGAAGGTTTTCCGGTAGTACAAATTGGACGTGCAGAAGATTGGGGCGGAGGAACAAGATTTGTTGGCTATAGTAAAAAATCATTTACAATAACTGTACCTAAAACCGTAAAAATTATAGAAAAAGATGCTTTCGCCGGCTGTAAAGGAACAATTAATGTAGACTTCAGTAATCTTACATATATTGGAGACACTGCGTTTAATAACTCAGATCTTTCTGGAAAAGTTGTAATCACAAAAGATTGTAAGCTTGGTCATAGTGTATTCGCTTCTTCAAAAATAGAAGAAATCGTATTTGAAGAAGGCATCACACAAATAGGAATTATGGAAGGTGATGTCTTGTGCGCATCATGCATCAATCTTAAAAGCGTTACATTCCCTTCAACACTGACAATAGTAACAGGACTTCTTTTCAGCAACGACAAAGCCCTTACAGAAGTAAATATCCCAGATGGTACAGAAATCTACTGGGAAGATTCAAGAACTTTTGAGCTTTGTTCTGCCCTCCCTCTTAAAGTAAAATCCAAGATTAAATCATCTGGATATACAGGAAACTTTTAACCACGAACAAAACTGCTCGGCACTGTGTCGAGCAGTTTTGTTAAATGAGCATTGTACACTAATCCCATTCTTTTTAATATATCCGATTTTAAAAGAAGCCATTCAAAAGATTCCGGCAAATATATACCTATGTTGATTGCTTTTTGCGCTTATGCAAGGAATTGAAAACTTCTTATAGTAAAATAATCGCTATACCGCAAGGATAAAAATCGCGGATTTTTTCTCTATATTCCTCTACGCAAAAAACGTGAGTTAACACATTGATTTTTCGTGAGTTCACTCATTGTTTTTCTATTTGTAACTCACAATTTTTATATGTGTTAACTCTTGGTATTTACTAGAGTTACCCCACTTGCAAAAATTTTCAGATTGAATAAACTAAAACCATAAAAAGTCGGCGGACACAAAACGCGGAGGATTATTTATAGATGAAAACAAGAATCAGTGTTATCGTTTGCGTGCTTTTGGCACTTTGTATGGTATGTGCTTTTGCAGATTCTGCAAAAAAAATGTCTGCAAAAGAATTCCTCGACTCATACGAGAAATTCGTTGTAGAAGTTGAGAAGGCAGCAGAAAAAGGCAATTACGCCGGATATGCAGACTTCCTTAAATCTTACAATAAGTTCGTTGAAGACTATTCAAAGCTCGACACTTCAAAATGGACAGTAAACGACGTTACAAGATATTCT
>JAEEGH010028533.1_pt1 | contig 10975 bp, 18 predicted proteins | sample 9134181 | NCBI WGS metagenome assembly JAEEGH01 (sample SAMN16246544, study PRJNA631951) | gut metagenome | biome: gut microbiome; feature: rumen; material: DP-attached | host: Bos | place: Iran: Karaj | collected 2018-10
GGGAGGAATGAGCATGGAAAACAGGAAAACCATCAGGAAATGGTTCTGGGTCTGGGATTTTGAAAAGGAAGAAGACTGGCTGAACGAGATGGCGATGAACGGATGGGTGCTGGAAAGCGTCGGGATCTGCACCTATCATTTTATCCGCTGCGAGCCGGGTGAATACAGTGTCCGCCTGGAAATGCACCCGTATGACGAGTCTTACATATCGTTCATGAAAGATACCGGCGCTGAATATGTAGGCCGGATGATGATGTGGATCTACTTCCGTAAAAAGACGGCGGACGGGCCCTTCGATCTGTTTTCCGATATCGACTCCCGTATCAGCCATCTGAACAAAATCGGAAAATTGCTAAGCATAATCGGCGGGGCCAATCTGCTGATCGGCGTTGCCAACACATACAATCCGTCCCGTCTCGGGTGGATTAACCTGCTCTGCGCCACACTGCTCATGTATGCGCTGGGCCGGATCCACGGCAAAAAGGAAGCCCTGGAAAGGGAACGGCTGCTGCATGAGTGAACGGGGAGCATAAAAAGGAAAAGGCAAATGGAGATGACCTGCATGGAAAACATTGTTGATTTTTTGAGCACTGCATTGCCCTGGATCGCCATGGCGCTTTTGCTTGCGTTTTTCGCCGTGAGAGAGTCAGGTACGAAAAAGAAACAGGAAAAGCAGGGAGAATACGGCACAGAGGGAATGGCTTTGGGCGTGTGCCTGGGTGTCGCGATTTCGACAGCCATTCATATCAATGTCGGCATTGGCATGATAGCCGGGATGGTACTGGGACTTCTCATCGGCTCGGGGGTAAAGAAGAAAGATGAGTGAGAGCAATATGAAACTGGTCGAACCGACAACAGAATACGACCAGCAGATTTGTGCATACCGGAAAGAATTCCTGGATTGCGGCGATTCAATGGATGGTACAGGCGCACTCAGACGAATGGATAATCCGCAGGTCTGGATAGAGCATGCAAACCGGTGCAAAGATCCCCTTACGGTTCCCCAGGGACTGGTCCCGGCGACACAGTATATGCTTGTTCGGGAAGAGGATCAGAAAATTGTCGGCATGATACAAATCAGACATTTTTTTAATCCCTATTTGGAAAAGTACGGCGGCCATATCGGTTATTCTGTCGCGCCGAGTGAACGGCGCAAAGGATACGCAGCATTGATGCTGAAAAAGGTGTTGCCAAAATGCAGAGAACTTGGAATTGCCAAAGTACTGATTACCTGCATCAGCGGCAATGAGGGCAGCAAAAGAACGATCTTGAAAAACGGCGGCGTTTACGAATCCTCTGTGTATGAACCGGAGGAAGGTGTCTGCCTGGAGAGATATTGGATCGATCTTTCCAGGTAACAACTCCGTTTTATGGTGAGGTGCATCTATGCGTTACTTCCCCTACGGTAGCTATCAGGTTTATTATGAAAGCCACAGCGCGGGCAGGCCGCTGATCCTGCTCCACGGGAATACAGCTTCCGGCAGAATGTTTGATCCGATTATTCCGTTGCTGGCTGAAAAATACCGTGTGATCACGATGGATTTTCTCGGCTGCGGGCGGTCCGATCGTATAGCCACCTGGCCTTCCGATCTGTGGTACGAATGGGCAAATCAGGTCCGCGCTTTATGTGAGCATCTTGGGCTCGGCGAAGTCTATCTCGTCGGGGCCAGCGGCGGCGCTTTGGCGGCGATCAATGCCGCGCTGGAGTATCCGCAGCTTGTGCGGGCGGTGGCCGCCGACAGCTTCGCAGGCATCGGCGCAGACCCGGCCATCACAAATGACATTCAGGCAGGAAGAACACAGGCAAAGCAAATCGACGGATTCCGCGCCTATCTGCGGTCCGTCCATGGCGAGGATTGGGAGCAGGTGTTCGACGCGGATACGGAGGCTGTCATTCGCCATGCGAGGGAAGTTGGGGCCTATTTTCATCGGTCTCTGTCTGAAGTGCAGGTTCCCCTGCTGCTGACGGGAAGCGATGAAGACGAGATGTTCCCGTCCGGGCATTTTCAGCGGCTATTCCATGAAATCTGCCGGGAAACCTGTCGAGCGGAGACGCATGTTTTCCCCCATGGCGGACATCCGGCCATGATGAGCAATATGGAAGAATTTGCCGCATTGCTCCATCGGCTGATTGAACCCACATACTGATGACATTGAGTTATTCGAGGTGAGACGATGATTCAGCTATTACGTGACAAGAAAGTGATCTTCTTTGACGTGGGGTATACGTTGGACAGGCCCGCATCAGGAGACTGGATGCTGACGAACAGATTTCTGAAAGAAGCCGGAGACCGGTTGAAAGCCAGCAGCGAAGCCGACATCCGGAAGGCGATGGAAGCAGGCCTGCGATATCTGATGGAGAATCATCTGGTGACCACGGTGGAAGCGGAAATCAGCCAGTTTTATCAGTTTTATTCCATCCTTTCCGACGCGCTTGATCTGGGCTTGTCGGAAAAGCAACGGGAAGACATCGCCCGGGACCGCGCCTGCAACATGGAAAACTATCTCCCCTATCCCGGGATTCAGGAGGTGCTGGGAACGCTGAGCAAAACGCACAGGCTCGGCGTGATCTCCGATACCTGGCCCAGTATTGAACAGCAATTGGAGTATCTCGGCATCTCCCAATTCCTATCCTTTCAGACTTTCAGCTGCTATCTGGGCATCTTCAAGCCCGACCGCCGCATGTATCTGGACGCGCTGGAAAAAAGCGGCGTTCCCGCGTCGGAAGCCGTTTTCATCGACGATAGTCCCCGCAATCTGGAAGGCGCAGCAGCCCTGGACATCACACCGATCCTGATCGCAGCCAATCCGGCTTCCGATGTGGAAACGCCGTATCTGAAAATCAGGGATCTGAGAGAACTCATTCAGGAAAGTATATAGTGTATCAGGATTTACAGGCATGAATGCTGTGAAAAACAGGTATTCTGCGGGAGGAAGTACGGAAATGGGAAAAGTTTTCAGTGTTCAGGACAGGCAGGCCGTATTTGATTACATCCTGTCCGTTGCCGCGGAGTGCGGCAGAATTGTCTCGCTGGTTCAGGTTGGATCCGGGGCAAACGGGTATCATGACGAACGGTCGGACCTGGATTTTGTCATCGCGCTGGATTCGGACGAATCCATGTCCGAAGTCATGGAATATATGCACCGGAAAATCTCCCTGAAATATGAACTGGCGTTTTGCAAGCAGGATGAATCAAGGCATCTCCAGATTTTCATCCTATCCGATCTCCTGGAAATTGACATAGGTTACGGCGGATACGAACATGCGGCGGCGTGGAAGCCGGCATTCAAGGTCCTGTTTGATCATTCCGGCACTGTGGAAGAAAAGATGGTTCAGTCCCGGGCGTGGATGGATAACAGGATATACGGCGATAAGCAGAAGAAGGATATGGAACAGGCACGTAATGTCGTCTGGCTTTTCCTGATGCATGCCGCGGTCGCGATTCGCCGCGGGAACTGTTTCCAGGCAATCGGGGAGATGGAAGCCGCCAGAGCCCTGTATATTGATCTGCTGGGTGACCGTTTCAGGTTGGAGAGCAGGAGGAACCGTGAAATAGACAATCTGCCCGAAGCTGAAAAGGCAGCGATCCGTAGCACATATGCATTCGGAGAAAGCCCGGCGGAGTTATGGGCGGCTCTTTTAAACCTGACAGCATTGGTTTATAAGGAACTTGAAGAAATCAACATGCCTGTAACACATGAGATGCTACACGATTATTACGCAGGTCTCAGATAACGACCGACGCGCCGGATGAGCCTCTTGAAGTTATTTTTTGATATTCCTGACAAAGAAGGAGATGGCGCGGATGGAAGTTTGCTTCGGGAAACCGGCTGATATCGATCGCTGGATGGATCTTGTGCGCCGTGTCCGTGGGAATTTCCCGGGTCTGGAAACGGAAAAGGATCTGGAGGAGCACCGGCAGACGATACTCAGGTTTATGGAGAAACGGCAGGCGCTGTGCGTGAAATCCGACGATCAGATTCAGGGGGTGCTGCTGTTCTCCAGAAGCCGAAACATGATCTGCTGCCTGGCGGTCTCTCCCGAATCCCGGCGAAACGGGATTGCTTCAATGCTTCTGGAAACGGTCCTCAGCGAACTGTACAGAGGCAGGGATATCACTGTGTCCACCTTCCGTGAAGGAGATGAAAAAGGGACAGCCCCCCGGGCTTTGTACAGGAAATTCGGTTTTGTCGGGGCCGAACTGACAGAAGAGTTCGGATATCCGAATCAGGTGTTTGTTTTGCCAGGGACCCCGATGAAGATCGGATTCAGGAAAGCTGAAATTGCGGACGCAGAGCTGCTCATCCATATTTACAATTCCGCCTTTTACAGCGACTATATCCGATACGGCGCATGCCCCGCATACGGGAAAACGAAAGAAATGATGGAGCAGTCCATCATTGATTATCCCAAACATCTGATTTTGTATGACGGCAAACCGGTCGGCTGCGTTTCCTGTAAAGAAACAGAGAATGGAATCTATGAGATCGGCTGTTTATGCGTGATTCCGGAGTATCAGGGCAAAGGGATCGGAACAGCTGCCATGGAATTCATCAAAACACATATTCAGGACTGGAAAAAGATCACCCTGGTGACACCGGCAGACAAAACGGAAAACGTCAAATTTTATACGGAAAGATGCGGCTTTGAGATCCGGTCTGTGGAGATGGATGGGGGTGTTCAGGTAGCCCGGTTCGTTCTGGAAAGATAAAGACCTGTTATAAATGATAGGAAGGAGAATCAAAGAAATGCGGGTGATGCTGACCTCCTGCGGATTGGAGACGCAGAAAATCAAGGATTGTTTCCTGACCATGCTGGGGAAAGAAGGGGCAAAGGCAAAAGCGCTTTTTATTCCGACAGCTGCCATTGACGCCGATGCCATCGAAGTGTTGCCAAAGTGTATGAACGATCTGCTGAAATGCGGCATACCGAAAGAGAATATACGGGTATTTGACCTGCATCAGAATATGCCGATGGACGAACTGAAAACATATGATGTCGTCTACCTGACCGGCGGGAGGACTTCCTACCTGTTGGAAAGAATCAATGATACGGGATTTCGGGAAACGCTGCTGACCTATATCAGAGACAACGGTTTTGTGATTGGCGTCAGTGCGGGAAGCATTATTTTTGCCAACAATTTGCCGGGGAATCTGGAGCTGCTGGATACGAAGCTGGATGTTCACTGCGAAGCGAGCAGTTATACGGGCAAAGTATCTTTCCCGCTGATGGAGAATATGAAGCTGTCGAACACAGCGGCCATAATCTTCCGCAGCATACCCGACGAAGCGGAAATCATTGACGGATGAGATCAAACAGAGAAGAAAATGAACGGAGGAACCCATGGATCAATGGCTGGAAACCAAACAGCTCCCGGTGCATTTTGTCTCGGCAGCAGGCGTGGTGTATCAGGACGGCAAGGTCCTGCTGATCCGGTCTGAAAGAAGGGGATGGGAGTTCCCCGGAGGGATCGTGGAACAGGGCGAAGCACTCCTGGACGGCCTGAGGCGCGAAATCTTCGAGGAGAGCGGAATTGCCGCGGAACCGGAAGCCGTTACGGGAATCTATCAGAACCTGGCCCGCAAAAAGGGATTTGGTCCCCTGGAGGGAATGACGCTGCCCACCACCGTCAATCTGGTTTTCAGGTGCCGGTATGTCAGCGGAAAAGAAGTCGTGTCGGAGGAATTCCTGGAGGTCGGATGGTTCACGCCGGACGAGGCGATGCGAATCATCCGGTATCCCTATATGAAAAAAGCATTTGAGGACGCGCACCGGTACAGCGGGAAACCGCATTTTGTCACTTTCAGGAAAGCCGACCGTGACATAGCGTTCATCAGCGACTGCATGATCTGACAGGATGAATTCATGGAATGGAGGCATGAGAACCAATGAAGATTGAAAAAACCAGCAAAGAAGCTTTTGTTGTGATCGGGAAAGAAGGATCAACCCGGGATGGGGAAGGCTTCATTCAAAGGCTTTGGCAGGAAGCCAATGCCCATTTTGACGAGATCGCTGATTTGGTCAAAAGAGACGAATCCGGCAACCTGGTTGGCATATGGGGCGCCATGACTGATTTTTCCCGTTCGTTCAAGCCGTGGGATGATTTCAACAGGGGGCTTTATCTGGCAGGGGCAGAATGCAGGGATGATGCGGAAGCGCCCGAAGGATGGGTCAAATGGGTGCTTCCGGCATATGACTATCTTGTGGTTGAATGCGAAGGAAACAACACTTTTTCAGATATGTGGCAATACATGAAAGAGAATAGCATCCCGCTTGCCGGTGCCGTGTATGATTATTCTTGCCCTCAGACCGGGAAAGATTATATGTTTTTCCCGATTCGAAGGCGATAGGCCGAAAACGCGGAGGACAGAAGGATGGCTTTCGATTTCAAGAAAGAATACAAAGAATTTTATCTGCCGAAAAACCAGCCGTCCATTGTGACGGTGCCGCCCATGAACTATATCGCTGTCCGGGGTCAGGGCGATCCAAACCAGGAGGATGGTGCATACAAGCAGTCCATCGGCCTGCTCTATGGGATCGCGTTCACCATCAAGATGAGCAAGATGGGCGATCACCGGATTGAAGGGTATTTCGATTATGTCATTCCTCCGCTGGAAGGCTTCTGGTGGCAGGACGGTGTTATAGGGATCGATTACGCCCATAAAGAGCGGTTCCAATGGATTTCCGTCATCCGGCTTCCGGACTTTGTAACAAAGGAAGCCTATGACTGGGCGGTTAAAGAAGCGGCCAGGAAAAAGAAGCTGGATTTTTCCGCTGCGGAGTTCTTTCGCTATGAGGAGGGACTGTGCGTTCAGTGCATGCATCTCGGCGCTTATGACAATGAGCCTGCAACCGTGGACCGGATGCACCGATTCATGGAGGAACAGGGGTATGCGCTGGACATCACGGATCAGCGCATGCACCACGAAATCTATCTGAGCGACGCCCGGAAGGTTGCACCCGAAAAACTGAAAACAGTCATCCGGCACCCTATTCGGAAGGCATGACAGAACGGCATTGATGCGGGCAGGGAGTTGAAACAGTGGAGATCATACAGGCAACAACAGAACATTTCAGGGATGTAAGACGAATTACCCGGGAAACGATCACGGCCATCTATCCCCGGTATTACCCGGCAGGCGCGGTGCAATTCTTCTTGGATCACCATTCCGATGAACGGATTCAGGCTGATATTGCCAGCGGGAAAGTGTACTTGCTTTGTGCGGACGGAGTCGCAGCCGGTACGGTGACCATCAGCGGAAATGAAATCCTCCGGCTGTTTGTCCTGCCGGAGTATCAGCACAGGGGATATGGGAAAGCGCTGCTTGATTTCGCGGAGAACAAAATCCTGAAAGGTTTTCAAACGGTCATTATTGACGCCTCCCTCCCTGCAAAGCCGATTTACAAAAAGCGCGGATACCGGGAAACGGAATATCACACGATCCAAACGGAAAACGGCGATTTTCTGTGCTATGATGTGATGGAAATGAAGCAATCAGAGGCGAATCCATGCATAGTAGAAGTACAGGGATCACAGGGATGAGAAAAGGCAATTTGATAAGTGCTATGAGACAACGATTTCCCACGGGACACGTCCTGTCACATCCCTGAAAACAAGGCATTTGGCTGTTTTGTGTCCTGTTCATTTTCATTTTCTTCGAGTAAGCTGTTTCCCGAAAGGAGGATTCCGATGGATCTGCAAAAGATCGGTACATTCCTAAAAGAGCTTCGCAATGGCGAAGGGCTGACACAGGAGCAACTGGCCGAGAAACTGAACGTTTCCAGAAGAACAGTTTCACGTTGGGAAACCGGAAGCAACATGCCCGATCTTGACCTGCTGATAGAAATGGCTGATTTCTATCACGTGGACATAAGGGAATTGCTAAACGGAGAAAGGGACAGCGAGAAAATGAACAAAGAACTGGAAGAGACCGTCCTGAAGGTGGCCGAATACAGCAACGCCGAAAAACAGCGCAGCACGAAGATCGTCTGCATCTATTTTGTGCTCGGGATCGTCGCGCTGATTGTCAACGCCGTCATGAACATGTCGGAAATGGGAGATACTTTCTGGATCGGTTTTCTCAAAGGAGCTACTTTCGCAACGGCGCTGGCGTCCATGATTCTGGGCATCTTGTACACCACGGGAGCCATGATGAAAATCCAGGCCTTCAAAATGCGCCTGCTTGGCAGAACAAAGGAGATGGAATAAATGCATGTAATGACATTGATCGGGATCGTACTGGGCGGCGCGACGACGGTAACGGATCGTGTGATTCACAAGATTCCGAACTGGCTGGCTGTTTGCCTGTACGGCATTGCCCTGATCCTTATGATTGCAGGACTTGTTGTCAGAAGAAAAGCCGGTGCCTGATTGTCGGCTTATCAAATGATCATCGCCCGTGGCTCTTCCGGTCACGGGCGATTTTGTCAGGTGAGGTTTTTCACTTTTTTGTTGATCGCGTCAACGTTTCTTTTCATTCTCATATACTGGCCGATCCAGATGGCAATGTAGATGGCCAGGAAAATCCCAAAGTATTTCAGGACTCCGCCCGGAGTGTGCTCCATCCAGCGGATGAGATAAGCGATGGGGAACGTGGCCGCCGAGCAGATCAGAAAATGAACAGCCGTCATTTTCGCCAGGCTCCAGTCTGTGTCCCAGACCACAGAGGCCCCCGCGAAAGCTGCGCCGTACAGCATGGAGCAGAGCGCCTGGATCAGTACGGCAACGCTCTCCGAGCCAATATCGGCAATCATTTCGGGGACTACCGCATAGTAGTTTCCGTCTCCCCGGGCCAGCGAAATGATAATCGTGATCATTGTGCTATAAGCCAGTCCGAGCGGCGCGCCGACCAGCGCCCGCAATCCGGCTTTTTTCCAGAGCTGTTGATTCATATTCCCAGAACCTCCTTTAGTTTACCCACATATCTCCTTGAGGCGTATGTTTTGCTGCCGTCCGATAAAACGACGCAGATCGTTCCCGTGAAGCTCAGATCAAAGCTCTTCACTTTTTTCAGGTTGATGATTTCTGAATTGGATATCCGGACAAAGTGCTGCGGTTTCAGCCTTTCCTCAATTTCATACAGTCGAAGCCGGAGCGTGTATTCCCCGGAAGGCAGAACCGCGTACACTTTCCCGTTTGCCGCATAAATCTTCAGGATATCCTTTTCGTCAAGAACGGTAACGGTATCCTCCCGAAACCCTGCAATCAGTTTCGGTTCGGTTTCAGACAGCATCTGAACAATCGAATGCACTTCTTCCGTCATCCGGTTGGTCAGGATAATCACTTTCGGCTCAGTCGCCGCCGCGTCGAGTTTTACTTCAACCTGCACGCCTTTCGCTCCTTTCTCCCGGGTGATTTGCATTATAAGTCAAAGCCTCCGGGATTTCCACCGTTTTCAGATAAGTGGTCAATCTGAGGGAATAGGTGGTTGTTCTGTCTGCTTCTGTACATTCGCAAAAAAAAACGGGCAAATGTGCCTGACGCCATGGGAAATCACCTCCTGAGTATAATGAAAGCGCCGCCCGTCCGGACGACGCAGGGGAACATGCTTCAAAAGGCACTTATTCTTCGATAAAGGGTGAATTGAAGAGTTCATCTACTATCTCTTTTGCCGTCGCAAGATGCTCATATCGGACATAGAACTTGGTGCGTTCAAACATGGAGCCAGCTCTCATCGCCATTCCAGCGCCGATTGTACTGCTGTTCAAAGCTGGGATGTTGTTCTGTTCAAGAACATCTTTCAGCATGCCGCCCATGATTGGATCGGCTTCCGTGAGAAAGCAAATGTCTTCAGGAGAAGCGTTCCGTACTTTTTTGCTTCCGCAAAAAGGGCATCTCTCTCCTTCTTCAAAAACAATCTTGCATCCCTGGCAATACATTCTTACACCTCGCTTTCCTCGTCAATGTCATCCAATTCAGACCAACGCTTGTTATAGGAGGCTCTGAAAAGCTCCAGAACAACGAAGCAGGCGAGAAAAGTTGCGGCAGAAATCCCAATGGCTGTCAACAGCGAAGCAGCGTCCGTTTTTCCTGTTTTAACCAGCTTGACGCCGTTCAGTGCGCCGATCACAATAGCCGCAATCAGACTTGCCATGGCGTTTCCTTTTCTTGTAGGCGTTGTTTTTCTTGTCCAAATACCGTTTTTCAGAGCCGTTATAGAAAGATAGATACTTCCGATCAGCAGGACGATCGATTCCCCCGCTACTTCTTTGATTGTTGCGCCTGTGAGAAGCTGAACAGCAATTGCGACAGCCAATGCCCAGAACATGATCCAGAATCCATATTCCTCCAGTTTCAGAAGCTTCTGGTTCTGCATTTCGTCAAGTTTGTTCATGCGGTTTTTCTTCGTCATATGCATCCTCCTCTCCAAACAGATCATCCAGGCTTTTTCCAAGCACCCGGCAGATTGCCCGACAAAGACGTATCGTCGGATTATATTCTCCCTGTTCGATGGCATTCATCGTCTGCCGTGAGATGCCAACCGCTTCTGCAAGTGCCTTTTGTGTCATGTCCTTCTCAGCTCTTGCAACCTTGATTCTGAGATTCCTTGCGATTTGAAACACCCCCTTCATGAAGATATTAATACAAAGAAGACGTTTTGTCAAGTATATACGACATTACATCTAAAATATTTGATACATTTGTTGTCATAATATTTCGATATTCGTCGAAATAAATATTGACAACTTGGTTTGTCTGTGATAATATTGATTCGATGATTGTAAAATCAGATTTTTGAACAGGAGGAATCCGGTAATGAAAGAATTTATCGCTTATCTGGACAGCAGGATTGAGGAAGGCAGGTCTGAGATCGCAGCGCTTACGGCGGATGGCCGCATCGACGATGCCAATTTTGCCAAGGTGCGCACGAATATCTACGACGTTTGCAGGACCGTAAGCCGAACGCTCGCAGACAGGCCTGGCGCGGGCAGGGATGCAGTTGCGGCGCAGCTGGAGCGGTTCCGCGCGACCTG